>OFMI01000030.1_pt1 | contig 126486 bp, 121 predicted proteins | sample 1541741 | NCBI WGS metagenome assembly OFMI01 (sample SAMN04209219, study PRJEB22552) | human gut metagenome | biome: gut; material: feces | host: Homo sapiens | place: USA: Oklahoma | reverse complement strand
AACAAAAACAATAGTTGCATTTCTTATGTCAGTTATAATGTTGTTTGCTTCGGTTATACCCGCTTATGCGTTATCAAGTGGAGATAATTGTACTTTTACAACAAAATATAGGAGAAGTGTCGAAATTCGATTTTTTTGTTAATATTAGAGTAATAAAGGAAAATATATTGCAATATATTAACTTTTTTGCTGAAAATAAAGAAATAATATGTTATAATACGCATTTATGAAAATGCATAACGATGCTGTCAGTCTTTTTACAAAGTATTGTGACTTTGATATTTGATATAATTTACACCAAATCTACAAAAAACTTAAATTTCTAAAATCTAAAGAGCCGAAAACCTTGTCTTAGAGTCAATTTTTTAAGAAAAAGATGATTCAAGTTCACTCTTTGTCTGTATTTTAATTTGTTACTAATGCAGAATTATTTTATTATATAATTATTTACAAATTATTTATATTTGTTATAATATAACTGTGATAACATAAATAATCATTTGTTAATTTAGGAGGAATTTTTCTTGGACATACCCATAGGGTGGCAATTATTTTTACAAGCAGTGCTTATTTTCATCAATGCTGTTTTTGCAAGTGCTGAAATTGCGATAGTTTCAATGAACGATGTAAAACTTGAAAAAATGGCACAGCAGGGGAATAAGCGAGCAAAAAAACTTGTTAAACTCACTTCAAAACCGGCAGGCTTTTTAGCTACAATTCAGGTTGCTATTACTTTGTCGGGATTTTTGGGAAGTGCATTTGCCGCTGATAATTTTTCAGATATTATTGTAGATTGGCTTGTTGGTTTGGGAGTTTCAATCAGTACATCAACTTTGAACACTATATCGGTTGTTGTTATTACAATAATACTTTCGTACTTAACGCTTGTTTTCGGTGAATTAGTTCCGAAAAGAGTTGCTATGAGAAAAACAGAAAGTATGGCACTTGGTGTCAGCGGACTTATCAGTTTTTGTTCAGTTGTATTTGCACCTCTTGTATGGTTGCTCACAGCTTCGACAAACCTCGTTTTAAGAATAATGGGAATTGACCCAAATGCAGATGAAGAAGAAGTAAGCGAAGAAGAAATAAGAATGATGGTAGATGTCGGCTCAGAGAAGGGTGTAATAGATGTTTCTGAAAAAGAAATGATACAGAATGTTTTTGAGTTTGACGATAAAGAATGCGGAGAGTTTTCAACTCACAGAAAAGAAATTTGTGGCTTGGATATTGATGATTCTGTTGAAGAATGGGATGAAATAATCACTAAAAATTCTCACAGCCTTTTTCCTGTCTTTAAAGATTCAATTGATAATGTTCTTTTCGTACTTAATTCCAAACTTTATTTTAGAATAAAAGATAAGTCAAAGGCAAATATTAAAAAAATTGCTTTTTCTCAACCGCTCTATGTACCTGAAAGTATGGGGATAGATGTTCTGTTTTCACAAATGCAAAAAACTCACAACCATTTTGCAGTTGTTTTAGACGAATACGGCGGAACAGTCGGAATTATTACAATGAATGATTTGCTTGAACAAATTGTGGGCGACCTTGAAAATGAAGAAGTCGAGGTTGAGCCTGATATTATTAAGATAAGTGATAATAAGTGGGAAATAAAAGGCATTGCATCATTAGATGATGTAGAGTTTGAATTAAAAGTGAAATTGCCGATTGATGAGTATGAAACATTTAGTGGTTATATATTCGGCATATATTGCAATATTCCAAAAGACGGCGAATCATTTTCAATTGAAACAGACGACTTGATAATTGATGTTACTGAAATAAAATTGCATACAGTAAAAAGTTGTATTGTAACAAAAAAGGAAAAAGAAAATACTCAAAATAATGATTAAAAACTAAAAAAACGGACTTGTTCAATTTGAACAGGTCCGTTTTGATATTGAAAATGTATTAATTATATATATCTATTTCGATATTGCCCATAAATTTTTGATTTCATCTTTTATTTCGGAAAATTCGTAAAATGTTTCGGAGTTTTTATAGCTGTTAGGGTCTTTTACCATTATTTTTCCGTCTTTATAACCGTACATTACAATAAAATGACCTCTTTTTGTAAAGTGACCGGGACCGACTACGCAAATGACAGGATTGCCTTTTTCAAGATTTTTTATAACTGTTTTTTCAACCAAAGGCAACTCTTTTGCATTTAAACCAAGTTTTTTGCTTCCTTTAGAAATCAGTTCCCAACTTGAACCTACACCGTCTATACAGTAGCCGTTTTTTACTGCAAAATCCATTATTTTATCAGGAGTTAAATCTTTATTTCCTGTTAAATGAAATGCAACCATAGACAAAGCGGTCGGACCGCAAGCAGTGAGTCCCGCGGCGTCATTTCCGTATTTTTTATATCCCCAACGCTTGTCCCATTGAATAAATAATGGCATTTCTTCTGTTTCTTTTTCTTTTTGCGTTAGTTCAACATTTGCTTCTGTAAATTTTTTTGTTGGATAATTCAGCACATAATCCGCTGATTTCTTTTCATTGTCCAAAAGTTCAACTAATTTTTCGGGATATTCGTTCACATCAATGTTATTTTTTTTGGCAAAGTCATTGATAATTGTTTTGGCATCGTTATTATTTAAATACTCTTCATAGTCAAACTTTGCATTTGTTTCATTTTGAGTATTGTTGTTATTATTATTTGTATTAGTTGGTTTTAGAAGCAAAAATAAAATGAAAATTATTAAAACTACGCAAGCGATAAATGAAAGAGAAATAAATAACTTGTTTTTTTTGTCATTAAATTCCATGATTTTTTACCTAAAATAATTTATATTTAGTTATAATATAACATAGGAAATTGCAAAAATCAAATAATTATGTAAACCAAATTTCAGTAAATTTTGTAATAAAAAAAGTTCCTGCATTGCAGGAACTTTTTATGTAATTTAATTATTTCTTTTCAGGTTTTCTTTCCCAACCCGGACCTGCGAAAATATCATCAAATACATATTTGTTGTTTTCGTTTTTGTCATGGTCAGCGTACCAAACCTGTGCAAAGAATGGGTTTGTTTTAGCAATGCTGTCATAATCCCAAACTTCAGCAGGAACAAAGCAGTGAGGACACCAGTGACCGCCGAGAAGAATGAGGTTAGGACTTGCCTCAAATTCTTTACCGCAGTGACCGCATTTCCATGTAAGTTTTGTCATGAGGTCGCCTTTTGTCATTGTTTCGCTTAAGCATTCACCGCCACGGAATTTAGCAGCAGCTTTCATATCTTCAATATCGAGTTCAGAAAGAGGCTTGCTCTCATCATAGCCGTGGTCGAGTTTGTATTTATCAGCAGCTTTGATTGATTTGTCAGGAGACTCAAGTTTAAAATCATTCCAGTTGTCTGGAATTTTTTTGTATTCTTCCATTGAACCGAAGAATGCTGATAATTTAGTTTCGTCATTTCTCTTAACCCAGTCAAGAGTACCGAATTCCGGAGTCAAAGCAATTTTCTTCATAAACGGTTTTGCACAAGCGGCAATAAGACCTTTGAACGGAATGTATTTCGGAATTCTGAAATAGAATTCAGCTTTTTTTGCAAGTCTGTCAAAGTATTCTTTAACAGGGAGATTTTCACGGAAATCAAGATAGTCATTAAGAATATCACTGTCTGCATAATACTGTCCGTGGAAGTTTCTTGTACCGAACCAGTTCGGGTCAAAGAGACCTTTAGGTGAGCCGAGACCGATTGAACCGAGAAGAAGTTCTTCAAATTCAAAGTTTGTAAGTCTGTATTGTTCACCTGAACCGATGTTGTAGTATCTTTGATAGAAATCTTCAGGAAGGTCTTTGAGTACAAAGTTGCACATAAGTCTTCCTGAGTCTTCCAAAGTACACCATTCGAGCATACCGTTAAGAGGTACGTGGTACATAATTGGTTCCATTTCATGGAAGATTTGTGTGAAAAGGATACCTGTTTGACGCATTACAACCCAGTTTTTGATACCTGATTCAACAAAAACTCTTTCAGCCATTATTTTTGAAATAGCATAGTGGTCATATATAGAAACTTTAAGCGGGTCTCCACAGCGACCCCAATGGATAGGATAGTTTCTTGCACCTGTCTCAGCAACTGTACCAATATAGCAAACTTTAATATCGTCTTTGTTAGGTTGTGCAAGAACTGCTTTACAAATATTTTCAGCTGCACCTACATTAACTTTTCTTGTTGTATATGGTTTGTAGTCAGCAACAGGCGAAACCAGACCGCCGATATGTAATATGTAGTCTGAACCTGTTACGCCTTCAAGAATTGAGTCATAGTCAAGAAAATCGCCCCAAACGATTTTAACATTTGGTTTAGCCATTAAATCTTTGAGTTTTTCTTGGTTTTTAGGACTCTTACGAGCAAGAATTTTGATGTTTATTTCTTTTGGGTGCTTTAACATTTCTTCAACAGCAGCCCAACCCATGTTACCGGTACCGCCGGTAATAAATACGGTTTTTTTAGCCATTTGTTAAATTCCTCCTTACAAGATTTAACTTGCAAATAATATTATAAACAATTTATAAACTTATTACAATATATAATAATTATTTTTTTTGTATTTTTTGACAAAAAATACAAGTGCAATTTGTATATATTGTACAAACTCTTTTAATTTGAAAAAATATATGTCAATAAATAAACATATTCACAATTTTGTTATTGACATATTTAACATATAGTTGTAAAATAATACTAAATTAAATATCCCTTATCAAGAGTGGCGGAGGGAACGGCCCTGTGATTCCACAGCAACCTGCTTTTGCAAGGTGCTAAAACCGGCGGTATTACCGAGCGATGAGCTTAGATTTAGGCACATACGCTTAGCGTGTGTGTTTTTTATTTAGAGAGGAGAACATTTCTATGTCTAAACATTTATTTACAAGTGAATCAGTAACAAACGGACATCCGGATAAAATTTGTGACCAAATTTCAGATGGTATTCTTGATGCAATGCTTGAACAGGACCCTATGAGCAGAGTTGCCTGCGAAACAACCTGCACAACAGGTCAGGTACTTATTATGGGTGAAATAACAACAAACGCTCAGGTGGATATTCCTTCTATCGCAAGAAAAGTAATCTGTGACATTGGTTACGATGATGACCGTAAAGGTTTTAACGGCAATACTTGTGCTATTCTTACTGCACTTGATAAGCAAAGCCCTGATATTGCTATGGGTGTAGATAAATCTTTCGAACTTAAAAATGACGAAGAAGATGAATATAACTTAAACGGTGCAGGTGACCAAGGTATGATGTTTGGTTATGCTTGTACTGAAACACCGGAATATATGCCTCTTCCGATTTCACTTGCTCATAAATTGACAAAAAAACTTACCGAAGTAAGAGAAAACGGAACTTTGCCGTATCTTTGTCCTGACGGAAAGAGTCAAGTAACAGTTGAGTATGATGACGGCAAACCTGTAAGAGTAACTACTGTTGTAATTTCAAGTCAGCACCTTGATACAGTATCTCTTAAACAATTAAGAGAGGATATTGTTGAAAATGTTATAAAAACAACAATTCCGAGTGAACTTATGGACGATGAAACAGTATTTTATGTAAACCCGACAGGTCGTTTTGTAGTAGGCGGACCACAAGGCGACAGCGGTCTTACAGGCAGAAAAATCATTGTAGATACATACGGCGGATACAGCAGACACGGCGGCGGTGCATTTTCAGGTAAAGACCCGACAAAAGTTGACCGTTCAGCTGCTTATGCTGCTCGTTGGATTGCAAAAAACCTTGTTGCTGCAGGTGTTGCAGACAAGTGTGAAGTTGAACTTGCGTATGCAATAGGTGTTGCAAAGCCCGTTTCTGTTTTGGTAGATACTTTCGGAACAGAAAAAATTGACAATGATAAGATTGCAGAAATAGTAAATAAAGTGTTTGACTTAAGACCTTCTGCAATCATTGACAGATTGGACCTTCGTAAGCCTATATACAGAAATGTTGCAGCTTACGGTCATATGGGCAGGGAAGACCTCGGTGTTTCTTGGGAAAAACTCGATATGGTTGATGAAATTAAGAAATATATGTAAAAATATATATAATATTTTTATAAAGGCGTAGTTTTTACTGCGTCTTTATTTTTTTACAATTTTATGAAAAAAATATAAATATATATTAATTTTTTTCTTTGTATTTTATTTTTATTTGTGTTATAATGCCACTGCTGATTTTTGACACCGTTATTTCAATTTTTTGAAAAAGATGTCTTTTTTTATGTAACTTTACAGTTAAAGGAGTTTTTTATGGATTGGCTTAATTCAATTCTCGGTACAACAAGCGATGTATTATATACATATATACTTATTATAATGCTTGTATTTGTCGGATTGTATTTCACAATAAGAACAAAATTTGTTCAATTCTCGCTTTTTCCCGACGCCATTCGTGTTTTAGGAGAAAAGAAGAAAGACGGAAGAGATATATCTTCATTTGAAGCGCTGATGATTTCTACTGCAAGCCGTGTAGGTACAGGAAATATAGCAGGTGTAGCGACGGCTGTTGCGGCAAGTTCTGCAATAGGTGGTTACGGAGCTATTTTCTGGATGTGGCTTCTCGCTCTCATAGGTTCTGCATCTGCATTTATTGAAAGTACACTTGCACAGATGTATAAAGAACAAACAGATGACGGATATGTCGGCGGTCCTGCATATTACATACAAAAAGCACTTAAAAACAGAAAACTCGGTATTTTGTTTTCAACACTTTTAATTGCTTGCTTTGCTTATGGATTCAATGCTTTGCAGTCTTTTAATGCAGGCTCTTCGCTTTCGTTTTTTATCGAAAACTATTCTGAAAGCATTTGGCCGTATGTTGTAGGCGGTGTGCTTGCTGTTCTTACCGGAATTTGTATTTTCGGCGGTGCACATCGCATTAGTCATATCGTTTCAGCAATTGTTCCCGTTATGGCAGGCGTATATATTCTTATGGGTGTTTTTATTATATTGAAAAATATTAAAGATGTACCGGAAATGTTTTCTTTAATTTTCAAACAGGCTTTTAATTTTAAGGCATTTGCCGGCGGTCTTGCAGGCTCATGTATTTTGAATGGGATAAAAAGAGGGCTTTACTCAAACGAAGCAGGTATGGGTTCTGCACCAAATGCAGCGGCAGCGGCAGATGTTTCACATCCCGTAAAACAAGGTTTGGTTCAGGTTCTTTCCGTGTTTATTGACACAATTCTCATCTGTACAACAACTGCATTTATGCTTTTGCTTTCAGGTGTTCCGATTTCTCCGTCACTTTCGGGTATGAACTATGTTCAGGAAGCAGTATCGTCGCAAATAGGGAAAATAGGTCCTGTTTTCATTACTGTTTCAATTTTTCTTTTTGCATTCAGTTCTCTTGTCGGAAATTATTATTATACCGAAACCAATTTCAGATTTATATTTAAAAGCGAAAAAGCGTTGTTTATCTTCAGATGTACTTGTGTTGCTGCGGTTTTTGTCGGAGCGTTGATGGATTTTTCAACAGTTTGGAGTTTGGCTGATATTCTTATGGGACTTATGGCTATTGTAAATCTTGTTGTCATAATGTTGCTCGGAAGAAAGGCGATTGATGCACTAAACGATTATCGAAAACAAAGAAAAGAAGGTAAAAATCCTGTTTTCAGAGCAAGTTCTATAAATGCTGGCGATGAAAATGTATGGAGTGAAGAACACGCTCAAAAATGGGAAAATTAATATTAAATTGTATCAAATAAGTTGCACAATGTAAATATACATATAAAAAAGACTCGTTAAGGCATATTGCAATAACGAGTCTTTTTTACTTAATATTTTAAAGTTTTTTATCTTTTTCTATTGCTTTGTTTACTGCTTGATGTATCGATGATTCAAAACCGTTTTGTTGCAAAGATAAAACACCCTCAACAGTAGTTCCGCCGGGCGAACAAACCATATCTATTAATTTCCAAGGATGAGTATCCAAGTTTTCCAAAATCATTTTTGCGCTTCCGTAAACTGCCTGTGCCGATATTTCAAGTGCCATATCTTTTGACATTCCGTTTTCTACACCGGCTCTTGCGAGTGCGTCAATAAACATATATACAAAAGCAGGGGAGCAACCGCCGATAACTCCGAAAAGAGAAAAGAAGCCTTCATCAAGTTCAATAACTTTACCTATTCCGGATAAAATTTCACAAACATTTTTCTTATCGTCATCAGTAACTTCGTTGTTGTAACAGTAAGCACAGACAGCTTCTCCGACTTTTGCGTTAATATTTGGCATCACTCTTACAATTCTGTTATTTTGTGTTAAACAGTTTCTGATAAATTCAATAGTTTTTCCTGCTGCTATTGAAATAATCAATTTATTTGAGTTTTTTAATACGCCGTTAATTTCACATAAAACGCTTTGAATTACATTTGGCTTAACTGCAAGAACAATAATATCACTGCTTTTTGCAGTTTCGCTTGCATTTTCACATTTTACGGCATTGTATTTTGAAGAAACATTGTCAAGCGCACCTTTATTTTTGTCATAAAGAAAAATATTGTTACTATCAATGATTTTACTGTCTATAATGCCTTTTATAATTGCAGTTGCCATATTTCCGCAACCTATGAATCCTATTTTCATTTGAACTTCCTCCGATAAAAAGTATAAGATTATTTTATCACACTTTATCGTTATTTTCAATTTTTTTAATATTTTTATATTTGTTTTTTGTTGCAATTCCGCCTCTAATATGTCTTTCTGCTTTATTTTCATTTAAAATAAGACGGACTTCTTTAAAAAGTTGAGGGTTTATTTTTTGCAATCTTTGAGTTATGTCAATATGCACAGTCGATTTTGATATTCCAAACTTTTTTGCAACGCCTCTTACCGTGTCTTTATTTTCGACTATGTATCGTGCAAAAAAAACTGCTCGTTCTTCTATTGAATTGTAGTTCATCGCTATTCCTCCAAATACTATATTAAAATGTATTCAGAAAAATATTCGGATATGATAAAACAGCCACAAATCAACTTATAAGACTGTATGAAAAAGTCTTATATAAGTACGAATTTGTGACTGTTTTTATTTTTCTTTATTAAGTTTATTAATCTTTTTCAGAATTTTTAGTTGTTTCTTTGTTCTCAAAAAGTTCTTTTGACTCTGCAATTAATTCGTCAAGAGTTTTTTGGTTCAATCTGTCAACTTTTTTATACGATATTTTTTCGCCTAAATCTTTGCCTTTATCAATCGTGTTCATTGTCATTTTGTTGCCAGCAATACTATACTTATAAACTAATTCAAGTTCACTGTCAGGGTTCGTCAAAATAATTTTGTTTCCTTCAAGTTTGTAAGTACCTGTAAAGTTTACGGTTGAAAAATATCTGTCGTATGTACCGTCATCTCTGAAAACAAAAGCAGTAGCACCTTTAATGTTTTCGCTTTCCCAAATACCTATTATTTCTTTTTTATCACTTTTAAAGAAACTCGAAACGGTAGTAATCGGGTTTTGTTTTTTTACAGCACAGTAAATTCCTGTTGTAATTGCTGCTATTCCGACTAAAACTGCCATAACAATGGCAAAGATTTTAAGCCATTTTAAAAACAACTTTTTTTTCTCCATAAGATTACCTCAATCCTTTTTTTATTAAAAGGTCTTCAATTCTGTTGCTTGAGTCAAGAAGGGGACTCATACTCATATCGTGGTTGAGTGTATCAAGCATATATGCACAATATTTTGAAATTTCTACACTACAGTACCAATCTCTTGAAAGTAATTCAGGTGATTGATATACGCCGTTTGTTGTAAATACTTTTTCAAAAATACCTTCATCATATGCTTTATCAAAAGCTTCAAGACCGTTGCAGAAAAGACCGAATGTTGTACAAATGAAAATTCTGCCTGCTTTGAGAGATTTAAGTTTCTTTGCTACTTCAAGCATAGATTCACCGGAAGAAATCATATCGTCAACAATTATGATGTCTTTGCCTTCAACACTGTCGCCGAGATATTCGTGAGCAACAATTTTGTTTCTGCCATTAATAATTGTAGTATAGTCTCTTCTCTTATAGAACATACCAAGATTTACGCCCAACTGTGTTGCGTAGTAAATACAACGAGCCATAGCGCCCTCGTCAGGTGAAATTACAGTCAAATGTTCTTTATCAATAACTATATCGTCAACATTATTTACAAGTGCTTTAATCATTTGATAGCAAGGTTGTACATTTTCAAAAGAGTTGTGCGGAATAGCATTTTGAACTCTTTGGTCGTGAGCGTCAAATGTGATGATGCTTTCAACGCCTAAATGTACAAGTTCCTGTAAAGCAAGCGCACAGTCAAGTGACTCTCTTGAGTTTCTTTTGTGCTGACGGCCTTCATAAAGCATAGGTGTGATAACCGTAATTCTTTTTGCTTTACCGCTGATTGCTGAAATTACTCTTTTTATATCTGCAAAGTGGTCGTCGGGTGACATAGGAACATCCATTCCGTAGATATTGTATTTAATGCTGTAATTAAATACATCGGCGATAATATAGATGTCATATCCTCTTACACTTTCTTTAAGTGTAGCCTTTGCTTCGCCTGTACCAAAACGGGGAAGGTCAACGCTGATTTTAAAAGAATCACGGGAGTAACCGTAAAAAGCGATTGTTTTTTGGTGTTCTTCTGCTTGAGTTTTTCTCCATTTTACAAGGTATGCATCAATTTTGTCTGTAAGTTCTTCACAACCGGGCATTCCGATTATTCCGAGTGGCCCAATCGGTATAGTTTCGACATTTTGTGCAGTTTTTCTTGGCATTTGTAAAAGTCCTCTCTCTCATTTCATTATAGAATTTTTGCACCTATATAATACATAAATTCGACATAAAAGTAAACAATAAATAAGAAATTTTTTAAAAATGTTATATAATTCGACAATATAAATATAATGTTATTTAAAAAACTAATTAAAATAATATATTTTTAATTAAATTATTGTTTAATGTTTTTCTTTTTTGACTTGAGAACTAAATAAACCGCACCGAGTGAAGCCGTAACGATTGAAACAACTGTTCCGGCTTTTAAACCTTTGGGAGTATATTTTAATTTTATTTCGTGTGTTCCTTTTTCTATTTGAGTGTAAAGAAGACTGTTAAGTGAAAAAGTTTCTGCTTTTTTGCCGTCGATATATATTGTCCAGCCTTCATCAAACGGTATTGAGGTATATAAAAGTCCGTCTTCAAGAGCTTTTATTTTGCCCGATAATTCGGTATCACTGTGTTTTTCTGTTTGAATAGCAGAATTTTTAAGAATATTATAACCGTCTTCAAAAACATTTTGGTCAAGACAATAAGCATAAATGTTTATATAACTTTCGTCTGAATCACTTGCAGAAGTATCTAATTCTACGCTTACTTTTTCTCCGAATTCACATTTTCCTACATCAAAAATAAATGGTTCGCTTATTGATTGAGTATATATTTCTTCGCCTTTTGTAATTGTTACGGTTTCAACTGTCGGAGATGAAAGATACAGATACATATTACTGTTTGATGTTGCAAGCAAATCTAAAGTTATTGAAGAGTCAGAGCTTTCTGCACTGTTGTAATAAAGTGTGCCGTTTTGCGTGAATTCATCGCAGTAAACCTGCTCGCATTCTGTTTTGTTATAGATTACAGGTACAAATACATTGCTCAAACCTGTTGCTTTTTCAAAGAATTCCGACTGAATTTCAAATGGGTTTCCTTCTTTACTTTCCCAGTTTGAAACTTCGTTTGGTACACAATAGGCGATAGGCAAGAAATAATTGTTTTCATATACGCTTATATTTTCGTCTTTTGTATCATATATTTCAGTGTATAAATTTGATGACGGTTTTGCATTTACATTTGTATAAAGCAAATATTTAAGTGAAAACATCATATTGTAAACAGGTGTTTGTGTGTTGTAGGTATAACTGTTAATTCTGTTTCCGAACATACCTAAATTGTACTGTAATTGTGATGTTTCCTGATAAGCCATTGATGAAAATGTTGAAATTCCGTTGTAATTGTAAAGACACGGGTCCATTCTTGTGTTCAGATAGTTAAGTTCTGTTCTGTAAAATGACGAGTCGTTTTCTTCAACATATTCAAGCGCTTCTTCAATAGAATCATATTTTTCGGTATAATTTTTATAGTTTTGCGAAAATACAAATGAATTACAGTCTGCAATAAGCACTTCGCATATACACATTGAAAAAATAATTATTCCTGCCGTAAATTGCTTTAATTTTTTCTTTTTAATTACCAAAAGCAAAGCAGTCCAAGCAATTACAATTAAAATGCTGATAAATATTGTTGCTGATGTCGTATATTTATTTGGGAATTTTTCAGCTAAAACAATAAACAGTATTATTGCCATACCGACTGAAGCAATATCTTTAAATTGTATTGATTTGAAATGCTTTAAAACTTCAAAAGCCATTATTAACAACAAGAATGAGTACATATACGAAAATCTGTACGGCAAGTCATTCGGAAAATGAAAAGCGTGCCATATAAAGTTCATAATATTGTTGTCAAAACTGAATATAAAGAATATAAGCAAAAGTATGTTTGCACATTTTTCTCTCAATTTAATATCTTTGTTGCAAACATAAAGAGGAATGAGTATTACAGGTAAAATACCGCTGTAAATATTCGGTAAAACATCTCCGCCGCTGCTTCTGATGGTCGTAGTAAGTGCGGCAAGATGATTTGAGAGCAAATCAAACAAGTTGAAATATTTGCTTACTTCTGTCGGGAATGTGTCGGATGTTGCAGAACATGAATTTAAAATCATATATACAGGAATTAAAATGCAAGCAAGGAGTGCGGCACAAAAAATTGACGATAAAGCAAAATTAAAGCCTGTTTTTATAAATCTGAAATTAAATGTTTTTTTAATAAATGAATTTTCATTTGCAAATACAGGATAAAATTTATCATTTGCATTGAAATTTGAAAAATAATAAACCAAAAAATACAATACGGCGAAAATACAACACATAAAAGCCATATAGTAACTGCTGAAAAACAAAATTAAAAGAGTTGCAATGTATAGTTTGGAATTGTTTTTGTTAATGATATTTTCTATACCCAAAACTAAAAGCGGAAGAAGATAAAGAGCGTCAATCCACATTATATTCCAATAGTATGCAAGAAAATATCCGCAAAAAGCGTAGAGAATACCAAAACCTGCACTTATAAACGAGTGTGAATTTTTGCTTTTCTTTAGATAGTAAGTGAAAGTTCCTGCACAAAGAGATGCTTTTAATGCAACGAGAGTTGTAACGAAAAACGGCATCTGCTTTCTGTCGAAAAGCAAAATAATAATGTTTAACGGACTTGATAAATAATTAAAATAGTTGCCTAAAAAACTGCTTCCTCCACCGGATTGCCAAGAGTAAGCAAAGGAGTCAAAGTTTGTTATTCTGTCATAAAGTTCTGTAAATAAAGGACCGTATTGATGGTACAAGTCCATTCTTAATACTGTTAAATCTCCGAAAGGAAAAAGTTTAAACACAAGAAAAATAAATAAAATACAAAACAGTGCACCGAAAGACGACAGAACTACATATCTGTTACTGAAAAACAGTTTGTATGTTCTGCCGTTTTTGTTTTTTTCGGGTTCACAAATACAGTCAAAAGTAAGATACAGGTCAAAAATATAGTTGAAAAGAAAACAAAACGGTAATGCGGCAATAAATATCGCTGATTTTCCTGTTTTTAAAAAATTAAAAAATACAAGATTTAAGACTTGATATATTCCGCAGTTAACCAACATTCTGAAAATAAGCATTACGGCTTGCTTTACGCCTGAAGAAAGTGATTTGTGATTAAATACAAACTTCTTTACTGCAAAAAAATTAGCAATGCTTACGGCAATAAATGAACAAAGCATAGATATATCTGACGGCAAAAAAATCTTTAATATTTGCTTTAATACAAGCATAAGTATAAAAGAAAAGAAAAATATCAATGAGTAATTTACTGTTTGCCCGTTAATTATTTTGTCTGTCCTTATTTTATTTCCGCTTTTCGTTATATCCATATATTTTACCTCTATTTAATAATTAAGAAAATAATACCATATAAAAACCATATTTTCAAGTTTGTTTAGTTCTATAAACGGACAAGAATACATAGGTTTAATAAGGAGAAAAAATGCAAAGTTATATTTTATCCGCAAAAAGTTTCACAGAAGAAGTTTGTGAAATTTTACTTAAAGTTTCATCTGTAAATATGAGAAAAACAACTGAAATAAGAATGAGAAAAAATAAACCTCTCATACTTTGCATGGGCAGTAATTCATATTTTTTAAGTAAAAACGGTTCACTGACAAGAAATATTGAAGAAAATACCTACTTTATCAATGAAAGGGTACTAAATGAAAACTTTTTGAAGTTTTGTAATTATTCTGTTTACAGCAGTCTTTCTGAATTAAAAAACGGCTATGTAACAGTAAAGGGCGGAAACAGAGTAGGAGTGTGTGCGTCGGCGATTATAAAAGACGGGGAAATCAGCGGAGTTAAGAATATTACTTCTTTAAATTTCCGAATAGCACGACAAGTTGACAGGTGTTCTTTACCGATATTAAAAAGCATATATAAGAAAAGTTTTCCGAGCATAATCATTGCAGGCCCTCCGTGCAGCGGTAAAACAACTGTTTTAAGGGATTTGGCGTATCAGGTTTCAAGCGGGTTTAATAATAAGTATCTTAAAGTCTGCATAACAGATGAAAGAGGCGAATTTGCATCTATGGGGAGCGGATTTGAACTTGAAACAGGATTGAATTGCGATGTCCTTTCTTATTTTTCAAAAGAAGACGCAATAGATATAGCAATACGAACGCTTTCTCCTCAACTGATAGTTTGTGATGAAATAACAAAAAAAGAAGAAATCAAAGCAATCTCAAAAGGTTTCGCTTCAGGTGTGTCATTCGCTGTGTCTGTACATATAGGAAACGAAGAGGATTTGTTTGACAAAAAACTTTTAAAAGACTTACTTAATTTTAACGAATTTAAGTATATGGTTTTATTAAGCGGAAATCAAAAAGAAATGCTTATAGTTGAATGTGAAGAGGTTTTAAATGAAATTAATAGGCGCTGTTCTTTTGATAACGGCAACGACGATGACGGGAATTTATTTTTCTGAAAAACTAAAAAAGAGATGCGAAATTGCAAAAGAACTGATAACTATGAGCGAACTTATTGAAATTGAAATGAACTACAATATGACAGATTTAGAAGATGTCTTTAAAAAACTTCCCAAATGCAGTGATTTTAAATATCTGCATTTCTTAAATAATATTGACTGCAATATGCCTTTTTATAAATCATTTTGCAAATCTCTTGAATATTGTAAATCTGATATATACGAAAAAGATTTATTGCTTTTAAAAGATTTTGTGCTTTTTCTCGGAAGTACGGATATAGATACGCAGATAAGTTATATAAAATCATACCGTTACAAAATGAAGAAAAGGCTCGAATTTTATGAAAATGAGGAAAAAAGATTATCTAAACTGTGCGTTTCATTCGGTGTTTTAGGCGGAATGGCAGCAGCGATTATCTTTATTTAAAATTTTGGAGGATAAAATGAGTGCAGATTTCATTTTTAAAATTGCAGCGATAGGAATTATAGTTGCTGTTTTAAATCAATTATTAGTAAGAAGCGGAAGAGAAGACCAAGCAATGCTGACAACGCTTGCAGGCGTAATAGTTGTTTTAATGATGCTTATACCTGAAATAAGCGAACTGTTTTCAACAGTTAAATCGCTCTTTGATTTATGATTAAAATAGTTGCTTTTTGCATTGTAACGGTGCTTATTGCAGTTGTACTGAAAAAATATAACAGTATATATTCTGTTTTAATTTCCGTTGCGGGATGCATATTTGTCTTTTTGATGATAGCCGAAGACTTTTTCAGTATTGTCAGTAAAGTAACGAGCTTGGCTTCCGATTTTTCTTATACATATTCATATATAAAATTGATGATTAAAACATTGGGTATTTGCATTATTACGCAGATTGTTTCGGATATGTGCATTGATGCCGGCGAAAAGGCTATGTCCACAATAGTCGAAACCGGTGCGAAAGTAACTGTTATAGCCATGATGATGCCGTTGTTTGAAACATTGGTCAATATAATTTCGGGGATTGTAAAATGAAAAAGATTTTTATTTTTATGTCAGTTTTAATATTTTGTTTGTTCACTCCGTTTTGTGCCTTTGCAGACGAATACGCTGAATATTTAAAAGAATTTAACACCGATTCGATATTTGAAAATGCACCTGATGAAGCAGTTGAAATTTTGGAAGAACTCGGAATTGATGATTTTGATTTCAACAACATTTTGAAACTGACTCTCGAAAAGATTACAAATTCGCTGAAAGAAACGGTTAAAGGAAGATTTGAAACTCCCATTAAAGTATGTCTTGAAACAGTGGTATTGGTATTGTTTTCTGCTATGGTACAGAGTATGAAAGCGTCAATTAAAGATGAAATGCTGTCAAATATATTTTCGGCTTGTTCAAGTGTTATAATCGCCGTAATTATCAGCGTTAAAATAAGTTCTGCCATAACTTTATCATCGGCAACCGTTAAAATGTGTGCAGATTTTATTGTCGGATTTATACCTGTGTTTATTTTGATTGTCGCCACATCGGGCAGTGTTGTTACTACTTTTTCAACAAACGCTTTACTGCTTGGTTTGGCTCAGTTTTTAAATTTTCTTTCGGGCAATTTATTTGTTCCTGTTGTAAATTGCTATTTGGCACTCGGCATTGCAAACGGAATACGCCCTGAACTTCATTTAACTTCAATTACAGATACTTTAAAACGGTACATTACAGTCGGCATTTCTGTTTGTGCTACTGTGTTTGTTTCGATACTGTCGATAAAAACAGCCGTTGCTTCACGAGCAGATGCATTGGGTTTACGCTCGGCAAGGTTTGCGATAAATTCAGTTGTACCCGTTATAGGTTCTGCCATAAGCGAAGGCTTGCTTTCAATTCAAAGTTATTCATCTCTTATTAAAAGCAGTGTGGGTATTGTCGGCATTATACTTATTTTTTTGATTTTTATTCCTTCACTTTTAGATATTGTCATATGGAAAATATGCCTTTCTGTTTGTTTGATTGTTTCCGAAATGTTTGAAGACAGAAGCGTCAGCGTTATACTTAAAACTTTTCAAAGCGTTTTGTTGTTGATTTTAGTAATACTTATATTGTCAATGGTTACAACTATCATTTCTTTCGGAATATTAATTGCTGCAAAAAATCAAATTTAGTTATAGGTGTAAATATGGAATTTATAAAAACTTGGACTCTTTCAATTTGTATTACGGTTTTACTTGCAACTGTTTTTTCTCTTCTTGTACCAAAATCTTCAATGGGAAAAACTATGAGAATTATAATTGCCGTATTTATTTTTGTATCTTTTATTTTACCTGTTGCTCATTTTGATTTATCCGATATAAATAACAAATCGTCTGTAAAATCACAATCAAGCGATACTTTGCAGGATTACAGTGAAATCAATGTTGAACTTGCAAAAAAAAGTCTTAAAAAAACAATTTTAAATACACTTGAAGAAAATGAAATTTATAATGCACAAGTTAACATTACTGCAACTATGAAAGACAATGAAATAACAGCAGAAAAAATATCTGTTTCAGTTCCGTCGGAATATAACGCCGAAACCGTTAATAAAATAATAGAAGAAAAATTAGGCATAAATGCAGAAATAATTTTGAACGGTGAAGAATACTAATGAATATGGAAAAGATTAAAAGTTTTGTTTTAAATTCAAATAACAAACTTAAAATAATTGTTGCACTTGGTCTTGTCGGAATGCTTTTAATAGCCGGTACAAGTATATTTCCTGCCGAAAAAAAAGAGAAAGCTAAAAGCATTGAAACGCAAGATTGGAATGAGTATAAAAAACAACTTGAAGATGAGTTGACAAATGTAATTTCATCTATTGACGGTGTCGGAAATTGTGAAATAATGATTACTTTATGTGATACCAATGAAAATGTTTATGCACAAAACAGTACGGAAAAAACAGATGAAAAGAAAACAGAATATGAAAATGATTATGTAATTTATGACGGCGAAAACGGGGATAATCCGATTTTAATAAAGCAATATTTTCCTGAAGTAAAAGGCGTTGCAGTAGTTTGTGACGGTGGAGACGATATACATACAAAGGAAAAGATTGTAAACAGTGTTACGGCACTGTTCAACATTTCTGTAAATCGAATTTCCGTTTCCAAAATAAAAAATAATTAAATAATGGGTGAACGATATGAATTTTAACGAACAACTTAAAAATCTTGAGGCAGAAAGCAAAGATAAAAGTTTATTAAAAAAACTTAAATTAAATAATTCAGATACTTCTGAAAGTGAAAAAACAGATATTGAAGAAAATATCAAACCGATAACGGAAAATGCAGAAATTGACAATCTGGCAGAAAACGAAAATGACAGTGTAAATAAAGGCGATAAAAAACTTGATTTTGAAAGTGAAAACGATATAAATGAAATAATTATAAATGATGAAGTTAAAGGCAAAAAAAAATCATCAAAAAATAAAAGATTCAGAACGACAGTTTCAGTTATGATTTTGATTTTGGCAGTCGGTGTTGTCGGAAATTGGTATTGGGAAAAAAGTGACCTTTCAAAAACCGTAAAACCTGTTTTATCATCTATTACAGAGAAAAATAAAACGATAGGCGAAGCGACTTATGTTGACGCAACTACCGAGCCTACAACTCAAAGCGAATATTTTTCATCTGCAAGAGTAGAAAGACAAAAAACCCGTGACGAAGCACTTGAAAATTTAAAATCTATTGCAAAAAACAGCAATGTGTCAGAGTCAACAAAAAAAGAAGCAAATGAAAAAATCAATAAAATATCAACATACATAACGATTGAAAACAAAATTGAAACTCTCGTAAAGGCAAAAGGAATAAATAACTGCTTGGCAATAGTCAGTGACGACGGTCAAAATGTGCAAATTGTTGTAGATTCTCAAAAATTGGAGGATAAAACCGTTTTGCAAATTAAAGAAATAGCCATTGACCAACTTGGTTGTTCTTACGAGAATATTTCCATTATTCAGTCGAAATGAATTAATTAAAAATTAAAAGACATAATTTATTCTTGTATTTAACATAAATAAGTGCTATAATTATGTTCAAAATAAAGGAGGCGTATCCATGGAAATTAAATCAGATACAAATCTCGGTGAACTTGTTATTTCGGAAGAAGTAGTAATGTCTATTGCCATAAATGCTGCTAAAGATGTTGAAGGTGTTTCAAGCCTTTCTACAAAACCTCTCGATGTAGTAGAGACAATCAAAAAAGGCAGTTTGAAATTAACAAGTCCCGTCAGAATTAAAGACAACGGCGAAGATATAGAAGTAAGTATCTATGTAAATATGAAACCGGGTTACAAAATTGTATCCGTTGCTTCCGACATTCAAACAAATGTCAAAGATGCTGTTACCACAATGACAGGAAAAAAAGTATCTAAAGTCAATGTAATCATTGCCGGAATTGATTTTGATACAGAGATTGTGAAAGATGAACCTACCGAAACTGAAGAATGATATTTTTAACCGGCCGCAGTGTATGCGTCCGGTTTTATTTTTTTTAATAAATTTTATTTTACGGAGGACAGAATATTTGAAAAGAACAGAACAAAGAGAACAGGCATTTGTCCTTGTTTTTGAAAAAATTTTTTCTGATGTTGACAATGAGGAATTGATTGAAATTTATAATGACAATTTTGAAGAAAAAGTTTGTGATTATGCTAAAATCATTTTAGATGGCGTAATATCTTTGCAAAATGAAATAGATGAAAAAATATCAAATTTTTCAAATGGCTGGAAAGTAAACAGACTTTCAAAAATTGACCTTGCATTATTAAGGCTTGCATTTTTTGAAATCGACCATATTTCAGACGTGCCTTCTGAAGTTTCTGTAAACGAGTGCGTTGAACTTGCTAAAAAATATGCAACAACGCAAGATGCTTCGTTTATAAACGGTATTTTAGGTTCATATATCAGGAGTTTGTAAATGTTTTTAGGTATAGATACAAGCAACTATACAACATCGGTTGCACTTCTGGACAACGGAAAAGTTGTCAATAAAAAAATTATGTTGAGTGTAAAAAAAGGCGAACGGGGTTTAAGGCAAAGTAATGCTTTATTTCAGCATACGGTAAACTTACCGCTTGTTTTTGATGAATTAAATATCGACAAAAGTATAGAAGCAGTTGCAGTAAGTTCAAGACCGAGAAATGTTGAAGGAAGCTATATGCCTTGTTTTTTGGCAGGAACATCGGTTGCAAAGTCTATATCAAAAGTTTTAAATTGTGAATATTACGAAACATCGCACCAAATAGGACATATTCTTGCGGCAGTCTATTCTGCGTCTGCTTTTGATTTTTTGAATGATGAATTTTTGGCTTTTCATATATCGGGCGGTACTACGGATTTAATTCTTGTAAGACCTGATAAAGAGAATATTATAAATGCCGAAATAATTGCGTCTTCAACAGATTTAAAAGCAGGTCAACTTATCGACAGAATAGGCGTTAAGTTGGGATACGATTTTCCGTGCGGAAAAAAGATAGATGAACTTGCATCTAAATCTGTTGCAGAGTTCAAAATTAAGCCAACGGTTAAAGACGGCAACTGCTCTTTGAGCGGTGTGGAAAATAAAGCACTTAAAATGATAGAGCAGGGTATAAATGAGTGCGATATTGCAAAATTCATTTTAGAATATATAAAGCGTTCATTGGAAGAAATGATGCTTTTTGCCATAGATAAATACAAGATTAAGAATATAATCTTTGCAGGCGGAGTGATGAGTAATTCTTTGATTTCAAAGTATTTCAAGGACAACTATTCTGTATTGTTTGCAAAGCCGGAGTTTTCTTGTGACAATGCTGTCGGTACAGCGGTTTATGCTTGGCTGAAGCGAGGTAGAAAATAATGCAGGTAATTACCGTTACTCAAGTCAATACTTATTTAAAATCAATTATTGACTCGGACAATAACTTGAATAATGTTTATATAAGCGGTGAAATTACAAATTTTAAAAACTATTATAAAAGCGGACATTTATATTTTTCGCTTAAAGATGATAAATCACAGTTGAAATGTGTGATGTTTTCTTGGAATGCACAAAGAATTAAATTTGACTTGTGCGATGGAATGAGTGTCATTTGCAGAGGTAAAATTTCTGTCTATGACAGGGACGGTCTTTATCAGTTGTATGTAGATGAAATTCAGCCTGACGGTATAGGTGCTATGAGCCTTGCTTTTGAGCAGTTGAAAGAGAAACTTTACAAAAAAGGGTATTTTGATACGGAAATAAAAAAAGAAATTCCTCAAAGACCGCAAAAAATAGGTGTTGTAACTTCAGCGGCAGGTGCTGCTTTTCATGATATAATAAATGTTACTTCAAGACGGTTTCCACTTGCTGAAATCGTATTTTCTCCTGCTTCTGTTCAGGGTATAAATGCTGTCGGTGAAATTGTAAATGCAATTTCGTTGTTGGAAATGAGAGAAGATATTGATGTCATTATTTTAGGCAGAGGCGGAGGAAGTATTGAAGATTTGTCAGCTTTTAATTCCGAAGAAGTTGCCGAAGCAGTTTATAAGTGCCATATTCCTGTTGTATCTGCCGTCGGACACGAAACAGATTGGACAATTTGTGATTTCGTTGCCGACTTAAGAGCTCCGACTCCAAGTGCTGCCGCCGAAATTGTTGTGCCTGACAAAAATTCTGAACTTGACTTGATAAAAAGTTTTAAATATTCATTAGAAAGTAATATAAACAGTAAAATAAACAATGAAATACAAAGAATAGACGCAATATCGCAAAAAAATATATTCAATGATTTTAAATCGGTTTTTCTTCCGATTTCTGAAAAATTAAATAAACTTGAAGAAAATTTAAAAAAATCATATAATTTATATATAGAAAATAGAGAAAAAGATTTTTCAGCCGTTTGCAGACAGTTGGATATTCTGAGTCCGTTGTCGGTTTTGGCAAGAGGATATACTATTGCTTCAAATGAAAACGGTTGTTTAAAATCAGTTAAAAATGTCGGTAAAAACGATAATATTACAGTAACTTTTGCAGACGGAACTGCACAGTGTACAGTTACAGAGGTTTTTGAAAATGAAAAAGATGAAATATGAAGACGCCGTAAGCAGACTTGAAGAGATTGTTGAGGCGCTTGAAAGTGGAGATAAATCTCTTGATGAAAGTATGAAACTTTTTGAAGAAGGAACGAAACTTTGTTCATACTGCAATGAACTCTTAAAAAATGCAAAACAAAAAATCACAGATATTTCTGAGGAAGAATAAATGAATTTTAAAGATGTTTTAAATGAAGATGTTGAATATATAAATTCACATTTACTTGATTTTTTACCTACTGCAAAAGACGGACAGGACAGTGTAATTGATGCTGCAAGATACAGTCTTGAAAACGGCGGAAAGCGTATTCGACCTGTTTTGTGTCTTGAGTTTGCAAAAGCATTCGGTTGTAAAAAAGAAGATGCTTTAAATTATGCCTGTGCAGTTGAATTTATACACACTTATTCGCTGATACACGATGATTTGCCGTGTATGGATAATGACGATTTAAGACGGGGAAAACCGTCGTGTCATATTGCATTCGGTGAAAGTACGGCTTTGCTCGCCGGTGATTTGCTTTTGACAGAAGCATTCGGATTGATTTGTAAATCAAATTTAAGTGCCGAACAAAACAGCAAAGCCGTTATCGAATTGTCAAAGTGCGCAGGCGGTCTCGGTATGATAGGCGGACAGGTTATTGATTTATTGTATGAAAGCAAGAGTCCGAATATTGAGCAGATTAAATCTGTTCATAAGTTAAAAACGGGGGCTTTGCTTGAATCTGCCTGTGTTCTCGGTTGTATAGCAGCAAATGCAGATGATAAGACCATTCTTTTGGCAAAAGAATATGCCCACGATATCGGTATGGCTTTTCAAATTAAAGATGACATTCTTGACATAATCGGAAATAGTGATAAAATGGGTAAACCGACAGGCAGTGACAAATCAAACAGTAAAATGACTTATGTTTCATTAAAAGGAATTGAAAATTCTTCAAATGATGTTGTAGGTTATACTGCAAAAGCAGTCAGTGCAGTGGAAAAAATTGACAGTAACGGTATTTTAACTTATATAGCAAATTATTTAGCTGAAAGAGATTATTAATTAATTTGTTCAATTTTAGAAAAGAGGGTTTATATGAGTTTGCTAAAAAATGTAAATTCTCCTGATGATATAAAAAATTTATCCGAAAAAGAACTCAACGAATTGTGTTCGGAAATCAGAAAGAAACTTATTAATACAGTATCTAAAACAGGCGGTCATTTGGCTTCAAATTTAGGTATGGTAGAATTGACCGTAGCACTTCATAAAGTATTTAATTCGCCAACTGATGAGATCGTTTTTGATGTCGGTCATCAATGCTACACGCATAAAATACTCACAGGACGAAACGAAAAATTTTCTACTATTAGGTGTGAAAACGGCATAAGCGGTTTCACAAGACCTATTGAAAATGAAAATGATATTTTTTCAAGCGGTCACGCTTCTACTTCCATATCTTCAGCAGTAGGTCTTGCTGCAGCGAAGCAGATACGGGGCGATAAAGGAAAAGTTATTGCAGTTATCGGCGATGGTGCTTTGACGGGCGGTCTTGCTTATGAAGGTTTAAATAATACAAACGGAATTAAAAATTTAATCATTATTTATAATGATAACAATATGAGCATTTCTGAAAATGTCGGTTCACTTGCAAAAAACCTTACAAAAGTTCGTGTTTCAAGTGGATACAATGTTTCTAAAAATGCAGTAAGAAAAGTCTTTGGTTCAACCGTATTTGGAAATAAATTGCTTAAAGCCTTTAACAAAATGAATGCCGATATAAGAAAGTGCATCTATAAAAATACTTTCTTTGAAGATTTGGGGTTAAGATACTACGGGCCAATCGATGGTCATAATATCGACGATTTGGTTGATGTTTTAAATGTTGCAAAAGGCTGTAAACATTCAGTACTTATTCATGTAAATACAGTTAAAGGAAAAGGTTACAGTCATGCAGAAGAAAATCCCACAATGTTTCACGGTATCGGCAAATTCAATATAGAAACAGGCGAACCGTGTGTAAATGGTGAAACTTTTTCTTCCAAATTCGGAGATGCAATGGTTGACTTTGCGTCAAAAGACCAAAGAATTTGTTGCGTAACAGCTGCTATGGCAGAGGGAACGGGACTCAAAAAGTTTTCTGAAAAATATCCCGACAGATTTTTTGATGTAGGAATAGCCGAAGAACACGCTGTTACTTTTTGCGGCGGTTTGGCAAAGAATGGAATGGTACCTGTTTTTGCAGTCTATTCAACATTTTTACAACGCTCGCTCGACCAAGTTATTCACGATGTTGCCATGCAGGATTTAAAAGTTATTTTTGCTATTGACCGTGCAGGTTTTGTAGGAGAAGACGGCGAAAGTCATCAGGGAGTTTTTGACACTTCATTTTTGTACAGTGTTCCGAATTTCTCAATATATTGTCCGTCAACTTTTGAAGAACTTGAGCATGATTTTTATAGAGCTATATATAAAGAAAAAAACGCCTGTGCCATTCGATATCCTCGTGGAAACGAGTGCGATTTGCCTTCTGATTATAAAAGAGAAGATGCAGATTTTCAGTTCTACGGCGATTGTTCAAAAGATGTTTGTATAGTAACATACGGCAGACTTTTTGAAAATTGTGCAAAGGCTTCAAATATTTTAAAAAATACTTTTGTTTTGAAATTAAATAAAATCAAACCGATTGATGAAAAATGCTTTGATAAATTGAAAGATGTTAAAAAAATATATTTTTATGAGGAAGCGATTTGCGAAGGCGGTGTAGGCGACCATTTTGCTTCATTATTGTTGCAAAACGGTATTCACAGTGAATTTGTTTATAAAGCAATAAGTTCCGAGTTTGTCAAACAAGCACCTGTTGACCATCAGATTTCTCATTACGGTTTAGATGTAAATTCAATAGTTAAAGAGGTTCAAAATGGTTAAAAAAACACGCCTTGATGTTGCTGTTTTTGAGGGCGGATATGCTCCGAGCAGAGAAAAGGCAAAAGCCATAATTATGGCAGGACTTGTATATGTAAATAATCAAAAAGTTGATAAAGCAGGCTTTGAGCTTAAAGAAGACGATGTTTTAGAGGTTAGGGGAAATACCTTGAAGTATGTAAGCAGGGGAGGACTCAAACTTGAAAAAGCAATGGACTCTTTCCCTATTACGCTTAAAGACAAAGTTTGTATGGATGTCGGTGCTTCCACCGGTGGCTTTACCGATTGTATGCTCCAAAACGGTGCAAGAAAAGTTTATTCGATAGATGTCGGATATGGTCAACTTGCATGGAAATTGCGAACAGACGAGCGAGTAGTCAATCTTGAAAGAACAAATTTTAGATATGTTGACTCGGAAAAAGTAACTGAGCCGATAGATTTTGCATCTGTTGATGTTTCTTTCATTTCACTAAAACTTATTTTACCAAATTTGAATAAGTTGCTTGCTGATGATGCAACTGCCGTTTGTCTTATAAAACCTCAATTTGAAGCAGGTAAAGAAAAAGTCGGCAAAAAAGGTGTAGTAAGAGAATCATCAACACATATTGAAGTTATAGAAAAAGTTATAGGATTTGCTTGTGAAAACGGTTTTTCCGTACTCGGACTTGAATTCTCGCCAATAAAAGGCCCTGAAGGAAATATCGAGTATCTTTTGTATATAAAAAAATCAACCGAAGCAATGGTTGATGAAAGTGTAAATCCTGAAAAACTTGTGAATTTATCACATGAGGAATTGTAATGATTGTTTCTGTATTTCCAAATAGATATAATGAAAAATCTGTTTCGACCGCAATTGGCGTTATAAAAAAACTAATAGAATTAAATTGCGTTGTTTATTGTTCTGAACAATATAAAAGTGATTTTAAAGACTTAAATATTTGTTATGGTTCAGAATATGATATTATTGATAATTCTGATTTTGTTGTTGCAATCGGTGGCGACGGTACTATGCTTTCAATTGTAAAAAAAGCGTCTCTCAGGGGTAAATTTACTTTTGGAATTAATACGGGAAGATTAGGCTTTTTAACGGCAGCCGAGAGTCATGAAACAAATTTGTTAGAAAAGCTGATAAACGGCGAATACATAGTTGACAGAAGAATGATGATTAAAACACAGGTTATTAAAGACGGAAAAATTTTGTCGGAAAACTATTCTGTCAATGATGCAGTCATAACAAGAGGCGAACTTGCCCGTCTTATTGACATCAGTGTGGCAACACAAAACAGCAATGTTTTGAAGATTCGTGCAGACGGACTCATTTTTTCAACACCGACCGGTTCTACTGCGTATTCTATGGCGGCAGGCGGACCTGTTGTAAGTCCTGATAATTCTTGTTTTGTAATTACACCGATTTGCCCTCATTCACTTGTAAACAGGTCGTATGTTGTCAATTCTTCAACTGAACTTTTTGCAAATGTTGACAGTGATATGAATAATAATTCTTATTTAAGTGTTGACGGAAATAAATCAATTCAAATACCAAGCGGAGCCGTAATTAAAATCTCAAAAGCCGAGCATTCTGCGAAACTAATCAGAATTAAGCCCGACGATTTTTACGACACGCTTAATAAAAAAGTTATTGAGAGGATTTTTTAATGAAAAAGAGAAGACAATCTAAAATTCTTGAAATTATATCATTGTATAATGTTGAAACTCAAGAGGAACTTCAGCAATATTTAAAGGAAAGCGGTTTTGAAATCACGCAGGCAACAATTTCTCGAGATATTAAAGAATTGCGTCTGGTAAAAGTTTTATCTAATGAAGGAAGATATATATATTCAAGAAATAAAAGCGAGATTTCCGAAGAAGAAAAAAGAACAAACAGCATTTTTATAGAGTCTATTCAAAGTATCGAGTCAGCTATGAATACTGTTGTTGTCAGATGCTATTCAGGTATGGCAAATGCAACTTGCGCCGCTATTGATGCAATGGAATGGTCAGGCGTAGTAGGCACTATTGCAGGCGACGACACTATTTTTGTTTTGTGCAAAAATGAAGAGCAGGCAGTCTTGTTTGCTCATAGTTTGGAGAAGATAGTTAATGCTTAAAACATTATCAATCGAAAATATTGCAGTAATCGAAAAAGCAGTTATTGAGTTTGAAAACGGATTTAATGTTTTGACAGGTGAAACCGGTGCAGGTAAATCAATAGTAATTGACAGTTTGAATGCTGTTTTAGGCGAAAGAACATCCCGAGATTTAATAAGAAACGGCGAAGAAAAAGCCATTGTAAATGCATATTTTGAGAATGTCAGCGACAGTGTTATAAAGATTTTGTCCGAATATGGTATTGAGTGCGACAGGGATTTGTATATTTCAAGACAATTATCTTCAAACGGCAAAACGGTATGTAAAGTAAATTCTATGAATATTACCGCTTCTATGTTAAAAGAAATAGGAAGAAAACTTGTCAACATACACGGACAACATGACTCTCAACAACTACTCGACCCAAATCTTCACTATACCTTTATAGACAAACTTTCGACTGACAATAAATATTTATCTTCTTATACAGAAAGTTTTAAAGAATTTATGACTGTAAGAAGAAAACTGAAGGCTCTTACCAAAGATGATGACGATAAAGAAAGCAAACTTGAAATTTTAAATTTTCAGATTGATGAAATTGAAAAAGCAAATGTCAAAATCGGAGAAAAAGACGAACTAATTGAAAAAAAGAACAAGATTTTAAATCTTGAAAAAATAAAATCGGTTCTCTCATCCGTATCAAGTTTTTGCAATGGTGCAGAAGATGAGGCAGGAGCAATTTCTGTTTTACAGTCTTTAAAAAGTAAATTGGTACCGCTTTGTGAAATAGACTCACAACTTGAAAATGTCTATAAATTGCTTGATGAAGTTGCTGAAAAAATCGAAAGTTTAAATGATTTTAATGAAAACAAATTGTCAGATTTGTCGTTTAACGAACTCAATTTGAACGATATTGAAGAAAGACTTGACTTATTGTACAATTTGTGTTTAAAATACGGAGAGTCGGAAAAAGAAATTCTTGAGTTTTTAGACAATGCGAAAAAACAAAGAGATTTAATTATTTTCAGCGATAATGAAATAGAAGTTTTGAGCAAACGATATGACGAACTATACGAGAATGTTGTAGATAAAGCAAAAAAATTATCTGAACACAGAAAAAAAACGGCTAAAGTGTTTGAAAAAGATGTTAAAGTACAACTTGAATTTTTAAATATGCCGAATGTTCAGTTTTCTGTAAATTTTTCTCAAGGAAAATTAAGTTCGACAGGTTTTGACAATATTGAATTTTTGTTGTCAACTAACCCCGGATTGCCGTTAAAGCCACTTTCTAAAATAGCAAGCGGCGGCGAACTTTCTCGTATAATGCTTGCGTTTAAAAATATTATTGCAAAAAGTGACGATATAGGTACGCTTATTTTTGATGAAATTGATACGGGCGTATCAGGCGGAGCAAGCAGAAAAATAGGCTTAAAACTCAAAGAGGTTTCAAACAACACGCAGGTTATCTGTGTAACACATTCAGCACAGATTGCGTCTTTTGCTGACAGACATCTTTTGATTTCCAAAGATGTTGAAAATGATAAAACATATACTAAAGTAGTTCCTTTAAATTTTGAAGAAAGAAAATACGAACTTGCACGAATAATGGGCGGCAAAGAAATTACCGAGTCGCTCCTTAAAAGTGCAGAGGAATTGCTTGTTTCACAGGAGGATAAAAATGGGTGTATATGAAGAATTACAAGAGCGTGGTTTAATTGCTCAAGTAACAGACGAAGAAGAAGTAAAAAAACTTATAAATAGCGGTAATGCTACATTTTATATTGGTTTTGACCCGACTGCCGACAGTCTTCATGTAGGACATTTTATGGCACTCTGCCTTATGAAAAGATTGCAAATGGCAGGTAATAAGCCTATTGCACTTGTAGGCGGCGGCACAGGTATGGTCGGAGACCCTTCCGGTCGTTCGGATATGCGTCAAATGCTTACTCCGGAAATTATCAATCATAACTGCGAATGCTTTAAAAAGCAAATGAGCAAGTTTATTGATTTTTCTGATGGCAAAGCGTTGATGGTAAACAATGCAGACTGGCTTTTAGATTTAAACTATATCGAACTTTTGCGTGAGGTTGGTGCTTGTTTCTCTGTAAACAGAATGCTTACCGCAGAGTGCTATAAACAGAGAATGGAAAAAGGTCTCAGCTTTTTTGAATTTAACTATATGATTATGCAAAGTTACGACTTCTACGCTTTGTACCAAAAATATGGCTGCAATCTTCAGTTTGGTGGCGATGACCAATGGTCAAATATGCTTGGCGGTAAAGAACTTATCCGTCGTAAACTCGGAAAAACAGTAAATGCAATGACAATCAATCTTTTGCTTAATTCCGAAGGAAAAAAGATGGGTAAAACTCAAAAGGGCGCAGTATGGCTTGACCCTGAAAAAACTTCTCCGTATGATTTTTATCAATATTGGCGAAATGTTGATGACAGTGATGTTATCAAATGTATGAAGATGCTCACATTTGTTCCGCTTGAAGAAATTGCAGAGTATGAAAAACTTGAGGGCAGTGAACTCAACAAAGCAAAAGAAGTTCTTGCTTTTGAACTTACAAAACTTGTACACGGCGAAGAAGAAGCACAAAAAGCCGAAACTGCGGCAAAAGCACTTTTCAGCGGCGGAAGCAACAGTGCAGATATGCCTTCAACAAAACTTGAAGATGAAGATTTTACAGACGGCAGAATTTCTCTTCTCGATATGATGATTAAAGCAGGTATGATTAAATCTAAGGGTGAGGGCAGACGCCTTATACAACAGGGCGGAATATCTGTTTTAGATGAAAAAGTAACAGATACTTTTAAAGATTTTTCAAAAGAAGATTTCAATGAAGAAATAATAGTGAAAAAAGGTAAAAAAGTATTTCGTAAATTTTATCTTTAATTTTTAGTTTAAGAGGCACATTTTTTGTGCCTCTTTTGTTATTAATTGCATTTATTTATTGAATAAATACAGATATGTGGTATAATAATTTAGCTAAAGAATTATATTAGTTTGGTGATTGAAATGAACGATATTAAAAATAAAATTGAACAGTTACGAAAACAAATCGAGTATCACAGCAACAGATACTATAATGAAGATGCACCGGAAATTGAAGACTATGAATACGATATGATGATGCGTGAACTTCAATCACTTGAAGAAAATTATCCTGAATATAAAACTCCCGATTCTCCGACACAGCGTGTAGGAGGAAAAGCTGATAACACTTTTGAAAGCGTAGTTCATACTGTAAGAATGGAAAGTCTGCAAGATGCTTTTTCTCACAACGAACTCAGAGATTTTTCAAAGCGTGTCAATGAAACAGTTGTAAACTGTCAATATGTTGTAGAACCGAAGATTGACGGTCTGTCCGTAAGTTTAGAGTACAGAAACGGTGTGTTTTTCAGAGGCTCAACTCGAGGCGACGGAAATGTCGGTGAAGATGTTACGGCAAATCTTAAAGTTATTAGAAACATCCCTTTGAAACTAAATGAGCCTTTAGAGTATCTCGAGGTCAGAGGGGAAGTATATATGCCTAAAAAGAGCTTTGAAAAAGTTGTTGACAGGCAGATTTTAAATGAAGAAAAGCCATTTAAAAATCCAAGAAATGCTGCGGCAGGCTCATTAAGACAAAAAGACAGTGAAGTTACAAAAACGAGAGGTCTTGACATCTTTGTTTTTAATATTCAGCAAATTGAAGGTAAAGAATTGAATTCGCACAAACAATCCCTTGATTATTTGAAAACTCTCGGATTTAACACAATACCGACTTATAAACTTGTTGATAATATTGAAGACGCAATAGAAGAAATAAAAAATATAGGCGAATCAAGGGGAAGCCTTGAATATGATATTGACGGTGCAGTAATTAAAGTGAATGACTTTGAAAGTCGAACAGAACTCGGCAGTACGGCAAAATTTCCCAAATGGGCAGTTGCTTTTAAATATCCGCCTGAAGAAAAACAAACTAAAATTTTAGATATTGAAATAGCAGTAGGACGAACAGGGGTTTTAACTCCGACAGCCGTGTTAGAACCCGTTCATCTTGCCGGTACCACTGTTTCAAGAGCAACTTTGCACAATATTGATTTTATTACTGAAAAAGGAATAGCAATAGGTGATATTGTTACAGTTAGAAAAGCAGGGGATATAATACCCGAAGTTTTATGTGTTAATGAACATTTGTCTGATAATATTTATAAATTTCCGACAAAATGTCCGTCTTGTTCAAGTGATGTTATAAGAGAAGACGACGAAGCTGCAATTAGGTGCATAAATCCCGATTGTCCCGCACAACTTTTGAGAAATTTAATTCATTTTTGCAGCAGAGACGCTATGGATATAGAGGGACTTGGTCCGGCTATTCTTGAACAATTCAGTAAAAACAATATGATTTCTTCTTCGGCCGATATTTATGATTTGAAATCTGAAGATATATTAAAACTTGACGGTTTTCAGGAGAAGAGTGCAAAGAACATCATAGAGTCGATAAACAAATCAAAAGAAAACGATTTATCAAAATTGTTGTTTGCTTTGGGTATAAGACATATCGGTTCAAAAGCAGCAAAATTGCTTGCAGAGCATTTTAAAAATATAGACGCTGTAATCAATGCGTCTGTCGAAGAAATTTGTGAAATTGACGGTTTTGGGGAAGTTATGGCAATAAGTGTTTATGACTTTTTTAAAACAGAAAAAACTAAAGATTTAATTTTACGATTCAAACAACACGGCGTAAATACTGTTTCAAAAACAGAGATAAAAGATGACAGATTTGCAGGAAAAACTTTTGTGCTTACGGGTACCTTGCCTACTTTTAAGCGTTCGGAAGCACAAAAAATCATTGAATCATTCGGTGGTAAATGTTCATCTTCCGTATCTAAAAAAACAGATTTTGTTTTAGCAGGTGAAGAAGCAGGCAGCAAACTTGATAAAGCAAACGCTTTAGGCGTTAAAGTTATAAATGAAAATGAATTTAAGGAAATGGCAAACTTATGAATGAATTTAGATTAAAACAAAAAAGGTTAAAAAAAGCTATGACTGCCATGTTGATTTTTGCCGCAGTTTTTATATTTATTTATATCGGAGCAGAACCTTTTATAGTTGAATTAGCAGGTAAAACCGTTAATAGCTTCTTTTATTTTTTCAGCAATGTTATTGTAATAGTTTCTATGGTTTTACTGTTTTTGTATTATTCTAAATATTCAAAATCAGACTTTTTTCTTCAAAGTATAGAAGACGAAATAAATGATGTGTCATACTATTTTACTTCCCGTGAAGAAATTGAGAGTGATATGTATATAAAAGCAGTTGCAGAAGATTTGCTTGACCATAGTTTTTCTCTGAAAAAAAATGTAAAATCAAGTGATTTTGAATTTTCTTTTAAAGCAAACAAGGGGAAAGATTATATCTATTGTGCCGAAATTTCAGATTTAGACAGAAACGATATTATTGCATATTCCGATTGTGTATTAAATGATTTGACAACAATGAATTTAAAACAAAAGGGAAATATAGTAGTATTTTTTATAACCGATAAAGCAGACGAAAGCGCAATTGCACTTTCAAAAATGACAACTGCATACGGCAGGAAACAACAGATAAAAATAAACAACGCAATAGTTGAACTTTCTACCAAAAGATGTTATTTTCTCGGAAACAGAGAAACTAAAAATCAAGCAAATATCGCAAACTATATTATGAATTGTGATTTGCCTATAAAAGATAAATATAAAGCAAAAGAACGACTTGCTTTTCAAGATGAACTTGCAGAAAAAATGAAAAGTTTTGATTTGAAAAAGTATTTGGATGGACAATTTATCGTACATTAAGAGGTGTATTATGGATATTAGATGTGAAAGATTTTTTGACGATATTAAAGGCAAAAAAGTTGCATTTATAGGTGTAGGCGTTACAAATGCTCCTACTGCAAAGTTTTTTGCCGATAATGGTGCAACAGTATATGCGTGCGACAGAAAAGATAAAGAATATATAGGAAAAGAAATTTGCGAAGACCTTGAAAAACACGGTGTAAACTTTTCTCTCGGCGAAAATTATCTCGACATTTTAAACGATGTTGATGTTGTTTTCAGAACACCGGGAATAATGCCAAACGCTGACTTTTTGGTAAATGCAAAAAAGCAGGGTAAAGTTATCACATCGGAAATGGAAGTTTTTATGAGTCTTTGTCCTTGTAAAACAATAGCCGTTACGGGTAGTGACGGAAAGACAACGACAACAACTATTATTTCTGAGTTTTTAAAAAAGCAAGGATATAAAGTTCATCTCGGCGGAAATATCGGTAAGGCTTTGCTTCCCGAAATATCAAATATTGATAAGGACGATATTGCAGTTGTTGAACTTTCTTCTTTTCAACTTATATCCATTCATTCATCGCCCGATATCGCAGTAGTCACAAATCTTGCGCCAAATCATCTTGACCACCATAAAGATATGCAGGAGTATGTAGATTCAAAAAGAAATATTTTACTTCATCAAAATGCTTTTTCACGAGCAGTTTTAAATTACAATAACGAATACACAAAAAAAATGACAGAAGATGTTAACGGTACTTTATACCAATTTTCATTTAATGATGAAGTTCCGTACGGTGCTTATTTAGACGGAAATGATTTAATATTTAAAGATTATGATGGAAATAAAACGAAAGTTATGTCAAGAGATGATATACGACTTGTAGGCGACCATAACATTGAAAACTATCTTACTGCAATTACTGCCGTTTGGGGACTTGTTACTGTAAAAAATATGGTCAGTGTTGCCCGTGAATTTGGCGGCGTTGAACACAGAATAGAATTTGTCCGTGAAAGAAACGGTGTTAAATGGTACAATGACTCAATAGCAACTTCTCCTACAAGAGTAATATCGGGTTTAAAATCATTTGACAGAAAAATAATTATAATATGCGGCGGTTCCGATAAAGGTATCTCGTTTAAACCTATGGTGCCGTATATTTTAGATAAAGTAAAACTTTTAATTCTTATGGGAGATGTTACTGCACCAAAAATTTACAAAGATGTAGTAAACGATGAAAATTATAAAGAGGGTATGCCGAAAATTCTCTTTGCAAATTCAATGGAAGAAGCAGTTAAAATTGCAGACGAAAATTCACAAAACGGCGACATAGTTTCGCTTTCGCCTGCCTGTGCATCTTTTGATTTGTATAAAAACTTTGAATACAGAGGCAAACATTTTAAAAATATTGTAAATGAACTTGATTAAGGTGTAAAAATGACTTATATTAAAGATTTATTAAAAAAACTTACTTTCTGTATTGCTCCGTCGGGTTGCGAAGATAATGCAAAAGAATTAATTTCAGACTTGCTTTCAGATGTAGGCGATATAGAAATTGACAAAATGAATAATATCTCCTGCACTTTCGGAGAAGGATATCATATAGTCCTTGAAGCGCATATGGACGAAATAGGATTAATTGTAAAAGATATTACAACAGACGGTTTTATAAAAGTTGCGTCTTGCGGCGGCATTGATGAAAGAATGCTTTTAGGCTATGAAGTTACTGTTTTGGGTAAAAAAGAATTAAACGGCGTCATTTCTACGCTTCCGCCTCATTTGTCAAAGGCTGACAATGCAAATAAAACAAGCGTCAATGATGTTGCTGTTGATACAGGATATTCATTTGATGAATTAAAAGAACTTGTAAATTTAGGCGACAGAGTTATTTTTAAACGCAATTTTACAGAACTTTTGTCAGACCAAATCAGTGCAAGTTGCCTTGATGACAGAAGTGGAGTTGCAGCTGTTATTCTTGCCGCTGAAGAAATTAAAAAACTGAATTTGCCAATAAAAACAACCTTGCTTTTAGCTTCTCAGGAAGAGTTGGGTAACAGAGGCTCATATTCTGCATTGTTCGGTAAAGATGTAGATGAAGTTATTTGTGTAGATGTAAGTTTTGCATATACTCCCGGTTGTGATAAAACAGAATGCGGAGAAATAGGAAAAGGCGTAATGATAGGAAAATCGCCGATTTTGGACAGCGCTTTGTTCAACGAACTTTTAAGAGTTGCAAAGTCTAAAGATATACCGTATCAGATTGAAGTAATGAACGGAAGAACAAGTACAGATGCAGACGCTTTTACAATAAGCGGAGCAGGTTTTAAATGCTCACTTTTGTCAGTTCCTGAAAAGTATATGCATACACCTGTTGAAGTAGTGGATATAAACGATATAATCTCCGTAAAAAATCTGATGGTAGAATATGCTAAAACAAAGGCAGGTGTAAAAAATGCTTAAAGAATTATGCAATTTATACGGCGGTTCGGGTGATGAAAAATCAGTCAGAGAATATATTATAAAGCAAATAGAAAACCATTGTGAGTACAAAGTTGACAATTTGGGAAATATTATTGCATTTAAAAAAGGCCAGAAAACACCAGATAAAAAAATTATGTTCAGTGCTCATACAGATGAAGTTTCTTTTATAATTACAGATATTACAGATGACGGGTATTTAAAGTTTTCTTCCGTAGGAGGAATAGATGCAAGTGCTGTTTTAAACAGAGTAGTTTGTATAAACAACAGTATAAAAGGCGTTATAGGAACAAAAGCAGTTCATCAACTTTCTGCTGATGAAAAAGGCGTTGCACTCAGTTATGATAAATTGTTTATAGACATCGGAGCAAAAAACCGACAGGATGCTGAAATTTATGTTCAGTTAGGAGACTATGCCTATTTTTCTGCAAACTATCAAGAACTTGATGACGGAAATATCATTTCAAAAGCTATTGATGACAGAGCAGGCTGTATGTTTTTAATTGAACTTATTAAGTCAGATTTACCGTATGATATGTATTTTGCATTTTGTGTTCAGGAAGAGGTCGGTTTGAGAGGCTCAAAGTGTGCAGCATATCAAATTGACCCTGATATCGCAATTGTGCTTGAAGCAACAACTGCCGCCGATTTATGCGGTATTAACGGCAGTGAAAAGGTCTGTTGTCTCGGAAAAGGTCCTGTTGTATCATTTATGGATTTAAGAACTGTATATAACAGAGAATTATACAAAAAAACCATGGAAACAGCAAAGAAAAGAAATATACCTGTTCAGACAAAAACCGCAGTTGCAGGTGGAAATGACGCAGGTGCAATACAAAACTCTGCTTCCGGTGCAAAAATGCTTGGCATTTCTTTGGCAACACGATATATTCACGGTTCAGCGTCAATGGTCAGCAGTAAAGATATTAACGATATGAGAAAACTTATCGACGCTGTAATTAATGAGGTTTTATGATAATTAAAGCAAGCAATTTTGAATGCTTAAATAAATATGAGAAAACAGATATATTTTCAGTAAGAGTTCTGGCGTTGGCAAAAGCGTACGGCTTTTCTTATGATTTTGTTTCTTTCTACTGCCAAGTCTTAAATGATGAAGTAACTGCCGTAATATCGTATCTTGAAACAGATGTTACGGTGAGTGCTCAAAGTTTTGCCGATAAAGAAGAAATTAAAGAATTTATAAAAATGAGACCGTTTACTTCAGTATTGACAGATGAAACTTTTGATTTAGACTTGAATTTTGAATATGGAGAAATAATGAAAAGTTCTTCAAAAATCGAATTTGAAAATGAGTTTTGTCAAATAGATATGTACCCTAAATTGATGGATTTGTTTGATTTTATTAATTATGAAAAACAAGATTTTTCTGCGTGGTATGTAGATTTGAGTCACAGAATAAGACACGGTTGTGCAAAAGCATACGCACTTAAAATAGAAGACGAAATCATTTCATCTGCAATATTTTCATTCATATTTGAGAATAATGCAATTTTAACATCTGTAAAAACAGAAAATGCTTTCAGAAAAATGGGATATGCAAGTGTTTTGATTTCAAAAATGCTATGCGATTTTAACGGAACCGTTTACTTGATGCGGGATAAAGACAGAAATGAAAATTTTTATAAAAAACTCGGATTTAAAAATATAGGACAATGGAGAATGTTTTAATGATACCTTTTTTTAATATAGATAAAAAAATCGAAGATGCTTGCGAAAAAGCACTGAATTTAACAAAAGAACAATTTTCAGAAATTGAAAAAGTTACTGAATACAATCAGCTGAAGGTTCAAAAAGCATTTATTGATTTCGGTGTAAGTGAAAGTCATTTCACTTCAAGCACAGGTTATGGATACGATGACAGAGGAAGAGAAACACTTGATAAAGTTTGGGCACAAATTTTCGGAGCAGAAAGTGCTTTGGTACGCCACAACTTTACTTGCGGCACACATACTTTGGCAACTGCTTTATTCGGAGTTTTAAGACCGGGAGACAAGATGCTTTGCATTTCAGGTACTCCTTATGACACTATTCATAGCGTCATAGGAATAAGCGGAGAAAATATGGGCTCTTTAAAAGATTTCGGCGTATTGTACGATGAAGTTCCCTTAAAGGACAATCGTCTTGATTACGATGAAATTGAAAAGAAGATTGACAGTTCTGTTACAATGGTATACATTCAGCGTTCCAGAGGATATGAATTGAGACCGAGCTTGTCTGTAAGCGAAATTGAAAAAGCAATAAAGATTGTAAAGAAAAAAAATCCGAATACTGTTGTAATGGTCGATAATTGCTACGGTGAATTTGTAGAAAAAATTGAACCAACTGATGTCGGGGCAGATTTGATAGCAGGTTCGCTTATAAAAAATGCAGGCGGCGGAATTGCATCAACAGGTGGATACATAGCAGGAAGAAAAGACCTTGTCGATAAATGTGCATATAGATTGACAACACCCGGACTCGGCACAGAAGTCGGTGCTACGCTCGGACTTAACAGAGAACTTTATATGGGCTTGTTTTTTGCACCGCATGTTGTCGGTGAAGCTGTAAAATCTGCAACTTTTATTTCTGCTTTATTTGAAATACTTGGGTATGATGTTACACCTAAATATAACGAAACAAGACACGATATTGTTCAGTGTTTGGGGCTTAAAAATGAAGAAAGTTTAGTCGCATTTTGTCAGGGAATTCAAAGCGGAAGTTATATTGATTCCTTTGTTGCTCCTGAGCCTTGGGAAATGCCGGGTTATGACAGTAAAGTTGTAATGGCGGCAGGTGCTTTTACGCTTGGTTCCTCAATAGAACTCTCGGCAGACGCTCCTATCAGAGAACCGTTTTATGCTTGGATTCAGGGCGGGCTGAATTTTCACAGTGCTAAAATTTGTGCTTTGCTTGCCGCACAAAAAATGTTGGATAAAGGATTGCTAAAATAATGTATAATTTTCAGGGTATATCTTCATCGGCTATAAATTTGTTGAGTGAAAACAGGTTTAATAATTCAAAAGATTTTTATGAATTACACAAAGAGGAAATCAAGCAGGGAGCAGTTGTTCCAATGCGTCAAATAATGCTTGATTTATCGGAAACACTGTGTGAATTGGATGATAAAATATATACTCATCCGATATATACCGTGTCAAGAGTAAGACGGGACACAAGACACACAAAATCCAAACTGCTATATAGAGAAAATCTTTGGGTAATGTTCAGACGAAATAAATTTGAGTACCCAAATGCACCGTGTATGTGGTTTGAATTTACACCTTTTTGTTACAGTTACGGAATAGGAATGTGGTGTCAAAAACCTATACAAATGGATGAATTGCGAAAACTTATAAAAAAACATCCGAAAAAATTTAAACAATCGGCAGATTTACTTCTTGAAAACGGATTTTCTTTTAATTCGGAAATGTATAAGAAAGACAGAGATGAAACCGTACCGAATTATGTTAAAGATTATTTTAATTCAAAATATATTCAATTTATTCACAGCGACACAGATTTGACGAAAATTAATACTTCTGATTTAATAGATGAATTAAAAGAATTTATAAAAACTGCAAAACCTATGTATAAAATTATGATACAAGCGTATGAAAATATTATCAGTGAAGGATTGATATAAATGTTAAATGTTATTCTCGGCAGAAACGGTACTAATAAAACTGAATTTATATATTCAAAAATTAAAGAAGATGTTTTAAATAATGAAGATGTAATTTTCATTGTGCCGGAACAAAATTCATTTGTCAGTGAATATAAACTGCTTGAATTGTTAGGTGAAGAAAATATAGGCAAAGTTTCGTGTCTCAGTTTTACAAGACTTGCTTATGAAATAGAGCGTATTTGCGGTAATAATGATTTGCCTACACTTTCAAACGGTGCTAAAGCAGTATTGATGAAAAAAGCGATAAATAACTGTGAAGATAAGTTGACTATTTATAAAAACAGTGTAAAGCACTTGTCGTTCATTAATTCTGTGATTGATATATGCGATGAAATGACGGGCTGCGAGGCAACTCCTCAAATAGTTGAAAGCGTTGCAGACGAAATCGAAAAGAAATCGCTTAAATCCAAACTGTATGATATTTCTGCAATAATGAAAGAATATAACAGTTTAATTGAAAACAAATATTTTGATACTGCACTTGAACTTTCACGCCTTTATGAAAAACTTGTAAATTTAAACTTTTTTAAGGACAAAACCGTTTATATAGACGGATTTTTTACTTTTGGTGCTTTTGAGTTTAAAATAGTAGAATTGATTATAAAACAGTCTAAAAATACAACTGTTACTTTTCTTTGCGATAAAAATTCGGAAAATGACGGTAATTTTTTCTTTTTAGTTGATGACGCATTGTGTAAAGTAAAAAACTTTGCAGAAAAAAACAACTGTAAATGTAACGAAATTACGCTTACAGAAAATAAATATTATTCTAATGACGAAATTTATTTTTTAGAAAAAAACATATCAAAAAAGAAACCGTCTGTTTTTGAAAATAAAAAAATTGAAAACATAACTGTATTTGAGGCTTCAACAGTATATGACGAATGTGATTTTGTTGCAAGAGAAATACATAAACTGTTGCGTACAAAAAACCTTTGTGCTAAAGAAATAGCCGTTGTTACAAGAGATGCGGAAAAATACAGTTCTGCTGTTATAAGTTCTTTTGAAAAGTATGAAATACCATACTATTTTGATGAAAGACACAGTATTTTTGTGCAGCCTTTAGCGGTATTTATAGACTATTTATTTAGAATCATAAATTATTCTTTCAGACTTGACGATGTTATTTCTTTTATTAAATCAGGTGTTTTCGATTTAACTCAAAGTGAAGTTTCCGAGTTTGAAAACTACGCTGTAATATGGAATATAAACGGAAAAAAGTGGTACGATGATTTTATAAATCATCCCGACGGATTTAAAGATAAAATGACAGACTATGATAAGAAGCGTTTGGAAAAACTGAACGAAATAAGAAAAAAAGTTATTTTACCTGTACTTAAATTCAAAAATGACTCTAAAAATTGCTCGGCTGAAAAAATATGTAAAAATCTTTATCAACTTATAATTGATTTAAGAATTAAAGATGTTTTAAAGAAAAAAGCAATATTCTTTGAAAACAACAATATGAGTGCTTTGGCAAAAGAGCAAGAAGCCGTATGGAATTTGGTAATGCAAATTCTTTCTGAAATATATACTGTTTTAGGAGATGAAAAAGTTTCTGTCAAAGAGTTTTCAGAATATTTTTCTTTGATGATTCAAAATTGCGAACTCGGTACTCTTCCTGAAGGTGTAGATAATATTCAATTCGGAGAAATAAACAGAATAAGATTAAATAACCCAAAGGTTGTATTCAGCATCGGAATGAATGAAGGAGATTTTCCTAAAAATACCGAAATAGAAAGCATCATAACGGCGTCAGAAAGAAAATTTCTTTCAAAATCTTTTTTAAACTACGGTGTTGAAATAACGGGTATAAATGAATATCTTTCTGCTTATGAAAGAATGTACCTTTATACTGCCGTTTCTTCGGCAAAAGAAAAAGTTTTCTTATCATACCATTCATTTTCTGATGATGAGAAAAAAGAACCGTGTGATTATATAAATAAAATTAAAAATATTTTTCCGTCAATTAAAGTTTTAAAGCAATCTTTGGTAAATGAATTTGAATATATTGAAACAAAATCTTCGGCTTTTGAATATATGTGTTCAAAATGGAATGAAAACACTGTTGTGGAAGAAACATTAAAACAATATTTTTCAAATGAAACCGAGTTTTCAGATAAATATCACAGTGTAGTTCTTCAAAATAACAATGATGATATTAAAATTCAAAACTCAAATATTGCAACAAAGCTTTTTGGCGAAACGATGCGTCTTTCTGCTTCAAGAATAGAAGATTATTATAATTGTCCTTTTAAATATTTTTGCAAGTTCGGAATAGGTGCTTATCCTCTTATACCTGCCGAATATAATGCTATGCAAACAGGATTGATAGTTCACTATATTATGGAAAATATCCTTAAACAATTCGGTAAAAACGGATTTGTAAATTCAAATTTAAGTGAACTTATGAACTTTACAGACAAATATCTTAAAAAGTATATAAAAGAAGAAATGGGAATTGACGAAAATTTGTCAAGTAAATTGCTTTACGATATTTCTCGTTTAAAGTGGCTTTTGATGACTTTATTTAAACAATTAAGAGTTGAATTTTCTCAATCTGAATTCATACCGATGGGTTTTGAAGTTGAAGTAAATGAAAATGCAGATGTTGAAGCACCTGTTTTTAAAACGGAATTCGGTTCAATCATTTTGCGTGGAAGCATTGACAGGGTAGATGTTTTTGAAAAAGACGGAGTTAACTATATTCGAGTTATCGATTATAAAACAGGCTCTAAAGACTTTGAATTGAGCGACATTATTTCAGGCCTTAATTTGCAGATGTTCATATATTTATTTGCTGCCTGCAATGATAAAAACTATATTGAAAATTCTTTGCCCGCAGGCGTACTGTATTTGCCGTCGGGTGTCAGCGTTGTTTCAAGTGAAAGGCACAATGAAAAAGATTTAGAAAAAACACGGCAAGGTAAGTATAAAATGAAAGGTATGCTTATTGATGACGAGTCAGTTTTGCGTGCTATGGAGTCAGATTTGGGCAATAAGTTCATTCCTGTAAAAGATAAAAAAGGTGTTTTGTCAGGAAATATTGCAAGTTTAGAAGAAATAGGACGACTTGAAAAGAAAATAAATTCTTTAATTGTCGATATGGGCAATTCACTTTGCAAAGGTAAAATTTCTCAAAACCCTGTCGGTAAATATGATTTGTCGCATACTGCTTGTGATTTTTGTGATTATCTTCCTGTTTGCAGTAACAGAAAAGTGATTGAGCTGAGAATTCCTTTTGAAGCAAAAATTAAATTCGACGACGCTTTAGAATTATTAAAGGAGGACAATAAAAATGCGTGATTGGACTTCCGAACAACAGGATGCTATAAATGCCCGAAATTCCAATATACTTGTTTCTGCCGGAGCAGGTTCGGGAAAAACGGCTATATTGGTAGAAAGAGTAACAAAAAAAATAATTGAAGGTACAAGCATTGACAATATGTTAATTGTAACATTTACAAATGCCGCAGCTGCTGAAATGAAAAGCAGAATTGCATCTTCTTTAAGTAACTTGTTAAGTGAACAGCCGGATAATGACTATATTGCAGAACAAATTTCATTGATGCCGAACGCTCAAATATGCACTATTGATTCATTTTGTTCTAAATTAGTTAAAGAAAACTTTGAATCACTTGAAATAGAAAGGGATTTTAAACTGCTTGACAGCTCGGATGAAAGTATATTAAACGAAGAAGCATTGTCTTGTGTACTTGAAAAATATTATGACGAGGGCTCGTCTGCATTTCACAGACTTGTCGAATTGTTTTCATCTTCAAAAAATTCAACAAATTTCAATCAGGTTATCAAAACAATATATACCAATATCAAAGCTCAGCCTGACCCGTTGGGATGGCTTGAAAAAGTGTGTGAGTTTTATAATCCTGATATTGAATTTAAAGATTCTGTTTGGTATGAACTTATTTTTTATAATATTCAAAGTAATGTTGACTATGTTTTAAAAAAATTAAACGAAGTTAAATTAAATTTAGACATTTGCGATGAATTATATGACAAAATAGAAGATTATATTTCTTCTTATATAAATTTATTTGAGTTGATTTCTGAAAATTTACAAAATCTTGAAAATATATCGCTTTCTTTGATGAACTATTCATTCAAAAGATTTCCGAGTAAAAGAGGATATATTTCGCCCAATAAGGAAAAAGTTAAGCAAATATGTGAATTTGCCAAAAAAGAAGTGTTTGACAAAATAGTTTTAAAATATTTTGAAATTACAGATGAAGACCATAAAAAAGATATGGAATATCTTTATCCTTGTTTTAAAGAATTGTTCAAAATCGTTAAAGATTATGATAAAAAATTGCTTGAACTAAAAAAAGAAAAAAATTCTTACACTTTCAGCGACATTGAACAGTTTGCACTTTCTCTTGTTGTGAAAAATAACAATGGTATGTTTGAGCAAACTGAAATTGCAAAGGAACTTTCAGAAAAATACGACGAAATAATGGTAGATGAATATCAAGACACCAACAAGGCACAGGATTTGCTTTTTTCAAGTATTTCAAATAACCGAAATCTGTTTACTGTCGGAGATGTCAAGCAAAGTATATATAAGTTCAGATTGGCTATGCCCGAAATTTTTATTGAGAGAAAAAACTCTTATCTTCCTTATGATAAAGATATGCAAAACAGTTCGGTAAAGATATATCTTAATAAAAACTTTAGGTCTCATCAAAATATTTGTAAGTATTGCAATTTTGTTTTCTCAAAAATATTTTCACAAGAAGTCGGCGGACTTGATTATGATGAAAATGAGTACTTAAACGCAGGTGCAAAATACCCTGAAAACAATTTTGACAATATCTACATAAGAATGGTAAAAAGTAATTCCGATGTAGGAAGCGATGCCGAAGTAGAGGCACAGGCAATTTCTGATTTTATAAAAAGTAAAATAAAAGAAAAATTGTTGGTCAGAGATTTTGACGAAAACGGCAACGAAATACAAAGACCTGTTGAACTGAAAGACTTTGCCGTGCTTTTCAGAAAGGGTAAAAAGAATATTCAGACTTATGCTGAAGTGATGGAGAACAACGGAATAAGCGTAAACTGTGAAAATGCAAACTCGCTTTTTGAGAATAAAGAAATAATTATTTTGGTCTCACTTCTTAAAGCGATAAATAACCCTATGAATGATATAGCACTTTTAAGTACGCTTATGTCAAGTTTATTCGGTTTTACGGCAGAGGAAATTGCCGAATTAAAAATTTCATCGAAAAACAAAAAACTTTTTTTAGTTTTAAATGAACAGAGAAAAGAAAATCAAAAAGTTAACGACTTTTTATCTTTTATCGAAAAATACAGAAATATGTCCGTTGCCATGAGTTGCAACCAGTTTGTTCTTAAACTTGTAAATGATATTTCCTTTGTTTCAGTAATTTCATCAAGCGGTATATTTGATGATTGCAAGCTGAACATAATGAAGTTTATAGAACTTGCAAAAAACTATGATAATTCTGATAATAGGGGATTGACTGCATTTGTCAGATATTTGGACAAAATAATCAAAGACAATTCTGTTAAAAGTTCAGTTGTACAAAACATTAAAAATTCAGTCAGCTTGATGACAATTCATAAATCTAAAGGTCTTGAATTTCCATTTGTAATAGTTGCAGGCACAAGCAACAGGTATTCAAACAGAAACACCGATAACATTTTAATTCATTCTGCATACGGTTTAGCAAGTGAAACAATGGACGAAGAAAACTATTGTAAATATAAAACAAGACCGTTCAATGCAATATCCGAGCGTTTAAAACAAGAAGAGATGAGTGAAAATATCAGGGTACTCTATGTTGCGCTTACAAGAGCAAAACAATATTTGGCTGTTTTTATGACGCTGAAAAAACCTGAAGAAACTTTAAACAAACTGCTTTACAAGGCTTCTAAAGATAAAATAGACCCTGTAATTTGTCGTACTGCTTCAAGCGATGCACAGTTAATTTTAATGACATCTCTCTTCCATAAATCAAGCAATAAATATGTTGACGATATTTCTGCTGTATTGCCGAGCGCTGATTCCGATTTTGCACTTAATATGGAAATAGTAGATGTCGGTAATTTAGAAGAAGACGATTTACAGGAAGAAGAAAAGTGTTTGCCGAACAATGAACTTATATCTAAAATGAATGAGAGATTTAAGTTTTCGTATGATTCTCAACTGTCAAAAATTGCTTCTCAAAGGAATGCATCCGAACTTGACGATTTGGATATGGGATACAGATATTTCTGTTCTGCCGTTCCTTCATTCATAGATAAAGAAAATGTAACTTCAGCACAAAAAGGTACTGCAATGCATTCATTTATGCAGTTTTGTGATTATGAAAAGGCAAGCGTTTCCGTCGAAAAAGAAATATCCAGATTATTTGACGAGGGATTTTTGACTAAACAGTATTGCAATATAATAGACGTTGAATTAATTGAAAATTTCTTTAAGTCAAACTTGGCAAAAAGAATTTTAAATGCTGATAAAGTTTACAGAGAGTTCAAACTTACATCATTTGTTCCCGTTTCTTTTGCAGAAAATATCGATTCAAACGAAAAAATACTTGTTCAGGGTATTGCAGATTGTATTTTTGAAGAAAACGGGGAACTCGTACTTGTAGATTTTAAATCTGATAAAGTTAAAGACGAGACAACACTTCTCAAAACATATAAAAAACAACTTGAGTTTTACAAAATTGCAGTTGAAAAAACCTTAAAGAAAAAAGTTAAACAGGCGTGTCTGTACTCATTTGTACTTTCAAAAGAATGTTATTTTTAAGAAAAATGCAAAAAAGAGAATTTAATAAACAAAATAATTTAATTTTTTCGCATTAAATTTAAAAAAATACTTGCATTTTCAATATTTATATGTTAATATACTGTCGCTAACAATTTGCAAAGAGGTGAAAGTAATGAAAGACGGAATTCATCCAGAATACAAAGAATGTACAGTTAAATGTGCTTGTGGTGCTACTTACCAAACAAAAAGCACAAAAGGCGATATGAAAGTTGATATCTGCTCAAAATGTCATCCTTTCTTCACCGGTAAGCAGAAACTTGTAGATACCGGCGGACGAGTTGACAGATTTAATAGAAGATATGGCAGAAATGGCTAATTAAACAATGAAAGGCAACGAATTCGTTGCCTTTTTTTGTGATATTCGGTGTTGATATGAAAGAGTATAAAACGATTGAAAAATTTGCCTTCGATAAATTTACGGAAAAAAAGTCCGAGTTTATAGGTTACGCAAAACCTGTTGAAACAGTTGAAGAAGCTATGAGTTTTGTAGCCGAAATTAAAAAAAAGCATTGGGACGCTACTCATAATGTTTGGGCGTATGTTATGAAAGACGGCATTACAAAACGGTGCAGTGATAACGGAGAGCCTTCAGGAACGGCAGGAGTCCCTGTTTTAGATGTTATAGAAAAATCGAAAGTTGTCGGCGCCTGCGTTGTTGTAACACGCTATTTTGGCGGAATTTTGCTTGGAGCAGGGGGACTTGTCAGAGCATATTCGCACGGTTCTAAAATTGCACTTGAAGCTTCAAATATTATTACGATGGCATTGTGCGATGTTTTAGAGGTTTGCGTTGACTATTCATTTTATGATAGATTGAACATTTTACTCGGAGATTTTAATTCAACAATTAAAAATACCGAATTTACAGACAAAGTTTCAGTAAAATTCACATTACAAAATAAAGACACATCTGCTTTTAACGAAAAACTTTTTGAGATTAGCAACGGCAAATATTTTGCAAAAACAATAGGAAACGAATATGCTAAAATTTATTAAAGGCGAAAGCATTGCTCTCGCCTTTAATATTTTAAAATGATATATATTTTCAAATAGTAGGTTCAATTGTTATTTCAACAATTTCAGGGTGATTGAACAGTCTTAAAGGAAATTCAGAATTACCGAGTCCTCTTGAAACTATCATTTTTGATTTTTCTCCGAATATTCCTTTTGTATATTTTGGAAAAATCCCTTGACCCGGTGCAAAGCATCCTCCGATTAAGGGCAGGTCAAACTGTCCGCCGTGAGCGTGTCCGCAAAGCATTAAATCAAAATCATATTGACTGTAATTTAGTTCTTTTATCTTTTCAAAATTTTCAGGGAAATGGCATAAAAGCAATTTAAAACCATTTGATTTTTCAAAATTTTTCAACTCTTCAGAAAAATCTTCATAAACAAAATTGTTTATCATTCTGTTTATGTAATCTTTTTTATCAGCCTGCTTTTCCGATAATCCTAAAATACTGATGTTATTATCGTTTAATAAAATTTCTTTTTCTTCGTTGACTAATACATTAAAACCGTTTTCAGACAGTTCTTTCATCAGTTCTTCAAAATTTTTCAATCTTCTTTCATGATTTCCCGGAATATAATATACAGGCGCAACAGCAGACAATTCTCTGCAATAATTTAGCATTTTGTCTTTATTTTTGCATTTATCGTTAATATAATCTCCTGTTACAACAATAATATCTGCTTTACATTCCAAAATTTTACTCGTAAGATTATAAAATAAGGTAGAATGAAAATCTGACAGATGAACTATCTTTATACTGCGTTTTATTTTTTCACTTTTTATTCTGTACTGTGTTTTTACAATTCTTTTATTTTGGTCTGCTGCAAATACCAAACCGGTTGTAACTGCACCTAACACAAGCATTGTTTTATTTATTTTTTTCAAATTTACACCTTCTTTGTTTTTATGATACTATATTTTAACATTTTTCGTCAATACTTGTTATATTAAAGGGTTTTAAAAAAGATATGCGTATTATTTTGTGTATAGAAGGTGATATTATTGTCTGAAAGTATTAGAAAAAATATTCAAAATAACGAAAAAATCATTTTAAGTAAAAACGCCTGCTTATCGTCTGACTCAAAAGGACGATTGAGAGAAGAAGACGAGTGTCCCATAAGAACCTGTTTTCAACGGGATAGAGACAGAATTATTCACAGTCAATCATTTAGAAGATTGAAACATAAAACACAGGTTTTTTTGGCACCGAGCGGAGATCATTACCGAACAAGACTTACGCATACGCTTGAAGTTGCACAAATTGCAAGAACAATTGCAAGGGCAATGTCTTTAAATGAAGATTTAACGGAAGCCATCGCTTTGGGACACGATTTAGGACATACTCCATTCGGTCACGCTGGTGAAAGAGCACTTAACAATTTGGCAAAATGCGGTTTTAAACACTACGAACAAAGCGTTAGAGTTGTTGATAAAATAGAAAAAGACGGCAGGGGACTCAATCTTACCAAAGAAGTAAGAAACGGTATCCTTTGTCACACAGTCGGCACTGAAGCTGAAACATTAGAGGGCAGAATAATAAGAATTGCCGATAAGATAGCATATATCAATCACGATATTGATGATGCGATTCGTGCGGGTGTTTTGTATGAAGAAGATATACCTATCGAATTGAGAATGGCGCTCGGAATGTCAAAATCGGAGCGTATAAACAATATGGTTACAAGCGTTATCGAGAACAGCGTTGACACAATAAAAATGAGTGAAGATATGCAGGAAAATTTCGATGACTTGCACAAATTTATGTTTGTTGCAGTTTACACAAATCCCATCTGTAAAAGCGAAGAAAAAAAGGCAGTTGAAATGCTCGGGAAAATTTTTGAATACTATTGCAAAAAGCCCGAAGAATTGCCGAAGCTTTATTTAGACATTTGTGAAGAAGAGGGAGAAGAAAGAGCCGTTTGCGACTATATTGCAGGCATGAGCGATACATATGCCGTAAAAGTTTTCAATCAGTTGTATGTACCTAAATTTTGGATTGAATAAGCAAAAGGGGTGAAACAATGCCTTTAAACGAGTTCTTTTTAAACGAACTGAAAACTAAAACAGATATTGAAGATGTTATTTCGCAATATGTTCAATTAAAAAGAAGAGGCTCAATTCTTGTTGGGCTTTGTCCGTTTCACAGTGAAAAAACGCCTTCATTTACTGTCTATCCCAAAACACAGTCATTTTACTGTTTCGGTTGCGGAGCAGGAGGCGACGCAGTTACTTTTATTAAAAATATTGAACATCTTGACTATATAGATGCCGTAAAGTTTTTGGCGGACAAAGCAGGATTGCAGATGCCCGACACAAATTTTGATGACACTTTATCTAAAACAAAACGAAAAATTTATGAAATAAACAGATTGGCTGCCAAGTTTTTTCACGCTTGCCTTTATGATAAAAATTCTAAAATTGCGCAAGAATATTATAAAAACAGAAATATTTCCGAAAGCACAATAACAAAATTCGGTTTGGGCTATGCGCCTGATTCGTGGGACAGTTTGTATAAATTTCTTATATCAAAAGGTTATAAATCATTTGACATTGAGCAAGCAGGTCTTGTGAAGAAAAACAGATACGGAAAATATTTTGATATATTCAGAAATAGAGTAATAACACCAATAATTGATATAAGAGGAAATGTCGTTGCTTTTGGCGGAAGAGTTTTAGACGACAGCAAACCTAAATATATAAACACGGCAGATACGCTTGTTTACAAGAAAACAAATGAACTGTTTTCCTTGAATTTTGCAAAAGAAAACATTAAATCATCAATTATTCTCTGCGAAGGGTATATGGATGTAATATCTATGTACCAAGCAGGCATAAAAAATGCCGTTGCAGGATGCGGAACGGCACTTACTACCGAACAAGTCAGAGTTATCTCAAGATACGCCGATGAAGTCGTATTGATTTATGATTCAGATGAAGCAGGTCAAAAAGCACTCAAAAAAGCAATAAGCCTTTTCAATCAAACAAATGTAAATGTCAGAATACCTAAACTATTCGGTGGAAAAGACCCCGATGAAATTATAAATAAACTCGGTCCTGACAGATTTATGGGTATGATTGAAAAATCTGCAAATGAAATAGAATATAAATTAAATTCTGCAAAAAGCAATTACAATACGCAAACAAGTTCGGGCAAAGTCGAGTATATTGGCGATGCAATAAAAATTTTATCTGATTTTTCACCCGTTGAACAAGATATTTATGTTTCTCAAATTGCAGATGAATTGTCTGTTTCAAAAGAAACTATTAATGCTCAGCTTAAAGAATATTTAAAAAACAAAAACAGAAAAAAAGAAAAAAATCAATTTAAAAATATAATTGACCAAAGTATAAACGACAATTTTAAAGAGTCAGTAAAAGCAAACGAAACGGTTAAAACATTAAAAGCACAGGAAAGATTGATAGCACTGTTGTTTTTATATCCCGATTGTGTTAAAATGCTTGACGACTTTGATTGTGATGAACTTCAAAGCGGTTTCTTTAAAACAGTTTTTTCTTTGATGAAACAACGCCTTAACAATTCACTTGAGATAGATGTTTCTTCAATGTCGCAGCATTTAACTCAAGAGGAACTTGCTAAATATACAAAAATTATCGCCTGTTCAACAGTAAGCAATAATTCTAAACAGGAATTTGCAGAGTGTATTAACACAGTGCGAAAAGAAATATCAAAAAAGCAAAAGAAAGATGTAGATTATATTTCAGACGATGATTTCAGAAAATTGTTTGGAAATAATACATAAAAAAGAGGAGTATTTTATGGAAATTAATCTTACACCAAATGCACCGGTAAGCGATGCTAAAAAGAACGCTTCTTTTAAAGCGCTCATTGAAAAGGGAAAAGCAACGGGACACCTTACAGCTCAAGATATAGATATGTTGATTGTTGACTTAGACCTTGATGTAGATGAACTTGAAAAGTTAAACGAAATGGTTGAGGCTGCAAACATCAGTATTATAGATGACTTTTCTTCAGAAGCGTTAGACGGAATAAGTCTTGAAGTAGATTTGCCTAAAGAAACAGATGCACAAGAAACAGTTGCCACAAACGATGCAGCTGCTATGGATGACCCTGTAAAAGTATATCTTAAAGAAATAGGCAGAGTTCCTCTTTTAACACCTGAAGAAGAAATTGAACTTGCAATAAGAATTTCGGAAGATGACCAAAGAGCTAAACAACGACTTGCAGAAGCAAATCTCCGTCTTGTTGTTAGTATTGCTAAAAAATATGTCGGAAGAGGTATGCAGTTTCTCGACCTCATTCAAGAAGGAAATCTCGGTTTGATTAAAGCTGTAGATAAGTTTGATTATACAAAAGGTTTCAAGTTTTCTACCTACGCTACTTGGTGGATTAGACAAGCCATTACAAGAGCAATTGCCGACCAAGCAAGAACCATAAGAATACCTGTCCATATGGTAGAAACGATAAATAAAGTAAAAAAAGCAAACTCTCAACTCCTTCATATAAACGGCAGAGAACCCACTCCTGACGAAATTGCAGAATACCTTGATATGTCAACGGAAAAAGTCAGAGAGATTTTGCGTGTCGCTCAAGAACCTGTTTCATTGGAAACACCTATAGGCGAAGAAGAAGACTCACATTTGGGTGATTTTATCCCCGATGATGAAGCACTTGCTCCGGCAGACGCAGCTTCAATCAGTCTTTTGAAAGAACAACTTGCAGAGGTTCTTAAAACCCTTACTCCGAGAGAAGAAAAAGTTTTGCGTTTGCGTTTCGGACTTGATGACGGAAATCCGAAAACTCTCGAGGAAGTAGGAAAAGAATTCAATGTAACTCGTGAGCGTATTCGTCAAATTGAAGCAAAAGCTTTGAGAAAACTCAGACACCCAAGCAGAAGTAAAAAGTTAAAGGACTTTATAGACTGATGATTACAGAAGAAAAGATAAAAAGAATAAATGAACTTGCTCATAAATCAAAAACACCTGAAGGTCTTACAAAGGCTGAAGCCGAAGAGCAAAAAAAATTGAGAAGAGAATATATAGACGCATTCAAACTCAGTCTTACATCTCAACTTGATAATACTTACTATATAAATGAGCAGGGTAAAAAAACTAAATTGAAGAGAAATAAAAAGAATAATGGCTAAACTTATTATTTTAGAAGGACTTGACGGAAGCGGAAAGTCCACACAGACAGATTTGCTTTTTAAATATTTAAAAAACAACTTTAATCAGTGCAGAAAAATAAAATTGCCCGACTATGCAAGCCCTTCAAGTGAATTGGTAAAAATGTATTTAAACGGCGATTTCGGAAAAGATGCAAACAGTGTAAATGCTTATGCTGCGAGTGCTTTTTATGCCGTTGACAGATACGCATCTTTTTCTCTTGATTGGAAAAATGACTACAACAATTTTGATATAATATTGGCAGACCGATATGCTACTTCAAATTTGATATACCAAATGGTTAAACTTGACAAGTCAAAGTGGGACAATTATATTTCATGGTGCGAAGATTTCGAATATGTGAAAATGGGCATACCAAAACCCGATTTGGTAATATTTCTTGATATGCCTGTTGAAATATCACAAAAACTTATGAGTGAACGGTATAAAGGCGATGAGTCAAAAAAAGATGTTCACGAAAATAATGTTAAGTTTTTAAATGATTGCAGAGAGGCAGCACTTTATTCTGCAAAATCGCAAGGCTGGTCTGTTATTAATTGTTCAAACAATAACGAACCACGAAGCATTGAGAGCATTCATAACGATATTTTAAAGGCAATAAACAATATAGTTTGAGGTGTTATTATGGTATATTTATTTTTAGCGGAAGGCTTTGAAATTATTGAAGCTTTAGCCCCTGTTGATATGCTTAAAAGAGCAAAAATAGACGTTAAAACAGTAGGCGTTACAGGTAAAACCGTTAAAAGTTCTGCAAATATCTGTGTAACGGCAGACATAACTGTTGATGAAATTGATTTGGACGAAAATTTAGAAGCTGTAATTTTGCCGGGAGGAATGCCCGGGACACTTAACCTTGAAAACAGTCAAAAAGTTCAAGAGGCAATAGATTTTGCAACTGTAAATGAACTCTTGATATGTGCTATTTGTGCCGCTCCGTCAATTTTAGGACATAAAGATTTATTAATTGGCAAATATGCTACTGCTTTTCCGGGATTTGAAAAGGATTTGACAGGTGCAAAAGCAAGTGATGAATATATTGTAACAGACGGCAATATAATCACTGCAAAAGGTGCCGGTGTCAGCATTGATTTCGGATTGGAAATTGTTAGGTATCTTCGAGGAAACGATGTACAAGAAGAAATCAGAAAGACCATACAATGCAAATGAAGAATGAACTGAGAAAAGATTATAAAAAAATAAGAAACGATATAAAAAACAAGGTAAAACTCAGTTTTCAAATATCGGACAATTTGTTTAATTCTGAAATTTACAACAATGCAGAAAGTGTTTTTTGCTATTCTTCTTTCGGAAGTGAAGTTGATACAACAGATATAATTCTCAATTCGCTTGCAAGAAATAAAACCGTTGCATTGCCTGTATGTAAGGACAAAAACGGAAATATGGATTTCTATAAAATAAATTCATTTTCCGATTTAATTGAGGGTGCATACGGAATTTTAGAACCTAACACAAATATTTGCGAAAAAATCAATTCAACAGAAAAGACACTGATTACAGTACCTGCCGTCGTTTTTGATAAAAAAGGTTACAGAATCGGTTACGGCAAAGGGTACTATGACAGATATTTAAAAAATTTTAATGGAATTTCTGTTGGTTTATGTTATAATGAATGCATTGTAGATGAAGTTCCAATAGGGAAATTTGACCAAAAAGTCGATTTTATTGATTGTGAAAATTTTTTAATCAAAACGGAGTAATGCAATGAACAAAGATTTTGATTTTGAAGAAAAACCGCTTCAACCACCGAAAATATATAATAACGAAAGTTCGGACGGTGTAAATTTGTCAAAGTTTTCAGGCGAAAACAACGATGTTTATTTGTCAGATGTTGTAATCGATGAAGACGATTTGCAAAATAAAACTTCTTCCGAACAAACAAAAGCAACAGATAAAAAAACAAAAAACAAGAACATATCGTTAAGCGTTAAAAACACATATATATTTTTTATAATCGTTATAGTTATTTCTATAATTTTGTCTGTGTATGCTATTTTTTGCGTAAACGATATTCTTGCTATAACAAAAACCAAATCAACCGTTACAGTCAGTTTCACACAAGAGATTGAAACATCTTCGGAAGCTATTGATTTGCTTAAAAAGAACGACTTGATACAGTGTAAAGGTTTCTGCAAATTGTTTGCAAAAATCAGAAGTTCTGTTGTAGATGGTCCGTATCCTGCCGGCACATATTATTTAAACGGCAAAATGGGACTTGAAGGCATGCTTTTGACTATGCAGGGAGAAACAAAAACAAAAGAATCGGTTACGCTGACTTTTCCCGAAGGTTATACAGTTCCTGAAATAGTCAATAAACTTGTTGCAAACGAAGTATGTGACAAAACAGCTTTAATTTCTGCCATTCAATCTACCGAATACAGTTACTCATTGGTTTCGGGATTGAAAGCAAGAGATGAAGTACCGTACAGACTTGAAGGCTTTTTGTTCCCTGATACTTACGACTTCTATATCGGAGAAAATGCTACAAGCGTTGTAAACCGTTTTTTAGAGGTAATGGAGAAAAAATATCCTCAAAAATACAGAGAACGAGCAAAAGAACTCGGACTTACAGATTATGAAGTTATCACAATAGCATCAATAATCGAAAAAGAGGCAGGTTCAAAAGAACAGATGAAAGATATTTCTTCTGTAATTCACAACAGATTGAATAATCAGACTCAATATCCGTCTTTAGGTTGTGACTCAACAGGCGACTATATTACAAATCATATAGCAACATCTTTGTCTTCAACCACTTCTCACAGTGCAGACTACTATATGAACTATTACAGTACATTGTCGTCTTCAACGGTAAAAGGACTTCCGGCAGGACCTATTTGCAATCCCGGTGCAAATGCAATAGAGGCTGCTTTGTATCCGTCATCAACGAAATACTATTTCTTCTTCCATGACGGCGAAAGAAAACTTTACTGTTCTAAAACATATTCGGAACACAAATCGAAAATACAAAAATACGCACCATACTTGAACTATTAAATTATGAAAGAACACAATATTGAATTACTTTCTCCGGCAGGAGATTTTGAAAGATTAAAATTAGCACTGAAATTCGGTGCAGATGCAGTCTATTTAGCAGGTCAAAGTTTTGGTATGAGAACAAATCCAAACAATTTTTCTTTTGAAGAATTGGAAAAGGCTTGTAAAATGGCTCATAAACTTAATAAAAAAGTATATTTAACCTGCAACACTTTGCCAAGAAACAATGAAGTTGAAGAATTACCTGAATTTCTGCAAAACGCTGAAAAATGTGGTGTTGACGCATTTATTATTGCCGATGTCGGAACGATGGCACTTGCCAAAAAGTATTGTCCTGATGTCGATGTTCACATATCAACTCAAGCAGGTATTGTAAACTATCAAACAGCAAAAACATTTTATGAAATGGGTGCATCAAGAATTGTTACTGCAAGAGAATTATCTCTTGATGAAATTAAAACAATTCGAGATAAAACGCCTCCCGAACTCGAAATAGAGGTTTTTGTTCACGGTGCAATGTGTATGTCATTTTCAGGCAGATGTATTCTGTCGGATTATATGGTAAATCGTGATGCAAACAGGGGAGATTGTGCTCAACCGTGCAGATGGAAATATCATATTGTTGAAGAAACACGCCCCGGACAATATTTCCCTATAAATCAAGAAAATGAAGGCACATATATCTTCAATTCAAAAGACTTATGTATGATTGAACATATACCGGAACTCGACGCAGCGGGTATTGATTCATTTAAAATTGAAGGCAGAGCAAAAAGCGAATACTACACAGCAATAGTTACTTATGCATACAGAAATGCGATAGATAATTATTTAAAAAACAGAACGCCTGACTATAAAGTTGACCAATGGATTTTGGACGAAATGGATAAAATGAGCCACAGAGAATATACAACAGGGTTCAACTTCGGCCCGATAAAAAACGGTCAAGTAACAGAAACAGGTGGCTATATAAGACATTGGGATGTTGTGGGAGTATTTAAGAAATACGAAAATAATAAACTTACAATCGACCAAAGAAACAGATTTTACAACGGCGACACTTTAGAGGTTGTTGAGCCAAATAAAAAACCGACAGAAATTGTTGTAAAAAATCTGTTTAATGAAAATGACAAAGAGTTTGTTGAGGTAGCAAATAAAGCTACAAACACATATACTTTTGACTGTGAACAAAGTATCTCTCCCGACGCTCTTTTCAGAAAATGCAGAACTGAATAATGTTATAAAAAGCACTCCGAAAGGCAATAATACCTTCGGGGTGTTTTTATGTTAAAAAATAAGAGAACAATATCGTTTTTAGTATGTATGATTTTAATTTTAACAAGTTGCATAGGAAAAACAGGTTTTGTAGCGTTGTCAAGCGAATATACTGCCTCATCTTCATATAACAGTTATTCTATTTTGATAGGAAAAAAATATCCTACAATTTATGATTGTAAAAACAGACAAATTACAAATTGTACCTATTCGTACTCTGCCGTTATAAAACCTGACGAAAAATCAATGTCAGAGTTAAAATACATTTTCAGTCAGCAAGAAATTAATGAAATTACAGAAGAACTTAGTAAAGGCTATCCGATAGTAGTACCGATAGAAGGAAAAGACTATCAAAAAAAATTCAAATATATAAAAGTTTTTAAAACTGTAAATCAATTTAATGACAATCAACTTTGTTCTCATTTGATTTCTAAAGTAACGAATGGTTTGCAAGCAAACTATGACACATATTTTAAAAATCCCAACAAACTTAAAATAAATTTTGCAATTGATGCAAAAAGCAGATTTTTAACAGGCGATGACGGTACGGTTGAAAGTGATAACTATTATTCAAAAGCAGGTATCGGATTGACGATTGATAAAGAAATTCAAAATATCGCAGAGGGTGCGATTGATACTTCTATAATAAATAAAGGTGCAGTTGTCATTACAGATGTAGAAACAGGAGCTGTTCTCGGCATTTGTTCAAGACCTAAAATTAATTTAAATAAAATCAACGACAACGAGAATGATTTTATAAATAGAGCAATTACACCTTATTCAGTCGGCTCAATTTTTAAAATTGTAGTGGCATGTTCGGCAATAGAAAACGGTTTTGAAGATTTTGAGTGTGAATGTAAAGGTAAAATAAAAGTCGGAGACACAATTTATTCTTGTCAAAAATCTAAAATTCACGGTAAAGAAAAACTAAAAAACGCACTTGCAAATTCGTGTAATTGCTACTTTGTGAAACTTGCTTTGGCACTCGGAAGTGAAAAACTTTATAAAACTGCAAAAGATTTCGGATTTGGCAGTGAAACTGAACTTTCTCCGAGTTGGTTCGTTTCAAACGGTATCATTGAAGATAAAAATACTCTGTCATCAAACGGTAAACTTTCTCTTTTTGCTTTCGGACAAGGTAAACTGAGTGCAACACCCATAGTGTTTTCTTCGGTTGTATCGACTATCGCAAACGGCGGGGTATATAATTCGCCATATATTATAGACGGATATATAGAAGCAGACGGAAGCAGAAGAAATGCAGACAGAAGTTCATATAAAGGAAAACAAATAATTTCAAATCGTACTGCCGAAATTATGCAAAAGTATTTGAGATATGTCGTAACTGACGGTACAGGAAATGCTGCAGAAAGTAAGGACGGTCTTTCGGCAGGCAAAACCTCAACTGCTCAAAGCGGACAATATAAAAACGGAAAAGAAATACTGCACACATGGTTTGCCGGTTTTTATCCGTGTGATAAACCTAAATACGCAATTATAATATTTAACGAAGACGGAAAAAGCGGCGGAGGGGACTGTGGTCCAATTTTTAGGCAGATTGTTGACAAACTGAATTCTAAAAAGTAAAATATCCTTGAGGTGAATTATATGCAACCGTCTAAATTAAAAACACTGTATATATTAGAATTTTTAAAAAAGTACAGTGACGAGGACAATCCAATTTCTTCAAAAGAATTGATAGCTTTGCTTGAAGAAAAGGGAATTAAAGCTGAAAGGAAATCAATATACTCTGATATTGAAGCACTTAATGAACTCGGATATGACATTGTTACCGTTCGCTCTCCCAAAAGGGGATTTTTTATGGGAGAACGAGATTTTGAATTACCCGAAGTTCGATTGCTTATTGACGCAGTAATGTCTGCCGGCTTCATTACTCCGAATAAAACCCGTTCGCTCATTGGAAAACTTGAATCGCTTGTAAGTGTAAATCAAGCAAAGAAGATGGTCAGTCAGGTTTATTGTGAAACGGTTGTAAAGTGCGAAAACGAGTCAGTCTATCTAATTATTGACAGTTTGGACAAGTCTATAAATGACAAGTGCAAAGTGTCATTTACATATAAAAGAAGGAATATAGATAAACTGAATAAAAAAAGTTACTCTGAAAAGCACTTTAAAGTTTCTCCGTATGCACTTTTGTGGAAAGAAGACCATTATTATCTCGTCTGCAATAACGAAAAATACAATAATTTAATGAATTTGCGTATAGACAGGATAAAAAAATTGAAAGTTTTAGATGAGCCTGCAAGACCGTGTTGTGAAGTTTCGCAGTATAAAACTGAATTTGACAGTGCCGATTATGCCGCTAAAATGTTTAATATGTTTTCGGGTCAAAATGAAAATATTGTCATAGAGTGCGAAATAGATTTGCGTGAAGAGATTATGGATAGATTTGGAGCAAACATTCCTCTTACGGCAGTTGATTTAAATCATTTTAAGACGGAGTTTTATGCAGCAGTTTCTGACGGACTTGTGAGTTGGCTGATGCAATTTGGAAATAAAATTAAAGTTATTTCTCCCGCATCAGTTGTAAATATGATTAAAGAAAAGGCTGAAAATATTGCAAAACTCTATAATGAATAAAGAAATTAAATTTTAATTGTTAATTTTTTATTAATTTATTTTAAATAACTTTATTAATACTATTAAATGTTATAATATATACTTAATATATTAGTAAAATTTTGCTATATTATATGCAATTTTTACCAATGTATTTGTTTTACATTAAATTTAGGAGGTAATTATTTTGACAAAACGAAAAGTTTCAGCAAGAATTCTTTCGCTGTTTTTGTCATTTGTGTTGATTGTGACAAGTGTTGTAATGGTACCTGTTTCAGCACTTTCATCCACAATTTCCACAAACGGCACGCAACACGCTGCTGCACATGACCCATCTGTTGTGGAAAATGTTAAGTATCAAGTTAACGGCAAAGAGTACAAGTACTATATTTTTGCTACTAACAATGAACTTTACGGTTCAAACGATTTAGCGAAATGGAAAAAACTTGCTGACACAACCAATTTTGCTCAAGGTGGTTCGGCACAAAATCTTACTGCAACTACTATTTCAAAAGGTGGTACAGGCTATATTTGGTACGACACTCATAACAGTGAGGGTGTTGCAACAAACTATACTTCGCCTTTTGATGACCCAAATTCACTTAAAGTGATGCTGGATAACCTTGAAATTTCACAAAAAAGTGTAACAAATCCCTATGTTGCTTATTATCCTGAATTTGATAACAGCAATGTTAAACACTATACAGGCGATAAACAGCAAAAAGGTAACTATGTAATTTACACATCTATCAAGTCTGACCAAAAAAGCGTTATTGCCCGTGGTGTATCAATGACAGGCTCTGTTGAGGGACCTTATGCAGATTTTGAAATTGTTATGAGCACAGGCTTTGACCGTCCTAAATCTACTGATATTATTCAGGACTTGATGCGTAAATCTTACATCGACTTGTTTGGCAATATAGATGCAATGCCCCAAGTAGCTAAATACTGGGGTGCAGGTACTTGTAACTATTATTCCAACATTATCGGATTTAACTATACATGGAGAACAGAACAGTTTCCACAAGCTTTTGACCCGTCTGTTGCAAAAGATGCAAGCGGAAATTACTGGATGGCGTACGGTTACAGAAACGGCGGTATCTGGATGCAAAAAGTCAATCCTGCTACTGGTCTTATCGACTATACTTGGTCCTGTGAAAACTTTGCAAATGCAACCGATGAGTATAAGTACCTTTATGAAAAATATAACACTTTGGATGCTCAAAAAGGTGTTTTAGACCCATATTTCGGTCAATTACTTGTTCATACTGCGGAAAACGGCGATACCGAAAGTTATATGAGTTCTGCTACCAAATCAGGTGAAGCACCTGCATTATATTGGGATTCTGAAAATTCAAAAATGATGCTTCAGGTATCATACGGTAGCTCGTTCAACTCTGACGGTTACAATGTTCGTGCATATCAGGCAACTAACGGATATGATACTAAAAACCCGCAGGACAATGAGTCTTTAGTTAACGGTGCACCTGAAAATGTTCATATTTGGGATTATTTCAAAGACGCAACAGGCGACAGGGCAGTTGACAATATTTCTCAAGAATTGATACAAAATGTTGACAAAAGAACAGGTCTTAAATTAACAGGTGACTATACCATTCGTGGTACGGAAGCAACAAAGTTTTATTATTCATCTTTAGGTAGTTCTTCTGTTATTGAAACATCTACAAAAGCAAATAACAATGTTTCAGTAATCAACTACCAAACAAGATTTAATGACTTAAAAACTTTAAGTCCTGTAAAATCGCATGATGGCAATTACTGCGAAACCCGTTCTCATATTATGGTAAACAATATTGACGGATGGCCTTGTATTACACCGTTTGAAATCAGCGGCGAAAAAGATTTTGACTTTTATGATACTGCTAAATCTTCCGAATACAATGTAGATGATATTGCAGGTCAATATGAAGTAATTTCTCATGGCGTAGAAACAAAAACAGATTCTGCAACTATTAAGTATTTAACATTGACCAAATCAGGCGCTGCAATAGGTGCTGTTACAGGTAAATGGGAAGTTACAAAGTCTGATAAATACGCTAACTATATTACAATTACCGACGAAGTTAATAACAAAGCATACAAAGGTGTCTTGTTAAAACAAACTGTTGAAGACAGCAATTCACTTACCGATAACAGAACAGAAACAATGACATTCTCTTTGGTTGGCGATAACAGAACAATTTTGGGCGTAAAATTTGCCGATTTAATTGAAGGCGGAGAAAACAATGCTTACGACTCAAATCTCACCATTTCTCCTTCAATTTATACAGGCGGTGCATTAGCACTCAACTCTGAAACAAACGGTCAATTAGGTCTTAAATACGGTAACTATATAAATAGTTTTAAATTCGCTGAAAATGACTATTCTACATATATTACAATCAATGACAAATATAAAATAACCAACATCTCCGATTATGATCAAAAAGAAGGGGACGCTAACGGTTTAGAAATATTTGAAGTTACAGAAGCTAATATTGACGCTATTATTAATGCTGTTTATTCAAACAGAACTCTCGACGCAAACGAAGCAACCGTAGAGGGTGCCGATACTCTTTCTGTTGCGGGCAACCATAAAGACTCAATTGATAATCTTAAAAAGATGTTAAACGACAAAATTGCAGAAACAAACGGTTCGGGCAATCGTTGTTATATTCTTACAGGTTATCTTGACAGTTCAAGATATGGCAGAAATGTCTTTAAAACAGTGAATAAAGGTGACATTTGTTTCGTTATCAATTATAAAGATATTGAAACAAATACAGATTATAACGAAAAAATTTATTCAAATGTTTATCAGCAGCCGGTTTCTGCCAATGTATCAGGTACAAACTTCTTCTACTATTTTGCAGGTCATCAATATGACGGATGCAACGCTGTATTTATGCGTGCAGAAGCTTCTTTCTCGGCAGACTCATACACATCTGACGGGTTAACAATCAGAAACCACAATGCCCGTCCAAATTCTGAAGGTGTAAGAGCAAAGATGTTCTCATCAAAGGCATTGTTTACACACTACAATCCATCTTTATATACAAAAGAACCTGTGTTTGTAGATGATAACAAAGCATTTTATCACGGCAATGAAATTCATTTCTTGCATAATAACGGTCTTCAATGGGAATTCAACGAAGAATACAGAAACATTGCTGAAATAAATACTTCCTATGAAAGAGCAGAAGGTTTCAATGTTAGAGTAAACAACGGTTGGCTTCCTGTTGCGGGACCGAAAGGACTTTACTATATTGATAAGTCTGACCTTAAAACTTCTAACATTGCTTCATATATTGATGAAAACGGAAATTTTGAAATTCCTGTTTACTATTCAAGTATAAGCAACCAAGTTCAGAAATACGCTGAAGCCGGTCACGATATGGTATTCAACGGCGAACCTGACGCAATAGGCGGCACTCATTGGAATGTAGGTATATTTGACGCTGCTAAATATATAACAACTGCAACGACAAACGATACGGTAGTAGGTGAACCTAACTATACTCCCGAGTCCAATTTTAAAGGCTTTACAGTAGATTTTACTCAAATTAATGATATGTACACAACTACAAAATTCAATAACGGCGAGTTAAAATCTTACGGTGCCAACATTCTTCTTAAAGCCAATGTAAACGAACTTCAAAACACAAAAGGCAATTACAAAGACGATATCAATTTCTTCTTGAGAACACAGTCAAGAATGGATGGTAAAATTGCTCCACCTTTTGGTAACCATTCTATTTTAGGTTTAGTTGAAGATATGGAATTTGGTGTATATGTTTGTGATAAATCATTTACCCGTGACTATTTTGACAGTTTGATTAAAGACAAAATTTCTCAATACTACACATATTTCTCATGGGAAGATTTCCGCAGTGCAAACAGACAGGTTGAATCATATCTTAACAACTATATTGACCAAATCGACTCATTTGTTGATACAAACGGCGATGGTAAATATACAGAAGACGATTATAAATCTGATAAACCTGAATTTGACAGATGGCTCAATTCCAAAAATCTTACCAAAGAAGAAGTTTTGGCAAGCGATGAGTTAATTCAGCAAATGAGAACTGAATTCCCTGAAAAAGTTCAAAACATTTATTGCTATCTTTTAACTGAAACTCATAATGAATTATTCAGCTATGACCTCTATCAAGAGTATATGGATGTATATAATGAGTATTTCTTATTAAAAGACCACTTAAATGACTTTACTTCTTCAACACAACAGTATTACGGTTTTGTAAATAATGCAGATATTTATTCAAAATATGAAGGTTTTTCAAACGATGTAGATGTATCGCTTGACAAAATTTACGACCCTAATACAGGTGTTACAGAAGGCTTAAATACTTCATGGAAAATTATCAACGATGAAAAGATCGGCACAGATGCAAAAGCAGCTTTTGAGGCAAAAATCAAAGAACTCAGAGAAGCTATTGCAAGATTAAGAACTGTTGCCGATTATCGTGCACTTGACTTGGGTGTTGTAAAAGGCGAACTTTCCTCCTATTTCGACACTAAAGACATCAAAGTATTTGACAGTTTGGAAAACTTGCCGGCAGAATATCCTAAAGAAAATCTTGTATATACTTATACAAATATGGAAAACCAGACAAAGTATATAATCTATTCAGAATCTGCAGTTCCTCGTAAACAAATTTTCGGTTCTGATACAGCAACTGATTTAACCGATATTATCGATATGAAAAATCTTTTCTCTATTGACAGATACACTGTTAATAAAGCTTTTGAAAAAGATAATGTAGGTAAATTCACACAAGACGGTACTTTATATACGGTTTCTACCGCAGCAGCTTTCGATAAAGTATTTAACTCAATATATGATATTAAAGATTCAAATGCTTATACAAGAGCAGAATATGCCGATAAAGTTTTAGGCAATAAGGTAAAAACAAGTGAAGAAGACGCTTTAAAAGTAAGCGATATTGCAAGACTTGACCAAAACAAGTTTGCTGAAAATGACATTTCAAATCCTTTGATGGGCGAGAATAAATATGCGTACAGTGATGTACAGTCACTCATCAATGAAAAAGAAGAACTTATAAATTCCGCAAACAGACTTTTGACTAAAGTCGATTCTGAACAAAAATATGAAACTTTCGACTACTTAATTGATGTTATTGAAACAATTGATATTAATGGTTACACAGCCGAAGGTCAGCAAATGCTCAAAGATGAACTTGAAAAACTTCTTGTTCAAGGCGGAGTTTATTGTGTAAATCAGCAGTTGTTTAACAAAACTGCCGAAGAAAATTCTTCACTTTTGGCTAAAGTAATTTATGACGGCTCAACAAAATACTTTACAGGTTTGAACGCAGGCGATGTTGACGCTGCTACAACTGAACTTCTTGAACTTCTCAACACTTTGGATACTGAAGTTAATCCTGACGGTACACCTAAGTATAAGAGAACTGTTTCGGTTGATTTTACTGTAAAATACGATAACGATACCCCTGATAAAACAGAAACAATCAAAATTCCTTATGGAACTCAAAAAGAGTTCAAAGTAAATCTCGGTGCTGAACAATCTGTTTATAAATGGGTTATCAGTTATAAGAGTGATGATAATAAAAATATAATTTCCACTCAAAAACTTCAAAATGTTTATGACGCATACAACTATGTTGCTAAAACAAACGCTGAAATTGTTGCGTATATTACTGAAAAACCTGCTGTAAAACCTGAATACACAGTTTATATCAAAGATAGATTTGGTAACAGAACTGAGCAAGTACTTTACTTTACAAAAGAACAACTTGAAACAACAAATATAAGCAAAACAGACGATAAAACCACAATTTCGATTGGTGCAAATAATAAAGTCGTTGCTTCAAAAGTTCCTTTCTATGAATTTAAGGATTGGAAAACAACCGAAGGTATTGTTATAAACAACGGTATGAAACTTAAAGATTGCTTCAAAGGCAATGCTAAAACGCTTCATATTATGCCTATATTTACTGTTGACGTCTCATTCAATGTAATTGCCAATAATCAAAATGTATATAACAATGTACAGTTTGATACTATGGCAACTATCACTGCAACTCCTTCAAACGAGTACGGCGACTTCTATGCTTGGCTTGTAAAAGAAGGACAGAATTACAAGATTGCTTCATACAATCCTGAATTCAAGTTCTATGTTGCAAGTTCAGAAGAGTATGTTCAAGTAAACAAAAATTCTGCAACAAATGAATATACAATCTTCGGTCAAACAACACCTATTGATAAGGAAATCATAACTCCTGAAAACGGTGCAAGTTATTTAGACCCGGATTCATTGTATTACAGATTGCAAAATAAACTTGTTGACAGTTGGAGTTCGCTCAGCGAATTTGATGCTGACTCGGGCAAGATTTCACTTTACAGCCACTTTACAGATGTTAAAGGTATCCCGAACTCTGCAAAAGTTGTAGAATACGGTGCAATACTTACAACAGACGACGCTGTCGGTTCAGACGCTTCTAAATTCGTTGTAGATGGAAACGGTGTTAAAAAAGGTGTTTCAGGCTCGAACAGTTCATCAGGTCAAAGTATGGGACAGTATGTAATCTCTGCTTCAACTAAACAGGCTCTCAACGGTGCTTCTAAAGCGTATATGAGAAGTTATGTAACTTACTCCTATGTTGTAACTTCAAGAACCGTAAATGAAGCCGGAATAGCAGTGGATGCAAATTCAACTGTTTATAAAACAGTATATAGTGACATCGAGTCAAAGATTATTAAATAAGGGGGAAACAAAATGAAAAAAGAATATAAATCTCCCGTTGTAGAAGTTGAAAAATTTAATCTTAAAAATCCTAATATTGCTACAAGCATTTACAGTGACGGTGGCGAAATAATGGGACTTTATACTGTTGACGGCGAGTTTGAAAAAGAATTCTAACCAACAAAAAACGCAATGAGAAATCATTGCGTTTTTTTATATAGTTTATATAACTGAATATTAAAAATGCCCGATAAAAATCGGGCATTTTTAATTATTTTAAATTTTCTTCTGCTTCGGCTACCTTGAGCATTATTGCACACTCAATTCTTTTCTTGTGAAGTTCGCAGCCAAAATCATAAGTACCGTTTACGCTTCCTGTCGTATGATAAGCGTTTGCGGCACATCCGCCCGAACAGTACAATTTCGCAAAACAATCCTCACACTTTTCGTGCGAATAAACATTGCAGTTTTCAAACTGTTCTATAACTTCAGGGTGGGTTATACCGTCATCAACATTTCCGACTAAAAACTTTTTATCGCCGACGAATTGATGACAAGGATATAAATCTCCGCTTGGCGTTACTGCAAGGTACTCTGTTCCTACACCGCATCCTGAAACACGCTTTACTATACAAGGTCCTCCGTCTAAATCAATCATATAGTGATAAAAAGTGAAGCTATTGCCGTTTCTTTTGCGTTTTAACATCTCTGTTGCCAAGATTTCATATTGTTCTTTAAGTTTTGGCAAATCGCTTTCTTGCAAAGCGTACGGCTCGGAAGGGTCACATACAACAGGCTCAATAGATATTTCTTTAAATCCTAAATCAGCCATGTGCAAAATATCTTTTGAAAAATCAGTATTAAAATGTGTATATGTACCTCTCAAATAGTACTCTAAAGCACCTCGTTTTTCAACTGCTCTTTGAAACTTCGGGACAATAGTATCATAACTGCCTTTATTGTTTCTTGTAACTCTGAGATTATCGTTAACTTCTTTTCTGCCGTCAAGACTCAAAACAATATTTCCCATCTCTTTATTACAAAAATCAATAATTTCATCATTGAGCAAAACACCGTTTGTAGTGAGTGTAAATCTGAAATTTTTATTGTATTTTTTTTCAATACTTCTTCCATAAGCAACAAGTTGCTTGCATACCTCCCAATTTAAAAGAGGCTCGCCTCCGAAAAAGTCAACTTCAAGATTTTTTCTTCCGACACTGTGTTCTACAAGATAGTCAATCGCTTTTTTTCCTGTTTCAAAAGACATAATCTCTTTTTCGCCGTGATATTCGCCTTTACCTGCAAAACAGTATTTGCAAGCCAAATTGCAATCGTGAGCAACATGAAGACAAAGTGCTTTTAAAACGCCTTGTTTTCTTTTAAAGTTTTTTGCCAAATCCTTAAAAGTATCTTCAGCAAACAATCGTCCTTCCGACTTTAAAGTTTCAATATCTTCAAAGCACTCTTCTATATCATTTTCGGTTACATCTTCACTATTTTTATATTTATTTAAAATAAAAGACTTGATTTCATCTTTACTGTTATTTTCGTACATTGTGATAATATCATAAGCAACTTCATCAACTGAGTGAACACAACCGCTGTTTTGGTCGATTATGATATTATATCCATTTAATTTATATGCGTGTATCATAAAACTCTCCAAAAAATAAGGGCGGTTTTGTCCGCCCGAATTTTCATTTATTATTTCTTAAGTTGTTCACATTTTTGGTTAGCAACTGCACAAGAAGTTTTGCTTGCTGATTGGCAAGAAGTCTGACATTCGCCGCATCCGCCTTTTTTAGCTGATTCGCAAAGGTTTCTTGATGATAAAGTTTTAATTCTTTTCATTATTAAGCACCTCGTTTCATTGATTGTACAATCATTTTACTCTAAAAATTCACTTTTGTCAATCAAAATGTCATTGTTAAATGTACCTGATTCGGTCAAAATATTAACATTTTTACTTTTAAGGTCAAAAATCGTTTTAACTGTGATTTCATCTAACTTTTCTCCCGACACAATTATCGGTATTCCCGGAGGATATGCGAAAACATAACTTGCACTGATTTTATTTACGCAATTTTTAAGTTGTTCTTTTTTCGCATTTTTAAAGTCAACTTCATAACTGTTTTTGACCTTTACAGGCAAAACAGGTGTAAAGATATTTTCTTTATTTTTATCCAAAACACTATTTTTATCAAAATTCAAAAGAGTTGTTTTGAGTTTCTCAAATGAGTCATTTTCATCACAGACAGAAGACATAAGAAGCAATGAATTTTTCAAATACATTTCATCCTGTATTTTATTTTGCATCAAAAATTGATGCAAATCAGCACCGGAACTTTTTGTATCTGAAAGATTAACATTAATTTTGTATTTATCTGTTTTTGTGCCGTTTTCAAAATCATTTATCTTAATATTATCAGTATTTATTTTATAAAACTCACGAAGAAAATTGTCAGAATTTTCAAAATGTTTTTTTGAGTTTTTCAAAAATTCACAACATTGTGCAATTCCGTACATTAAAATGTAACTTGGTGAAGAAGTTTGAAACATATCCAAATATTTTTTAATTTCGTTTTCATACTCTTCATTGTTACACATAAGTAAAGCAGTTTGGGTAGGGGAAGGGAGAGTTTTGTGAAGAGAAGTGACTACAATATCTCCAAAATATTCAAAATCTTTTTCACTGAATTTTAAATGTGCGCCGTGAGCGCAATCTACAATTAAAATCGCACCGTATTTTCGGCAAATGTTGTATATTTCTTTTGTATTACTGATGACGCCCTCATAAGTAGGACTTGTAATAACAACTGCCTTTATTTTTTTATTTTCTTTTAGTTTTTTCTCGATTTTATAAGGCTCAATATAAGTGAAAATTTGAGCTTTTTCATCCCAATGAGGCTCAATGTATTCTGCATTTAATTTATTTAAATAAACGGCATTATATACAGATTTATGACAATTTCTTGCTACTAAAACATTGTCGTATTCATTGCATACGGCAAAAACAGAACTTAAAATACCGACAGTTGTACCGTTTACAAGAATAAAGGCTTTTTTTGTATTATAAAGACAGGCAAAATCGTCTTCAAGTTCTTTTAAAATACTTGTCGGATTATGTAAATCATCAAAACCGTCAATTTCCGTAATATCAATTTTTTCAGCACCGAATAAATCAAGAAATTTTTTATTTTCTTTATGTCCGGGCATATGAAAAGAATAGTGTTTATCATTTGCATAATTCTTGAGTTTGTTTATCAGGCTCAACTTCATTTTCCTCCTCGTTCTGTATTTTTTCAATTTTTCTGCCGTTAAATATAATATTAATCGTAAAAACAATATATGCGGTAAAAAGGGGTATAGTTTCATTAAGTGCGGTTTCTTTTGTTATAATCAACAATACAAGACTTACCGTAATTGCAATTAAACATAAATACGCAGCAAGTCTGTATATAAAACTGTCCTTGAATTTAATTATAAAATACAGTATAACATTCAAAAAATTAAAAACAGTAAAAGAAAATGCTCCCATACAATGCAGAATATAATTAACTTTCAAATCATAGTCAAATTTAAAAACGACTGTAAAAACTATTCCGAGAGTTGACAAAAACAACAATATATTCGTAAACTTAAACTTTTTTGAAATATTGCCGTACATATTTTTAATATTTATGCCTATTGTTATTTGGGAGGTCAGCCCCCATACAGCAAATAAAACAGGATGAGTAAGACCGATAGTTGACAAAGCGCCGCTGTTTTCAAAAATGTTTCCGTGAGATATGTACCAAACTGTATAAATAAAAGAGAAAACAATAAAAATCAAACAGATACAGTCAAAAAGTTTTTTGTTTTTCATAATACCACCGAAAATATTATACAATACAGTATTAATCGTATCAGATAAAAAGAAAAGAGTCCGAACGCAAACTGCGTCCAGACTCAATCTGGTGCCGGTGGCGGGGGTCGAACCCGCACGCCCTTGCGGGCAACGGATTTTGAGTCCGTCTCGTCTGCCAATTCCAACACACCGGCGTTGGTATAGATTATACAACAGAGTCTTTTATATGTCAATTAAAACTTGAAAAAATTTTTAAATTTGGTATAATTTTATTAAATAATTACTATATTTTTGTTAGTATTATAAATTTATTATGTTTTTGTGGTGCTTATGGAAAATATTTTTGACTATGCGGAAAAGTATTGCAATATTGATTTTGATGAGTTTTCATATAATAAATTAGACGCATTGATTTTTTCCCAACTTGCATATATTGAATATGAAAAAATTTTTGATTTTAATTTACCTTTAAAATTGATAGATATTTGGAGAATTATAACAGAAACATTCAGTGAAGAAGAACTTTTGCAATTTTCTTTAATAATGCAAAAAGCCATATTGCTGTTGTGTATCATTTCAAACGGAAAAAGGTACAGAAACATTGTCGCAAAAGATTATAGAAATGAAGTTTTTGATGCAGAAGAAAAACAATTTTCTGCAATTACACTTGAATTGCAAAACGGAGAAAATGTCATTGCTTTTCGAGGCACTGACGAAACGCTTTCAGGGCTTAAAGAGTCAGCGGCACTTTCCTTTACTTTCCCTATATATTCTCAAATACAGGCTATTAAATACTTAAATGAACACTTTATTTCCGATAGCAAATACTACCATTTAACAGGACACTCAAAAGGAGGAAATCTTTCGGTTTATTCTGCGGTTGAATGCGATAATTCTTTAAAAGACAGAATAATTGATATATTTAATTTTGACGGTCCGGGTTTCAGCAGTGAATATGTTAAATCAAAACCATACGACTTAATAAATGAAAAAATAACAACAATTATTCCGGAAGGCTCTATTATCGGAAGAATTTTTAACCATGATGAAAAAATTTTGGTTGTTGAAAGCGAAGAACACGGCATCAGTCAGCACCACATATATAATTGGCATATAAATGACAATGATTTTGAGTACAGCACTGAAGCAAACTATTCAAGCATATTGTTTGAAAAAACAATTAACGATGTTCTTGAAAACGCAGAAAAAGAAAAGATTGAAAGCGTTTTTGAAACTCTGTTTGAAATTTTGGATGCAACAGAAGCAAAAACCATAAATGAAATAAAAGAATTAAAACCTGAAAAATTATTTGAAGTGTTGAAAGTTTTAGATAATAAAGACGCAGAAAATCAAAAATATGTTATAGAAATCTTAACATTGATGGTAAAGTTCGGCATAATAAACATTATGCCTGAAATAAAATACGACTTCAGTGAATTTTTAGATTATATTAAATCAGGTAAAAAAATCAGTAATCAAAAAATTCAGGAAAATCTAAAATTGACAAATCCGAAAAATATTGATAAAAATATTGTCAAACTGTCTTGACATTTGATTTAAAATACTTTATTATATCAATGTTATGTGCCGATGTGGCGGAATAGGCAGACGCAAGGGACTTAAAATCCCTCGATAGCAATATCGTACCGGTTCAAGTCCGGTCATCGGCACCATTTTTAGCTCGAGTTGAATATACTCGAGCTATTTTTGAAAAACCTTAAAAACGGCGTGGTTAAGCCAAATTTTGAACTTTGATGTACTTTCAAATATCTTTCAAGGATATTCAATTTACACCAAATTTACACCAAAATACACCAAAATTACACCAAAAATAAAATAATATAACAAACTATTTACTTGTTAAGAATATATAAACCACTATAAGAAAAACGGTATATGCTTCCGTTTTTTATAGTGGTTTATTTTTTATATATCATTTTATTAAAATTCTTTTTCCTCGTATTTCATTAAGCCAATTTTCAAATCTTCTTGTTCAATTTTTTAATACTGTTTTATATAATCAACATCTTGAATCTGAATTTTATATCGAAACAAAATACATTAACAACGTCAAATTATCCTGGTATGAAGAATATAGTCTCATCATTAGTAAACACATTAACTGCTGAAGCAATTATTGTATTCAAAAAATAAACATGATTTTACTTAAAAATTAAATCAGTTATTACTTAATTTGTATGCTTGTTATTAATTGTAAAATATGCTATTATAAATTTATAAAATATTTATAATATATTTATTTTTTATTCAAAATTAGATATATTATTTGCAAATCTGTCCTGGGATTATCATTATCGTTTATTAAAAATGGACTTTATCTATTTTTTTATATCTGAAAATAAAAAAAGGATGCGAAAAATATACTAAAATAATTCAAGTTTTTGAGTTTAATATAACATTACTACTCATTTCAACTTATAAATAATATCATATTGTGTCCATCTGCCGACAAAATAGAAAAAAGTTGTAAAAACACATAAAAATAATTTTAGGAGAAAAGTAATAAAGAATATGTTAAATAAGTTTATATCTATACTTCTTGCTGTAGTAATGATTTTCCAAGTTGCTCCGCTTTCTGTGTTTGCGGCAGAACAAAATAATAAAACAATCGGAGATACACAGTCAAATGTGTCTTTGAAACAATCGTTGGCAGAAATTATAGAAGAAACAAAAACAGTAATTCCTGAGGATTAAAAAAAAGAACTCAGTAAAAATTGTTCATATAGGAATTTACCTAAAAAATATAAAAATGAATTAAGTGATTTTTTAAATGTTTCTTCTAAAAACTTGGGCAAACTTTCAAATCAAATAAGCAATTCAAATGATATAGCCGCTGTTGTTTTAAATTCGCTTGACACTGGAATATCTATAGATACTTTATTAGAAATTTCTAAAAATTATAGTGTCGATGAGTGTTTAAATTTAGAAAGAAAATTTAAATATTTATCAGATAATATTATAAGCAAACAATATATAGATAATTTTGCAAAACTAGTTGTTAGTGACAATAATACCAAACTTGATGATTTATATGGTGCTGTTATATTATCAAATATAACGGGTAAAGATTATTCTTGGTCATATGAGAAGGCAGATTATCAATATTCTAACAAAGGTGTTACTGACTATAAACTATATATAAAAAACAGTGAAACAAAAGATTTTAAATCCGTAATTCATGAAACATACGAATATAACAATTTAAAGCAACTTTCACAATTAACTCATTCCGATATAACTTCTCCTGACGAAGTTTTGACTTCAACATATTCCTACGGAATAGCAGGAGAATTGTTAAATAAAAAAGTAACAGGGACTTCAATAGAACAAAATGTTACATATAAATACAATAAGGCAGGACAAAATACAGAGATATTAAATATCGGAAAATTGGCTTCAGGTGTTGTTGCAGATTATCCCGATGAAACTACGTTTTCAGAGAAATATGCTTATGATTTAGGAGGAAATTTAACTGAAAAAATCAGCAACAACAAAACTGTCAAAAATTCAAGTGTTTTAAATCAAAAACAAAGTCAAACGAGTTATACATACGATTCACTTAATCGGCTGACAAAAGAACAAATAACAGAAACCGAAAATAATGAAAAAACAAACAGTTGGCAAGATACATATACATTTGATGAAAACGATAATCAACTGTCAAAAGTACATGAAAACGGTAAAGGAACAACTGTTACTGCATACAAATATGATTCTGCAAATAAATTAGTTTCAGAACAAAGCGACGATTATAGATATTTGTATGATTATGATACAAACGGAAATCTTGTTTCAAAGCTTTCTGTTAACTCTAAAGGTGATTCTCAAGAGTTAGAAAAATATACCTATGATTCATTTAACAGATTATCGTCCGTTAAAAAAGGTAATCAAACTTTTGACTATCTTTATGACGGAAATTGAAAAAGAATTCAAAAAATTTCTGCTGTTTCTCAATTGCAAGAGTTTTGGTATAATGATAAAATAGTTTTTGAAGGTTTGTCAAAAATCAATGAGAGTGAACAAAATCAATCATATTATTCATATACTTTTGACAATGATTTACTCGCAGTATCAGACAATAAAAGTTCAACAAATCTTGCGGTTGTAAACTCACATGGAGATACTGTAGATTTACTTTCTGCGGAAACACCGTACTTTACAGAATACAAGTATGATGCATTCGGAAATCAGGTTTCAAATTATCTTCTGGCAGTTAACAATCCGTATCAATATAACGGAAAATATTTTGACTTTGAAACAGGTTTCTATTATCTAAACGCCCGTTACTATAATACGGAAGTAGGCCGTTTTATGCAGGAAGACACATATCACGGTCAAATAAAGAACGCTTCCACGCTGAACTTGTACAATTATTGCGGAAGCAATCCGATAGCGTATGAAGACGGAACGGGTCATTTTTGGGAAACGGCATTCGACATAGCAGGACTTGCGTGGAGCGTTTACGATTTTGCAAAGAAACCTAATTTGTGGAACGGTCTTTGTGTTGCGTGGGATGTTGTCGCTTTGGTTGCACCGTGTATTCCCGGCTCGTATGTTGCAAAAGGTGCAAAACTTTTATACAAAGGTGCAAAATATGTTGTAAAAACATCTAAGTCTTCAAAAAGGGCAAATAAATTAATAAAGACCTTAGACAAAGCACACGATATATACAAGGCTTATAAAAAATCAAAGAATTCATACAAATGTTATGAAACATCTGCTGAATTCTACAGAAAAAAGAAACAAATAGCAAAAGCTAATACAGAAAAAAATGTAAAGAGTCTTGTAAACAGTACAAAACATATAGCTGCCTCTAAGGGAAGAAAATTCACTCAAGAGGCTGCTGAGCAGGTAAGTAAAAAAACGACTTCTGTACTTTCTCAAGGACCGAGAACAACACATGTTTATTTTGGTATAAATAATAATAAGGAAACTTATGTTGGAATTTCAACAAATGTTGCCAGAAGACAAATGCAACACGGGAATAGATTTGATAGGTTGGAACCTATTACAAAAACCCCCCTCACTCGAAAGGAAGCTCGTTCTATTGAACAAGTACTGATTGAGCGAAATAAACATTTTACCAACAAAATTAATAATATCAGTAAAAATAGAGAATGGTACGAAGAAGCGATTGAGTGGGGTACTGAATGGATAGAAAATAATTTAAATTAGGGAGTAGTAAAATGGATTTTCATTTAATTCCAATGAAAAAAACAAGAAAAAAACCAAAAACGGGTGATGTTTTTGTTGTTCAACCAATTGAAGGAGTATATTATTATGGGAAAGTGATTGAAGAATCTCATGATTGTTCTTTTCAAATTGGTTCTGGATGGCCGTTGATATATTTATATGAAGAACACTCTAATGAATTAATAATGCCAGAAACTTTATCAAATTTTTTAGTTGCACCGTTAATTACAAATTATAGACCGTGGTCGATGGGCTATTTATACACAATAGGTAATATTCCTGTCACAAAGGAGGAAATGGAATTGGATTGCGGTTTTAAAGATTGTCTTTTTACAGATTTTAATTATAGTAATTGTTTTTATAGAAATGTGAAAGGAGAAAAAATAAATTATAAACCTAAGTATACAACAGTTTTTGGATTATCAAGTTTTAGTGGAATAAATTATGAACTATGTAAAGCGTTAGGTATTGAATAATAAAACATAAAACGAAGTGAAATATAATTTTATTTATATTTCACTTCGTGTATTTGTCATTCTAAAGTTAACTAAAAAATATTTATCCTAATAAAGATTGGCATACACAATTAGATGTCTATTAAGGAGAAAATATGCAAAGTAATAAGTTTAAAATTATTGTAAAAGATTTTTTTATAAATAAGGGATTTAAATATATTTATAAAAAAAGAAGATTTATAAAAGAATTTGAAGATTTATTTATAAAAATAGAATTACAAAAATCACTGTATAGTAATGCTTATTATATAAATTACTATATTTATTGTAAAGAACTACATACATATAATGAGGTTGTTGAATTAAGTTTTGGCGATTTATTTGGGCGTTTTTGTCCAATTGTAAATGACAAAAAAGTATCTATTTTTGATTTAGATATATTAGATGATAATACTTTGATAGATGCTTTATATGAGAGTACAAAAGAAATTTTAAATGTTTTGGAAAACGATGGTATAAAAGGATATTTAAAATTTTTGCCACAATCAATTCATACCGCAACAAGATATTCTAGTGAATATCTAAATGATTTGATTTCAAAAATATAGTAATATCATATCATTTTGTTATTGTTTTCAATATGTATTTTTTAACAATATTCAGAAAATAAATTTTAATCAGTATAAAAATCGCTTTTTTTGTTTAATACACTGTAGATTTGCTTTCTGCGGAAACGCCGTACTTTACAGAATATAAGTATGACTCGTTCGGAAATCAGGTTTCAAATTACCTGCCGGCAGTTAACAATCCGTATCAATATAACGGAAAGTATTTTGACTTTGAAACAGGTTTCTATTATCTAAACGCCCGTTACTATAATCCTGCGGTAGGTCGTTTTATGCAGGAAGACACATATCACGGTCAAATAAAGAACGCTTCCACGCTGAACTTGTACAATTATTGCGGAAGCAATCCGATAGCGTATGAAGACGGAACGGGTCATTTTTGGGAAACGGCATTCGACATAGCAGGACTTGCGTGGAGCGTTTACGATTTTGCAAAGAAACCTAATTTGTGGAACGGTCTTTGTGTTGCGTGGGATGTTGTCGCTTTGGTTGCACCGTGTATTCCCAGCTCGTATGTTGCAAAAGGTGCAAAACTTTTATACAAAGGTGCAAAATATGTTGCAAAAACATCTAAGTCGTCAAAAAGAGCAAATAAATTAATAAAGACCTTAGACAAAGCACACGATACATACAAGGCTTATAAAAAATCAAAGAATTCATATAAAATATATGAATCAGCTGCTGAATCTTACAAAAGAAAAAAACAAATAGCAAAAGCTAATACAGAAAAAAATAATTCAAGTCTGGTTTCGGCACCACTTTCAGCTCGAGTTTTGCTCGGGCTGATTTTGTTTTTAGGAATAAATATATTGTGCTTATAACTTTATTAACATATTTTAGATATTAGTTTACAAAAATATTACAAGATAATACAAAAAATTGCAAAAATACTCAAAAAAATGTATTATACCCTTGTAAAATAGATTAGAGGGTTTTATATGGATTTATTAAAAAACAAAATCATTTCCGAAGGCGAAGTATATGAAGGAAACATTTTAAAAGTTGACTCATTCTTAAATCATCAAATAGATGTTCCTTTTATGGCGGAAGTCGGAAAGGAATTCTATCGTCTATACAAAGACAGCGGTGTAAATAAAATTTTAACGATTGAAGCATCCGGTATCGGCGTAGGATGTATGGCAGCACAATTTTTCAACTGTCCTCTTGTTTTTGCTAAAAAGACAAAATCAAAAAACATAGCTGGAGAAGTTTATACTTCAAAAGTTGCTTCATTTACACATGGTACTACATACGACATTATCGTATCTAAAAAATTTTTAAATAAAGGCGATAAAGTTCTTATTGTTGATGATTTCCTTGCACTTGGAAACGCACTCAATGGTTTGATTGAACTTGTAAATAACAGCGGTGCAACACTGGTTGGATGCGGAATAGTTATTGAAAAAGGGTATCAGCACGGGGGAGATAACTTGCGTGAACAAGGTGTTCGTGTAGAATCGCTTGCTATTGTTGAAGATATGAATTACGAAACAGGGGAAATAACTTTCAGAGAATAACTTTGTAATTAGAGGCTGTTGCCTTTTAATAATTATTATTTAAGGAGGAATAGTTAAATGAAACTTTCCAAAAAACTCATTGCCATTTTAATGGCGGTTATTCTTGCAGTTGTATGTGTTGCTTGTTCTTCAGGCACAAAAGACAATGAAGACAAAAAAGGTGAACTGACTGCCGACACAATCAAAATCGGCGTTCTTCACATTACAAGTAAGGATGACACTTCAGGCTACACAGCTGCTCATCAGGCAGGTATTGTAGGTATGATGAAAGAACTCAGCATCCCTGAAGAAAATGTAGTCATTAAAGACAATGTTCCCGACACAGACACAACACTTACAAAACAATCTCTTCAAGAACTTGTTGAAGCAGGTTGTAACATCATCTTTGCTACAAGCTACAACTATATGACAACAGTTGATGAGTTTGCTAAACAATATCCTGATATCATCTTCTCTCACTGTTCAGGTTCACTCAGCAACGACTCAAACTTCAACAACTATTTCGGAAGAATTAACGAAGCTCGTTATCTTTCAGGCGTAGTTGCAGGTCTTAAAGCAAAAGAATTGAACAACCCTGTACTTGGATATGTTGCTGCTATGGATGATACAAACGCAGAAGTTACAGGCGGTATTAACGCTTTCCTTCTCGGTGCTCAATCAGTATATCCGGAATGCACACTTAAAGTATCTGTAACAGGCGAATGGTTCAATCCTGAAAAAGAAGGTAAGTCTGCACAAGCTCTCATTGATGCAGGTTGTTCTGTAATTTCTCAACACTGCGACTCTGACACAACTCAAACAACTATTGCTAAAGCAAACCAAAACGGCAAACAAGTATTCGGTATAGGTTATAACTCAGATATGGTACCGGCAGCTCCTACTACTTGCCTTACATCTCCTATTTGGAATTGGAATGTTTACTACACAGCAGCAGTTCAATGGGTACTTGACGGAAAAGCATGGAATGAATTTGGCAACTACTATGAAGGTATGAACAAAGGACTTATTGACATTTCTCCTCTTAATGAAAAAGCAGTAACTGAAGGAACTGCAGAAGCTGTTGAAGAAGCTAAAAAAGGTATTGTTGACGGAACAACAGTAATCTTTAATAAAGATGTTGAAAAAGCAGACGGCACAAAATTAGGTCACGATTTGACAGATAAAGAAATCGCTCAAGAAATGACTTACTATGTAAAAGGCGTTTCAACATTATAATTTTATTTAATAAGTGGGACACAAATTGTGTCCCACTGTTTCTGCGTAATGTTCAGCAGAAAACACAGCAATTTTTTCTTTGTTTTGTGCTGAACATTAAACGGTAATATATATTAGGAAGTGTATTTATGACAAATAATATAGCCATTGAACTTCAAGGTATTAAAAAAAGTTTTGGTACAATTAAAGCAAACGACGGCGTTGATTTAACTGTAAGAAAAGGTGAAATCCTTGCACTTTTAGGTGAAAACGGTTCGGGTAAAACAACGCTTATGAATATGATTTCGGGAATATATCATCCCGACAGCGGTACAATCAAAGTAAACGGTAAAGAAGTAGCCATAAATTCTCCTAAAGACAGTTTTGATTTGGGAATAGGTATGGTACATCAGCATTTTAAACTTGTAGATGTATTTACTGCCAAAGAAAATATCGAAATGGGTTATTCAGGAAAAAAGAATTTTAAAAAGGAACTCCAAAGAATTTCTTCTCTTTACGGTTTAACAACTGATGCTGACAAAATCGTAAGTGAAATGTCAGTAAGTGAAAAACAAACTGTTGAAATTTTAAAAGTAATTTACAGAGGTGCCGAAATTCTTATTTTAGACGAGCCGACAGCCGTATTGACTCCTCAAGAAACTAAACGACTTTTCAAAATTTTAAGAAATATGAAAGATAACGGTTGTGCTATAATAATCATAACGCACAAACTGAATGAAGTTCTTGAAATCAGCGACAGAGTAACTATTTTGCGAAAAGGCAAAACAGTAGGTTCGGTTATAACATCTGAAACAAATTCAAGTGAGTTAACAAACTTGATGGTAGGAAGAAAAGTAGAACTTTTAATTGAAAGACCCGAAACAAAGAAAATAGATAATTTTTTTGAAGTACATCATTTAACAGTAAAAAACGGCGATACTTTAGCACTCAAAGATGTTAACTTTGACATTAAAGGCGGAGAGATACTTGGCGTTGCAGGTGTTGCAGGCAGCGGTCAAAAAGAACTTTGCGAAACAATTGCAGGTCTTCAAAAAGCTGAAGAAGGGGCAATTCTTTTCAACAAAAAGAACATTATCGGAAACACGCCTTCTCAAATCATTAAACAGGGAATAAGTATGAGTTTCATTCCGGAGGACAGACTCGGTATGGGACTTGTTGCGACAATGGGTATCGTTGACAACTTACTTTTGAAATCTTATAACGCAAATAAGGGTATATTTGTTGATAAAAAACCTGCAAAAGAACTTGCAGATAAACTTGTTGAAGAACTTGAAATCTCAACGCCTTCAGTAAACACACCCGTAAAAAATCTTTCAGGCGGAAATGTTCAAAAGGTACTTTTGGGAAGAGAAATTAAAGCAAGTCCGCAAGTTATCGTAACAGCATATCCTGTAAGAGGTCTTGATGTTAATTCGTCATACATTGTTTATGATTTATTAAATGAAGAAAAGAAACGCGACGTAGCGGTTTTGTTTATAGGCGAAGATTTGGATGTACTGCTCAGTCTCTGCGACAGAATAATGGTACTTTGTCACGGCGAAGTAACCGGTATTGTTGATGCTAAGAGTGTTACAAAAGAACAAATCGGATTGCTTATGACAGGACAAAAACAAGAGGAGGTGTTTACAGATGCATAAAAAATTAAACAATATGCCTATTCATTTGACTAAACAAGTCAATATGTCAAACAGTTCAAAAATACTTTTAAGAATTGCATCTGTTTTGCTTGCACTTGTTGTCGGTGGTATATTTATAGCAATTTTAGGCTTTAACCCATTTGAAGCATACAAAGCAATAATCGACGGCTGTTTCAGGTCGAAAATTTCTTTTCAATCAACGGTTTCTCTGTGGATACCTTTGGTAATAACTTCTTTAGGTCTTTCTTTTGCATTTAAAATGAAGTTTTGGAATATAGGTGCAGAAGGTCAAATAATGATGGGCGGTATTTTTTCCTGCTTTTTCGCATTAAACTGTTCTGATTGGCCTAAAATTATTCTTATACCTGTAATGTTTATAGCAGGTGCAATAGGCGGCGGTATTTTTGCCTTAATTCCTGCTTTATTTAAAGTAAAATTCGGAACAAACGAAACACTTTTCACACTCATGCTCAACTATGTCGCTCAATACTTGATAGCGTTTTTAATTTCAGGTCCGTGGAAAAGGACACAAGGTTTTGCAAGTATCGGCTCATTTGATGAAAATGTATTTTTACCTAAAGTTTTCGGCATTCACATCGGTTGGATAATAGCAGTTTTGTTAATTGTATTTGTTTATGTTTATTTGACATACACAAAAAGAGGATATGAGATTTCTGTTGTCGGCGGAAGTCAGGAAACTGCAAGATATTCAGGAATGAATGTTAAAAAAATCATCATAAGAACAATGTTTATCAGCGGTGCAATTTGTGGTATTGTAGGTATGGTTCAGTCAACAGGTTATGACCACACTCTTACAACAGGTGTCACAGGCGGAGTAGGTTGGACAGGTATCATCATTGCTTGGTTGTCACAGCTTAATCCTATTATAATTTCCATTGTTTCTGCTTTCTTTGCAATACTTGAAAAGGGAAGCAGCAATATGCAAACTGCTATTGGCATATCGGCTTATGCTGCCGATGTCCTTCAAGGCATTATTCTGTTCTTTGTTCTCGGAAGTGAATTCTTTATTAACTACAAAATCACATTCGGTTCATCAAAAAGCAAGAAAGGAGCAAAATGATTATGGAAACTTTTGTAAACTTTTTATGTGCATCTATAATTTCAGCTGCTCCGCTTTTGTTTGCTACCGTCGGAGAAATTTTAACTGAAAAAACAGGAAGTTTAAATCTCGGTGTTGAAGGTTTAATGTGGATGGGTTCGTTTATAGGATTTTTCACAGCACTTCATACTGACAGTCTTTTCATAGCTTTGATTGCCGCATTTATAGGTTGTATGATTATTGACCTTATTTATGCTTTTCTTACCGTTACACTCAGAGCAAACCAAAATGTAACAGGTCTTACACTTACCATCTTCGGTATAGGTCTTGCAAAAGTTCTTGGTACAATAATGACAACAGCTGAAGGCGGTGCTCCTAAACTTTCTGAAAAATTTGTTGCTAAAACAGGAAGTCTCTCAATCCCTGCTTTTAAAGACATACCGCTTCTCAATGAAATTTTCAGTAAAATGAATATTCTTATTTTTCTTGCCATTGCAATAGCAATCATTTGTTATGTATTTTTAAAGAAAACAAAATACGGCTTAAATTTAAGAGCTGTCGGAGAAAATCCGGGTGCCGCAGATGCAGCGGGTATAAATGTAACGCTTTACAAATATATTAATATCATCGTAGGCGGCGGTATCTGCGGTCTCGGTGGCGCATATATGGCTTTTATCTCTGCAAACGGCAGTTGGCAGGAAGGTGGTATCGTTAACGGTACGGGATGGATAGCAGTTGCCCTTGTAATTTTTGCAAGTTGGTCACCACTCGTAGCAATTCTCGGCTCATTTGTTTTCGGTGCTTTCCAAACATTGCAATACTATGTACCATCGGATGTTATTAAAATTCCGATTGACATATACTCTATGTTGCCATTTTTGCTTACCGCAATAGTTCTCGTATTTTCATCTATGAGAAAAAAGAAAAATTCAAATCAACCAAAGCATCTTGGTCTTAATTATTACAGAGAAGAAAGATAATTTTCGGAGGATTTTATAATGAATAATAATTACGATGTAATAATAATCGGCGCAGGCCCTTCGGGTATCTTTTGTGCTTATGAGTTAAAAAGACAACAACCCGAAATTAAAGTTTTAATGATAGAAAAGGGACGCTCTATCGAAAAAAGACAGTGTCCGAAAAGAGTTACTCAAAAGTGCGTAGGATGCAAACCTTGTTCAATTACAACAGGCTTTGCAGGTGCAGGTGCATTTTCAGACGGTAAACTTTCTTTATCACCGGATGTAGGCGGAAATTTACCGGAAATTCTCGGTTATGAAAATACACAAAAACTTCTTAAAGAAGCAGACGATGTGTATCTTAAATTCGGTGCTGATAAAAATGTTTACGGCGTTGATAAATTCAGAGAAATTGAAGAAATAAGAAGAAAAGCTATTAATGCAAACCTTAAACTCATTGAATGCCCGATAAGACACTTGGGTACTGAAGAAGGATATAAAATTTACGCTAAACTCCAGCACTATCTTGAAGATGAAGGCGTTGATATGATTTTTAACACAATGGTTGAAGATATAATCATTGAAGACGGTTGTGTTAAAGGTGTAAAAACTGCAACTGAAACATATATGTGTTCGGAAATTGTCACTGCTGTCGGAAGAGAAGGCGCTGAATGGCTTTCAAATTTGTGTTCACAACACAATATTGAAACTGAAGTCGGAACTGTTGATGTAGGCGTCAGAGTAGAGGTAAGAGACGAAGTAATGAAGTTTTTAAACGAAAATCTCTACGAAGCAAAACTTGTTTATCATACACCTACATTTGATGATAAAGTCAGAACATTTTGCACCAATCCGTCAGGCGAAGTTGCAACAGAATATTATGACAACGGTTTGGCAGTTGTAAACGGTCATGCTTATAAGTCAAAAGAATTTAAGACAACCAATACAAACTTTGCACTCCTTGTTTCTAAAAAATTCACAAAACCGTTTAAATCTCCTATTGAGTACGGTAAACATATAGCACAATTAAGCAATATGCTTTGTGACGGAAAAATTCTTGTTCAAACATACGGCGATTTTAAACGAGGCAGAAGAACAACTGAAGACAGACTTTACAGAAACAATATCATTCCAACTTTAAAAGACGCTGTTCCCGGCGACCTTTCACTTGTATTTCCACACAGAATTATGGTTGATATTGCCGAAATGCTTGAAGCTCTTGACAAAGTTACTCCCGGTATCGCAAGCGATGAAACATTGCTTTATGGTGTAGAAGTTAAGTTCTATTCAAATAAAGTTGTTGTTGATAAAGATTTTGAAACAAGCGTTAAAGGCTTGCGTGCTGTCGGCGACGGTGCTTCTGTTACAAGAGGACTTATGCAAGCTTCTGCAAACGGTATAAGCGTTGCAAGAAGTATTTTGGAAGGCATTGAAAGATAAATTAATTTTCTGTTAATATTGTAAACATTTTATTAATAAGCTCTTGATATCTAAAATAATAATAATTATAATTAAGACTTGAAAAAACCGAAATTAAAAAAGTTTTTTCAAGTCTTTTATTATGAGGTAAAAAATATGATTAAGTCTATGACAGGATTCGGCAGAAGTTACGGCGAAGAAAACGGCTATAATATCTCTGTTGAACTTAAATCTGTAAATCACAGATTTTTTGAATTTTATTCAAGAGTCCCAAGACAATATGCTTTTTTAGAAGAAAAACTTAAATCTTTTGTTAATTCAAAAGTAGCAAGAGGAAAAATTGAGTGTACTTTGACTATCGAAAATTTATCTGACAATTCAGTTGAAGTACAGATAAACAAGCCGCTTGCAAAAGCCTATGCAAACTCTTTAAAAGAACTTTCCGCAGAATTGGGATTAAAAGAAGATTTCGGCTCATCTTTAATTTCTCGTTTTCCTGAAGTTTTAAATGTAACCAAACAGGAAATTGATGAAGATTTAGTATGGCAAAGCGTAAAGACAATTGCAGAAAATGCCATAGATAAATTTATATTAATGAGAGAAACCGAAGGCGAAAAGTTAAAAACTGACTTACTTTTGAAATGTGATCATATATTAGAATGTGTTTCTTTTGTCGAAAATCGTTCACCTCAAACCGTAAGTGAATATCAAGAAAGACTTTATCAAAAAATGAAAGAAGTTCTTGAAACAACTTCAATTGATGAACAACGAATTTTGATGGAAGCTGCAATTTATTCGGATAAAGTTGCTGTTGATGAAGAAACAGTGCGTCTTCGCAGTCATATTGACCAGTTTAAAACATTTTTAAACAGTGAAGAGGCAATCGGAAGAAAAATGGATTTTCTTGTACAGGAAATGAACAGGGAAACAAATACAATCGGTTCAAAATGCAGCGATGTTGAAATATCAAGAAAAGTTGTTGATATTAAAGCCGATATTGAAAAAATAAGAGAACAAATCCAAAACATTGAATAAAAGGGCAAAAATATGAAATTAGTTAATATTGGATTCGGCAATTTAGTCAATGCTGAAAGAGTGGTATCTGTATTAAGTCCTGAATCTGCCCCTGTAAAAAGGATAGTTCAGGAAAGTAAAGCACACTGTAAACTTATTGATGCCACTCACGGCAGAAAAACTATGAGTGTTATTGTTACAGATTCAGATAATATTATTTTAAGTTATCTTGACCTAAAACAAATAGCTGCAAAATTCGGTATGGAGGACAGTGATGAATAAAGGAATGGTTGTTGTCATATCTGCCCCGAGCGGATGTGGAAAAGACACAGTAGTAAAAGCACTGTGTAAAGTGAGAAACGATTGTCATATTTCAGTTTCCGCAACTACGAGAAACAGACGCTCTGCAGAAATTGACGGAAAAGATTATTTTTTCAAAACAATAGATGAATTTGAAGAAATGATTAGACAAAACGATTTTCTTGAATTTGCAAACTATAACGGCAATTATTACGGAACGCCGAAAAGTGAAGTTTTAAAATCAGTTGAAAACGGCAAAATATGCATACTTGTCATTGAAACTATCGGTGCCGCAAAAATTATGAAAATGCTGCCCGACTGCCTTTCAATCTTTTTAATGCCACCGAGTCTTGAAGTCCTTGAAAAACGACTTGTTGACAGAGGAACAGACAGTGAAGACTGCATTAAATCAAGGATGCTGATTGCAAACGATGAATTGAAAAAAGCAAACGATTATGACTATTGCGTCGTAAACGATATTCTTTCCGTTTGCGTAAATGAAATAGATAAAATCATTACAAATGAATTAAATAAAAGAAATTAAGAGGTAATTATTATGTTCAATCCCGATTTAAAAGAATTATTAAAAAACACAAACAGCAGATATTCTCTTGTTGTTGCAACCGCAAAAAGAGCAAGACAAATACAAGACGAATACATTGAAAAAGAAGAAACTCTTGATGAAAAGGTTGTTTCTTTGGCTATTGATGAATTACACGACGGAAAATATATAGTTGAAGAACCGGAAGAAATAAAAGCTAAAAACAATGACTGATAAAATTGCCGAAGTAGCGGTCGAAAACACTTTTTTCAGTTTTGGAGAAAATTTCAGTTACAAAATACCGCAAAACTTATCAGATGAGATATTTTGTGGCTGTGCCGTTGAAATTCCTTTTGGAAAAAACAATCAAAAAAGATACGGAATTGTATTAAGTATTTTCGACGGCGACACATCAAAACTAAAGGAAATTTCAAGAAAAGTTCCAAACAGTGTTACTTTGTCAGATGAATTTTTAAAACTCTCAAAATGGATGAAAGAAAGATACTTCGCCAGCGAATATGAGTGTTTAAAACTGATGCTTCCTAAAGGTTTTGGTAAAATAAACGACAGAAATGAAAGAATGGTCAGATTGAAACCCGACTTTCATTGCGAAAAAATTACCGTTAAACAAAAGTCTGTTATCAATTTGCTTAATGATGTTGAAAGCGCCTCATTTTCTGAAGTAAAACAGTTTTGTTCGGTAGGCGACAGTGTTCTGAAAACACTCCACAAAAACGGTGTTATAGAGTTTTTTGAACAAGAAGTTTACCGTCAGCCGTATGTAACGGATAAAAAAAATGAAAAAAATGAAATTGTACTTTCAAACAAACAACAAACGGCTTATGAAAAACTTTTAAAATTGTCAAACAGCAACAATTTTAAAACTGCATTGCTTTTCGGAATAACAGGAAGCGGTAAAACACAGGTTTACCTTAAACTTATTGATGATGTCGTAAAAAAAGGCAAAGATGTTATCGTTATGGTACCCGAAATTGCCCTTACCGTTCAAACTATTTCAATCTTCATTAAAAGATACTCAAATCAAGTCGCAGTATTTCACAGCGGTCTTTCACTCGGTGAAAGATTTGATGAATATAAAAGAGTTGACAGGGGAGAAGCGAAAATAGTAATCGGAACAAGAAGTGCTGTTTTTGCTCCCGTACACAATCTCGGCTTAATTGTAATTGATGAAGAACAGGAATCAAGTTATAAGTCTGAAATGTCGCCGAAATATAATGCAAAAGATGTTTCAAAATTCAGATGTGCATATAACAAATGTCTGTTGGTTTTGGCTTCAGCAACGCCAAGTGTTGAGTCATATTCGCTTGCAGAACACGGAAAATATGAATTGTGCGAAATAGATGAGCGATATGGTAATTCAAAATTGCCCGAAGTAATAACTGTTGATATGAAAAATGAATATAAAAACAAAAATTTTTCTCCAATCAGCAGTAAGTTGGCAGAATTGCTTAAAAGCAACTATGATAACGGATTTCAGTCAATTTTACTTATAAACAGAAGAGGCTATAATACCTTTATTGCATGTCAAGACTGCGGTCATGTTATCACTTGTCCGAATTGCAGTATCTCATTAACATATCACAGCGTATCAAATCGTTTACAGTGTCATTACTGTGGATATACAAAAAAATTAGACAATATTTGCCCCGAATGTAACGGGCATAATGTCAGATATTCAGGTTACGGTACGCAAAGAATTGAAGATGAAATAAAGGCACTGTTGCCTAATGCAAATATTTTGCGTATGGACGCCGACACAACTTCAAAAAAATTCTCACACGAAAAATTGCTAAAAGATTTTGCAGAGAAAAAATACGATGTTATGGTCGGAACTCAAATGGTAGCAAAAGGGCTTGACTTTCCGGATGTAAAATTGGTCGGCATAGTAAATGCAGACAATTCTCTTTACAGTGAAGAATACAACGCCTCTGAAAAATCTTTTGATTTAATGACTCAAGTTATAGGAAGAAGCGGCAGAAGTGATGAAAACGGTTTGGCAGTAATACAAACTATCAATCCGTACAATCAAATTATAGAATATGCTGCAAAACAAGATTATAAATCATTTTTTGAAACAGAGATAGAATTAAGACAAATGCTTACATATCCGCCATTTTGTGATTTGATTACCATACTTTTTTTAGGAAAAGATGAACTCAATGTTTCTCTTTGTGCAAAATCTTTTTTTGAAAAATTAGTCGAATTAAATACAAATAAATACAGTGACGAGAAAATCATAGTATTAGGTCCGTCACCGTCTAAAATTTCAAAAATTAATAATGAATTTCGATATAATATGATAATTAAATGCAAAAATAATAAAAATATTAGAAAAATGATAACAGAAATTTTAAAATTTTGCAGTAAAATAAAAGAATACAAAGATATTTCAATATCAGCAGATTTAAATCCAATCGGTATAAATTAGGAGAAAAAAATGGCATTAAGAAAAATAATTGAATTCGGAGATGCAACTTTGACAAAAAAAAGCAGAGTTGCAGAAAAATTTGATGAAAGACTGGCACAACTTATTGATGATATGACTGAAACAATGTATCATTACGACGGTTGCGGTCTTGCAGCAGTTCAAGTTGGCATTTTAAAAAGAGTGGTAGTTATAGATGTCGGCGACGGACTTGTTGAACTTGTAAACCCGGAAATAGTAAAAAAAGAGGGTACACAACATGAAAAAGAAGGATGTCTTTCACTTCCCGGAAGATTTGCTGTAACAGAACGACCTATGAAAGTTCAGGTTAAGGCACAGGACAGAAACGGTGTATGGCACATCTATACAGGAGAAGGACTCAAAGCAAGAGCATTTTGCCATGAAATCGACCATTTGGACGGTATTTTATTTACTTCACATATTATACCTGGCGAGAAGGTGAATTTTTGAATTGTATTTTTATGGGAACTCCCGATTTTTCAGTTGGTTGTCTTGAAAAATTAATTAATTCGAAACACAATGTTTCAGCAGTTTTTTCTCAACCCGATAAACCGGTAGGAAGAAAACAAACAGTTATGCCTACTCCTGTCAAAGAGTGTGCAGTTAAATATAATATACCTGTTTTCCAACCTAAAACCTTGAAAAATGAAGATGTTATAAAACAAATTAAAAATTTTAACGCAGATATAATTATTGTTGTTGCGTACGGAAAAATTTTACCTAAAGAAATTTTAACATCAGCAAAACACGGTTGTATCAATGTTCACGCATCGCTGTTACCTCAATACAGAGGTGCTGCGCCTATTCAATATGCCGTTTTAAACGGAGATAAAGAAACAGGCGTAACTATTATGCAGATGGACGAAGGACTGGATACAGGCGATATGCTTTTAGTCGAAAAAACTGAAATCGGCGAAAATGAAACTTCAGAAGAATTATTTAACAGACTTTCAGTTATAGGTGCAAATACTCTTATAAAATCACTTGATATGATAGAAAATAACAGTATCAATCCTATAAAACAACCATCAGGAAATTATATTTACGCAAAAATGATAAATAAATCCATGTCAGAAATTGACTGGAATAAATCTGCTTTTCAAATTCATAATCAAATTAGAGGCTTGCAAACATGGCCGTGTGCTCAAACAAAGTTCAATTCAAAAACTTTAAAAATACACAAATCTGTTCTTTGTGATGATTTAGGAAATCTTCCGGGAGAAGTAATGTCAAATAAAAAAAGACTTGTTGTTTCTTGCGGCGACGGTAAGTGTATAGAAATACTTGAGTTACAACTTGAAGGCAAAAAGAGAATGACTGCAAAAGATTTTCTTGCCGGAAATAAAATAGAACTCAGTTCAATTATAGGAGGATAATATGGGCTCTTATTGGCTTTACTATATGACAGGTATCATAATGGTTCCTGTATTTATATTTGCTCTTATTTGTCAATTAAATATTAAATCAACTTTCAATAAATATTCTTCAATTCGCAATTCACGAAATATGACAGGTGCTGAAGCAGCACAAAGACTTTTACTTGCTAACGGCATTAAAGATGTCAAAATACAAAGAATAAGCGGGAATTTGACAGACCATTACAATCCGACAACGAAAGTAATCAACCTTTCGGAAAGCGTTTATGACTCTACTTCGATTGCAGCAGTAGGTGTAGCTTGTCATGAAGCAGGTCACGCTTGTCAACATGCACAGGGATATGCTTTTTTAAAACTCAGAAATGCTGTTATCCCTGCAACAAGAATAGGATCAATGCTCGGTATTCCTCTTGCCGTTTTCGGTATGATTATTACAAGCGACACATTGATAACAATAGGTGTTGTTTTGTACGGAATGGTAGCACTTTTCCAACTTATCACACTTCCTGTTGAATTTAACGCAAGTAAGCGTGCTATACAAACAATTGAAGCAAACGGCTATTTAACCAAAGAAGAAAATGTCGGTGCTAAAAAAGTTTTGGGTGCCGCTGCTTTGACTTATGTTGCAGCACTTGCATCAGCACTCGCTACTTTATTCAGATTTTTAATTATTTTAAACAACAGAAGAGATTAAATTTATATGGCTGAAAATTCAAGACAAATTGCTTTTGAAATATTAAACAAAATAGAAACAGACGATTCATTTTCAAATATTATGCTGAACAATTACTTAAAAAAAATTGAAAGTTCAGTTGATAAAGCTTTCATTTCGAGATTGGTTTACGGTGTTGTCGAACGAAAACTGACTCTCGATTACATAATCGGCAAATTTTGCAAGAAATACACTTCTTCAAAAAAAGTTGTAAAAACAGCTTTAAGAATGGGCGTTTATCAAATTTATTTTTTTGACAATATACCCGAAAGAGCGGCAGTTAATGAAACTGTCAATTTACTTAACAACAAAAAGTATTCTTACTATAAAAGTTTTGTAAATGCCGTTTTGAGAAATATATGCCAAAACAAAATAGATATTGATTCTTTACCCGAAGAATACAGATATTCCTGTCCTATTCACTTAATTAATCTTTGGAAAAAGGCTTACGGCGAAGAAAATACGATAAATATACTTGAAGCAATAAATGAAAAAGCACCTATCTATTTAACGCCGAACACTTTGAAAATATCTGCTGAAAAACTTTGCAACCTACTTAACAAAAACGGTAAAATTGCAAAAAAAGTCGGAAATTCCGTTCAAATTCTTTCACAACTTGATATAGCAGAGAGTGAATTATATAAAAAAGGTTTATTTTTTGTTCAAGATATTTCAAGTAAATGTGCCGCAGATTTACTGAATGCAAAAAGCGGAGATACAGTTTTGGATATGTGCTGTTGTCCCGGAGGAAAATCTTTTGAAACAGCATTAAATATGAAAAATGAAGGTCAAATATATGCTTTTGACATTCACGAAAACAAACTTTCTCTCGTAAATGACGGAGCAAAAAGACTCGGAATAAATATCATTAAAACAAAAGTAAACGATGCAAGTGTATTTAATAAAGATATGCCACTTGCTGATAAAATTATATGCGATGTTCCATGCAGCGGTTTTGGAATTATAAGAAGAAAACCTGAAATCAAGTATAAAAATCTTGATGAAATAAAACCGCTTTATGATATTCAATATCAAATTTTGTCAACCTGTTCAAAATATTTAAAAACAGGAGGACAATTGGTTTACTCAACCTGTACTTTAAATAAAAATGAAAACGAGAAAATTGTTTCAAAGTTTTTGAAAGAAAACGAAAATTTTGAATGTATTGAACAATCTACTGTTTTTCCGTCAAAAAACGGCGGAGACGGCTTCTTTATGGCTTTAATTAGGAAAGAATATGATTAAACAAGATATAAAATCACTTGAGTTTTTTGAAGTTGAACTTTTATGCCAAAAAATGAACTTGCCTAAATTCAGAGCAAAGCAAATTTTTGAATGGTTGCATAAATTCGGTGTAGTTTCTTTTTCGGAAATGTCAAATATTTCAAAAGACTTGAGAAACGATTTAGAAGAAAAATATTATATTTCAAGTTGTCAAATAGAAGATAAATATGTATCTCAAATAGACGGAACCGTTAAATATTTATTCAGACTGAATGACTGTGAATATGTTGAGTCAGTAATAATGAAGTATAAATACGGCTATACAATATGCGTTTCATCTCAAGTCGGTTGTAAAATGGGATGTAAATTTTGTGCTTCAACACTTGCAGGTTTCAAAAGAAATTTAACATCAGGAGAAATTGAAAGTCAAATTCATTCGGCTGAAAAAGATTTAAATATAAAAATATCCCATATCGTAATGATGGGTATAGGCGAACCTCTTGACAACTTTGAAAACACAGTTAAGTTTTTGAAAAATGTCAATGATAAAAACGGTTTAAATATCAGCCTGAGAAATGTTACCGTTTCAACTTGCGGTATTGTAGATAAAATATATGAACTTGCAGATTTAGATTTGCAAATCACTCTCACGATTTCACTTCACGCATCAAATGACGAAGTCAGAAGCTCAATAATGCCTATAAACAACCGTTATAACATCTCGCAGTTGATTTCAGCGTGTAAAAAATACTATGACAAGACTTCAAGACGAATTTCTTTTGAATACACTTTAATTAAAGGTGTAAACGATAAAGAAAAACAGGCAAAAGAACTTTCCGACTTGTTAAAAGGTATGAATTGTCATGTAAATTTAATTCCCGTAAACAATGTAGAGGAAAGAGATAATAAAGTTCCTAACGAAGAAAATATTAAGAATTTTCAACTAATGTTGAAAAAAAGAAGCATTAATGCTACAATTAGAAGAACACTCGGGGCTGATATAAACGCATCTTGCGGTCAGCTCAGACGCATAAAAAACCGAGGTGAACAGTTATGAAAATTGTTGCAAAAACAGATAAGGGAATGGTTAGAGATACTAACCAAGACGCATACGCAGTCGGAGAACTTCCCGGAGGAGTTGCTTGGGCAGTTGTTTGTGACGGTATGGGGGGCGCTGCCGGAGGAAATATAGCAAGTGCACTCGCCGTTAAAGTTATTAGTGAAAAAATCAATAATTCATACAATGCACAAATGAAAGATATATCTATTAAAAATATGCTTCATTCTGCACTTGTTGCTGCAAACCTTGAAGTTTTTGATATGAGTTTAGAAAGACCTGAACTAAGGGGAATGGGAACTACGGTAGTATGTGCAATCGTCAAAGAAGGGCAAGCGTATATTATGCATGCCGGAGACAGCCGTGCATATATCGTTTCCGATAACGGACTAAAGCAAATCACTATGGATCACAGTATGGTACAAGACCTTGTAAATAAAGGAAAGATTACCGAAGAAGAAGCCGCAGTCCATCCAAATAAAAACATCATAACAAGAGCGCTCGGCGTAGAAAAAACTATTGAAATTGATTTCAGACAAGTTGATTTAGACAGAGGCAATACACTTATAATATGCACAGACGGTTTGTCAAACTATGTTTCTTCTCAAGAAATTTGCGAAGAAATAAAAGACAGCAAATACTATGCTTTTGCAGACAGACTTGTAAAAAAAGCAAACGCTAACGGCGGCGGCGACAATATAACTGTTGTTGCAATTGCAAACTAATAAAAGTAGGTATAATAAATGGAAAACTATGTTGGAAAAAGACTTGACGGAAGATACGAAGTTCAGGAAATAATCGGAGTAGGCGGTATGGCTGTCGTATATAAAGCATACGACAGTATAGACGACAGAACGGTGTCCATAAAGGTTTTAAAAGACGAATTTCTTGCCAATGAGGAATTTAAACGCAGATTTAAAAATGAGTCAAAAGCAATAGCAGTTTTATCTCATCCGAATATTGTTAAAGTGTATGATGTTCATTTCGGTGACAAACTTCAATATATCGTAATGGAATATGTTGACGGTATAACTCTTAAAGAGTATATTCAAAAGCAAGGAACAATTACATGGAATGACGCCGTATATTTTACTTCTCAAATTTTAAGAGCATTGCAACACGCACACGACAGAGGTATAGTTCACAGAGATATAAAACCTCAAAATATTATGCTTCTTCCAAACGGTCAAATAAAAGTTGCAGATTTCGGTATTGCTCGTTTCAGCAGAAGTGAAACAAGAACAATGACAGAAAATGCTATCGGCTCTGTTCACTATATCAGTCCCGAACAAGCAAAAGGCGAGTTCACAGATGAAAGAGCAGACATATATTCGGTGGGCGTTGTTTTGTATGAAATGCTTGCGGGAAAAGTTCCGTTTGAAGCAGAAAGTGCCGTTTCTGTTGCACTAATGCAACTCCAAAACGAAGCAAAGCGTCTCACAGATATAAATCCCGATATTCCTCTCGGACTTGAACAAATTACCGTTCACGCAATGCAAAAAAATCCTTCTTCAAGATATCAAACTGCAACCGAAATGTTGCTTGATATTGAAGAAATTATAAAAAATCCAAAAGTTACATTTGATTACTCATATTTTGTTGATAAAGAGCCGACAAGATATGTCATCAAAACCGATAAAATACAAAATAATGAAGTAAGTCAGGAAAACGACACTCAAATACAAAACACAAATAATAATAATAATAAGAAAAAAATAATTGCAGCAGTAGTTACAGGCTCGGTAGTATTAATTGCGGCAATAGTCTTAATTATATTGTATTTTACAGGTTCATTAAATACAGATACAAGAAAACTCGAAAATTTTGTCGGTCAATCTTACGACGAAATTGTAGAAAGCAAACAATATCCGTATGAATTTATTATGGAACAACAAGAATCAAATTCTGCAGAACCGGGTACGGTTATAAGCCAAAAACCGGATGCAGGAGAAAGAGTAATAGCAAACAGTACAGTTAAACTCATAGTTGCAGCTTCTGAAAAAAGTCTTACTGTGCCTGCAATGTACGGTAAAGAAAAAGAAAAAGCAGAACAAATATTGAAAAATGCCGGCATTACAAATTACAAATTTGTATCTGTTGAGAGCAATAATGTAAAAAACAACTGTGTAGTTTACAGTGACCCTAAAGAAACTTCTAAAATATCATCAAGCACAACTGTTACTGTTTTTATAAGTTCAGGACCTGCAACAACTGAAAGTGAAAGAAAAGTTCTACCTGATGTATATGGACTCTCTCAAGCTAACGCAAAAGATGTTTTGACAAAAGCAGGCTTTTTAAACATTGAGTTTATTACCGAAGACAGCGAGTATCCTAAAAATCAAGTTATAGAACAAAGTCCAATCGGCGGAAGTTCAATAAATCCAAAGGATACCGTTACAATAAAAATAAGTTCAGGCGTTCCGCCCACAAGTGCACCTTCAGAATACAATATCAAAATAATTGTTGAGCTACCCAAAAAGTTTTTAAAAGATACATTAGTTATCTATGTTGATGGTGTACAGTATGACAGCAAAGATGTTGTTTTAAACGGTTCAAGTGCAACAATGGGCATTTCAGTTGAAAACGGAAAAGAAGTTACAATTAAAGCAGAACTTGTAAATAACAGCATTGTTTCGTCTAAAAAAATAATTTCCGATTCCGAAAAGTCAGTTACACTTTCCTTAACTAATGCTTGATATTGATACGGAGAATATATGAAAGGTAAAATTATAAAGGGTATAGGCGGTTTCTACTATGTAGAAGCCGCTGATGTTATATATGAATGTAAAGCACGCGGCAGTTTCCGAAAACAGAAAATATCACCTTTAGTAGGCGATAATGTCGAGATTACCGTAAATGTAAATGCTGAAAATACAATAGATACAATTTTTGAAAGAAAAAACAGTTTTATAAGACCTCCCGTTTCAAACATTGACAAATTGTTTATAGTGTCATCAGTCGAGGACCCTATTTTAAATCCTTACTTAATAGATAAATTGATTGCAGTGGCAGAACATAAAAATGTTGAGCCTATTATTATTTTTTCAAAAATAGATTTATCCGATAAATATAAACAATTTGCTGAAATATATAAAAATGCAGGCTTTAAAGTCGTTTCAATCAGTAATATAGATAACGATGAGTCGAGTATAAAAGAAATTAAACAAATGCTGAAAAACAGTGTAAGTGCATTTACAGGAAATACAGGTGTAGGAAAATCATCTCTTCTAAACTCGATTTTACCGACTTTGAATTTAGAAGTCGGCGAAACAAGCAAAAAATTGGGCAGGGGAAGACACACTACAAGACATTGTGAACTATTAAAAGTTTGTGACGGTTATGTTGCAGATACACCCGGATTTTCGTCACTTGACATTGAAAGATTTGAGTATATTTCAAAAGACGATTTACCTTATTGTTTTCGTGAATTTAAAGATTATTTGGGTAACTGTAAATTTACAAGTTGCAGTCATACAGTAGATAAAGGCTGTGCGATTAAAGAAGCGGTCGAAAACGGTAAAATAAGCAAAAGCAGATTTAATTCTTATAAGCAGATGTACAGCGAAGTTAAAAATATAAAAGAATGGGAAAAGAAATGAAGTTTTCAGTAGTTTCAGGTGCGCCTAACACCGATAATAAATTTATTCAAAACAATATTGACAAAAATTCATATATTATCGCAGCAGACAGCGGATATAAGAAATTAGATTTTATCCCTAATTTAATAATAGGAGATTTCGACTCGTCAGATTTACCTGATTATAATTGTGAAATAATAAAATTAAATCCGATTAAAGATGAGTCAGACACTTTTTCATGTGTTCGTGAAGCTGTAAAAAGGGGCGCAACAGAAATTGAAATTTTCGGTGCAATAGGTAACAGAATAGACCACACGCTTGCAAATATCCACTCGATTACATATTGTTTAAAAAACAATGTCAAGGCAAGAATAATAGATGATAAAAATTTAATTTATATATGCGATAAAAAAACAATAATAAAAAAAGATTGCGGATATAAATATTTTTCTGTCTATGCACTTTATAACGATATAGAAAGTCTAACAATAAAAGGTGCAAAATACCCGTTAAATAATTACTATTTGGAACTCTACGCACAACTAACGGTAAGCAATGAGGTTGCAGATAACTGCAGTTTTGCAGAAGTTTCTGTAAAAAACGGAAAACTTTTAATTATTCTCAGTAACGATTAAGCATAAATATCATAGTATAAGGTACACGCAGTAAAAGGGTGGTGATTATACTATGAAAGGAAGAGTGCGAAAAGAATTTTTATGGATTGCTTTTGGTGTTGGCTGCGTTGCCGCATGTTGTCTGCCTACTATATGGATAACACGAATACTTTCGATAGTAGTCATCATTCTCGGAATAATCTGCTGTAAAAAATGAGTGGGGGAATTCCTGTGAAAGTTGTACTTATCAAAAGTCCTAAATTTTTAAGCACTATTTTAAGAGCTGTTTTTAAAATTGAAAAAGTTAAAGAAGAAAAGTAAGACGAGGCATAAACCTCGTCTTTTTTTCATAGTATTTTATAGAAAATACGCGAAGGAGTAAAGCTATGGCATCTGAATATACTTTAAAACAAATTTCCGACTTTAAAAACATAACAGACGGTTCGGCAGACTGCGACTTTGATTTTCATATAACTTTGCCGCAATATATGGATGATTTGCTAAAAATAGTAAAAAGTTCTGCAGTTCCGTACATAACAGGATACGAAAAAACAAAAAATGAAATCAAATTTTACGGTAAGACAAAAATAGATATAATTTATATATCTTCAAATGACAATTGTATTAAAACATATTCATGTGACGAAGATTTTTCAAAGACCGTAAGCATAAACTTAGATTTGCCTGATAATTCCGCAGTAAAGTACAAAACAATAAAAAAATATGACAGCACACGGATGATTAATCAAAGAAGAATTGATATACATTCTTCTTTTTCAATAGACTATTTTGTTTTCAGCAAATACGAATGCGAAATAATTTCCGACTGCGATAATTTAAAAAAGAATATTTTAAATACAAAAAAACTCAATTATTGTGCTTGTACAACAGAAAAAATAGATTTTTGTGAACAAATAGGCAATACAGAAGAAAATGTAAAAATAAAAAGTATCATAAACACTTTTTCAAATGTAAATTTAAAAGAAATAAACATAGTGCAAGATAAAGCATTAATAAAAGCACAATTACGAATTTCCGTTATTTACACAATTGACGACAATGATGAAAGCATAAACAAATTCAGCACTTTGATTGATATAAATAAAATTATCGATGTATCGGGTATAGATGAGAAATCTTTATGCATCTGTAATTTAGATGTACAAAACATTTGCACTACGGCAAAAGCAGACGAAAACGGCGAATTAAAAATATTTGAGGCTGCAGGCAGAATAGGTGTTAATTTTGACGCTTTTTGCGAAAAAAACGAAAGTTTTATCATTGACGCTTATTGTCCGGGAAAAAATATTTCCTGTGAGTTTGAAACAATTAACAACGGTCGTTTAATAGCAAAAATTAAGGATAAAACGCTCTTCAAATCTGTAGTTTCTTTTGATTCGATAGATATTTCAGAAATATGTGATTTAACTGTAAACTGTATAAAAACAGAAATGAAATGCGACAGTACCGTAAAAATAAAAGCAAAACTTATGATTGAAATCATATATAAATCCACTGACGGAAATATGATGTTTGCGAAAACAACAGAAGATTTGGAATATGATACATCTATAAATGAAAAAAATATTTCAGGTCTGTCAAATATCGAGTTTTTATCTTTTGATTACATAATAAAATCTCAAAACAAAATCGAAATACGCCTTGACAGTTCAATAGATGCAATTTTGTGCAAGAAAAACAATATTAAAGCACTGAAAAGTTTTTCAGATACAGATGACAAAACAATTGAAACTCCTGCTCTTGTTATTTATTTTGCAAACGAAAAAGACAATGTATGGAATATTGCTAAAAAATTCAGTTCCGATGTTGATTTAATAATAAAAGAAAACGATTTGACATCAGATATCATTGAGTCAAAACGAATTTTAATGATTCCCGGCATTTAAGGAGGAGTATTATGGATAATTCTATATATAAAGATATGAGTTCACGAACAGGCGGAGATATCTATATAGGTGTAGTAGGACCTGTAAGAACAGGTAAATCAACTTTTATAAAAAAATTTATGGACACAATAGTAATTCCGAATATTGAAAGTCCGCATCTTCAGGAAAGAGCAAAAGATGAACTTCCTCAATCTGCCGCAGGAAGAACAATAATGACAACAGAACCGAAATTTATACCTGAAGACGCAGTAAATATTTCAGTTGAAAAATCTGTAAATCTGCGTGTAAGAATGATTGACTGCGTAGGATACATAGTGCCAAGTTCTCTCGGATATATAGAAGATGAACAGCCAAGAATGGTAATGACTCCTTGGTTTGAAAAAGAAATACCGTTCAATATGGCGGCGGAAATCGGTACAAAAAAAGTTATTACAGAACATTCTACAATCGGTTTGGTTGTAACAACAGACGGAAGCATAAGTGATATTCCGCGTGATGAATATGAGGAAGCAGAAGAAAGAGTTATAAATGAATTAAAAGAGCTTGATAAACCGTTTGCCGTTGTTTTAAACTCTGTTTATCCAAACAGTCCCGAAACAGTTGCATTGGCAAAATCGTTGCAAATAAAGTACGATGTTCCCGTACTTGCCGTCAGTTGTATTGACCTTGAAGAAAAAGATATTAAACAAATTTTGATGAATGTTTTATATGAATTTCCAATATCGGATATTTCCGTTAATATGCCTTTATGGATTAAAAATCTTGAAAAAGAAAATTGGTTTAAAGATAAACTTTTTACAGAAATTAAAGAAAAATGCGACTGTCTGTCTTCAATAAGAACAATATTCGATTTTACAAAAAGTTTTGATGACAGTGAAATCACAACTGGTATGAAGATAGAGATGATTGATTTGTCGTGCGGAAGTGTAAAATTAAAATTATCCATTGATAATTCATATTTTTATAAAATTTTATCGGAAAAATGTAACACGGAAATTTTAGACGAACAACAACTTATGTCGCAAATGATTGAACTGTATTCTTTAAAAAACAAGTTCAACGCTTTCAATAACGCTCTGGAGCAAGTTGAAAAAGACGGATACGGTATTGTAATGCCGACTATGGAGCAATTAAAACTCGACGAACCCGAAATAATGAAACAGGGAGGGCGATACGGAGTAAGATTAAAAGCCTCTGCACCGTCAATTCATATGATAAAATGCAATACATATACAGAAGTAGCACCAATAGTAGGCAGTGAAAGTCAATCAAGAGAACTTGTAATGTATCTGCTTAAAGAATTTGAGGAAAATCCGGGCGAAATTTGGAACTCAAATATATTCGGTACATCGCTTCACGAACTCGTAAATGAAGGTTTACATAACAAACTGTACAGAATGCCTCAAGACGCAAGAAATAAGTTTAGAGAAACGATAGAACGAGTTATAAACGAAGGCTGTAACGGACTGATATGTATTATACTATAAAAAAATCGGGGCAATTATATTTTTGCTCCGATTTTTAAAAATATATAAATTATTAAGATAAGTTGAAAAACAATTATGACAGGAAGACCTGTCATAAACTTTTTATGAAGTGTTTTATGATGAATGACCTTCATAGTTATATATTCAGCAACCGCACCGCCTAAAACAGCCGTAAATATCAACGCATTTTCGCTTATTCGCCATTTGTTCTTTTCAGCACGCTTTTTATCAACAACGGTTAAAATCGCTGAAAAAAGGTTTACAATCAATAAATACAATAATAAATATTTCATTTTTTAAACTGTTCTAATTCTTCAAAATCATAATTTCCTATTGCAAGCAAATTACCGCTTTTCAAAGACTCTGCCGCAGTTTCTTTAACGCCAAAAACAGAAGCGCAAGAAGGACATACGAGAAAAACGACATTTTTAAGTTCAAGAACAGGCAATTTTGCAACAAGGCTCGCCTTAACATTAGAAAAAATACTGAACTCAACAGATTGTTTACAATGAGGACAGTCTAATTTTGTTGTATTGCCTAAAGGCCATACTAATTTTGAATTTCCAATTCTGTATTCCATTTATATCACCGTTTCTACTATACTTCATTTTGAGAGAGTGTTCAAGTGTTTATGAGAAAAATTATTATTTTTAATGCCATTCTTTTAGCAATATGTTTATTTTTCAACGGTTGTGTTTTAGTTCCTAAAAAAACTAATAAATATAATAATACCGTTCAAACAGAACAAAATACCGAAACAACAGAAAACTCAGTGAAAAAAAGCAATTATATAAGAGGCATTTGGCTGACATATTATGAACTGTCAAACATTACAAAAAACTGTTCAAATAAAAATCAATTCACCGAAAACATTAAAAAAGTTTTAAATAAAATAAAAGAATATGGATTTAATACAGTATGCGTTCAGGTAAGACCGTGTGCAGATGCATTTTACAATTCAAAAATTTTTCCTGTATCTAAATATTGTTTTGAAAATCAAAAGCTGATATATGACCCTTTGGAAATAATATGCAAAGAGGGAAGTAAGTTAAATTTAAATATAGAAGCGTGGATTAATCCATACCGAGTATCACAAAATGCAAAAAAACAACCGAGAAACGATTTCAAAGAATTTACATTTACTCTTAACAATAAGATATACTTCAATCCCGCAGATGAAAAAGTTACTGATTTAATTGTTTCGGGAGTTAAAGAAATTGCAGAAAACTATAACATCTCTGCCATTCATTTTGACGATTATTTTTATCCGCCTGATATGAATGACGACACCGATAAAAAATATTTTGAAAAATACAAGAATAGCGGCGGAAATATGTCTTTAGAAGATTGGCGAAGAAACAATATAAACGAAATGATAAAAAAAGTAAATAAAGCAATAAAAAGTACTAATAAAAATATAAAATTCGGAATAAGTCCATGTGGTAATATTGACTACTGCAATAACACAATTTATGCCGATGTGGAACTGTGGGCAAAAAGTGATATTATCGACTATATATGTCCTCAAATTTACTATGGTTTTGAAAATGAAATATGTCCGTTTAAAAAAACTGTTAATGATTGGTGCAATATGACTGAAAATAAAGAAATATATATTGGTTTGCCTATGTATAAATGCGGAAAAAAAGACGAGTACGCTTCAAAAAACAATTCAAATTCCGTTTTTGAATTTAAAAAAAATACCGACATACTCGCCGAACAAGCTGAATATGTCGATAATATTTCAAAAATCAATGGTATATATGTATTTTCATATTCTTCCGCATTTATATCGGAAAACAATACTATGAAAAAGGAGTCAGAAAACTTAAAGAACTATTTTTCCAAAACAAAAATCGCTTCCTGAAAAATCTGTTATTTTAACACTTTTTGTTTGAGATACAAGATATTCGTCACTCTTAACTTTAATCGGTACATAATTTTTTGTATATCCTATATTGTATCCGTCAACAAAGTTTTCAAACAAAACTTCCTTCATTTTTCCCACTAAAGAACAAAAATAGTTTTCTCTGATTTTGTCGTTTTCCTTAATCATTATACTCGCTCTTTGTTCTTTTAATTGTTTCGGAAGGTCTTTTCCTATTTTAGATGCAACGGTACCCGGTCTTTCGGAATAGGGAAATACATGTACCTTTTCAAAAGCAATGCTTTTAACAAAGTTTAAACTGTCATTAAAATCTTCCTCTGTTTCACCGCAAAATCCTGTCATAACATCTGTTGTAAGAGCACAGTCAGTAAAAGTTTTTCTCAATTTATCACAAAGTTCTTTGTATTCAGAAGAAGTGTAGTGCCTATTCATTGTTTTTAAAGTTTTATCGCAACCCGACTGCAGTGAAATATGAAATTGGGGACAAAATTCTTTAATTTTACTTAAATCTTCAATAATGTCATCAGTAATATGGTCGGGTTCCAATGAACCTAATCTGACTCTTTCTATTCCGTCAGTTTCAGCACAAATTTTAACGGCATCAACAATATTAAAATCTTCGCCTTTTCCGTAAGAGGAAAGATTTATCCCCACAAGTACAATCTCTTTAATTCCGTTTTCAGCAAGAGAATTAATTTCTTCTTTTAAATCACTCAAAGACTTTGACCTTACTCTGCCTCTTGAAATAGGTATAATACAATAAGAGCAAAATCTGTCGCAGCCGTCTTCTATTTTAACAAAAGCACGAATTCTTTTACCGAATGAAGTTATTTTACATTCATCAAATTTATCTCCCGTCTTGTGTTTATCTATATGTACAAGCCTCTCACAAGAAGAAAGATATTGATTTAAGTAATAAACTATTTTACTGTTTTCTTTGTTGCTTATAACTATATCTGCCTCTGACAATTCTTTTGCGTTGCTTTCATAAGCCTGTGGCATACATCCTGTTAAAATAACAATGCTTTCAGGATGATTTCTTTTAAATTTTCTTATGCTTTGTCTTGTCTTTTGGTCTGCCGTAGCAGTAACGGTACATGAATTTATAACATAAATATCTGCTGTCTCTGTATAATTTACTATTTCATATCCGTCTTTTTTAAATAATTCGGTTATATATTCTGTTTCACATTGGTTAACTTTACAACCAAGCGTATAAAATGCTGCTTTCATAATCCACCTCGGTTTTTTATTATATCAAAGTAATATTGTTTTATCAATATCATAATTATATACGGGGGTTATAATTATGATTAAATTTAAAAGAACTGTTAATTTTATCGTCTGCTTGATTTATTGCCTCACTATTCCGTTTTGTGCTTACTCAAAAAGCGATGATAATTCTCAAATACAAGAAACAACTGCAAAATCGGCAATTTTAATTAATACCGATACGGGAGATGTGTTATACAAGAAAAACGAATTTGAAAAACTGTCGCCTGCATCGGTTACAAAGATTGCCAGCCTGTTAGTAATAATGGAATCATTAGAAAAAGGCAAAATAAAAATGGAAGACATTGTTACAGTCGGAGAAAATTCGGTGGAAAAAGGCGGTTCTCAAATCTGGCTCGAATTAAATGAAAAAATGACTGTAAAAGATTTGCTCAAAGCAACAGTAATAGCAAGTGCAAACGATGCATGCAATGCTCTGGCAGAACACATAGCAGGTTCAGAACAGGCTTTTGTTAAAATGATGAATGAAAGAGCAAAAGAACTCGGGCTTAAAAACACGCACTTTGAAAATTGTACAGGACTTGATGATACGGTCAAAAACCACTATTCATGTGCTTATGATTTAGCAATTATTTCAAAAGAACTTATAAAATATGATACTATAAAGAATTTTTCAACTATATGGATGGATTATTTAAGAAATGGGAAAACTGAACTTACAAATACAAATAAGTTAATTAATAAATACAATGGTATGACGGGACTCAAAACAGGAACAACAAGCAACGCAGGTTTTTGTCTGAGTGCTACTGCAACAAGAGAACACACAAGTCTTTGTGCCGTTATTTTGGGAGCAAAAACAAGTGAAGACAGATTTAACAGTGCAAAACAACTTTTAGACTACGGATTTGCAAATTTCAAAACCGTATATCCAAAAGCTGATGAAAAACAAATTTCTTATATTACCGTTAAATTCGGAGAAATTAAAAAGTTTAAACCAATTCCCGAAAAATCAAAATGCATACTTGCAAAAACTTCATCTTCTGATATTGAACAGGAATATAAAATAAAATCAAAAATTAATGCACCTGTAAAAAAAGGTGACTGTGTCGGGTACATTATTTATACTTGTGACGGAAAAGAAATTGCCCGTTCAAAACTTATTTGCGACAAAAATATAAACAAAATTACCGTAAAATATCTTTTTATAAATTTGCTTAAAAATATGGGCTGCTGACAGACAGATAAAAAATTGTTATACTTTATTAATATTTATTTATTAAATAATGTCTTGAATTATAAAAGAATATATTGTAATATGTAAAAGAATTAAAAATTATTGAAAAGAGGATATACAAATTATGTCAGTAAAACTTAATTCAAAATTTTCAGAAAACATTGTATCTCAGTCAGATTTACAAGCAATGGAAGAAAGAGCGATTAAAGCACTTGAAACTTTAAACAACAAAGACGGTGCCGGTTCGGACTTTCTCGGTTGGGTAAATCTTCCGACTGATTACGATAAAGAAGAATTTGAAAGAATTAAAAAAAGTGCAGAGTTTATAAAAAACAACTGCGATGTTCTCATCGTAATCGGAATAGGCGGTTCATATCTCGGTGCAAGAGCTGTTATTGAGGCATTAAAATCTCAAAACTATAATGCACTCAAAAAAGACACACCGGATATTTACTTTATCGGTAATTCTATCAGCCCTTCAACAATTACAGAACTTAAATCTATCTGTGAAGGCAAAGATATTTGTATCAATGTTATCTCAAAAAGCGGTACAACAACAGAACCTGCTATTGCATTTAGAATTTTCAGAGACCTCATTTACTCAAAATATTCTAAAGAAGAAGCTGCAAAGAGAATTTTTGCTACAACAGATAAAGCAAAAGGTACTTTAAAAGAACTTTCTGACGAAATGGGATATGAAACCTTCGTTGTACCTGATGATGTGGGCGGAAGATATTCTGTATTAACAGCAGTAGGTTTACTTCCAATCGCTGTTGCAGGTATAGATATAGACGAACTTATGGCAGGTGCAAAAGAAGCTCAAGATTCTCTTTGTGAAAAATCTTTCGAGAAAAATGATATGCTTAAATATGCCGCATTGAGAAATTGTTTCTACGAAAAAGGCAAAAGACTTGAATGCTTTATTTGTTACGAGCCTTGTTTTACAATGATGAACGAATGGCTCAAACAATTGTTTGCAGAAAGTGAAGGAAAAGACGGCAAAGGACTTTATCCTGTTTCATGTATCTTTTCAACAGACTTACACTCAGTTGGTCAATATATTCAGGAAAGCGGCTCAAGCCTTATGTTTGAAACTGCAATCAATTTCAAAAAAGGTCTTGACGATTTCAATATAGAAGCAGAAGAAGACGATGCAGACGGTCTTAATTTCCTCGCAGGCAAACCGATGAGTTTTGTTAACGAAAAAGCATTTCAAGGTACTTTACTTGCTCACACCGCAGGCGGAGTAGGCAATCTCATTCTTGAAATTCCGGAAATTTCTGCTAAAGAAATCGGCTATTTGATTTATTTCTTTGAAAAAACTTGTGCAGTTTCAGGTTATATGCTCGGTGTAAATCCTTTTAACCAACCGGGTGTTGAAAGTTACAAGAAAAATATGTTTGCTTTACTTGGTAAACCTGGTTATGAAAGTGAAAAAGAAAACCTTGAAAAGCAACTTAATGTATGATATTATAATATTGTAAAAATACTCTCTTAGGGGGAATAATAAATGATTAAACTCATTATAGGCAATAAAGGTGCAGGAAAAACAAAGAAACTCATTGACCTTGTTAATTCCTGTGTTGAAACTTCAAGCGGAAATGTTGTATGCATTGAAAACGAGCCAAAACTCACTTATGACATTTCATCGAAAGCAAGACTTCTTGAAACAGAAAGTTACAATATTAAAGGCCACAAGGCATTTTACGGTTTTCTTGCAGGCATTTGTGCAGGCAACTACGATGTAACAGAAATTCTTGTTGACGCAACTTTTAAAATTGTAGGCAGAGAATATGATAAGTTGCCACAGTTTTTTGAAATGCTTTCTGAACTTTCAGAAGCAACAGATGTAGATTTTTACTTCACAATTTCTTGTGACAAGGAAGACCTTCCTGTTGAAATCTTCGATTATTGCGAAGAAATGTAAAAAAAACTAAAAAGGGAGTGGTTTACGCTCCCTTTTTTTATTTTTTCTCTTGACAAAAGCAACTTATATATATATAATACATTAAGTGCAATGAGGTGTTATTATGTTAATCAACCTTGCAAATCTTTTTAACGGCTCGGACGAGATTATAAAAATCGATTATTCATTTAAAATTGATGATTTATTTTTAAACTCGTTTAACCCAATAAAAGATAAAATTTTTGTTAAGGGGACTTTTTTTCAAGAAGCCGGCATTGTGCAATGTAAGTTAAGCGTTTCTTTCAATTACGACGGTTTTTGTGACAGGTGTGCAGAACCTGTTCATAAAGAAATGTCGTTTGAAACAAGTAAAGTTTTTGTCACTCATTTTGAAAACGACAAAGATTTTGAAGACTACATTGTAATTGATGATGCTTCACTTAATTTGGACGAGTTTGTTCGTGAAGAGATTTTACTATTTCTTCCAAACAAAATACTTTGCAAAGAAAATTGTAAAGGTTTATGTCCAAAGTGTGGCAAAAACTTAAATGACGGCAAATGTGATTGTAAAAAAGATGTTGACCCACGAATGGAAGTCCTTTTACAGTTACTTAACGAAGAATAAACTAAGTTAATTTAGTATAATTAAGGAGGAATATACAATGGCAGTACCTGCAAGAAAAACTTCAAAAGCAAGAAAAAATAAGAGAAGATCAAGCGTTTGGAAAATGGATGCTCCAACACTTGTTAAATGCCCTAAATGTTCTGCATATACAGTACCTCACAGGGTTTGTGACAACTGCGGATACTATAACGGCAAAGCTGTAATAGTTAAAGAAGAAGCATAATTAAACCTCTTTATGTGACGGGCGAGTAAGCCCGTCTTTTTTATTTCAAAACAGGGAAGTGAATTTGTATGTCAAAACCAGTAGTTGCTATTGTCGGAAGACCTAATGTCGGCAAATCTACTCTTTTCAACAAACTTGTCGGCTCCCGTATTTCAATTGTAGATGATAAACCGGGAGTTACACGAGACAGAATTTACGGCGACTGCGAATGGCTTAACAGAAAATTTTTGTTAGTGGATACAGGCGGTATAGAACCAAAAACAGACGATATCATTTTAAAACAAATGAGAAGTCAGGCTGAAATCGCTGTTGATACTGCAGATGTAATTATTTTTGTTACAGACTTAAAAAGCGGTGTTGTTGCAACAGACCAAGAAGTAGCTGCAATGCTTCAAAAGAGCGGAAAACCTATTGTTTTGTGTGTAAATAAATGTGACTCTATCGGTGCACCTGAACCTGAGTTTTACGAGTTTTATAACTTAGGTATAGGCGACCCGTTTGCCGTTTCTGCAAATCACGGACACGGTACAGGCGACCTTTTAGACGAAGTTTTAAAATACCTTCCCGAAGATGAAGAGAATGAAGAAGATGACGATGTCGTAAGAGTTGCCGTAATAGGAAAACCTAATGCGGGCAAATCTTCTTTAATCAACAAAATGTGCGGCGAAAACAGAATGATAGTTTCCGATATTGCAGGAACTACAAGAGATTCGACAGATACTTTAATTGAAAATGAACACGGTAAGTTTGTTTTTATTGATACTGCAGGTATCAGAAGAAAAAGCAAAGTAGTCGATTCCATTGAAAAATATTCTATTATAAGAGCAAGAATGGCTGTCGAACGCGCTACTGTATGTGTGATTATGATAGACGCAACAGAAGGTTTTACCGAACAAGATTCAAAAGTAGCAGGAATTGCGTGCGAAAACGGAAAAGCTTGCATTATAGCAGTAAATAAGTGGGATGCAATAGAAAAAGACGGAAAAACAATGGATGAATTCAGAAATAAACTTATGAATGATTTTAGTTTTATGAGTTATGCTCCTATTATTTTCATTTCCGCAAAAACAGGGCAGAGAATTGACCGTTTATTCAGTTTAATAAAATCAGTTGACAATCAAAACTCAATGAGAATTTCAACAGGAAAATTAAACGATATATTGTCACACGCTACCGCAAGAGTTCAGCCACCGACAGATAAAGGTAAAAGATTAAAAATATACTATATGACTCAAGCGTCAACAAGACCTCCGACATTTGTATTTTTCGTCAACCGTGCTGACCTTTTTCACTTTTCATACCAAAGATACCTTGAAAATCAAATCCGTGAAGTTTTCGGACTTGAAGGCACTCCTGTAAGAATCATAGTTCGTGAAAGAGGGGACGGTAAAACAAAATGATTAATTCAAACTTAGTCTTTTCTGCAATTTTAATAGCAATTATATCTTATTTACTCGGAAGCGTTAATTTCTCAATCATATTAAGCCACAAGATTGAAAATGAAGATATCAGAGAATCAGGCAGTGGCAATGCAGGTTCTACAAATATGCTTCGCACATACGGTAAAGGAATAGCCATCGCAACAATGATTGGAGATATGCTGAAAGTTGCAGTTGCAATAGGTATTGCTCATCTTATTTTCGGCAATGAACTTTACAGTAAAAATGAAATATTGATTAAATCATTCGCCGGCTTTTTCTGTGTATTAGGACACATATTCCCCGTGTTTTTTAAATTTAAAGGCGGAAAAGGTGTAGCTACGGCAGGCGGTATGGTTTTGCTGATAGATTGGAGAATAGGTCTTATTCTTTTGGCAATATTTTTAATTACCGTTGCTATTACAAGATGGGTTTCTCTCGGCTCAATAATTATGGCTGCATTGTATCCTGTACTTACATACATTTTCTATAAAGATTTAACACTTACCGTCATCGCAGTCGTTTTTGCCGTAATAATAATTTATAAGCATAAAAGCAATATAAAAAAAATAGCAAACGGTACAGAAAACAAACTGTCATTTGGTAAAAAGAAGTAAAAAAACTCCTGCAATTTGCAGGAGTTTTTATCAATTTACAACATTTTGAGGTTTTCCGTCAAGATAGCACTTAATATTTTCGTCCAATATTCCTAAAAGTCTTTTTCTTGTTTCATATGCTGCCCATGCAATATGAGGAGTTATAAAGCAATTTTTAGCAATCAAAAGGGGATTATCTGCATTACTCGGTTCTTCTCTTAAAACATCAAGTCCTGCCGCTGAAATTCTGCCTTCATTTAAAGCATTTGCAAGAGCCTGTTCATCTATTACGGGACCTCTTGAAGTGTTGATGATAATGGCAGATTTTTTCATTTTAGATAAAGAATCTTCATTAATCAAATTTTCAGTTTCAGGTGTTAGAGGACAATGGCAGGAAATAATATCTGAATTTTTAAAAAGTTCATCAAGTGAAACAAACTTTACTGTTTTTAAGCAACCTTTTTCTTTAGGTCTGGGAGCATAAGCAATAACATTCATTCCAAATGCTTCCGCAATCTCTGCAACTTTTCTGCCGATAGCACCAAAGCCTATAATTCCTATTGTTTTTGAAGCAAGTTCAAAAATATTTGACTTAGTAAAGCAAAAATCAGGACAAGAAGTCCATTCGCCGTTTTTTACTGCTTCATTATGCAATGCTACATTGTCAGCAATTTCAAGTATAAATGCAAATACAAGTTGTGCTACACCGTTTGTTGAATATGACGGAATGTTGCAGACTGTAATACCGAGTTCTTTTGCAGCTTTACAATCAACTACATTATATCCCGTTGACTGCAATCCTATATACTTTAATTTAGGTAAATTTTGCAATATCTCTTTTGTTATTACAGTCTTATTGATTATGAGTATTTCAGCGTCTTTAGACCTTTCAATAATTTGTCCGGATTTAGTTCTGTCATATACAGTAACATCTCCGTATTTTTTCAAAAAATCCCACGATAAATCTCCCGGGTTTGTTGTATAAGAATCAAGATTTACTATTTTCATAATATCACTCCTTAGTGTAAATTATATCGCTATATATAAAAAAAATCAACAAATTGTTGTTTAATTGATAATATTATTATATAATAAACTCATATAATTATTTGGTGATTGTTTTGAAGAAACTAAAAAGCATAGTTACGATATTGTTTTTTTCTATTATTATTTGCGGTATTGTAAATTATACTGCAAAAAACGCCCTGCAAGCGTCAAATACAGCTTTTAATGATTGTTATACATTTGTTATTGATGCAGGACACGGAGGGAAAGACGCAGGCACAATCGCAAATGACGGAACTCTTGAAAAAAACATTAATTTAGAAATTTCAAAATCACTTCACAATTTTTTGTGCGTTATGGGAATTAATTGTAAAATGATAAGAAACGACGACTTTGAATTTTACAAACAAGGAGAAAAAAGAGTTCGCTCCGACTTATACAACAGACTCGACTATGTAAATTCAATAAACAACTCGGCACTGATTTCAATTCATCAAAATCATTTTGAAGATGAAAGAGAGTGGGGGATGCAGGTTTTCTTTTCTCCGAATGATGAAAAAAGTGAAAAACTTGCAAGCTGTATTCAAAACAAAAATAAAATATTTTTACAGCCAGAAAACCAAAGAGCAACAAAAAAAAGCACTGACAGTTTGTATTTACTTTATAAAGCGTCTGTGCCTTCCGTTATGGTTGAATGTGGTTTTATGAGCAACTATGAAGAAAATGAAAAATTGAAAAATAAAGAATATCAAAATAAATTAGCGTACATCATTACGCTTGGAATTATTGAATGGGGAGTACAAATTGGCAAATAAAGTTAAAAGCATATATGTATGCAGCGAATGTGGATATGAGAGTGTTAAATGGTACGGGAAATGTCCCGGCTGCAACGAATGGAACACAATGAATGAAGAAATTAAAACAAATGTTCAGAGCAACTCGAAATTACCTGCAACACCTGTTTTAAATATAAACGATATTGTCAGCGAAGAAAAAGAAAGAATTAAAACAGGAATAAAAGAATTTGACAGGGTACTCGGCGGAGGTATTGTAGGTGGAAGTTTAATGCTTTTAAGCGGTGATCCCGGTATAGGTAAATCTACAATTTTACTTCAAATATGCAACAATATAGGTCAAAAGGGAAAAATTTTATATGTAAGCGGCGAAGAATCGGCTAATCAAATAAAACTCCGAGCACAAAGACTCGGAGTTACAACAAATAACTTGTTTATTTTACCTCAAACAGATGTTGGAATAATTATTCAAACTATAAAAGACGAAAAACCGTCTGTTGTAATAATCGACTCAATTCAAACAATGGTCTATGATGAAATAGCTTCATCAGCAGGCAGTATAACGCAAGTCAGAGAATCAACAAATCTGTTTATGCACACTGCAAAAAGTTTAAATATTCCCATTTTTATAGTAGGCCATGTAAATAAAGACGGAGCCATTGCCGGACCTAAAGTTCTTGAGCATATTGTTGATACTGTTCTTTATTTTGAGGGTGAAAGAAACTATTCATACAGAATTTTAAGAACGGTAAAAAATCGTTTTGGTTCAACAAACGAAATAGGCGTTTTTGAAATGGTCGAAAACGGTTTAAAAGAAGTGGAAAATCCATCTTTGATGATGTTGTCAGGCAGACCAAAAAATACAAGCGGAACCTGTGTAGCGTGCATTATGGAAGGTTCAAGACCGATTTTAGCAGAAGTTCAGGGACTCGTTACGGCTACAGGATTTGGAACGCCGAGAAGAATGAGTACAGGGTTTGATTATAACAGAATGAATATGCTTATTGCCGTACTCGAAAAAAGGGCAGGCTACTTTTTTAATAATATGGACAGTTATATCAATGTTGTCGGAGGGTTAAAATTGGACGAGCCGGCAGCAGATTTAACGGTGGCACTTGCATTGGTATCATCTTTAAAAGACCAGTCCGTTAAAGAAAATGTAATCGCATTCGGAGAGATAGGTCTTGCAGGAGAAATTCGAGCCGTAAACAACTGTGAGCAAAGAATAAGTGAAGCAATAAGATTAGGATTTGATAATTGTGTAATTCCATTTCACAATTATAAATCTTTATCAAATGAAATAAAGAAAAATGCTGATATTATTCCCGTAAGAACAATAAGAGACGCCTTTAACGCATCTATATAAAAATAAAAAATTTGATAAAACAAAAATTCAGCCATAAAAAAATAATTTCATTTTTAGGGGAATAAAATAAACGGCATTTTATAAGTCAAAAAATTTTTCAATTAATTATACAAAATAAATGTTTTGTATAATTAAGGGGATAATTTAAGCAGAAGTAAAATATCATCACGCACCGATTTAAACATCTTTAAGCGTTCTTTTGCAATAATTTCTTCTAAATGGTCTATGCAGTCAAGATTACGGCGAGTTGAACGCAAGTCCCAAACATCAACGGCTTGTTCAAGTCTTGAATGATAGTTGTTAAAATATTCAAAAATTAAAATTTTTTCATTTTCGGTCATATTATCACTCCTTTTTAAAATATTCGTATGTGATTATATTTTTGAAATCCGTATTTTCATCTTTTAAGAAAATAGTTTTTTCAAATGTTTTGTTATAACCGTTTAAATCGTTCAAAGCCTGCTGATATGTACATTCATATACAGTGGGTTTTTTTATACCTTTGCTGTATCTGAAAATATGAAATTTTGGTGGGTACATAGAAAGTCTTGCACCTTTGACATATTTTTTACTTTTGCCGTCAACATCAACATTTTTTAAATCTGTTTTTTTGTACTTGATACCGTTCTTTTTACAGTCAGTCAAAGACATATCGCCGAGATAAGCAGTAAGATATACGCCCACATTATCTACATTATCAAGTTTTTTAATTGATACAAAGCCTTTTTTAGACCACAAGTTATATACATCATCATTCGCCATATACGGTGCTTTTTTGTCGAAAATCAATATACTGTGTGTGTGCCACGCTCCACGACCTTGAGGTTCAGCACAAGTTATATATTCAAAATTGCCGTATTTTTTGCGACAAGAAGTTACAAAGTTTTCAAAGTCTTTTTGAAGTTTTTTTGTATCGGTCATATTTTCTGCGTATGTAAGCGTTAACCACCTACATTTTTTTACATCGGTTACATTTGTATTTATTATATCTCTACCATTCATTAAACTAATAGCAACACCCCTTAAATAGTCTTGTCTATTTTCTATATGTTGAAATTCTTTAATCTCGCCCGTTCGTTTATCAATGTATAAATCGTTATCAATTTTTTTTGCAATTCCCCCATTTGATTTTTTATTATTGCAAATAATTTCTACAAAATTACCACAATTTTTAACCTTGACAACATTTTCAAGGTCGTTATTTACGCTTGTATTTATTCGTCCGACTTGCATTTTTTGTTGCTCCTTTTAGGGACTTATACTCATATTAAACAAGATAATATATATATAAGCACGGCACCCTACTATCGTAGGGAACCCAGCCGTCGCTTATATATATTTTGCTGCAAATACACAAATCGTTTTTTATTTTTTACTTGTGTATCAATTCACTGAAATAATCACTTAAAACATTAAAATTATTTTTAAAAATTTTATAATCATTTGTTAATTTAAAAATTAAATCGGATATAACTTTTTTTACATCAAGATTATTAAAATCTTCACTTTCGTATATATCACGATTTAACAAAGATAAAATTATGACATCATAGTCAATATTATCATTAAAAAAATTCTCCAATCTATCAAACTGCATATATAAACTATGTATTTCATCAGCAGTAATATTATATTGTCTTTCTTTTTCGTCAATATTTAAAATTTTATCGTTATTTTCCATTTTTAACTCCTACCCTATATTTTTATGTTTTACTTGCAAAAACCGTTTAAATGGCTTATAATTGATTTTGCAGAACAGATAAATATATAAAACTATATTTTTCATTCAGTCAAAAGAAGTAGCACATAATTTTTTTATGTGCTATTTCTTTTTTTATTTAATTTATTGCAGTAACACATAATTTATTATTTTTAACTTTTACATAACAAATAATTGAAATCGTTTCAAACTTCGGTACAGTGTGCATATCAACAGAACAATTTAATATTTTTATTGTTTTATTATCTATTAACAAAACTGTATAATCTATTAACTGACCATTGTATGACATATATGTACCACTGTACAAAAACGAGCCTGTTAAAGTACAACGCATTATTACACCCCCTTTTTTATATGTTCAAACAGATATAACAATTATTATTTTATACCCATACAAGCATAAAGTCAATATATACAAATAGATATAAAATATAATTGTAACAATGAACAAAAAAGGAGTTAATAAGTTATGCAACTTGTAGAAATGGGCGAAAGAATAAAAGAAATAAGAAAAGAAAAAAACAAATCACAAGAACAAATGGCAAAGCAATTAAAAACAACGCAAGAACAGTACAGCAGATATGAAACAGGAAAAAGAAAACTAAATGCAGAGCAATTATATATAATATGCAAATACTTAAATATATCAGCTGACTATTTGTTAGGTTTAACGCAGATATATACAGAGTTACCTAAAAAATAAAAATTGCTGAATAAGAAAAGAAATACACTTGAAAAATCAACACGCTTGCGATAATATATGCATTGATAACAGAAAAAAATCTTAATTTGCTGGATATACTTTTTTGCAAAAAAGTATCAAAAAACATTAAAAAACCCGACTTGCAGTCGGGTTAGGTACTTTTGTCGAAAAGTAAATGTTTTGTATAATTAAGGGGATAATTTAAGCAGAAGTAAAATATCATCACGCACCGATTTAAACATCTTTAAGCGTTCTTTTGCAATAATTTCTTCTAAATGGTCTATGCAGTCAAGATTACGGCGAGTTGAACGCAAGTCCCAAACATCAACGGCTTGTTCAAGTCTTGAATGATAGTTGTTAAAATATTCAAAAATTAAAATTTTTTCATTTTCGGTCATATTATCACTCCTTTTTAAAATATTCGTATGTGATTATATTTTTGAAATCCGTATTTTCATCTTTTAAGAAAATAGTTTTTTCAAATGTTTTGTTATAACCGTTTAAATCGTTCAAAGCCTGCTGATATGTACATTCATATACAGTGGGTTTTTTTATACCTTTGCTGTATCTGAAAATATGAAATTTTGGTGGGTACATAGAAAGTCTTGCACCTTTGACATATTTTTTACTTTTGCCGTCAACATCAACATTTTTTAAATCTGTTTTTTTGTACTTGATACCGTTCTTTTTACAGTCAGTCAAAGACATATCGCCGAGATAAGCAGTAAGATATACGCCCACATTATCTACATTATCAAGTTTTTTAATTGATACAAAGCCTTTTTTAGACCACAAGTTATATACATCATCATTCGCCATATACGGTGCTTTTTTGTCGAAAATCAATATACTGTGTGTGTGCCACGCTCCACGACCTTGAGGTTCAGCACAAGTTATATATTCAAAATTGCCGTATTTTTTGCGACAAGAAGTTACAAAGTTTTCAAAGTCTTTTTGAAGTTTTTTTGTATCGGTCATATTTTCTGCGTATGTAAGCGTTAACCACCTACATTTTTTTACATCGGTTACATTTGTATTTATTATATCTCTACCATTCATTAAACTAATAGCAACACCCCTTAAATAGTCTTGTCTATTTTCTATATGTTGAAATTCTTTAATCTCGCCCGTTCGTTTATCAATGTATAAATCGTTATCAATTTTTTTTGCAATTCCCCCATTTGATTTTTTATTATTGCAAATAATTTCTACAAAATTACCACAATTTTTAACCTTGACAACATTTTCAAGGTCGTTATTTACGCTTGTATTTATTCGTCCGACTTGCATTTTTTGTTGCTCCTTTTAGGGACTTATACTCATATTAAACAAGATAATATATATATAAGCACGGCACCCTACTATCGTAGGGAACCCAGCCGTCGCTTATATATATTTTGCTGCAAATACACAAATCGTTTTTTATTTTTTACTTGTGTATCAATTCACTGAAATAATCACTTAAAACATTAAAATTATTTTTAAAAATTTTATAATCATTTGTTAATTTAAAAATTAAATCGGATATAACTTTTTTTACATCAAGATTATTAAAATCTTCACTTTCGTATATATCACGATTTAACAAAGATAAAATTATGACATCATAGTCAATATTATCATTAAAAAAATTCTCCAATCTATCAAACTGCATATATAAACTATGTATTTCATCAGCAGTAATATTATATTGTCTTTCTTTTTCGTCAATATTTAAAATTTTATCGTTATTTTCCATTTTTAACTCCTACCCTATATTTTTATGTTTTACTTGCAAAAACCGTTTAAATGGCTTATAATTGATTTTGCAGAACAGATAAATATATAAAACTATATTTTTCATTCAGTCAAAAGAAGTAGCACATAATTTTTTTATGTGCTATTTCTTTTTTTATTTAATTTATTGCAGTAACACATAATTTATTATTTTTAACTTTTACATAACAAATAATTGAAATCGTTTCAAACTTCGGTACAGTGTGCATATCAACAGAACAATTTAATATTTTTATTGTTTTATTATCTATTAACAAAACTGTATAATCTATTAACTGACCATTGTATGACATATATGTACCACTGTACAAAAACGAGCCTGTTAAAGTACAACGCATTATTACACCCCCTTTTTTATATGTTCAAACAGATATAACAATTATTATTTTATACCCATACAAGCATAAAGTCAATATATACAAATAGATATAAAATATAATTGTAACAATGAACAAAAAAGGAGTTAATAAGTTATGCAACTTGTAGAAATGGGCGAAAGAATAAAAGAAATAAGAAAAGAAAAAAATATAACACAAGAAAAAATGGCAAAAATAATAAAAACAACAAGAGAACAGTACAGCAGATACGAAACAGGAAAACGAAAATTAAAAATTGACCAATTAACAGAAATATGCAAATATTTAAACATATCGGCAGACTATCTGTTAGGCTTAACACAGATATATACCGAATTGCCTAAAAAATAAAACAGTCTGCACGGACTAACAGACTGTTAAACAGGATTGTTTTTTATTTGTTGAATAAAGATTTTTTAAATAATTAAATATATAACTAAAACAACGAATTGTTACGAACCCCAACGCAAAGCGTTTGCCCCTTTTCGCAAGGGGCTTTATGACTAATTAGGGAAAAGAAAAAGAACGCTGAAATATAATCAGCGTTCTTTATTTTATTTAATATTCATAATGCGACCACAAACTAATTATTTTTATTGTTTTTTCAGTTTCGTAAATTTGATATACTAATCTATGTTGTATATTGATACGGCGAGAATATAAACCGCTCATTTCCCCTACTAACTTTTCATAAGGTGGTGGAGTTTGAAAAGGATTTTCTCTAATTATATTAACTAATCTTTTTGCTTTATCGGACAAACCAGCAGACTTTAAATTTTTTATATGTTTTACTGCCGTTTTAGTATAAACAATTTGATACATTACCATTCTATCTCGCTTTCATTTATACATTTGTCTAATGGTGTATTTTTACCGTCTATAATTTCTTTTTTTACTTTTGGGTCATTTGATAAATAAAGAGTTTCTAACAATGCATTATAATCATTTTCGCTTATTATTACTGCATTTCCGTTTTTTGTTACTATGTTTATTGGTTCATTATCATTTATTGCCATATTTACAAGATTATATAAATTACTTCTTGCATTTGTTATATTTGTATTGTACATAACATTATCCCCTTTAATTTATATTGCGTTCGTTTATCCGTACGCTAATTATATTATACTCTATATTTTTATTTTGTCAATAAATTTAAAGTTTTATTTATATTTGATTTAATTGTTATTTACTGTATAATATGAGATATAAAAATTAACGAAATAATCAAAAAACATTAAAAAACCCGACTTGCAGTCGGGTTAGATACCTTTGACGAAAAGTAAATGTTTTGTATAATTAAGGGGAGGAATATAAATGAAAAAATCAGAACTTTCGGAACTACCGCAACTTGTTCAGGAGTATTTAAACTATTTAGATGCGGTTAAAAGCCAATCCGAACTGACCATACTTGAATATGCAAGCGATTTAAGAACATTTTTTAGATTTTTGTTCAGGAAAAAAAATAATATTTCAGACAGCGTGTCCGATGAAGATTTAAATATAAAAAACATTGATATTGAATTTATAAAAAACATTAAATTGACCGATGCATACTCATACTTATCATATTGTAAAAACGAACGGAAAAATAACGAAACTACACGAGCAAGAAAAGTTGTTGCGATAAGAAGATTTTTTTATTACATTTGTGATAAGTGCGGATATATCAAAGACAATCCTATGAAAACTTTAGATATTCCGAAAATAAAAAAATCTCAGCCAAAATATCTTACACTTGAAGAAAGTGAAAAACTTTTAAGTGTTATAGACGGAAAAAACAAAGAACGAGACTATGCGATAATCACTTTATTTTTAAACTGTGGAATTCGACTTGCCGAACTTGTGTCTATTAACTATAATGACATACGAACAGATGGTTCAATATTAATTACAGGAAAAGGAAACAAAGAAAGAATAGTTTATTTAAATTCTGCCTGTAAAAGTGCTGTTGAAGAATATATGAAAGTCAGACAAAATGACGGTGTAAAAACACACGCTTTGTTTTTAAGTTCACGAAACACTCGAATCAGCCCGAAAACAGTGCAACACATAGTTTACACATACTTAGACAAAGCAGGTTTCGGCAACAGAGGACTTTCCGTTCATAAACTTCGTCATACTGCCGCAACTCTGATGTATCAATACGGCGATGTAGATTTGCTTGTACTAAAAGAAATTTTAGGACATGAAAATCTCGGAACTACCGAAATATATACTCATTTGGCAAACGATGCAACAAAAAAAGCGATTGAGTCAAATCCACTTTCTTCAAAAAACAATAAATCAAAAGATTAATTTACAAAGAAATTATCGAACTTACGGCAGTTGTAAGCAATGAATTTAATAATGATATTAAAATTACGATAATTGCGTAAACTGCAAACTCTTTTAAATATGTTTTACTTAAAGAATTGCTGAAACTCCCCTCTTTAAATGACGCTTTAAACAGTACCCTGCTCATTTCAATACTATTGCACACAGTAACTATCTGAACTGCAACAAAAAGCGACGCACCGGGCAATATCATTAAAAGTGTGTACCCTATCCCTTTTATTCCATAATTTGAGTAAAAGTAACTTATTTTTACGGCATTTATAAGACCTGTAAAAAACGGAATAAGTGCGACTATCGGCGTTCCTAATGAGCACATACCGAATACGAGAGTCATAGCAAACAGTGAGAAATACAAACATAAATCATTTGAAAATTGCTCTATAAATGTTTTATTTTTAAAAGAAAGCAGTTCATCTGCAAGAGATTTCAAACTTTCGGAATCTATGCTGTAATAGCATATTGAACCGGCTATCAATCCGAAAACATATATTACAACAGTTATAATTACGATTTGATTGTTTTCAATAAATTCTGTAAATTTTTGTTTATTTTTCAATTATTTCACCTTGAATTTTTCTTTTTTGTTTACACCTAAAATTCCGCCTATTGCTCCGAAAATCAGAATTAAAAGAAATTTAAAGCCAAAATCGGCAAAATTTCCTCCTGAAACAATGACGGTGATTAAAAGATAGATAAATAACGGTACCTGACTTATAATACCTACCAAAATGCCGTTGTTTTTCACTTTTTTTGTTACAAAAAATGATGAAATAAAAGATACAAATACTACGATTATATATGTAAATCTTTTTAAAATTTCAATATCTAAATCTAAATAATATGTTATTAAACTAAAAAGCGCAGACGAAAGTAATAAAGTTATTCCCTGTATTAAAATATCTGCCACAAAAAGTTTCAAAAGAAAAGATTTAGAACTTATTTTGATTTTAGCCATAAGAAAACCCCCACATCTACTAAATAGATATGGGGGTAAATTTGATTATATACCAAACAGTGATTATTTGTTTTCTTCTGTTGAAGAATCTTTGTCTTTGATAGCCTTTTTGCCGTTCTTTTTAGCTTCTTTCTTTTCTTTTGCAGCTTGACGGGCAGCCTCAACTTCTTTTCTATGCTGTTCAAACTTTGTTTTGTTTGTATTAACTGCAGTACGAAGAATTTTCATCTTGTTTCTGTCAGCGCCTGTTTCAATTACAATTTCATCGTCTTTAATTGTAACAACTCTGCCGATAATACCGCCGATTGTAATAATCTCATCGCCAATTTCGAGAGAAGCACGCATTTCCTGTTCTTCTTTTTCTCTTTTTCTTTGAGGTCTAATCATAAAGAAATACATAACAGCGAACATAAGTACTATCATAAGAATCATAGAAACCTGTGAACCTGCTCCTGATGCAGCGCCCGAAGATGCTGCTAAATTAATAAAATCAAACATTTGATATTCCTCCTAAATATTATACTTGCATATTATAAATTATAATATATCTTTTTGCAAGTGTTTTTTAAATTCTTGTGTCTAATTTAACACAGTATTCATTTTTAAAGTCTAAAAACTCGTTATTTTCAATACTTTCTCGTATTTCAGCCATCAAGTTATTGTAAAAATAAAGATTGTGCATTACGGCAAGACGCATTCCGAGCATTTCTCCGCTTTTTAAAAGATGTCTTATATATGACCTTGAATAGTTTTGGCAAGTCGGGCAATTACACTTTTCGTCAATCGGTCTGTCATCTTTTGCATACTTCAAATTATTGATATTTATAATACCTTCTTTTGTAAACAAATGTCCGTGTCTTGCATTTCTTGAAGGCATTACACAGTCAAATAAATCTACGCCTCTGCTTACACCTTCTATAATATTGCCGGGTGTTCCGACACCCATTAAATATCGTGGCTTATCGGCAGGGAGATACGGTTCAACCGCAGAAATTATCCTGTACATATCTTCTTTCGGTTCCCCTACTGCAAGTCCCCCGATTGCATATCCGTCAAGTCCTAAAGAAGCAATATCTTTTGCGTGAGATATTCTCAAATCATCAAAAGTACAACCCTGATTGATACCAAAAAGCAACTGGTTTTTATTTATAGTTTCAGGCAGTGAATTAAGCCTTTGCATTTCTATTTGACATCTTTCAAGCCATCTTGTCGTACGCTCACAAGACTGCTTTGAATATTGATATTTTGCAGGATTTTCAACACACTCGTCAAAAGCCATAGCTATTGTTGACGCTAAATGAGACTGAATTTGCATACTTTCTTCAGGTCCCATAAAAATCTTTCTGCCGTCAATATGAGAATTAAAAGTTACGCCTTCTTCTTTAATTTTTCTCAATTTTGCAAGTGAAAAAACCTGAAAACCGCCGCTGTCTGTCAAAATAGGTCTGTCCCAATTTGTAAATTTATGCAAGCCTCCCATATCGTAAACCAACTCATCGGAAGGTCTCACATGAAGATGATATGTATTGCAAAGCATAACTTGACATCCGATATTTTTCAAATCGACAGTTGAAAGACCGCCTTTTATAGCAGCAGAAGTTGCAACATTCATAAATCCCGGTGTTTGAACTGTTCCGTGTACTGTTTCAAATACTGCTCGTCTTGCATTTTCACATTTTTTTATAACTTTAAACATAATCTGTTGACTCCTACTCTATAAACATCGCATCTCCGAAAGAGAAAAATCTATACTTCATTTCTACTGCAGTATTGTATGCATTCATAATATTGTCGTACCCTGCCAAAGCACTTACAAGCATTATCAAAGTACTTTCAGGAAGATGAAAATTTGTAATAAGAGCGTCGATACACTTAAATTTATAACCCGGATAAATAAAAATAGATGTATCATCTTCATCTTCACATATACAATTATTTTTAGAAGCAACACTTTCGAGTGTTCGGCAGGAAGTTGTACCGACTGCAATCACTCTTTTTCCGTTTTTCTTTGTTTTGTTTATTAAATCTGCCGTTTCTTTTGAAATATGGTAATGTTCAGTATGCATTAAATGATTTTCTATATTTTCTTCTTTTACAGGTCTGAAAGTTCCGAGACCGACATGAAGTGTAACATAACCAATTTTAATGCCTTTTTTCTGTATTTCTTCAAGAAGCTCATTTGTAAAGTGAAGTCCTGCGGTAGGTGCTGCTGCCGAACCGAGTTCTTTTGAATAAACAGTTTGGTATCTCTCTTTATTTTCAAGTCTTGCTTTGATATACGGAGGCAAAGGCATTTGACCGATTTCGTCCAATACGGCATAAAAATTACCCTCATACTCAAACTTTACAATTCTGTTTCCATTGTCCAAAACATCTTCAACAAAACCTTTCAGTTTTCCGTTTCCGAAAGTAAAACATGTACCTTTTTTTGCTCTTTTACCCGGTCCTGCAAGACATTCCCACAAATCTTTTTCAATTTGTTTGAGCAGCAAAAACTCTACAACTGCACCTGTTTCTTCTTTTGTACCGTAAATTCTTGCGGGTATTACCCTTGTATCATTTAATATAAGACAATCGCCCTCATTAAGTTCTTCTAAAATATCGTGAAATATTTTATGTTTTATTTTTCCTGTTTCTTTATTAAGGACTAAAAGTTTGGAAGAGTCTCTCGGCGTAACGGGTGTCTGTGCAATTAATTCTTCCGGTAAATCGTAATAAAAATCTGAAGTTTTCAAATTAATTCCCCACTTAGCAAATAATTTTAACTAAAAAATTAATAAGTATTTAAATTTTTAACTTAAATAAAAATATTGACATATATATATAATAAGTGATATTATATTTTAAACACATTACAATGTGCGACTAATATTATATTCTAAAACTTGGTATATTACAAGTAATTTTTTATAGGAGGAATATTAAGTGGAAAGAAAGTATAAAGTAGGTATTGTCGGAGCTACCGGCATGGTAGGTCAGAGATTTGCTACACTTCTTGAAAATCACCCTTGGTTTGATGTTGTTTGCCTTGCTGCAAGCTCAAGAAGCGCAGGTAAAACATATAAAGAAGCTGTCGGCAAAAAATGGTGCATGGACAAAGATATTCCTGAAACAATGAAAGATATGATTGTAATGGACGCAACAAACGACATCGAAAAAATCACATCTTTAGTTGACTTTGTTTTTTGTGCAGTTGATATGAAAAAAGATGAAATCAAAGCACTTGAAGAAGAATATGCAAAACACGAGTGCCCTGTTGTTTCAAACAACTCCGCTCACAGATTTACACCCGATGTACCGATGGTTGTTCCGGAATTAAACGCTGACCATATCAATGTTATTCCGTATCAAAGAAAAAGACTCGGAACAAAAAGAGGTTTCATTGCAGTTAAGTCTAACTGTTCTCTTCAAAGCTATGTACCCGCTCTTTTCCCGTTACATGAAAAATACGGTGTTAAAGATGTTCTCGTTTGCACATATCAAGCTATTTCAGGTGCAGGCAAAACATTTGAAACATGGCCGGAAATGGTTGACAATGTAATTCCTTACATTGGCGGCGAAGAAGAAAAGAGTGAAAAAGAGCCTCTTAAACTTTGGGGTAAAATCGAAGACGGAGTCATCAAATCTGCTGAAAAACCGAACTTTACTGCTCAATGTATCCGTGTACCTGTTTCAAACGGACATTTGGGTGCAGTGTTTGTTAATTTTGAAAATAAACCAAGCAAAGAAGAAATGATTGAAATTTGGGACAATTTCAAAGGCAGAGCGCAAGAACTCGATTTACCGAGCGCTCCTAAAAAATTCCTCAACTACTTTACAGAAGACGACAGACCGCAAATTAAATCTGAAAGAATGTTAGAAAACGGTATGGCTGTTTCTATCGGCAGATTAAGGGAAGATACACAATACGACTATAAATTCGTATGTTTAAGCCATAACACACTCAGAGGTGCAGCCGGCGGTGCTGTATTGCTTGCAGAATTGCTCGCTGCAGAAGGTTATTTTGAATAATATTGAAAGGAGTTAAAGATTTATGAAAAATCCTATCTTTACAGGTGCAGCAGTTGCTATTGTAACACCTATGAATGCTGACGGTTCGGTAAACTATGACGAACTGAAAAAGATGATTGATTTTCAAATAGACAACGGTACTGACGCAATCGTAATTTGCGGAACAACAGGCGAATCATCTACACTTACAGATGAAGAACATGTTAATGTAATTAAATGTTGTATTGACCATACAGCAGGCAGAGTTCCTGTTATTGCAGGCACAGGCAGCAATGACACAGAATATGCCATTTCACTTTCAAAAGAAGCGTGTGAATTAGGTGCAGACGCTCTTCTTCTTGTAACTCCATATTACAATAAAACTTCACAAAGAGGTTTAATTGCACACTATACTGCTATTGCAGACGCAGTAGATAAGCCAATCATTCTTTACAATGTTCCTTCAAGAACAGGCGTAAATATTTTGCCTGAAACTTTGAAAGAACTTTCAAAACACCCAAGAATTAACGGCGTTAAAGAAGCAAGCGGAAATATTTCACAAGTTATGAAAATTCACGCTTTATGCGGCGAAGACTTAAATATTTGGAGCGGTAACGACGACCAAATCACTTCTATTCTTGCTTGCGGCGGTATCGGTGTTATTTCTGTTCTTTCAAATGTTTTACCACAGGAAACACACGATATTGTTCAAACATATCTTGACGGAAATGCTTTTGAATCAACAAAACTTATGGCAAAATATCTTGAACTTGCAAACGCACTTTTCTGCGATGTCAACCCTATTCCTGTTAAAGAAGCACTTAATCAAATGGGCTTCCAAGCAGGTCCTTGCAGATTGCCGTTATATGAAACAAGCGACGCTAATAAAAAATATCTTACAGATGTTTTAAAGAAGTATGATTTAGTTAAATAATAAACTAAAAAGGAATTTTAAAATGACAAATATTATAATAAGCGGTTGTAACGGAAAAATGGGTAAAGTCATTGAGAGTATCATTGCTGCAAGAGACAATGCAACAGTAGTTGCAGGTGTGGACTTTTTTGACCAACCAAATGATAAATTTCCGGTTTATAAAACAATTTCAGATTGCAAAGAAAAAGCAGATGTAATTATTGATTTTTCAAATCCTGCTGCCATCGACGGACTCTTGAATTATTCAAAAGAAAATTCAATTCCTCTTGTAATCGGTACAACAGGTTTTTCTGACGAAGAAAAAGAGAAAATTCACAACGCTTCTAAAGAAACTGCTATTTTCTTCACTTACAATATGAGTATCGGTGTAAATCTCCTTGCAGAACTTGCAAAAACAGCTGCTAAAATTTTAGGAAATGATTTTGATATTGAAATTATCGAAAAACATCACAACCAAAAAATTGATGCACCGAGCGGTACCGCTTTGATGCTTGCAGATGCTATTTGTGAAGTTAAAGACGAACCTATGAAATACGAGTATGACCGTCACTCAAAAAGAGAAAAAAGAACTAAAAATGAAATCGGTATGCACGCTGTAAGAGGTGGAACAATCGTCGGCGAACACGAAGTTATTTTCGCAGGTCGTGATGAAATCATTACGCTCTCTCACTCGGCAAGAAGTAAAGAATTGTTTGCTGTCGGAGCAGTAAATGCTGCAATATTTATGAACGGTAAAGCAAACGGACTTTATTCAATGAAAGATCTGATAAAATAATGAAAGCGGCACAATGTGTCGCTTTTTTATTTATATTTTTTCCGATTTTAAAAAGAAGCCTTATTTGACTTCCTTTTATTAACATTTATATGTATTTCAAGCAATTCTCTATTTCATTACTTAATTTTAATTTGAATAATCTACTTGATTTTTGTTCGTGGGGGCAGTTTATTAGTATTAGGCAAGTTTTCACTTGCTTCGGTAACTGTTATGAAATTTTTTGTGGCATTCATTTCTATAAAACAGTTACCGTTTTTTATTTAATAAGTAAAATTTCCAGTCCATTTACCACAGTATGAACAAGACCAACATTTATAACCAGAAGGACAATTTTGAGTGTACTCTTCCCAAGAAATTGTACCATTATCTAATTTTGTGTTCCAGCTTTCTATATAGTTACTGACATAATTCTTTAATTCGTTTCTACTACTAAACCATTTACCCATATTACCACACTTTATACTATGATTGCTATTAGTAGTACAGTGTGTAGGTTTAGTTGTTGTACTTTCTCCAGAGCTACCACCACTAGATGGCTTTGATGGCTTACTATTTGATGAGTTGCTATTAGATGGTTTACTGTTTGATGAGCTACTTGGTTTCTTATTGTTAGAAGAATTTCCTTGATTTTTTTCGTTAACAACTACCATTATTTCTTTTTTAGAAGTATTGCCACT
>OFMI01000029.1_pt1 | contig 127226 bp, 101 predicted proteins | sample 1541741 | NCBI WGS metagenome assembly OFMI01 (sample SAMN04209219, study PRJEB22552) | human gut metagenome | biome: gut; material: feces | host: Homo sapiens | place: USA: Oklahoma | reverse complement strand
CTGCTTGCATATTTTTCGTTATTTCCCTGGTCTACTTGACAAGGGGCGGTTCAGTTTTCTGTGCCATTTTTACAGCTTTTTCTAACTAGAATTTAAGCTTTGAGGCAGCCCCTTTCCCGTGGGGAAGGTTATTCCGCCGAAATCAAGTAGTAGTACACCGGCTGGCCGCCGGAGAGCAGGTTGACATCGGCATCGGGGCAGACGGAGGAGAAAATACCGGCCGCTTTGGAGGCCTGCTTCTCTGTGATATCCGCTCCGTAAAAAATCGTGATATACTCCCGGCCCGTATCTCGGACCTGTTCCGCCAGGCCCCGCAGGACGGCGTTCAGGTCCCGGGAGGTGGCAAAAAGAGACTTGTTGTACATGGCCAGGTAATCGCCCTGACGGATTTGATGGCCGTCGAAATCGGAATCCCGGGCGGCGTAGGTCACCTGTATGGTGTCCACCTGCCCCAGCGCCTCGGTCATGGCAGCCACGTTGTTCTCCTCCGTCCCCTCGGGGTCATAGCTCAGCAGCGCGGTAATTCCCTGGGGGATGGTTTGAGAGGGGATGACGATCACCTTCTTCTCGGTGAGGGGATCTACCTGCTGGGCCGCCATGATGATATTCTTATTGTTGGGGAAGACGAACACCGTCTCCGCCGGGACCCGGTTTACAACGGTGAGAATATCCTGGGTGGAGGGGTTCATCGTCTGTCCGCCGGAAATCACGCCGTCCACGCCCAGATCCTGAAATACCGAGACGATGCCGTCGCCGGCGCACACGGCGACCACGCCGAATTTCTTCTCCGGCGCCGCCACCTGAGGCTGAAGCTCCTGCTCGCTCATCACCTTCTCCGTATGCTGCAGGCGCATATTTTCGATCTTCACCGTGACGAAGGAGCCGTAGGTCAGCGCCTCCTGAAGGGCGGTGCCGGGATTATTGGTGTGAACGTGAACCTTGATGATCTCGTCGTCCTCCACCAGCACCAGGCTGTCGCCCAGCTCCTGGAGGAACGCGCGCAGCTGCTCCGGGTCCTTCCGGTTCTCCCGGGAGACAATGAACTCGGTGCAGTAGGGGAAGGTGATGTCTTCGGTGTTGAACTCGGAGAAATCCGCCTGCTCCTTCGGGGCCTCCCCCTGAAAATCCTCCGGGACGGAGACGTCCTCGCCCCGCAGGGCCAGGAGCATGGCTTCCAGGGCCCAGAGCCAGCCCTTTCCGCCGGCATCGATTACGCCGGCTTTTTTCAGCACCGGATTTTGATGGACCGTATTGGCCAAGGCGATTCGGGCCTCCTCCACGGCGGCCTCCTGGACGAATTCAAAATAGCTGTTTTCCGATGCGGCCTGGGCGGCTTTTGCCGCAGACAGGCGGGCGACTGTGAGAATGGTGCCCTCTGCGGGCTTCATCACCGCTTTGTAGGCGGCGTCGACGCCCTCCTGCAGGGCCCTGGCCCAGAGGACGCCGTCGCATTCCCTCGCGCCTTTTAAGGCCTTGGAAATGCCCCGAAACAGGAGGCTCAAAATGACACCGGAGTTGCCCCGGGCGCCCCGGAGCATGGCGGAGGCCGTGATGGAAGCCGCCTTGTCCAGGGTGGGGTCCTCGGCCTTCTTCAGGTCCGCCACGGCGGCGTTCATGGTCATGGACATGTTGGTGCCCGTGTCGCCGTCGGGCACGGGAAAGACGTTGAGCTCGTTGATCGATTGCTTGTGGATTTCAATAGAGGCGGCCGCGCTGATGATCAGTCTGCGAAAATCGGCCCCGTGGATGGTTTGCCTCAATGGAATTTACACCTCCGAAATTGGGACTGGCCCAATAGTAGGATTGGGCTCACCCAATCATCATGGAATCGATGTAGACGTTCACAGCGCGGACCTGGGTGCCGGTGCATTTGTTCACCACGTAACGCACCTCGGAAATGATCGAGGCGCCCACGGCGGCCAGATTGACTCCGTGGTCCACCATGATGTGCAGATCGATGGAGATGGTGTCGTCCTCGTGAAATTGGACCCGGACGCCTTTGCTCATGGATTCCTTCCGAAGCAGATGAACCAGGCCGTCGGTCATGGAGCGGACCGCCATCCCCTTGACGCCGAAGCAGTTGGAGGCGGCGACGCCGGCAATGTTGGTGTAGACGTTGCTGCCGATGACGACAGCACCCCTTTCCGTATTCTGACGAATCATACAGGTACCTCCTTTGCCGGAAGACCGGCAATACTATGCTGTTATTCTATCCCATCGCCGGGGAAAACACAAGCAGGCCGCCGGAAAACGCAGAATTTTGTCTTCCGGCGCGCCTGGAAGGACGTCAGATCATCGGCGCTTCCCAGCAGGCGGGAGCGGGGATATCCAGCAGCTTGGCCACGGTGGGGGCCACGTTGGCCAGACCGTAACGGCCGTCCCGGATTTCATAACGGGTGTCTTTGTCGTAGATGATGAAGGGGACGGGATTCAGGCTGTGGGCCGTGCGGATGGAGGTCTTGCCCTTTTTCGTCTCCGTCATCTGGTCGGCGTTGCCGTGGTCGGCGGTAATCAGCACCGTATAGCCGGTGGCATCGGCGGCCTCCAGAATCCGGGCCAAACCCCGGTCTACGCATTCCATGGCGGTAATCACCGCCTCCAGGACGCCGGTATGGCCCACCATGTCTCCGTTTGGATAGTTGCACCGGAGGAAATCGTATTGCCCGGAGGCCATGGCGGCTACCATATGGTCCGTAATCTCCACGGACTTCATCGCAGGCGCCTGCTCAAAGGGAATCACATCGGAGGGAATCTCCTCATAGGTTTCCAGCCGCTCGTCCACCTTGCCGGACCGGTTGCCGTTCCAGAAATAGGTGACGTGGCCGTATTTCTGAGTCTCGGACAGGGCGTACTCTCGGATGCCGTGGGCGCACAGCAGCTCGGTCAGGGTGTTTTGAATCACCGGGGGGTCCACCAGGTAGCGCTGGGGAATCTTCAGATCCCCGTCGTACTCCAGCATCCCGGCAAATTCCACGCCGGTATAGTCGCCCCGGTCAAATTTGTCGAAATCCTTCCGGTCGAAGGCCAGGGAAATCTCCTGGGCCCGGTCTCCCCGGAAGTTAAAGAGAATCACGCTGTCGCCGTTGGCGATTTTGGCGACGGGCTCCCCGGACCGGTCTACCACAAAGGCGGGCAAATCCTGGTCGATGCAGTTGAGCTCCTGCCGGTAGGTCTCGATGGCCTGCCGGGCGGAGGGGAACCGGCGGCCCTGACCCTGGACATGGGTCCGCCAACCGGCCTCTACCATCGGCCAGTTGGCCTGGTAACGGTCCATGGTGATCTGCATCCGGCCGCCGCCGGAGGCGATGGCATAGTCGAAGCCGGGCTCGCGGAGAGAAGCCAGCAGCTCCTCCAGCCGGTCCACATAGGTCAGGGCGGAGGTGGCGGGAACATCCCGTCCGTCCAGGAGAATGTGACAATAGGCCCGGCGGACGCCGGCGGCCTTGGCCGCCTTCAGCATGGCGAATAGGTGGGAGATGTTGGAGTGGACGTTGCCGTCCGACAGAAGGCCCAGAAAATGCAGGGCCTTGTTTTGATTCAGGCAGTTGGACACCAGATCGGTCCAGGTTTTGGACTGGAACAGCTTGCCGGATTCAATAGACTCCTCCACCAGCTTGGCTCCCTGGGAGTAGACCTGACCGCAGCCCAGGGCGTTGTGCCCCACCTCGGAGTTGCCCATATCCTCGTCGGTGGGCAGGCCGACGGCGGTACCGTGGGCCTTGAGCCAGGTGTGGGGGTAGCGCTCCAGAAGCATGTCCAGGGTGGGCGTCCGGGCCTGCTTCACTGCGTCGCCGGGCCCCCCGTCGCCCCGGCCCACGCCGTCCATAATAACCAATACAACGGGTTTTTTCATATTTGATAGCCTCCAGCTGAAAAGTATCCGTTTTGGGATCTAAGCCATACTATTTTACACCATTTTCGGGATAGAAACAACTGTTTTTTTCATTTCCTCCGAAAAAGACAAAAACTGCCGCCCCGATTCCGGCTTCCTGTTGCAGATAGACCAGAAGGTATGCCCGGCAGGGGCCCAAGCTGCCGCTCCTGCTTCACAGCAAAACGCGCTGCCAAGCGGACCCGCTTGCAGCGCGTTTTCCGGAATGCCGGATTATTTTCCGTTGATCTGTGCGGACAGATGGACCGACAGGACCGCCAGGGAGGTGGCCATATTCTCGTACTGCACCAGAATGTGGGGCGGCACGTCCAGATGGGCCGGGGCGAAGGTCCAGACGGCCTTGATGCCGTTGGCGATGAGCAAATCGCACACCTGCTGGGCGGCGGCGGCGGGAACCGTGATGATTCCCATGAGGACCTTCCGCTCCTGACAGAACTGGGGAAGCTTAGAGATGGCGTAGATGGGCTTTCCGGACTCGGTCTTTCCGTCCAACGTCTCGTCCGCGTCAAAGGCGGCCACGATCTCCAGGCCGTATTCGGCGAAGCCGCTGTAGCCCAACAGGGCCTGGCCCAGCTTTCCGGCGCCGATGAGTACGGCTTCAGTGGTATTGTCGTACCCTAAAAACTGCTCAATATCCGCAATCAGACTCTGGCGCATGTAGCCCACCTTGGGCCGTCCTCCGTCGGAGACCAGAGCCAGGTCCTTGCGGACCTGCACCTCTCCCATACTCAACGCGGCCGCCAGGGCTGTGGCGGAAATGTTGGGGGGGCTATCCGGAGGCAGGGACTTTAGGTAGGTCAGGTAGCTGGGAAGGCGCTTCAGCACGGACTTGGAAATTTCCTTGGGTTTCATGGCCCGTCTCCCTCCATGTCTCGATTTTTGATCATTATAACATGAAAGGCCCTTTTTTGCAACGATTATTCCGGGACTACGGAGGCCGTTTCGATCAAGCGGCGCTCCACCCATGGGGCATCGCCCTGGCCGACGGACCGGGCTAGTGCTCCAGGTCCGGGGCCGTTCTGGGGAAGACCACGGTGATTTTCGTGCCCACGCCCGGCGTACTGTCCAGGTACAGGGCGGCGCCGTGATACAGCGCGCCGTGCTTCACAATGGACAGCCCCAGGCCCGTGCCTCCGATTTCCCGGGAGCGATTTTTGTCCACCCGGTAGAAGCGCTCAAATACCCGGGCCTGGTGCTCTTTGGGGATGCCGATGCCGGTATCCTCCACGCTGACCGCCACGGCGCCCTCCTGCCGGGGCTCCACCCGGACCCGGACCTTGCCGCCGGGGCGGTTGTACTTGATGGCGTTGTCGCAGAGATTGTAAATCATCTCATCGGCGATCTGGCGGGCGCCGGATACCGGGGGCGCGCTTCCCTCCAGGCAAATTTCCACCCCGGCGCTGCCGGCAGCCGGCTGCAGGTGCTCGATCACATCGGCGCACAGCGCCCGCAGGTCCAGCTGCTCCCGCTGGATGGGGAGCTGCTTGTCGTCCATTTGGGTGATTTTGATGATGTCTCCCACCAGGGTGATGAGCCTGCGGGCCTCTTTGTAAATGTTTCCGGCAAAACGCGGCACGTCCTCGGACCGCACCAAGCCGTCCCGGATGATCTCGGCAAAGCCGGAGATGGAGGTCAGCGGGGTTTTCAGCTCGTGGGAGACATTGGCGGTAAATTCCCGGCGGAAGCGGTCCTGCTCCTCGTGCTCCTGGGACAGATGCTCCATTTGCTCCCGCAGCTGCCGGTTCTGAAGCCCGATGCGCTGGACCAGAGGCCGGAGCTCCTCATAAGTTTCCCTTTCCTGAGGCGCCTGCAGGTTGATGCGGTTGATGGGCTGCACCATGTCCCGGGCCGTTTTGGAGGCCAGAAGCAGCGTCAGCGCCGCCACGGCGGCCAGGGCGGCCAGGGTGGGCAGGGCCGCCGTCCGGAGTAAGGACCAATTGGACGCCTGGGTCGCCGAGAAGCGGACCACAGAGCCGTCGGAAATCCGCACGGCGTAGTTGTAGGTCCGCTCGGCCAAAGTGTCGGAATACCGGCTGCTCTGGCCGGCGCCCTCCTCCAGAGCCTGGCGGACCTCCCACCGGTCCGCGTGATTTTCCATGGAGGAAGCCGGAACCTGCGTATCGTAAAGGACCCGGCCGTCGGGGGCGATCCAGGTGACCCGGCTTCCCGCCGCAGGCGTCAGCGTCCGGAGGTACGCCGTACCGGACAGCTCCACCGCGTGGGCGATGTAGGCCGCCTCCTCCTGAAGGTTCCGGGTGTTCTCCCGGCTCACCTGGTTATAAGCAAAGCCGGCGAAAATCCCCACGCATACCAGGACCGCGCTCAGGGCCGCCAGCAGGCAGCTGCGGTAGACCTTCCGGCTCAGGCGCAGGGAGCGGGCCCTCACGGCCGGACTCCAATCTTATAGCCCACGCCCCGGACCGTTTCAATCAGCTCGCCGGCCTCCATCAGCTTCTGCCGGAGAGTCCGGATGTGAACGTCCACCGTCCGGCTCTCCCCGTCGAAGGAATAGCCCCAGACCTGATTCAGCAGCCGGTCCCGGGTGAGAACCACGTCCTGGTTCTCCAACAGCATCTTCAAAACCTCGTATTCTTTCAGCGTAAGCGTGACGTCCCGCCCGTTCACCCGGACCACATGCCGGGCCGGGGAGACGTACAAGGGCCCGACGGTGTACTCCACCGGAGCCGCCGGACCGCCGGAGCGGCGCAGCAGCGCCCGGACCCGGGCCAGCAGCTCCATCATGCCGAAGGGCTTCGGCACGTAGTCGTCGGCGCCTGCGTCGAGCCCAATGACCTTGTCGTACTCCGTCCCCTTGGCGGTGAGCATCATCACGGGGATCCCCTTCCAGGGACCTCCCGCCCGGATTTTACGCAGGATCTGCAGGCCGTCCTCCTCCGGGAGCATAATATCCAGCATAATCAGCTGGGGGGCCTCCTGCTCCATGGCCCTCCAGAAATCCCGGGGCGTTCCGAACCCCTTGGCCTCCAGCCCGGAGTGATTCAGGGTGTACAAAACCAGCTCCCGGATGCTGCCGTCGTCTTCCACCAGATAAATCATCGCGTTTCCCTTTCTCGCCTGTTTAGATTGCAGTTTTTCCACAAATTTTATTATACTGCAAAATTTCTCCGTGCCAATGGTTTCTTTGTAAAATCGCGGTTAAAACTTCGTAGACCCAGCTTGACCGGAAAAACCTTGAAAATTGCGAAAACTGCAGCCTTTAGCTGCAGTTTCCGTGGGAATCCCAGCTGGCATCCTCCGTCTCCGCCCGTTTTTCCCGGCAGAGAAGCTGGGTTACCGTCTGAGATACGTCCGCGCCTTCGTACAGGACCCGGTAGGCGGCGGCTGTGATGGGCAGCTCCGCGTTTAAACGGGCGGCCAGCAGGTGGGCCGCCCGGGCGGCGTAATACCCTTCTACCACGGCGCCCACCTCCGCCATGGCCTGCTCCGGCGTTTTGCCTTGGCCGATGAGGATGCCGGCCCGGCGGTTGCGGGAGTGCATGGAGGTGCAGGTGACGATCAGGTCCCCCACCCCGGCCAGGCCTGCAAAGGTCTCGCTCCGGGCGCCCAGGGCGACGCCCAGCCGGGCCGTCTCCGTGAGGCCCCGGGTCATGAGCATGGCCTTGGTGTTGTCCCCGAAGCCCAGGCCGTCGGAAATACCGGCGCACAGGGCGATGACGTTCTTCAGCGCGCCGCTCAGCTCCACGCCCACCACGTCGGGATTGGCGTAGACCCGGAAGCGGTCGGAGATGAACGCGTCCTGGACCGCCTCCGCCGCCGCCTTCTCCCGGCAGGCGGCCACGCAGCCTGTGGGAACGCCTCGGGCCACCTCCTCGGCATGACTGGGGCCGGAGAGCACGGCTACGCAGTGGCCCGTCACCTCCTCGGCCACCTGAGACATCCGCAGAAGCGTCTCCGGCTCGATGCCCTTGGTTACCGAGACCAGCAGGGTCTGCCGGTCCAGATACGGCGCCACCGTCCGGCACACCGCCCGAAAGGGAAAGGAGGGGGGCGCCAGGACCACCATATCCCGTCCCCGGACGCAGGCCGGGTCCCCGGAGCAGGCCAGCTCCGGCGGCAGCGGCACGCCGGGAAGCATGGGGTTGCGCCGGGTGGCGGCCAGGGAAGCGGCCTTTTCCGGGTTGTGCGACCACAGGGTCACCCGGTGGCCGTTTTTACATAGATGGATGGCCAGCGCTGTGCCCCAGCCACCGCTTCCGACTACGGTAACATTCATGTACGGTCCTCCTTCCGGCGGAAAGAGATTTTTCGCTCCGTTCCGGCTGCCAGACGTTTTAGATTTCCCCGGTGCATAAAGACGGCCAAAACGGCGATGACCACTGCAGCCGCCACCGTCCAGGGCCGGTCGCGGTGGAGGAGGCCGAAACTGACGGGCAAGGCGACGGCGGCCAGACAGGAGCCCAGAGAGACGTACCGGGTCAAAGCGACGGTCAGGCCGAAAACGCCCAGAATCAGCAAGGCGATCCGCCAGTCCGCCACAAAGGCCACGCCGAGGCCGCAGAGGATTCCCTTCCCGCCCCGAAATCCCAGGGCCACCGGGTAGTCATGTCCCACGGATACAAACACGCCGGCCAGCATGGCACCCTCCAGGCTGTAGCCATAGGGCTCCAGCAGAAAAGACCCCAGGAAGCAGGACAGCAGCGCTTTGCCCAGGTCCATGAGAACCACCAGGCCCGTTTTCTTCAGGCCGTAATTGCGCATGTAATTGGTCATACCGGCGTTGCCGCTGCCGTGGGCGCGGACGTCGTCCCGGTCCAGAAGACTGGACACCGTCACGGCTCCGTTCAGATTCCCCAACAGGTAAGCGGCCAACACCGTCACAAGGATACGCGGAAGCAATCCCTCCATGGCCTATTCCTCCTGATCGCCCTTTTGCCGGATGGTCATGCGGATGGGCGTACCCTCCAGGCCGAAGACATTCCGAATTTGATTTTCCAAATACCGCTGATAGGAGAAGTGAAACAGGCGGGCGTCGTTGCAGAAGATCACAAAGTGAGGCGGCTTGACCCCGGCCTGGGTCATATAGTAGATTTTCAGGCGGCGTCCCTTGTCCGTGGGGGGCTGGACCCGGGCGGTGGCGTCGGCCAGGACGCTGTTGAGAGCCCCGGTGGTGATGCGCATGGCGTTGCTTTCGGCCACGTCGTTGATGCACGTGTAGAGCTTGTCCACCCGCTGGCCGGTGAGGGCGGAGAGAAATACCACAGGGGCATAGGGCATAAAGCTCAGGTCCCGGCGGATTTCCGCCTCCATATCCCGCATGGTGTTGGTCTGCTTTTCCACCAGATCCCATTTGTTCACCACCAGAAGCACTCCCTTGCCTGCCTCATGGGCCAAACCGGCAATTTTGGTATCCTGCTCCGTGACCCCCTGGGTGGCGTCCAGCATCACCAGACACACGTCGGCCCGCTCCACGGCGCTGACGGAGCGCAGGTTGCTGTAGCGCTCAATGGCGTCGTCCACCCGGGATCTGCGGCGCATTCCGGCGGTGTCGATGAAGCAGTACCGGCCGAAATCGTTTTCCAGGTAGCTGTCGATGGCGTCCCGGGTGGTACCGGCCACGTCGGACACGATCACCCGCTCCTCCCCCAAAATCCGGTTCAGAAGACTGGATTTTCCCACGTTGGGCTTTCCCACAATGGCCACCCGGATCAGGTCCGCTTCCTCCTCCTGCCAGGCCTCCTCCGGGAATTGCGCCACGCACCAGTCCAGCAAATCCCCAGTTCCGTGTCCGTGCACGGCGGATACCTCAAAGGGATCGCCCAGACCCAGGGCGTAAAACTCGTACACGTCCGGGTTGACTGCGCCGGTGGCGTCGCACTTGTTGACGGCCAGGGCAACGGGCTTGCGTGCCCGCTGCAAAATGGTCGCCACAGCGGCGTCGGCGGCCGTCAGGCCCACCTTGACGTCGGTTACCATAATGATAGCGTCGGCCAGCTCGATGCCGATCTCCGCCTGGCGGCGCATAAACTGGAGGATCTCATTGTCCGTCCCCGGCTCGATGCCGCCGGTGTCCATGAGGTCAAAGGTGCGGCCGCACCACTCGCAGGTCCCGTAGATCCGGTCCCGGGTGACCCCCGGCGTATCTTCCACAATGGCAGTCCGCCGGCCGGTCAGTTTATTGAAGAGCATAGACTTGCCCACATTGGGACGGCCGACAATGGCCACCAACGGTTTCGGCATATGCATCCCTCCTATACTCATATCGTATCTTAACATGATGTTTTTTATTATCTCACATTCGCAGAAATTGGTCAAGACCTACCTTTTGTTTTTCCATACCGGGCGCGGGCCTGCCGGGGCGGGGAAAGGGCCGGACCCGGGCGGCGCCCACCGCCGGACCGCAGGCCGGGATTTTGTGGGAGCTTCCGGTTCGCAGTGGGGACTTTGTTGACTTTCCACAGAAAATCGCGTATACTAGACCCATAAAATGGATATTTACGGGCGTGACGCCCGTGGGAATGCAGCGAGGAACGTATGGCAAGGAAACAGGTATATGACAACACCTCCATCTCCATGCTGAAAGATGAGCAGCGGGTGCGCAAGCGGCCGGCGGTGATCTTCGGCTCGGACGATTTGGAAGGATGCAAGCACGCGGTATTTGAGATTCTCTCCAACGCCATCGACGAGGCGCGGGAGGGATTTGGCGATTTGATCATCGTCACCCGGTATGAGGACCTGTCTGTAGACGTGGAGGACTTCGGCCGGGGCTGTCCTGTGGACTGGAACGAGAAGGAGAAGCGGTACAACTGGGAGCTGGTGTTCTGCGAGATGTACGCCGGGGGCAAATACGATGCATCGGGGAGCAATTACGAGTTTTCCCTGGGCCTCAACGGCCTGGGGACCTGCGCCACGCAGTACGCCTCGGAGTATTTCGACGCAGTTGTCCGACGGGACGGCTACAAATACAGCCTGCACTTTGAAAAAGGAAAAAATATAGGCGGCCTGAAGAAAGAACCGGCGGATCGGAAGAAAACCGGCTCTTATTTTCACTGGAGACCGGACCGGGAGGTCTTTACGGAGATCGACATCCCGGCGGCCTATTTCCAGGATGTCATCCGACGGCAGGCTGTGGTCAACCGAGGCGTCACCTTCCGCTTCCGCAACCAGGTGGCGGGGAAATTTGAGGTGACGGAGTACTGCTATGAAAACGGCATCGTCCAGTACCTGCAGGAGCTCACCCAGGACAACGCCTTTACCATGCCGGCCTATTTTGAGGCCGAGCGCCGGGGCCGGGACAGCGAAAACCGTCCGGAAATGAAGCTGAAAATCACGGCGGCCTTTTGCTTTTCCAAGGGCCTGAGTCACCTGGAGTATTATCACAACTCCTCCTGGCTGGAGCACGGCGGCTCGCCGGACAAGGCGGTTCGGTCCGGCTTTGTCTCCGCCTTTGACAAGTATATTCGGGATACGGGAAAATACACGAAGAACGAGTCTAAAATTCTGTTTCAGGATATTCAGGACAGCCTGGTTCTGGTGACCAATTGCTTTTCCACCTTGGCCAGCTTTGAAAATCAGACCAAAAAGTCGGTGAACAGCCGGTTCATCCAGGAGGCTATGACCGCCTTCTTCCGGGAGAATCTGCAGATCTGGTTCCTGGAGAACAAGGCCGAGGCCGACCGGGCGGTGGATCAAATCCTGGTGAACAAGCGCAGCCGGGAGACGGCGGAGAAGGCCAGAATCTCCATCAAAAAGAAGCTCTCCGGGGCCATGGATATCAGCAACCGGGTGCAGAAGTTTGTGGACTGCCGGAGCCGGGACGTGACCCGGCGGGAGCTGTATATTGTGGAGGGAGATTCCGCGCTGGGTTCGGTGAAGCTGTCCCGGGACGCGGAGTTTCAGGGCATCATGCCGGTTCGGGGCAAAATTCTCAATTGCCTGAAGGCGGACTATAACCGCATCTTCAAAAGCGAAGTCATTATGGATTTGCTGAAGGTCCTGGGCTGCGGGGTAGAGGTGACCGGGAAGCGGGGCAAGGATCTGGCGGCCTTTGATCTGGGGAATCTCCGGTGGAGTAAGGTGCTGATTTGCACCGACGCCGACGTAGACGGCTTCCAGATCCGGGCTCTGATTCTCACCATGCTGTACCGGCTGACGCCTACCCTGATCCGGGAGGGCTATGTGTATATTGCCGAGTCTCCGCTGTTTGAAATCATTTACAAGGATCGGACCTGGTTTGCCTATAACGAGGCGGAAAAGGCCCAAATTCTCCAGGAGCTGAAGGGCAAAAAGCCGATTCTGAACCGCTCCAAGGGGTTGGGGGAAAACGACCCGGAGATGATGTGGATGACCACCATGAACCCGGCGACCCGGCGGCTCATCAAGGTCATGCCGGAGGATGCGGAGCGCACCGCCTGGTACTTTGATATGCTCCTGGGAGACAGCCTCAGCGCCCGCAAGGACTTTATTGCAGAAAACGGCCAGCGCTATCTGGAGCTGGCGGATCTTTCCTAAGAGAGGGGGCGGAACATGCCGAGAAAACGAAAGGACAATCCGGAGGCGAATAAGCGGGAGCTTCCCGGCGTGGTGGGCCTGCACGGTTCCGTGGAGGAGCAGCCCATTACCGAGACCCTGGAAGTCAATTTCATGCCCTACGCCATGAGCGTCATCGTCTCCCGGGCCATCCCGGAGATCGACGGATTCAAGCCCTCCCACCGGAAGCTGCTGTATACCATGTATAAAATGGGCCTGCTCAACGGGGGGCGGACCAAGTCGGCCAACATTGTGGGCCAGACCATGCGGCTGAATCCCCACGGCGACGCGGCGATTTATGAAACCATGGTCCGCCTGTCCCGGGGCTACGGGGCGCTGCTGCATCCTCTGGTGGACTCCAAAGGCAACTTCGGCAAGGTCTATTCCCGGGACATGGCTTACGCCGCCTCCCGGTATACCGAGGCCAAGCTGGACGCCGTCTGCGCCGAGGTCTTCCGGGATATCGACTTGGACACGGTGGACATGGTGGACAACTATGACGGGACCATGAAGGAGCCGTCGCTGCTGCCCACGGCGTTTCCCAACGTCCTGGTCTCGGCCAACACCGGCATTGCCGTGGGAATGGCCAGCAACATCTGCGGCTTTAATTTGAAGGAGGTCTGCGACACGGCCATTGCCCGGATGCGGCACCCGGACCATGATCTTTTGCAGACGATGCCGGCGCCGGATTTTCCCACAGGCGGAGCGCTATTGTACGACCCCATGGAGATGCGGGCCATTTACCAAACCGGCCGGGGCAGCTTTAAGGTCCGGGCCAAATGGCGGTATCGGAAAGAGGACAATCTCATTGAGATTTATGAGATCCCGTACACCACCACGGTGGAGGCCGTGATGGACAAGGTTTCGGACCTGATCCGAGGGGGGAAAATTCGAGAGATCTCCGACATGCGGGATGAGACGGACTTGTCCGGCCTGAAGCTGACCATTGATTTGAAGCGGGGGGTCGATCCGGAGAAGCTGATGCAGAAGCTCTTCCGGCAGACGACCCTCATGGACGCCTATCCCTGCAACTTCAACGTTCTCATCGCCGGAATGCCCCGGGTGATGGGGGTGGGGGAGATCCTGGAGGAGTGGACCGCCTGGCGGTGCCAGTGCGTCAAGCGGCGGGTCTATTTCCAGCTGGGCAAGAAACGGGACAAGCTCCATCTGCTGAAGGGCCTGGAGCGGATTCTGCTGGACATTGACAAGGCCATCGCCATCATCCGGGAGACGGAGCTGGAGGCCGAGGTGGTCCCCAATTTGATGATTGGCTTCGGCATTGATCAGGTGCAGGCCGAATTTGTGGCGGAGATCAAGCTGCGCAACATCAACAAGGAGTATATTCTCAAACGCACGGCGGAGACCGGAGACCTGGAGCGGGAAATTCAGGAGCTGGAAGAGACCCTGAACAGCGACCGGAGGATTCGGAGCATCATCATAGGCGAGCTGGAGCAGGTGTCCAAAAAGTTTGGACAGCCCCGGAGAACGGAGCTGGTGTATCACTGGGACACGGCCTCTGCCCAGGAGGCGGCGGAGGAGACGCCGGACTATCCCGTCACGGTTTTCGTCTCCCGGGAGGGCTATCTGAAAAAGATTACGCCTCAGTCGCTCCGGTCCTCGGGAGAGCAGAAGCTGAAAGAGGGCGACGCCCTGGCTCTGGTTCAGGAGACCTCCAACCGGGCGGAGCTGCTGGTTTTTACCGACCGGTTCCAGTGCTACAAGGCCAGACTCTCGGAGTTTGACGACGGAAAGGCCTCTCAGCTGGGGGATTATCTGCCCACCAAGCTCTCCATGGAGCCGGGGGAATCGGTGGTCCGGGTGGTGCTGCCCGGGGATTATTCCGGCTTTGTGCTGTTCTTCTTTGAAAACGGCAAGGCGGCCAAGGTTCCGCTGTCTGCCTACGGCACCAAATCCAACCGCCGCCGGCTCACAGGGGCCTATTCGGACAAAAGTCCCCTCCGGACGGTTCTGGCCTTGGAGAAAGACGAAATGGTGGCGTCCTATTCCACCGACGGCCGGGCGATGATCTTCTCCACGGCGCAGCTGGCCCCCAAGGCCACCCGCGCCACCCAGGGCGTGGCGGTTTTGACCCTGCGGAAGAAGGCGGCCCTGGACCGGGCGACGCCCTTGGCCCAAAGCGGCATCGTCCACCAGGCGCGCTATAAGGGCCGGACCCTCCCGGCGGCCGGCGCGATTCTGCGGCCGGAGGATCTGGAGGAAAAGCAAATGACAATGGAGATGGAAACATAAATTTTTGCGCACGGCGCAAGTACAGAAAGGGAGCGGGCGTTTTGAAAAAACTTTGGTCACAGTGGAAATGGCTGCCCATGGTGGTGGCCGGCTGCGCGGTCTTTTCCCTAGGTTTTGATCTCTTCCTGGAGCCCCACGACATCAACTGCGGCGGCCTTTCCGGCCTGGCCCAGGTGTTTGTGGAGTGGTTCGGCATCGGCACGGTGGGCCTCTGGACGGCTATGATGAACATCCCCCTGTTTATCCTGGGGGGGAAAAAAATCGGACGCCGGTTTTTCTTCGGTTCATTTGTGGGGATGCTGGCCATGTCCGGCTTCCTGGACCTGTTCACCATGATTCCCGTGCCCAAGACGGAGCCGATTTTAGGCGCGCTGTACGGCGGCCTGATCTCCGGCGCGGGGATGGGCCTGGTGTTTCTGTCCGGCGTCTCCTCCGGCGGGACGGACATCATCGTCCGGCTTTTGAAGCTCCGGCACCGGGATATGCCCATTGGGAAGATCTCCCTGTGCCTGGATGTGATGGTGGCGCTGCTGACTGGTATCGTATTCCACGATTTTGCCAAGACCTTGTACAGCGGCGTGACGCTGTATGTCAGCTCCATGCTCATTGACGCGGTGATTTACCGGTTTGACTACTCCAAGGTCGCGATGATCATCTCGCCCCGGTATGAGGAAATTGCCCGGACCATCAACCAGCGCCTGTCCCGGGGCGTGACCCTTTTGGACGGGGAGGGCTATTACAGCCGCCGGGAGACCAAGGTGATTCTCTCGGCCATTAAGCTCCAGCAGGTGACGGAATTGAAGGAGCTGGTGGTGGGGATCGATCCCGACGCGTTCATCATTCTCCAGGAGGCGCACCAGGTGCTGGGCGACGGCTTCCGGAGCTATTCCAAGGATGATCTGTAGCGCGCCCCGGCGGGGGCGCCGGAGCCGTTGGAAAGGAGAGGTGAGATGAGACGAGGCATGTGGCTTTTCTGCCTGGGCTTCGGGCTGTGCCTGCTGGCGGGGTGCTCGGCCTGGCTGGGGGGCGGCTATGCCTCTGTGACGCCTCATGCCGAGGCCTATGCCCAGACCGACCCGGCGGATACGGAGACGGCCTCCGACTATCAACAGCTGCGGCAGGTGCTGATTCACCTGGTGGAAAATTATGTTGACCAGGCCTCGGTGGACGTCACCCGGTATGGCGACGAGCTGGAGGGGGATCTGGACCGGTCGATTCAATGGGTCCGGGAGAACAACCCCGTGGTTGCCTACGCGGTGCAGGACATTCAGGCGGAGGCCGCAGAGGTGGGCGCCCGCCGCATTGTGTCCGTGTCCATTTCCTACCGCCGGACCCAGGAGGAGCTGCAGGCCGTACAGCCTACCCTGGGCGGCAGCGGCGTAGAGGACAAGGTGTCCGGCGCCCTGGAGCGGGCGGAGGCGGAAATTACCCTGCAGGTTTCCGGCTACCAGCCCATGGACCTGGAGGCCTTTGTCCAGACCTATTACCAGGAGCATTTGGACACGGTCATGGAGTGCCCGGAGGTGTCGGTCCAGCTGTATCCCAAGCAGGGCAGCACGCGGATTATGGAAATTCAGTTTCAATACACCAACAGCCGGGAGACGCTGCTGCAAATGAAGCAAAACGTCCAGGTGCTGCTGAACTCTGCGTTGGGCTATGTGGAGGGGCAGGCCTCGGAGCAGCTGAAAGCGGAGCGGCTGTATGCCTTTCTGCGGCCTCTGTTTGTCCAGACAGGTCCGTCGGCCACGCCGGTGTACAGCTTGCTGTGCGTGGGGGTGGGGGACAGCCGGTCCATGGCCATGGTGTACGGCCTTCTGTGCCGCCAGGCGGGCTTGGATTGCCGGGTGGTCTCCGGCACCAGCAGCGGCAGGCAGTGGTATTGGAATATTGTAGAGTTGGACGGCAGGTATTGCCACGTGGATTTGCTGACCGATCTGGAGGGAGACCAGCTGGTGCTCCGGTATGACGAGGATATGACGGACTACGTTTGGAACACCAAGAATTATCCGGCCTGTCCCAAGCCGGAGCCTCCGGCCACGGAGCCGGAAGGGGAGACGACGGAGCCGGCGGAATCGGAGCCGGAGGAAACGGTGGAGGCCCAGACGCCTCCGGAGCCGCTTCCCGAGGAGCCCACACAGCCGGAGCAGACGGAGGAGGGGGCTCAGACGGAGCCGGAATGACCGCCCCCGAAAATGTTTTCCTTTCCCCTTTACAAAACCGGCGTTTGCCGCTTATAATAAGCAAAGTATGAAAAAAGAATGTGAGAGATTGCAATGATAGAATTTGAAGAGTACCGGCTGAAGCTGAACGATTTGAAACCCAAGCTGGAGGCGCTGGCGGTCTCCCTGAATCTGGAAGGGGCGCGCAATGAGCTGGAGCGGTATCATGCCATGCAGGAGGCCCCCGGCTTTTGGGACGACCCGGAGCGGTCTCAAAAGATCGTGGTGCAGGCGAAGTTCCTGGAGACCAAGCTGGAGAAGTACCGTACCATGACCGCGCAGCTGGAGGACCTGCTGACTATCTGCGAGATGGCTCTGGAGGAGCAGGACGATTCCATGCTGCCGGAGCTGGAGGAGGGCTTTGCCCAGCTCTCTCAGCGCATGGAGGAGGCCCGGCTGGAGACCCTGCTCACGGGAGAGTACGACGGAAACAACGCGCTGCTGTCCTTTCACGCCGGCGCCGGCGGCACGGAGGCCCAGGACTGGTGCCAGATGCTGTACCGGATGTACACCCGCTGGGCGGAGCGCCATGGTTTTTCCTACAAGATTTTGGATTATCTGGAGGGCGAGGAGGCGGGCCTGAAATCTGCCGACATTATGATCGAGGGGCCCAACGCCTACGGCTTTTTGAAGGGAGAAAACGGGGTGCACCGTCTGGTGCGTGTGTCCCCCTTTGACGCCAATGCCCGCCGGCAGACCTCCTTTGCCGCAGTGGAGGTGATTCCGGAGATCACGGATACCTCCAACGATGTGGAGATCCGTCCCGAGGACATTGAGATGCAGGTTTACCGCTCCTCCGGCGCCGGGGGCCAGCACATCAACAAAACCTCCTCCGCCGTGCGCCTGATTCACAAGCCCACCGGGATTGTGGTTTCCTGCCAGACGGAGCGGAGCCAGTTCCAGAACCGGGAGACCTGTATGCGGATGCTCCGCTCCAAGCTGGTGGAGATCAAGGAGCGGGAGCATTTGGAAAAGATCTCGGATATCAAGGGCGTTCAGCAAAAAATTGAATGGGGCAGTCAGATTCGGAACTATGTTTTCATGCCCTATACCCTGGTGAAGGACACCCGCACCGGCTGTGAGACCTCGAATGTGAACGGCGTCATGGACGGGAATCTGGATCCCTTCCTCAATGCCTATCTCACCTGCATGGCTACGGGCAACTGGGTGAGCAAGTAAAAATCCCACCGTTTCCGCCTGGATTTGTGCATGATTGACAAATCCAGGCGAATGTGTTATTCTGATATCAAATCGGGGGAGCTTGTGAAGCAGGCTGAGAGGAAGTCATCCAACTTCGACCCTTTACCTGATGCGGGTAATGCCGCCGTAGGAAGTCATATCTGTGATTTCAATACGGAGGCATGCTCAGCCGGGCGGCCTCCGGTTTTTTGTACGTCTTTGAAAGGGGGAACGAAACGGCGCCAATTTCATAGGGGCAGAGGGGGAGCGCCCTGTGCTCTGTAGCTTGCAGCGATGGGAAGCCGTGTTCCGGCGTGAGAGGAGACCAGGAAGTCTCGACCGGCCGATCCGTCAGACGGGGAACGCCTGCCGGTTCGGGTGGGGAAACGACGCTGCAGCTGCCGTTTCTCCGGGAAACCTTTCAAAGGAGTTTGTAAAATGAAGAAAAATCAAGGAAGAAAAATTGCGGTGGCAGGGCTGCTGTGCGCCGTTGCCGTGGCGGGAAGCACGCTTTCCTTTCCGGTTTTCGGCAGCAAATGCGCGCCGGTGCAGCATATGGTGAACATCCTCTTTGCGGTATTTTTGGGGCCCGCGTATGGGGTGGCCGGGGCCTTTGGCGCCAGCCTGATTCGGAATCTGGTCGGCCTGGGAAGTCTCATGGCGTTTCCCGGCAGCATGCTGGGCGCTCTGCTGTGCGGCCTGGTTTACCGGAAGACCGGCAATCTCATGCTGACCCTGGCGGCGGAGGTGTTTGGGACTGCGGTATTGGGCGGCCTGTGCGCCTATCCGGTGGCCGTCCTGCTCATGGGCCAGCCGGCCGGCGAGGTGGCGTTTTACGCTTACATCATCCCGTTTTTGATTTCCACGGCCGTCGGCTCGGTCTTGTCCGGCGTTCTGCTTTTCTCTTTGGAAAGAGCGAAGGCGCTGGGGCCGATGCAGGAGAAGCTGGCATAACGGCAAGCTGCAACCATACATGCATGTTCGGAGCGCCGCCTATCTAGGCGGCGCTCTTGAAACGGTTGAGAAAGCCCCCTCGGGGCTTTCCCAATCAGAAGACGGCGGCGGTTGGGCGGAGAATCCGACCGGACGGCCTGACTGGGAGGTGTCCCCCTGCGCACATGCCCCCAGGAAACGGATTTTCCCTTTGCTTTCGTGCCTACAGGCGCGAAGCGGAGGCTCTTTGGACAGTTCTCGGAGCGTCGCCTGTTTCGGCAGCGCTCCGTTCTGTAAAATTTTATAATGGAGAGATGAAGTATGCAATTTATGGAGCAGACCATAGCCCATTCCCTGGAGGTCTGGAAACGCTGCGCCGAGACCCGCTTTGTGCGGGCCATGGGAGAGGATACCCTGGACCGGGAGATGTTTCTGGATTACATCGTTCAGGACAGCATCTATCTGCGGGACTACCTGAAGGTCTTTGCTTACGCCATTACCAAGTCCGATACTCTGCGGGACATGCAGCTGTATTACCAGTTGTTGGGTTATGTCAACGACGGGGAAAACGTGACGCGGCTCAACTATCTGAAGGATCTGGGCATCACCGACGCGCAGGTGGATCAGATGGCCAAGCGGGGACCCTGCGCCGATTACTGCCGGTTTTTGGTGGAGACGGCGGCCCGGGGAACCCAGGAGGATATCTTAATGGCGATGCTGCCGTGTATGCTGGGATACCGCTACGTCTTTGAGGAGCTGAAAAAGCGCGCGCCTCAGGTGATGGACGGCTATTACGGTCCTCTGGTGGCGGACTACACCTCGGAGGGCTACGAGGCCTGCTGCAAGTTCTGGACGGAAATTGCCCAGGAGAAATGCGGCGGGCTGGATCCGGAGCGGCAGAAGGAACTGGAAGAGGTTTTCTACCAGGCCAGTCTCCATGAGCTGTACTTCTGGCAGATGGCAGGAGGGGAGCGGTAACATGTCTCCGGAATTGCCTCTGGGGGAGCTGCTGCGTCAGGTCCGGCAGCGTGCGCCGCTCATTCACAGTATTATGAACTACGTCACGGCGAACGACTGCGCCAACGTCTTGCTGGCTTGCGGCGCTTCTCCGGTGATGGCCAGCAGCCCCGAGGAGGCCGCAGAGATGACCGCCGCCAGCGACGGCCTGTATCTCAATCTGGGGACCCTCAGCGCCGGTGCTGTGGCGGCGATGCTTGCGGCGGGCAGCCGGGCGAGGGACTTGGGCCGTCCGGTTCTCCTGGACCCGGTTGGCGTCGGCGCCTCCCGTTTTCGCCGGGAGGCGGTCCGGTCCTTGCTGGAATCGGTTCCCCTTGCCGCCATTCGGGGCAATCTCTCGGAAATCAAGGTCCTGGCGGCCCATGCGTGTACGGGAAAAGGCGTGGATGCCTCTGAGGCGGACCGAATCACAGAGGAGAATTTCAGCGCCGTGGCGGCTCTGGCGGGGGAGCTTGCCCGTCGAACCGGCGCGGTGATCGCCGTAACGGGGGCCATGGATGTGGTCTGCGATGGCCTTCGGACCGTTTGTGTGCGCAACGGACATCCCATGATGAGCCGCATCACGGGGACGGGCTGTCAGCTCTCGGCCGTGATGACGGCGTTTTTGGCCGCAAATCGGGACTGTCCCCTGGAGGCGGCGGTTGCCGCAGTGTGCGCCGTGGGCCTTTGCGGGCAGACGGCCTATGCCAGGCTGACAGGACCGGAGGGAACGGGCGCATTCCGGATGTATCTGCTGGACGCGGTGTCCCGCCTGACGCCGGAAGAGCTGGAGAGAGGAGCGCAATATGAAGTGCAATCGTGAGATGATGCGCCTTTATGCGGTGACGGACCGCAGCTGGGTGGGACAGGGCACGCTGAAAGACCAGGTGGCCTGTGCCCTTCGGGGCGGCGTGACCTGCGTGCAGCTGCGGGAGAAGGAGCTGGATCTGCCCGCGCTTCTGGCCGAGGCGCAGGAGATTGGGGCGCTGTGCCGGAGCTATGGGGTGCCTTTTCTCATCAATGACAGCGTGGAGGCGGCGCTGCAGTGCCGGGCCGACGGCGTTCACGTGGGGCAGCAGGACCAAAACGCCCGGGAGGCCCGCCGTCTGCTGGGGCCCGACCGGATTCTGGGGGTCTCGGCCCGTACGGTGGAGCAGGCGGTGGAGGCGGAGAAAAACGGCGCCGACTATCTGGGCGTCGGCGCCGTCTTTGCCACCTCCACCAAGCAAGACGCCCGGCCGGTCTCCTATGAGACGGTGCAGGCCATTTGCCGGGCGGTGTCCATTCCGGTGGTGGCCATTGGGGGCATCGGCAGGGACAATCTCCTGGCCCTGTCCGGCAGCGGCGTAGACGGGGTGGCCCTGGTCTCCGGAATTTTTTCCGCCTCGGATATCGAGGCGGCATGCCGGTCTCTGCGGGCGCTGTCCGAACAGATGGTACGTGGAAAAAAACGGGAGGGATAAGAAAATGAAAACGGTACTCACCATTGCCGGCTCCGACTGCAGCGGCGGAGCGGGCATTCAGGCCGACCTGAAAACCATTACGGCCCATAAAATGTACGCCATGAGCGTAATCACGGCGCTCACCGCGCAAAATACCACAGGAGTCTACGGCGTGCTGGAGGCGTCGCCGGAATTTGTATCCCAGCAGCTGGACTGCGTGTTCACGGACATTCCCCCGGACGGCGTCAAAACCGGCATGGTTTCCAGCAGCGGCATCATCCGGGCGATTGCGGAGAAGCTCCGGCAGTATGGGGCCCGGAACGTGGTGGTGGACCCGGTGATGGTTTCTACCAGCGGCTCCAAGCTCCTGTCCGACGAGGCCTATCAGGCTCTGGTGGAGGATTTGCTGCCCTTAGGCGCCGTGCTGACGCCGAATCTCTCCGAGGCCCAGGTCCTGTGCGGATTTCCCGTGGAGGGAGAGGCGGATATGGTCCGGGCGGCCCGGGAGATTTCCCGGCGGTATTCCGGGGCGATTCTCATCAAGGGCGGCCATTTGACCCAGGACGCCGCAGATTTGCTGTACCGGGACGGGCAGGCCCTTTGGTTCCGCTCCGCCCGGGTACAAACCCGCAATACCCATGGAACCGGCTGCACCTTGTCGTCGGCCATAGCCTGCGGCCTGGCGGCGGGCTATGACCTGGAGGAGAGCGTCCGGCGGGCCAAGGACTACCTGACCGGGGCTCTGGCCGCCGGTCTGGACCTGGGTCGCGGCCCCGGACCGGTCGACCACACCTACCGGCTCTGATTTAGAAAGCCGGGTTCTCCGGCGAGAAAACGCCGTATGACGGGAGCAAAGCCGGAGCCGAATTCAAGGGGCTGTTCCAAAATAGAATTTCTTAAAGAGGCCTAAGATTTATGGCGCAGAAAACGAGTATTTATCGCTTTCTGCGCCATTTTTTAAATTTTCTCTAAAAGAAAATTTGCAAACATTGCATTTTGAGACAGCCCCTTGATGATCGCAGCCGGTTTTTCACCTGTACACGGAAAAAGCTTGCTTTCCCAACAATTTTCTGCTGTTTTGCCAGGTTGGAATGCCGTCCGGGCGGAGGGGTTTTCACGATGGAGCCCATGCTCCGTCCTGCATGTGGAAAACCACGTCTGCCGCCTCGGCAACGACGGGATCGTGGGTGACGAGGATGACGCAGCGATTTTCTTCGTGGGCCAGCCGCTGCAAAATCCGGACAATATTCCGGCTGTTTTCCTGGTCCAGATTGCCGGTCGGCTCGTCGGCCAGGACGATCTCGCTGCCTGCCGCCAGGGTTCGTGCGATGGCGACCCGCTGCTGCTCACCGCCGGACAAAGTGGCGGGTAGGCGGGGGTACTGGGAGGGGGAAATGTCCACAGACTGCAATTTTTGCCGGGCAAGCTCCAGCGCCTGCGCCTTGGGGCGTCCCTGGATGATCAGAGAATACGCTGCATTTTCTTCCACAGTCAGCAGAGGAAAGAGGTTGAAATCTTGATAAATCACAGAGATTCTCTCCCTGCGCAGGCGGTTGCGGTCCATGTTTTCCATGGCGTTGCCATCTAGGAGAACGGTTCCGGAGGTGGGGAGCAGGAGGCCCGCCAGCATAGACAACAGGGTGGTTTTCCCACTGCCGCTTTTTCCCATAATAACAGATAGCTTTCCTGTTTCAAAGGTAGCTGTAACGCCCCGGACGGCGTGAACCGTGTGATGCCGCCCGGTATATTGGTAATGTACATCTCGTAATTGGAATTCCATTTTACTCCGCTCCTTTGATACATTGTACCAAATCTTTGTGCAGGAAAACGCACATTGCAATAACGGTCCCCAGACAGTTGGCGGCGAGAAAGAGCCCCAGAATGTGCCAAGGAGGGGCGACTTTGCAGGCAAGCCAAACCGACAGGACGCCTGCGGCCAGACCCGTCAGATGCAGTCCCAACAATTCCAGCCAGTTTGCGATGAAGATCTGAAGCTTGGACAGGCCCAGCAGCTGCTGGAGCGCCAACTCGCGCTCCCGATGCTTGAATATCAAATGGCTCACCACAACCCCCAGCACAGCGGTAAGGGCCACGAGGAGAGAAATGCACAACCGAAAAATTTTCTGATGATGCTGTAGGCTGTTCACCGTTTCGACCAGGCCGTCGTCGTAGACGGCAAGGGCATAGGGATAAGTTTCGTAAACGGGAGAGGAATCCCAGGAAACCGGCGTGCCTTCCGGGTCCGGCTTTACAAAGTACCGCCCGGCGCACACTTCCCAAAATTCATCAATTTTACGGTTGTCTTGTATCGTGGCGGATATGCAGTCGGCTTGCACATGGCCGTTGACTGCTTTGCACAGCTCCGTTGCGCATTTCCAGGGGAGATAGATTGCGTCTTGCGCCGCGCCGGAGTAGGTTCCGGCTACGGAAACCGTGAGCTGCGCCGTGCTGGCGTCGTGGTAGGTGCCGACGGCGGTCAAAGTGAGGTTCTGCCCCGCTTCCAGACGGACCTGCCGGTAAAGCTCCTCCGGCAACAAGCATACGGCTGCCTGGGTGGATAGGATCTCCTCGCTGTAGCCGTCCAGCCAGGTGATGACGCAGCCTTCCTCCGCCCGCAACTCCCGGGCAGGCTGCAAGCTGGTCAGGCCGACCAGGGAGAGGGGGGTCTCTCGGAGCGTTCCGTGCAGGGTCACCTTTGCTTGCGGGTCGGCGATGTAGTTTTGAAAGGGAATCTCGTGGGGATCGGCTCGAAACGTCTCATCGCCGAGGAACAGCCGGATGACCCATTCCGGCAAAGCAAGGGAGTCGGACTGTGTACCGGTCAGGTTGGTCACGCTGCAGGTCACCGTTTTTTGCCGGTATACCGCGTCTATTTCCTGCTCCATCCGCACGTCGCCGGCGTAAAGGCTGTATAGCAGCAGAGCGAGCGCAAAGTTGAGAACTGCAACGCCGATGCAGACCGGGGCGCGTCCCCGCATTTGCCGCAGCAAAAAAGGCTGTTTCATCAGCGACTCCTCCCAGGCGCGTCCTTTAAACTGCGCAGCAGATACCCAGTCAGCAGATACAGAATACCGGCCAGGCACAGCGCTTGCACGCCGGTCAGGGCGAGCATCATTCCGGCGGTGTGGGAGAGGGTCACTTCCGCCCCGGCCGCGGTTCCAATGCGGCTGGTAACGGCATCCAGGAGAACGGCTCCCAGGACTCCGCCCAAGAAAAGGCCGGGCAGGAGAATCCCGGCGGCAGTTTCCATGAGGTACCTGCGGATTTGCCCCAACGGTACGCCCAAAGCCCACATGCGCCGGATTTCCCTTCGCTGCTGCAGGGGAAAGAGCAGCAGATACAGCAAAATCAAACCGGCCCAGGCGCCCAGACCCACGGCGACCACGGTGGTGGAAACCGAGAAGTAGCTTTGTAAGCTGCTTTGCATAACCGAATAGCCCTGATCATAGTAAACAAATAAGCCGCTTAGGTTGTTCGCTGCAAGCAGGGCCTCCATGGCATCCTGCGTGCCGTTTTCCAGGGTGATGGTGCGGAAGATGCCGCTGTCCGACGTGGTGGTTTGACAAGACACGGCTTGCTCCGGGACAAAGATCGTGTTGGGCGTGAAGGCGTATTCGTCCTCCGTCCACGCGTTTTTCTGGCGGTAAATCCCCACAACCTCATAAGCTTCCTCCTCTGCCGCAAAGCCCAGTTGGGGAGAATAGTAGGCAGCCGAGGGGTTTGCAGTTTTAGCAAACGGCTGATAGGGAATGTTCTCATCTCGTTCATAGAACCCTAGGGAAATGGAATCTCCCACGGAAATGCCGTTGGCTGCGGCCAGGGCCTCTGAAATGACGCAAACGCGGCTCCCCTTGTCGTATTCCTGCTGGGTAAAGCTTCGGCCCTCTGAAAGCATGGCGTCTTCGATGGCAAATTGCGCCATTGCCCGCAGGTTTGGCGTTGCCACCACGGGGAATGCATGACGGTTGATCTGTAGGCAGTCCAGGGCCTGGAGCCACGCCTCGTCTTTTGTAGTCTGTAAAAATGCAGAAGCCGAGCCGGGGATGGCCGTAATGCCGGCCTGCCCATAGCGCAGGATATAGTCCGTGGCGGAGATTGTTTGCACGGAATTGCCGTCGGAAAGCAAAACCTCCTCCGCGCCCAGCTGACCGATGTATAAAAGGGGATTGGTGCAGATGGTCAGGCTGCTGCAGTCTACCCAATCCAAATCCTCCTGGGTGAGATACAATCCTCCTTCATAAACCGCCCGATATGGGGTCTCGGCGCCTGAAATTTGGAAGGATTCCTGATCAAGCTGCTGGATCTCCTCCTCAGAGAGCATCCGAATGTGGGACCAGTCTACTTCAGAGAAAAGCTCTGCGTCTCCGTTTGCAATCTTGCAGCGCAGCTGCCAATCCAGATCCTGATAATCTGTCCCGTAGATCAGATAATTTTGCCCTTGTTCCAGGGAAAGCGACTGCAATTGGGCGTCCGATTCCAGCCGCAGAGAAATCCGGACGGTGCGTCCGGTGGGATCGGGATAGCCGTCCTGCAGGAAAACAACTTCCCGGATGGTCCCTGTGAGCATGGCCGCCACGCCGTAGCCTGCGGGGTCCGAATCTCCCCACATCATATCTGCTGTGGCGAAGGGTTCGGCGCTGCCGATCTCCTCCAGCTGTATCACAAACATGGCGCAGGTGTACGGTATGGTATCTAAGGCGCGAGGTGCGTCGGCGGACAAAGCCGTTCCCACCTCCGCATAGTTTAAAGGCGTTAGGCTGGGACAGTAGCCGGAAATCAAGCCGTGATACGCCATACTTTTGACGATATCCGGCGCGGCATCCGGCAGCGATGCCAGGAAATCCATGACCTCCTGGGGCTGACTCGGAAGGTAGGTGACCCCAACTGTCTCGCCGTTTTCATCCAAAATGTTTTGTTGCTGGTATTTTCCGGTGGGTAAGGCAACGGTTACATAATCCTGCTCCACCTTTGCCTGTGTTTGCAATGCCGCAAAGCATTGCCCAACGCTCAGGCACAGCAATGTGCCGGCCAGCATGACCAGCAGAATTCCCAGCCCTGTTTTTCCAGGTCTGCGCCATAGCGGAATCCAACCCTTCAAGCTCGTCACCTGCTTTCTACTACAATCGCCCGATGGGACGCAGGGGCCGGCAGGTCTCTGCCGGCCCCAAAAAACGGAGGAGATCGGTTGTTTTTTCAAGCACTGCATGCGGCCCGCGTTTTGAAACAAATTATGAAATCTCTACATTTTTCTGTTAAAGCTGATGCAAGGATATTTCCTGCCTGGGATCGAAGAGAAAACCTATGAGTAAAATATACCAGAAATAAAGGGGGAAGTCAAGAGATGTGCCCTGACATGGCTTGGACAAGGAAAACATCAGTAATGATATTCTACATTTTTTCTGCTTTCGTGTTCTACATCCAGGCGAGGTGACAAGCCGTTGCGTTCTTCTTTTGACATTCCGGCACGCGCCGGGCGGGAAGCGGGGCTTGGAAGGGCGGCCGGGGGATTACCGGAAGGCTTTCCAGAATCCCTTTTTCTCGTAGGGCTCTGTGTGAAGGGCCTGCAGGCGGTAGCCTATGGCGTCGAGGGCCTTGCGCAGGGCGTCTTCCGGGATGTCTGCATCGGTCACAATGACGGTCTCTGCCTTGGAGTGGGAGGAGGAGACCTTTTTCACGGGGAAGGTCCGGCGAATGACGTCGTTGATGTGGCTTTCGCACATGCCGCACATCATTCCGTCGATTTTTAAGGTAATTTTTTGCATCGCTGTCATCCTTTCTTCTGCGGTCCGGCCGGAAGGCCGGGATGTGGGTTAGTAATTCCTAACTATCGGGCTAAAACATAGCCCGCCCTGGGCCGCAAATTTCACTGGGGTATGGGCAAGCTTTCTTTTGAGGCTCCCTGGGGGGCGGAAGGGCAAAGGGGCTGTTGCAGGTGGAATCCCCAGGCCCGGACGGATTGGGTGTCTTTTCCCATGCCTGTGTCCCGAGGAAGCAGGAGGTCCGGTTGAATTTCGCACCTGCGGGCGGGGAACTCCCCCGGCCGGACCGGCTTTCGTTTCTTTTGCTATTGTAGCGAATGCAGGGCTCTTTGTCAAGGAAGCTGCAAGTATCTCAGGGCTTGGGCAGCTCCGTCCGTCTTGCCATTTGGGCGAAAATATGTTACTATAAATTTCCAGTAAAGGCAAAGAAGGTGTCGGCCCTTGGAGGAGATCGTGGATATTTACGATGCCCGCAGGCAGCGCACCGGCCGGGTTCACCGGCGGGGCGAGCCGCTGCAAAAGGGAGAATACGGGCTGGTGGTCTGCGTGTGGGTGTCCGACGGCGCAGGCCGGCTGCTTCTGACCAAACGGGCCCCGGAAAAGGAATCCTTCCCCAATGCGTGGGAGAACTCCGGGGGCTCGGCCTGGGCGGGGGAAACCAGCCGGCAGGCCATTGCCCGGGAGCTTCGGGAGGAGACCGGAATCCGGGCCGGGGAAGAGGAGTTTCTGCTTCTGGAGTCGGCCCGAGGGGGAGAGTCCTTCTTTGACTTTTATTTTCTCATTCACCCGGTTCCCCGGTCGGAAATTGTGCTTCAGCCCGGGGAGACCAGCGACGCCAGATGGGTGACCCTGGACGAGCTCCGGGAGATGATTCGCGCCGGTCTGGTGGCCAAGCCCATCGCCCGGCGCTTCCGCCGCCAGGAGGCCCGGCTGGAACGGCTGGTCTGGAAACGCGCCGGTGAGAGCTCCGGCAGGCCCTAGGGTTCCAGGCGGTACACGGCGTCTCCCTCCGACGCGCTGTCCGGCAGCAGGCAAAAGAGGCTTTTGCCCGCCAGATGGATTACCTCGCCGGTTTCCAGGTCCGACAGAGCTAAAAAATGAGAGCAGTAGAGCTTTCTGTCGAGAATAAATTGATTCATGGGGTCGTATCCGCAAATTCGAAATCTGCCCCTTTGACAGGAGGGGGAGGCGGCGAAAAATCGGTCCAGCGTTTCCCGGTGCGCCGATTCCTGGGCTGCGGCTACGGCAGCGGCGGCTTCCAGGGCGGCCTGTTCCAAGGGGACAGGCGGAAGCTGGGAAAATTGCCGGTCCAGGAAGGAAAACAGCGGCTTGCTTTGACCCGACAGGCTGTGGCGCAGCTCCAAACCGGCGCGTTGGGCCCCAAGCAGGAGCAGCGCGCCGGAGTAATAGGCCATGCGCCGGGTGTCCGCCAGCAGGGGACCGGGATTTTGCAGAATGGCGCGGGAACGGTCCAGCTGCGCCCGGTATTTTTCCGGGGCCAGGGCCTCCAGGGCCGACAGGTCGGCGAACTCCGCCATTCCCTCCGCCGTTTCCACCAGACACTCCTGCTCCCATTCCGGACTGTCCTGCCGTTGCCGCCGGAGGGCGCAGAATTGAGACAGGCATTCCAGGGCCATGGAAGGGTCGGCGGTTACGGCCTGGGCCAGGAGCGCCCCTTCCTGCATCCGGGAGGCCAGGCTGGACGGCGGGGCGGGTGAGAGAAGGAGGGGAATATCCTGGGGAAACCGGCTTTCCCGGCAGGTGAACTGGTAGACGTGGAAAAGCTCATGGACCAGATTGGCGGCCAAATGGTCCGGGTCCTCTTCTCCCTCCAGCTCCCAGATGGCCAGATAGCCGCCTTGCCACGGCAGGGCGGTATTGCCCAGAAAGGACTGGGGACGGGGCTGGAGTGCACCGGCGATGCAGGCCAGCTGCCCCTGATATAGCGCAAAGGCGCCTGGGGAGAATCCGGGCCAGATTTGTGCAAACGGGACTCGCGCCAGGCGGCTGGAGACGGCTTGATACATGGATTGCAGCATAGGGAAACCTCCTTTTCTCCCATGTTACCACAGAGCGCGGCCCATGTCCACATAGAGTTTGAAAGACTTCACACCCCCCTTTGTCCCGGCGCTTCGGCACGATTTCGGTTCCGGCGGGCAGGCGGCGCAGGGCGCGGAGAATTGCAAAAAAGAGGGGAGCCGGCGTGTTGGGCCGGCTCCCCTTCGGTGTAGCGCCGCCCGGCTGGGCGGCGCGACGGTATCATTCGATGACGACGGTACGGTTGCTGGGTGCGGTTTCCGTCCGCTTGGGCAGGGTCAAGGTCAGAATCCCGTTTTGATATGCGGCCTTGATCCGGGTCGTGTCGATGTCGGAGACGTCGAAGCTCCGGCTGTAACTGCCCCATGTGCGCTCGCGGCGGACAAAGTTGCCCTTCTGATCCTTTTCCTCCGACTCGGTCTTGTGTTCGGCGGAGATGGTCAGGTTGTTGTCGCTGAGCTGGATGTCAATGTCCTCCTTCTGGAAGCCGGGAAGCTCCGCTTCCAGCAGGTAGCTGTCTCCCTTGTCCCGGATGTCGGTTTTGAAGGAGGCCAGGGTATTGCCGCCCCAGAAGCGGCGTTCCATTTCCTCCATCATCTGGAAGGGATCATAGTAAGAGATTTCATTATGTTTCCGATAAGGCGTCAGGTTAAACATCATACATACCTCCAATTGAGCTCCGCCCCGTGTTCCGGGGCGCTGCTTTTTTTATTTGTCTATACTATATCCCGCATCTATGAATAAATACCGGTTATTGTGTGAATAGAATGTGAATTTTAGCACTCTCAGAAAGAGAGTGCTAAAATTCGGAACAGGAGGTATGAAAGGGAAAACGCCGGTTTCTTCCGGCCTATGCGCCGGCGGCAGCCTGGAGCGGTTGCTTCAGGTGAAGCAGGGCGGCGCCGTTGTCCCAAGCGATCATTTGCTGCTCCCGGCCGGTCAGGGGCAGGGCGAGGAATTTTTCTACCTCGTCTTTGGGGCGCCACATGGGAAAATCAGTGCCGAATAGAACCCGCTCAGCGCCGTAAGCGCGGACCATGGAGACGGCTTCTTCCCGGGTGACGCCGAAAAAGGTGGAGGAGATATCTACATACAGGTTGTCGTACCGCCCGGCCAAGGCCCGAGCGGCCTCCTTCCAAATGGTATAGCCGCCCATGTGCGCGCCTACAAAGGTGGTCTCGGGGAAGGCCTCCAGCACCGGCTTCAGCTGCTCCGGGTTGGAGAAGGAGAAGCGGTAGTCCCCTGTGTGGAGCAGGAAGGGAACCCGCCCGCCCACCAGCTCGTAGAGCTTCATGGCCTTGGGGTCGTTCAGGGCGAAGCGCTGCATGTCGGGATGGAGCTTAACGCCGTGCAGGCCCAGCTCCAGCAGATGCTCCACATCGCCCCGGGGGTCCGGACTGTAGGGATGAAGCGTGCCGAAGGACAGGCAGCGCCCGCCGCTGGCGGCCGCCTTGCGGGCCAGGAACTCGTTGATGTGCTGGACCTGGTGGGGAACTGTGGCGGCGGAGCAGAGGACGGTCTTTGCAATGCCGGCCTCGGCCTGGGCCTGCAGCACGTCGTCCAGGGACGCGGTTTGCTCCGGAATCTCCACCCCACGATGGACCTGGTAGAACTGCGCCACCGCCTCGGCGGCCTTTTCTGCAATGGCGTGGGGGTATACGTGACAGTGAAAATCTAGAATTTGCATAAGCTGTTGTAGACGCTCCTTATAAACGCTTTAAAATTTCCAGCAGGTAATTCCACATCCGGGCGGTGGAGGCGATGTTCAGCTTTTCCCGGCTGGTGTGAATGTCCTGCATCTGGGGACCGAAGGACACGCAGTCCAGGCCCGGCAGCTTGTCGCCCAGAAGGCCGCACTCCAGCCCGGCGTGAATGGCCACCACCTGGGGCTCTCCGCCGAACATCTGCCGGTAGGTCTGCACCATCAGGTCCCGCAGAGGGGAGTCCTTCCGGTATTCCCAGGCCGGATACTCGCCCATTTGGCTGTAGGCGGCGTGGAAGTCTCCGGCGATGTCCCGGAGCTGCTGCAAAAGGGACTCCTTTTCCTCGTTGACGGAGCTGCGGACGGAGAAGGTCAGGTGCAGCCGGTCCTCCTGAATCTGCGCAATGCCCAGGTTCAACGAGGTCTGAACCAGGCCCTCTATGTCCCGGCTCATGGCCTGGACGCCGTTGGGAACCGCCTGGAGCAGGGCGGCGGCCTGCTTCGAGTCGTCTGTGCTCATGGCCATGCCCCCCAGAGCCTCCGCCTCCCGGACGGAGATGGTGAGCGCCGGATCGTCATACCGGCTTCTGGCCTCAGCCTGGAGTGACTCCGCCAGGGTCCGAATGAGGTCCAGATCCAGGCCCATGGCCACCAGGTTTACCCGGCAGCTTCTGGGGATGGCGTTGTCCTTGGCGCCGCCGGAGAGACTCACGATGCATACCGGCATCTTCTCCTGGATGCGGACCAGAAGCTCGCCCATCACCTTGTTGGCGTTGGCCCGGTTTTTGTGGATTTCCACGCCGGAGTGCCCGCCCTGGAGCCCGTCCACCAGGAGCTCTACGCAGGGGCCGTACACCGGACGGCGGCTCAGGGGCAGATCCATGGAGGCCGTGGCGCCGCCGGCGCAGGAAACCGTGAGTACGCCCTCGTCTTCGGAGTCCAGATTGACCATCCGGCGGCCCTGAAGATCCGTCAGGTCTATGGCGGCGGCGCCCAGCATGCCGATCTCCTCATCGACGGTGATGATGACCTCCAGGGGAGGATGGGGAAGATCCCGGGCGTCCAACAGGGCCAGGGCGTAGGCCACGGCGATGCCGTCGTCGCCGCCCAAGGTGGTGCCCCGGGCGAAAATGTCCGTTCCGTCGTGGGTCAGGTCCAGGCCGTCGCGCGCAAAGTCAAGGGGGCAATCCGGCTCCTTTTCACAGACCATGTCCATATGTCCCTGGAGAATCACCGGGGGATGGTCCTCATAGCCGGGCGTGCCGGGCTGAAAAATGACCACGTTGTTCCATTCATCCTGCCGGAAGCGAAGGCCCCGGTCCCGGGCAAACTGGACCAGGTAGTCGCTGATGGCCTTGGTATTCCGGGAGCCGTGGGGAATGGCGCAAATTTCTTCAAAAAAGCGAAATACGCCGGCCGGCTCCAGACCGGCCAGGGGATGCTGTTCCATCAAATACACTCCTTTATGGGAATTTGATTTTGCCATATAACCTTATTTTATCACGCCGGTTCTGTTCTGTCCAGGAGAAACCGACCGGCGGGTGTTTTTTTGCTGGAAGCGTCTGCGCCGCCCCGATCTAGCCTTGCAGGTGTCCGTACTGGAGGGACAAAAGGCGCGAAAAGGAAAGGGCCGCCGCAGGATCTGCGGCGGCCTCGGGCGGTTGGATTAGATGTCTTTGGATTTGCTGTCGATTTCCGCCCGGCAGCGGGTCAGGAAGGCCGGCAGGTCCATGACGCCTTCGTCGCCGCCGGAGCGGGTGCGGACGGCGACGGTACCGGCCTCCGCCTCCTTGTCGCCGACGATCAGCATGTAGGGCGTTTTCTCCAGCTGGGCCTCCCGGATTTTCTTCCCGATTTTCTCGCTGCGGAAATCGCCTACGGCGCGGATGCCCACGTCTTTCAGGGCCTTCACCACGCCCTCGGCGTAATCGTGGGCCCGCTCGGTGATGGGCAGCACCTTGACCTGGGTGCCCATAAGCCACAGAGGCAAGGCGCCGGCGAACTCCTCAATCATATAGGCCAGGGTCCGCTCGTAGCAGCCCAGGGAGGTGCGGTGGATGATATAGGGGGTCTTCTTCTGCCCGTCGGCGTCGACATATTCCATGCCGAACTGCTTGGCCAGGAGCATGTCGATCTGCAGGGTGACCAGGGTGTCCTCCTTGCCGTAGACATTTTTGTACTGAATGTCCAGCTTCGGGCCGTAGAAGGCGGCCTCGTCGATGCCCACCGTGTATTCCACGCCCAAATCGTCCAGGATTTGGGCCATGGCGGACTGGGCCCGCTCCCATTGCTCGGGGGTTCCCTCGTATTTGTTGTTGGGGTTGGCGGGGTCCCACTGGGAGAAGCGGAAGGTGCACTTGTCCAGCAGGCCCACGGTGCTCAGGCAGTATTTGGCCAGGTCCAGGCAGCCCTTGAATTCCGCCTCCAGCTGGTCCGGGCGGAGGATCAGGTGCCCTTCGGAGATGGTGAACTGCCGGACGCGGATGAGGCCGTGCATTTCGCCGGAGTCCTCGTTGCGGAACAGGGTAGAGGTCTCGCCGTAGCGCAGGGGCAGATCCCGGTAGGAGCGCATTTTGCTCAGATAGACCTGGTACTGGAAGGGGCAGGTCATGGGGCGCAGGGCGAAGCAATCCCGGGTCTCGTCGTGGGGATCGCCGATGACGAACATGCCGTCCAGATAATGGTCCCAGTGGCCGGAGATTTGATACAGCTCCCGCTTGGCCATGAGGGGGGTTTTGGTCAGGATATAGCCCCGCTTCTCCTCCTCGTCCTCCACCCAGCGCTGGAGCAGCTGAATGGCCCGGGCGCCGTTGGGCAGCAGCACGGGGAGGCCCTGACCCACCACGTCCACGGTGGTGAAATAGTCCAGCTCCCGGCCCAGCTTGTTGTGGTCCCGCTTCCGGGCCTCTTCCTGCTTGCGCAGGTATTCCTCCAGCTCCTCCTTCTTGGGGAAGGCGATGCCGTAAATTCTCTGGAGCATCTTCCGGTTGGAGTCGCCCCGCCAGTACGCGCCGCAGCACTGAGTGAGCTTGCAGGCGTTGGCCTTGATCCGGCCGGTGGAGTCCAGGTGGGGCCCGGCGCACAGGTCGGTGAATTCGCCCTGGGTGTAGAAGGAAATCACGGCGTCTTCGGGCAGGTCCTCGATGAGCTCGACCTTGTACGGCTCGTTTTTCTCCTGCATGTAGGCGATGGCCTCGGCCCGGGGCAGTTCGCTCCGCTCCAGATGGAGCCGTTCCTTGCAGATCTTTTTCATCTCCGCCTCGATCTGCTCCAAATGCTCCTGGGTGAAGGAGAAGGGGCTGTCGAAGTCGTAATACCAGCCCTCGTCAATGGCGGGGCCGATGGCCAGCTGCACCTCGGGCCACAGGCGCTTGACGGCCTGGGCCATGACGTGGGAGCAGGTGTGCCAATAGGTTTTGCGGTATTCGGGGTTTTCAAAGGTGTACAGAGTTTCTTCGGACATGGAAGCGTCCCTCCTTTTCAGATTGGGGCGGGCGCATAAAAACCCACCCCTGAATGAATCAGGGGTGGGATACAAAATCGTATTCCACGGTTCCACCCTGGTTGCAGCCCGAGAGCTGCCACTCATTGCCGCAATAACGGGCGGACCCGGCTCCGCTTACTGTCCGGTTCGGCGGAGCGGCTCGGAAGGGGTGCGCCGCAGCTGTGCAGGGGCGTGGGACCCTTTCACCAGGCAGGTCCCTCTCTGGCCGTCTTTCACAGGGGCAGGTCTTCGTCTCAGCCATTTTGATACTTCAGTATAGCACGAATTCCACCGGCTGTCAACGAAAAATTTTTGAAATGGCCCGGGCGGCGGGTCCGGCTTGGGGGCCTACCGGGCCGCCGGGTGAAGCCAGGACATGGTATCCCGGGAGATGGACATGCCCACCTTCCGCTGTAGGTTCAGGGATTTGTTGTTTCCCACGATGACCTGGTCGAAGGGCACGCGGCCCTGGGACAAAAAGCGGTTGATCTGGAAGCTTTCCAGAGCCAGCCCCAGGCCCCGGCCCCGGTAGGCCGGGAAGACCTCCAGCATGCCCATGCTGCCCTCGTGATGCTCTCCCACAAAGCCGGCCAGGCGGCCGTCCACAAAGGCGCCGAAGATCACGCCGGCCTTCAGCCGGTCTTCCACGTATTGCGGATCGTGAAACAGGCTGTATCCGTCCAGAACCTGCTGGAAATGGGCCATGTGGAGCGGCCGGACGTCGGCTTGCACCGGCAGGGGCACGCCCCGGAGATAGGCCGCCTGCCAGCAGGCGCAGGTCTCCTCCAAATCCATGGCCTCTTTCACGGCGGCAGCCTGCTTGCCGCCCAGGATGTTCACCGTGTCCCAGCTGGGGACGGACTGCAACAGATGCAGGGCGGCGTCGGCGTCTGCGGCGGCCACCATGGCCAGGCGGTCCATGATCAAGGCCACGCCCCGATCGTCCTGGGCGGCGACCTGCGCCCGGCCCAGGCGCAGAGGCTCGATCATGCTGATGTGCAGCACCGGGTCCCGGTTCAGGAAGGCGAGGGCCTGTTCTTTCTCTGTCACGGCCCGCACCTCAAATCCGTTCCAAAGACAGCTGCCCGTCCCGGATCACGGCCCGAAGGCCGGAAATGGGGGATTCGAAGCTGTCGATGATGGCCTCGGCAATGGGGTCTTCCAAATCCCGCTGGATGGTGCGCCGGAGATTCCGGGCTCCGTAGGTGAGGGAATAGGCTTTTTGGGTCAGATAGTCGTCCAGGGTCTGGTCCCAGGTAAACGTGAGGCCCCGCTCGGCCAGAGAATCCCGAAGCTCGCCCAGCATGATTTCCGCAATGGCCCGGAAATTCTCCTCAGACAGGTGGTTGAAGCAAATGATCTCATCCACCCGGTTCAAAAACTCCGGCCGCAGGAACTCCCGCAGGGCCTTCATGGAGCCCTCCTTCCGCTGCTCTGTCAGGGTCTGGCCAAAGCCCAGGCCGCCGCCCTTCCGGTCGGAGCCGGCGTTGGAGGTCATGACGATGATGGTGTTCTCAAAGTTGACCAGACGGCCCTGGGCGTCGGTGATCCGGCCGTCGTCCAAGACCTGCAGCAGAATGTTCAGCACATCGGGGTGCGCCTTTTCGATCTCGTCGAAGAGAATGACACTGTAGGGCCTGCGGCGGATTTTTTCCGTCAGCTGGCCTGCCTCGTCGTAGCCCACGTAGCCGGGAGGCGAGCCGATGAGCTTGGAGACCGTGTGCTTTTCCATATATTCGGACATATCCAGGCGAATGAGGGAATCTACGGAGTCAAACATCTCCCCGGCCAGGCACTTCACCAGCTCCGTCTTGCCCACGCCGGTGGGTCCCACGAAGATGAAGGACACCGGCCGCTTTTTGGGGGAGATGCCCACCCGGCTGCGGCGAATGGCGCGGCTGACGGCCTCCACAGCCTCGTCTTGGCCCACAATCCGCTCTTTCAGGCGGGAGCTCAGGGTGCGCAGCTGCTCATACTCCTGGGCCCGGATTTTGCTGGCGGGAATTTTGGTCCAGAGCTCGATGATCCGGGCCAGGTTCTCCATGGTCACCGGCGGGGGCGGCAGCTGATCCAGCTGCTCAATCTCCGCAGCTACCCGGCAGAGCTTGCTTCGCAGCTCGGCCAGGCGCTCGTAGTGCTCCGTCTCCGTGTCCTCGGTGAGCATGCGAAGCTCCAGCTCGTAGTCGTCCCGCTCTTTCTTCAGCTCGGCCAGCCGGGAGATCTCCCGGCAGCGGAGGTTGACGTCGGAGCACGCCTCGTCCAGCAGGTCGATGGCCTTATCCGGCAGGAACCGGTCGGTGATGTACCGCTCGGACAGGACCACGCACTGCCGGGCAATCTCCGGGGAGATGGACACGCCGTGGAACTGCTCATAGTAATGGGCCACGCCCTTCATGATTTCCGCGGCCTCCTCCAGGGTGGGCTCGGCTACGGTCACCGGCTGAAAGCGGCGCTCCAGGGCGGCGTCCTTCTCGATGTATTTCCGGTATTCGGAGAAGGTGGTGGCGCCGATGACCTGAATCTCTCCCCGGGACAGGGCGGGCTTGAGGATATTGGCGGCGTTCATGGAGCCCTCCGCGTCGCCGGCGCCCACCAGGTTGTGCACCTCGTCAATGACCAAAATGATATTGCCGCAGGCCTTCACCTCGGCAATGAGGCTTTTCATCCGGCTCTCGAACTGGCCCCGGAACTGGGTGCCGGCGACGAGAGCGGTGAGGTCCAGGAGATAGACCTCCTTATCCCGCAGCTTAAAGGGAACCTCCCCTTGGGCGATGCGCTGCGCCAGGCCCTCGGCGATGGCGGTTTTGCCCACGCCGGGCTCGCCGATGAGGCAGGGGTTGTTTTTCTGACGGCGGTTCAAAATTTGAATGACGCGTTCGGTTTCCGTGTCCCGGCCCACCACCCGGTCCAGCTTTCCCTCCCGGGCCTGGCCTGTGAGGTTCAGGCAGTAAGCGTCGAGAAATTTATGCTTTTTGGTTTTGGACTTGGGAGCTTCCTCCCGTTCTTTTTCCTTGCTCTGCTTCTCCGGCAGGTCCCGGCGGCGCTCGGCGCCGTTGAACAGCTGATTTAGAAGGGGGAAGGTGGCGGTCTGACTGCCGACCTCGTCTTCCTCGGGCTGATTCGGCCCGAACACGGAGGACATCTCGTCGCTGAGCATATCCAAATCCTCTTCGGAAATCCCCATCTGCTTGACGGCGTCGTCAATCTGGGGAATCCCCAGCTTCCGGGCGCACTTGAGGCAGTACCCCTCGTTCCGCGCAATCCCATTCTCCACTCGGGTGATAAACACCACGGCGACATTTTTTTTACATTTCACACAAAGTTTTGGCTGCATGATTCAAACTCCAATTCAAGGGATGTATCTTAGAAAAAGTATAGCACAAATCCGGGAAAAGTCCAGTTCCATTTTCCACCGACTGGGTAGCAGTATATGCGCCGGCCCGGAAATTTTGCAGGGCAAGGGCCCCTTGGGGCTGCCGCCGGGCGGGGGAGCGAGGGGGAGGAGGCCGGTTTTGTCTTATGTTAACTTTTTTGTAACTGTTTCACCATATCTTGTGCTTTTTCGACGGCTTCCGTCAAATATCTTGCGGGCGGTTGTCAATAATTTTTTCAAAAAAATTGTCACTTTGTAGCTTTTTTCTGAAAACTCTTGACATTTGCGCCAAAATAGTTATAATATCAGAACAGTTTCAATATGGTTACAAACGTAACACATCTTGATACCGGCGGCACCGGTTTGTTACCAAGCTGCCACCCATGTGAAAAGGAGGTACTCCGATGCACACATTTCGACGTATTGTTTCCGGAAAAAAGATGGTATTTCTGCGGCTGGGGGCTGTGGCCCTGACGCTGCTGCTGACGACGGGACTGCTCTCCCAGGCGGCGTTTGCCCAGACGACCTATGTGATTACCGACGGAGACCGGGTTCTGGTCCACACTACATATGAAACCGATCCGGCGGAGGTGCTCAGCGAGGCGGGGCTGGAGCTGGGCGCGGAAGATACCTTTACCGCCCAGACGGACGGAGGCGTCTCGGCCATTACCGTGAACCGGATTCAGCTGGTCCGGGTCCAGAACGGCGGGGAGGAGCTGGAGGTGGCTACCTACGGCAGCACCGTCTCCGGCATTCTGGAGCAGCTGGGGATTTCCACCGAGGGGGATCTGCGCATCTCTCAGGATTTGGACGCGCAGACCTATGACGGCATGGTCATCGATGTGGTCTATCTCCGGACCGAGACCCGCCAATATATCCGCACGGAGCCGTATGATACGGTTTATTGCACCGATTCTACCTTGGAGCCGGGAGCGGAAAAGATTCTGACCCCCGGCAGGAACGGCAGCATCCTGTGTACCGCTGAGATCATCTACGAAAACGGGGTGGAGATCTCCCGCTCCGTGCTCCGGGAGAAGGTTCTCTATACGCCGGTGAACGCCCTGGTGGCGCGGGGAATCGACCGCTCCAGCAAGGAGCAGGAGGGAGCCGGGCGGGCTTATGTGCAGGAGGATACCGCCCCGGAGACGGAGCCGGTTCCCACCACCGAAGCGGCCGCCGAGCCGGAGGAAACCGAGCAGAGCGCCCCGGCGCCCCAGGAGCCGGAGGAGCGCGACGAGCCTGAGGCGTCCGGCAATACCTTCACCACGGCTTCCGGCGAGGTGATTTCCTACAGCCGAAAGCTGACCGTGGAGGCCACGGCCTACAGCTGCGAAGGCTATACCGGCATTACCGCCACGGGCACCACGGCCCGGTACGGCGCCATCGCCGTGGACCCCAGCGTCATTCCCTACGGAACCCGTATGTACATCGTCTCGGACGACGGCGCTTACATCTACGGCTACGCCACGGCGGAGGACTGCGGCGGCGGCATTCGCGGCAACATGATCGACCTGTATTTCAATACCGTGGCCGAGTGCTATGAATTCGGCCGCCGGTCCTGCACGGTGTATATTCTGGACTGATTGCCCAAAGCGCGCTGCAGCGCCCGGGCACGGCCGGGAAAAGAGGAGCCGATCGCCGATCCGGCGGCCGGTTTTGGAGTTGACAGGGCTGAGTCTTTTCGCTATAATGGATCCAAAGCGAGGAAGAGGAGTTTCCTGCCGTCAGGCCATGCAGAGAGGGCGCGGTTGGTGTGAGCGTCTGTGGCCGGGGTCGGATTGTCGCCTTGGAGCTGCCGGGCTGAAGCAGTAGGTCCGGCCGGGTCACTTCCGTTACGGAGTTTTGAGCGCCCGGCACGCCGGGAATTCAGGTGGTACCGCGGAACGTTTTAGTTGCGCCCTGATTGTTTCAGGGCGCAATTTTTGTTTCCGTCCTGAGAAACACATTTTTGGGAAGGAGATTTCTATATGGCCAAAGAATTGTCGAAGGTGTATGAACCCCAGGAGGTGGAGTCCCGGATTTACCGGATGTGGGAGCAAGGCGGCTATTTTCACACCCGGCGCAGGGCGGGGCGCAAGCCCTTCACCATTGTGATGCCGCCTCCGAATGTGACGGGCCAGCTTCACATGGGCCACGCCATGGACGCCACCTTGCAGGATATTCTGATTCGCTTTAAGCGGATGCAGGGGTACGATGCGCTGTGGGTCCCCGGGGTGGATCATGCGGGCATCGCCACGCAGATTAAGGTGGAAGAGGAGCTCCGGAAGGAGGGCCTGACTCGCTACGATTTGGGCCGGGAGAAGTTCCTGGAGCGGGTGTGGGACTGGAAACGGAAATACGGCGGCCGGATTGTGGAGCAGCAGAAGAAGCTGGGCGCTTCCTGCGACTGGGAGCGGGCCAGGTTTACCATGGATGACGGCTGCTCCCAGGCGGTGCGGGAGGTATTTGTCTCTCTGTATGAAAAGGGCCTCATTTATAAAGGAAGCCGCATCATCAACTGGTGTCCCCACTGTGTGACGGCCCTGTCCGACGCGGAGGTGGAGTACCAGGATAAGCCGGGCCACCTGTGGCACATTCGCTATCCCCTGGCCGACGGCTCCGGGGCGGTGGTGGTCGCCACCACGCGGCCGGAGACCATGCTGGGAGACTCCGGCGTATGCGTCAACCCCCACGACGAGCGCTACCGGTCCATCGTGGGCAAGACGGTGATTTTGCCCCTGGTGGGCAGGCAGATCCCCGTGGTTGCGGACGATTATGCGGAGATGGAATTCGGCACCGGCTGTGTCAAGATGACGCCGGCCCACGACCCCAACGACTTTGAGGTGGGCCTGCGCCATCACCTGGAGGTCATCCGGGTGCTGGATGACAACGGCAAGGTCAATGAAAATGGAGGCCGGTACCGGGGGATGGACCGGTATGAAGCCCGGAAGGCGATTGTGGCGGACCTGGAGCAGCAGGGGTACCTGGTGCAGGTGGAAGACTACGGGCACAGCGTGGGGACCTGCTACCGCTGCCACCATGATGTGGAGCCCATCATCTCCGCCCAGTGGTTTGTAAAAATGAAGCCCCTGGCCGAGGAGGCCATCCGCGTGGTGAAAGAGGGACAGACCCGGTTTGTCCCCGAGCGGTTCACCAAGATCTATCTCAACTGGATGGAAAACGTCCGGGATTGGTGTATCTCCCGGCAGCTGTGGTGGGGCCATCAGATTCCCGCCTGGACCTGCGCCGACTGCGGGCATATGACGGTGTCCCGGCAGGACGCCCAGGTCTGTGAGGCGTGCGGCAGCGCCCGCATCGAGCGGGATCCGGATGTGCTGGATACCTGGTTCTCCTCGGCCCTGTGGCCCTTTGAAACCCTGGGCTGGCCGGAGCAGACCCAGGATTTGGCGGATTTCTATCCCACGGATGTGCTGGTGACCGGCTATGACATTATTTTCTTCTGGGTGGCCCGGATGATTTTCTCCGCCTGCGCCCACACCGGCCGACCGCCGTTTCACACGGTGCTCATTCACGGTCTGGTTCGGGACGACAAGGGCCGGAAGATGTCCAAGTCCCTGGGCAACGGCATCGATCCGCTGCAGATGATCGACCGGTACGGCTGCGACGCGCTGCGGATGAACATGGTCACCGGCAACTCCCCGGGAAACGACATGCGCTTCTATATGGAGCGGTGCGAGGCCATGCGGAATTTTGCCAACAAGCTGTGGAACGCCAGCCGGTATGTGCTGATGAATGTGCCGGAGGGCATGCGCTCCGGCCTTCCGGCGGCGGAGAAGCTGGAAATTGCCGACAAGTGGGTGCTGTCCAAACTCAATACCCTCATTTCTGAGGTGACGGACAATCTGGAGCGGTACGAGCTGGGCATTGCCGTACAGAAGGTTTACGATTTCCTGTGGGACACCTATTGCGACTGGTATATTGAATTGACCAAGGTCAGGCTGTACGGGCAGGATCCGGAGAGTAAGGCGGCGGCCATGGGGGTCCTGGTGTATGTGCTGGATCAGACGCTGCGGCTGCTGCATCCGTTTATGCCGTTCATTACCGAGGAGATCTGGCAGTCGATTCCCCATGAGGGCGAGGCCTTGCTTGTGGCCTCCTGGCCGGTTGCCTCGGCGGAGCTGTCCTTCCCGGAGGAAGAGGCTCACATGGAATCGGTGATGCAGGCCGTCCGCAGCGTGCGCAACCGCCGGGCGGAGATGAATGTGCCGCCGTCTAAGAAGGCGACGCTGTATGTGGTCACCCAGAAGGAGGCCGCCTTCCGGCCGGGAATCCCCTTGATCCAGCGGCTGGCTTACGCCGACCAGGTTCTGGTGTCGGATGCGGCGCCGGAGGGCTATGAGAACATGGTGGAGGCCGTCACCTCGGACGCCAGGCTGTATATGCCCATGAGCCAGCTGGTGGATGTGGCCAAGGAGCTGGAGCGCGTCTGCCGGGAGCTGGAAAAGACGCAGAAAAATCTGGCCGCTGTGGAGGGGAAGCTCTCCAACGAAAAGTTCACCGCCCGCGCCCCGGAGGCCGTGGTAAACGCGGAGCGGGAGAAAGCGCAAAAGCTGCGCGCCCTGTGTGACCAGCTGGCGGAGAGCAAGGCCCGGCTGGAGCGCATCTAAAAGCGGCTTGTCTGTGACGCCGCCACATATTTGAAATCAAGCGCCGGTTTGCAGTCTAAGGAGGCTGCAAGCCGGCGCTTTGCGCCGTCCGGCGGCAGACACGGCGGCCAGCGCGCTGTTTTTTTCTCTTTACCGCTCCTTCGACTGTATCTGCAGAGGAGAAATTTTATACTTAAATTCAGCAAAACCCGGGGCCAGCCGCCCCGAAAGGAAAAACGGGGGAAGTATCATGCACTTTACAAGCTACCTGCAAGACCGGCAGCTGACGGTGGCGCTGACCGGGGAAATCGACCATCATTGCGCCAAGGAATACATGCAGCACATTTCGGAAAAAATTGAATCCTACACCCCGGCGGTATGCGTACTGGACTTCCAAGAGGTCACCTTTATGGACTCCTCCGGCATCGCCGTGGTCATTCACGCCCTGCGGCAAATGGCGCAGCTGGGCGGCCGGTTGCAGCTGCAATCCATTGCGGAGCAGCCTATGAAGGTGCTCCGGGCTGCCGGCATAGAGAAAATCGTAGAGATCAAGGAGGCAATCCGATGAAATTTGAAAACTACATGATTTTGGAATTCCCCAGCCGGTCCACCAACGAGGCCTTCGCCCGCTCCGCCGTCGCCTGCTTTGCAGCGCAGCTGGACCCCACGCTGGAGGAGCTGGGAGACATTAAAACGGCGGTATCGGAGGCGGTGACCAATTGCATCGTCCATGCTTACCCCGATGCCTTTGGAACCATTCTGCTCCGCTGCCGGATTCTCAAGGACAATGTCCTGGACATTGTGGTAAAGGACCGGGGCGTGGGCATTGCGGATATTGAAAAGGCGAGAAAGCCCATGTTCACAACCGGCGGGGCGGACCGCTCCGGCATGGGCTTTACCATTATGGAGAGCTTCATGACCTCCCTGCAAATCACCTCTCAGCCGGGAAAAGGGACCACCGTACATATGCGGCGGCGGCTCCAGCGGCGGGGCGGCCAATGAGTCGGACGCTGGAAGAGCTGATCGCCCGCAGCCGTGCCGGGGACCGGGCGGCGGGAGAGCAGCTGATTGTAGAAAATTCCGGCCTGATCTGGTCCATTGCCCGGCGGTATTTTGGGCGGGGCGTCGATCCGGACGACCTGTATCAGCTGGGCTGCCTGGGCTTTTTAAAAGCCGTGGAGGGCTATGATACGGCCTTTGGGACGCAGTTTTCCACCTACGCCGTGCCGAAAATCGCCGGAGAAATCCGCCGCTTTCTCCGGGACGACGGCTCGGTCAAGGTGAGCCGGGGGCTGAAGGAGCGGGCCGCCGCGATTAAAATGACCCGAAGCCGCCTGACGGCGGAGCTGGGCCGGGAGCCTACGGTGGGGGAAATTTCCCGGGAAATGGGCTTGAGCGCGGAGGAAATTGCCACGGCGGAGACTGCGACGGCGGCCACGGAGTCCATTCAGCGGGAGACCGGGGAGGACGGCTTTACCCTGGAGAACGTGCTGACGGACTCGGACACCGAGGAGCAGCTGGTCGAACGCATAGCGCTGCGGGAGGCCATCGGCAAGCTGCCGGAGCGGGAGGCGCTGGTGATCAATCTCCGGTATTTTCACGGCCTGACCCAGGAGCGGGTGGCCCGGGTTTTACAGGTCTCTCAGGTTCAGGTTTCCCGCATTGAAAAAAAGGCCCTGGGGCACCTGCGGGAGATGATGTGACGGCACGTCCCAAAAGGCCGGGCGGAGCTTCCCGCCGTAGGGATCCGTCGGGCCGTCCCCGTGGGCGCTTCGGCTTGGGAAAAAGGGGGATTCCGGTGAAGGGGACCGGCTTGTTTGGGAAAAGACCGCAGCTTGGTTGGATCTGCTTTTGGACGGCGGCGTGCTGCCTCTGGACCGCCGGTTGCTCCGGGGCGCCGGAAGCGGCGGAGAGCGACTGGAACCGGGCGGATGCTCCGGCCCGGGAGGTCTGGGCTCCCCCTGCGCCGGAAACGCCGCCGCAGGGGGAGGAGGAGGCCTCTGTGTGGGAGAAGAGCGCCCGGGCGCTGCTGGCCGGGATGACCCTGGAGGAGAAGGTGGGGCAGATGTTCCTGGCCAGATGCCCGGAGGAGGACGCGGCCCAAAAGGCGGCGGAGTTTCAACTCGGCGGCTACCTCCTGTTCGCCCGGGACTTTGCCGGAAAGACCAAAGAGGAGGTGGCCCAATGCATCCGGACGTATCAAAATGCGGCGGAGCTTCCCATGCTCATAGCCGTGGACGAGGAGGGCGGCGCAGTCAACCGGGTCAGCCGATTTCCCGCCCTGCGCAGCGAACCCTTTCCCTCCCCCCAGGACCTGTACCGAACGGGAGGCTTGGACGCCGTACGGGCCGATACAATAGAAAAATGCCGCCTGCTTGGGGACTTGGGGATTCGGGGAAATCTTGCACCGGTTTGCGACGTTTCCCAGGATCCCAGCGACTATATCTACCCCCGGACCTTGGGGCGAAGCGGGGCGGAGACCGCCCAATATGTGCAGACGGTGGTCACGGCCATGAAGCAGGAGGGGACGGTGGCGGCCCTCAAGCACTTCCCCGGCTACGGCGGCAACGGGGATACCCATACCGGCGTGGCCTACGACGACAGGCCGTATGAATCCTTTCTTCAGTCGGATTTCCTGCCGTTTCAGGCCGGTGTGGACGCCGGAGCGGACATGGTTCTGGTTTGCCATAATGTGGTCGCCTGTATGGACAGCCGGTATCCGGCCTCGCTGTCCGCCTCCGTCCATGAAATTTTGCGGGAGGAGCTGGGTTTTACCGGTGTGATTGTGACGGACGATCTGTCCATGGCGGGTGTTCGGGATTTCGCCGGGGAGGCCCAGGCCGCCGTGCTGGCGGTGCAGGCGGGAAACGACCTGCTGTGCAGCACCGACTTCGAGATTCAGATTCCCGCCGTGCTGGAAGCGGTGCGGCAGGGAACCATTTCTCTGGAGCAGGTGGACCAATCGGTTTTGCGGATTTTGGAGATGAAGCTGTCCGCCGGAATTCTGCAACCGGTGCAAAAGACCTGGGCCGCCGCTGCTTCATCCCGGAAAGACCTTCTGCAGTAGCAGAGCGCCGTCATGGGGCTGTCCATGACGGCAATGAAACCGTCGAAGGAGCCTCGCAGAGCTCGCGCCCGCAGGCGCGCATGCAGGGAAAATCCGTTTTCCCCGGCGACATGTACGTCGGGAAAATCACGTCTCAGCCTGCAAGTGTGGGATTTGTCCGCCCTGGGCGGACAAATCCTGGGCACAGGAGGCTGCTCCCCCTGGAAAAAGGGGCGAGGCCCCTTTTTCCACATGCAGATCGCCGCCATGGAGCTGTCCATGACGGCGATCGGCTTTCTTTTGGAACGAGACCTTCGGGAAAAGGACCACCCGACATCCACTCGTCTTTTTTCGTAGGGCGGAAGAGAAAGCCCGTATCAGAACCGGAAATGGAAATGATTTCCAATAATTTCCAGATTATTTACAATTTAGTAATTTATTTAAAAAATACATTGACAAAGTTGCTTGTTTATTATATTCTATATTAAAGGAGGTACCGTTCAGGAATTGCTTGCGCATGCCGGAAATACCGGGTGATCCCTCCGGCTTTGGACAAGGACGAGTATATCAGGAGGTGTTCGATTTTCATGAAGAACCATAGAATGTGTTTATTCTGTATGGCGTTGGTTTTTCTGCTGGGCGGCCTGCCTCTCACGGCAGAGGCTCACAGCTTTACGGATGTGCCTGACAGCAGCTATTCCGACTACCGTGACGCCATCAACTACTGTTATGACAACGAGATCGTACAAGGTGTTACGACCACAACCTTTGGCCCGGAGCGGCCTCTCACGCGGGCAATGTTTGTGACCTTCCTGTACCGGCTTGCCGGAGAGCCTGCGCGGTTTGCTCCCATTGAGTTTGAGGATGTGCCGAAAGGCAGCTACTATGAGAATGCGGTGAAATGGGGCGTATACGAGGGAATCATTCAGGGAGTCAGCGATACCCAGTTTGCGCCGAATCACGCCTTGCAGAAGCAGATGATTGCTACATTCTTGTACCGGTTTGCCGACGGTACCCGCGGGTATTCGGTGGAAACCAGCGGGAGCCTGGACTGCAGCGATGCCGGTCAAATTTATCAGTATGCCCGGGTCCCCATGTATTGGGCGGTGCAAAACGGGGTGTTCTCCGACGACAGCTACCAGTATCCTCTGAGTACGGTCCTGCGTAAGGACGCGGTGCGGTACCTTTGGCGGTTCGGCACCAATGTGGATGGGCTGATCTCCGGGGTGGATGATTTTGGCTTCTCCAATGACAAGCCGTCGTTTTTGGGAAAAGACCATTTGGCCATTACCCAGCAACATTATAATATGCTGGTAGAAAACATGACCGATTCGGAAATCAACAGGATTGACAGAATTATTGAAAGAGAAAATGATGGCTTGTGTTACGGCATGTCGTTGACTGCAATTTTGGACAAAATGGGGAAAATTGATTTAAATGGGAATTTTGCTCGAAATGTCAGTACGCTGAACGCGTTGCCCAAACCGGCAATCAGTTCCTCACGGCACATCATGGGCAAGGACATGACCACTGGAGACTCCATTTCTATGCTGGAAAGCGCGCTGACCTACTATCAGCTCTCAAACCAAGCAGTGAGTACGATTGCCGATACCTGGACGGGCACCAGCTATTATGTGGGCGGCGATTATGTGTGCCCCAACCTGGAACAACTGTGTGAAAAACAGCAAAACGGCGGATTGGCGTTGTTTACGTACTCCTTTTCCGCGGACAATTCAGGGGCGGTACACACGGTTGTGCTGTATGGCAGGCCGCACCGGGGGAAGCAGTACGCGATGGGCAAATACTGCTATGTCTATTCGATTTATGACAACCGCTATCCCAATCAGGTCGGCGCAGTTTATGTTTCCGAGGATTTTCGCCGGTGCGGGATTCGGGTGCCCGGTAGCGGAACCATTGCGCGAATTCAGCATGTAGCTTATTATAACGGGGCATACGACATAGATGAGATGGACGACGGGAGCTTCTCTGCTTATGACCGGATTGACATAGACGGCGGGAATAACAACGGCGCCTCCGGCGGGTCCCGCAGCGTGCAGGCGGAAGATACGGTTTGGCAGGACACATATCTGTATTTTTACGTGCGGTGCGCGGGAGAGTTTACCATTGCCGACGGAGATGGAAAAACAGCGGTGTGGGATACCGGATCCATGCAGGGCGATTTGGAGGCGGACATTGTGGGGATGCTGTCGGGTGACCCCGGTACCTGGGTGATCCGCGTGGAGGACTGCGACGCATACACCTTTGCCGCCGAGGCTGCAGAGGTGGATGTGTCGCTGGTGGGCAGCAACCTTTCCCAAATTGTGCAGGGTTCCAACATCAGCCAAATTACCTTCCGTCGGAACCGGGTCCAGGTGGCCGGGAACGATATGACGTATCAGGTCAATGCCATGGTCAGCACGGAGACGGATCGTTCTGTGACGGTTTCCGGAACCGGGGAGACTGTTGTTGACTTGCAGTTGGATGAGGCGGTGGGCGACGCCCGGGTCCAGGCGCAGACAGCTCCGTTTTCCGTGGAGGTGCGGGATTTTGGCATCGGCGCTTCCATTTGCCGGGGAGAATTTTCCCAGGACTGTCAGGTTCAGGCCCATTGCGGCGGCGCGGAGGCGGAGCTGCAGCCGGTGAATCGAGAGGAGGCGGCGCAATGAGTCGGGGGATGCTGCAACGGCTGGCGGCGGTCCTGCTGCTACTGTGTTTGCCGGTGGCTGCGGAGGGAGCGGAGACCATACCGGAGCAGGCAGACCCATCGGAAGGGACCCTGGTGACGGTGTCCGTATGGCAGGCGGATGGGACGTGGACGCCCCTTCAGGCAGGGGAAGGCTACCGGCTGACCAATGCCCACGGCCAGACGTTGGTCCGGACGGCGGACGGATGGTCTGGGAACATGCCCTGGAAGTGGGCATCCAGTCCGGGCTCTCCGGGGACCGTGGGGGTGGAACACAGCGATTTCTACCGGCTGGAGCTGGATTTACAGTGGACGAACGGGAAGACAGCCACAGTTGATTTTTTGCGCAATGAAACGGGCTACGACTGGTGTGTCATACAAGGGACCGGCATCGCCACAGTGGAATTTACCCTGGAGGAGCTGGTGATTACCGGGCAGGACATGACCTATAAGGCAATCTTTTCCCAGGCGGACAGCGCCTACGGAGGCGTGCAGGTGGAGGGCAGCGGGGAGGATCAGGTGACCTTTTCCCGGCTGCAGGAGGATACCATCCAGGTGGACACCCGGTCCGCACCGGGCGCGGTTCGGCTGGGGAACTACTTCGAGACGGCCCTGAACGTCCAGATAGAGCCTGGGGAGATTGCGTTGGCGGGAACCGGGACGGCGGAGCCGGAGCTCACAGTTGCCGCGCAGCCCCGGTCTGCGCCCAGCCTGCCGGTCCTGGCCGCCGGGGCGGGGGCTCCGGCGGTTGCAGCTGCTTGCGCCCTCCTCTGGCGGCGCAAGCGCCGGGCGGCGGGGCCTGCCTGCCCGGGGCAGGGGGAAGAGGCGCGCCTGGAGCCGGGGGAAGCCGGGACCCGGGGGGAAGAACCCCCGTAAGCGTCGATTGAGCGAGCCCTTCCTGCGGCCGGCTGCAGGAAGGGCGGTCGGCCGCTTTGGCGGTTGCAGGGGGACTTGTCCGGAGGAAAACACCGTTGCGCCCGGCAGAGCGGCGCATCCGGACGGCCGGACTGGACTGCCGGGGAAGAAAACACAGGCGGCGCCCTTGCGGTTTTGCGGCGGCAGTGCTATACTACAGGCGAGAAGGTGTTGCAGGTGAATGGAATCCGCTGCCAAACCGATGGGCTTTTTTCAAACCGGGCGTTGGTCCGGTTGATTTTTCCTCTGGTGATGGAGCAGGCCCTGGCGGCCCTGGTGGGCATGTGCGACGGGGTGATGGTCTCCGCTGTGGGAGAGGCCGCCATATCCGGTGTGTCCCTGGTGGACATGATCAACAACGTCATTTTGAACCTGTTTGCCGCCTTGGCCACCGGCGGCGCCGTGATTACCAGCCAGTTTTTGGGGGCGCGGAGGCAGGAGGAGGCTCGGAAGAGCGCAGGGCAGCTGGTGTTCCTGTCCGCCGTGTTCGGTTTGGGCATCATGGCTGCCTGTTTGGTCCTGGCGCGTCGTCTGCTCCGGCTCTTCTTCGGGGCGATTGCCGCCGATGTGATGCAAGCCGGTCTGACTTACTTCCGCATTACCGCCCTGTCCTTTCCCTTCCTGGCGCTGTACAACGCGGGAGCGGCCATTTTCCGCAGTACGGGAAACAGCAAGGTCTCCATGCAGGCCAGTCTGGTGATGAACGGGATCAATGTGGGCGGCAATGCGCTGTGTGTGTACGGTTTGCATATGGGCGTGGCCGGTGTGGCGATTCCCACGCTGGTTTCCCGGGGCGTGGCGGCCGGAATCATGATGGGACTGGCTTCCAGGCCGAAGCAGGAGGTTTGCCTGATGCCGCAGTACGTGGCGCGGCTGCAGCCCGATATGCTGAGGCGGATTTTGGGCATCGGCGTTCCCTCCGCTCTGGAAAATTGCCTGTTCCAGCTGGGCCGCGTGGTGGTGGTGGGGATGATCGCGCCCTTCGGCACCATGCAGACCTCGGCCAACGCGGTGGCCAATACGCTGGATTCCATTGGCCTGATCATCGGCCAGGCGATGGGCCTTGCCATGATCACCGTGGTGGGGCGGTGCATGGGCGGCGGAAGGCCGGATCAGGCGGTGCGGTACGTCAAGAAGCTGATGCTTTGGGTGTACCTGGCCCAGGGCGCCAGCAATTTGCTGGTGATGGTGTGTTTGCCGGCGCTGCTCGGGTGCTATCGCTCCCTGTCCCCGGAGACGGAGGCGTTGGCCCGGACGTTGGTTCTGATTCACACGGGAAGCGCTCTGGTCCTGTGGCCGGTGGCCTTTGTGCTGCCCAACGCCCTGCGCGCGGCGGGAGACGTGCGCTTTACCATGGTGGTCAGCGCCGCCTCCATGCTGCTGTGGCGCGTCGGCTTTTCCTGGATTCTCTGCGTGCGTCTGGGGTATGGCGCCGTGGGGGTGTGGATTGCCATGGTGCTGGACTGGATTTGCCGGACGGCGTTCTTCCTGGGCCGGTTCCTCTCCGGGGCCTGGAAGCGGAAGAAATTAGTGACTCCCTGAAGGGGGCCCGGAAATAGAACATGCCGCCTCAGGAGTGCCGAAACGGCAGCTTTCCTGAGGCGGCATGGCGTTACCGGGGGTTACCGGCGGAAAAGGCGCTTCCAAAATTCTGAGATTTTTCCCGTTTCCGCAGCGCTCTGGGGGGCGGAGGCCAGGGCGTCTTCCATGAAAACCTTCTGGGCGCAGACGGGAAGACGACCGGTGGTGACCCGGCGGTAGGTGCCGTCGGCGCGCATCCGGCGGGCCTTGGTGTTGTCCATCCGCTGGACCTCGATCAACCGGTGAATTTTTTCCCGAGCCTGGGCGCTGCCGATGGGGCAGGCGACTTCCACCCGGTGGTCCATGTTCCGGGTCATGAAGTCGGCGGAGGAGATGTACATCAATTCCTCCTCGTCTCTTCCGAAGCAGTAAATCCGGGCGTGCTCCAGAAACCGGCCCACGATGCTGGTGACGCGGATATTTTCCGTCTCCCCCTCCACCTGGGGCAGGAGGCAGCAAATGCCCCGGACAATCATCTCAATCTGCACGCCGGCCTGGGAGGCCTCCCGCAGCTTTTGAATCAGGTCCATGTCGGTGACGGCGTTCAGCTTCAGGAAAATAAAGCCCCGGGCCCCCTTGGCGGTCTCCCGGTCGATCAGGGCGATGATCCGGTCCTTCATGGAGTGCGGCGCCACCATCAGGCGGTGGTAGCTTCCCTCCAGATTCCCAATGGCCAGATCCTTGAAAAAGGTGTTGGCGTCTGCGCCGATTTCCCGGTTGGCTGTGATGTAGGACAGGTCGGTGTATTGCTTGGCGGTGTTTTCGTTGTAGTTTCCGGTGCCCACCTGGGTGATGTAGGCAATGCCGTTTCGCTCCCGGCGGGTAATCAGACAGACCTTGGAGTGGACCTTATAGGAGTCGAAGCCGTAAAGAATCCGGCAGCCGGCTTCCTCCAGGCGCTGGGACCAATCGATGTTATTCTGCTCGTCGAACCGGGCGCGGAGCTCGATCATCACCGTGACGTCCTTGCCGTTTTCTGCGGCGGCGCAGAGATATTCCACCAGCTTCGCCTGACGGGCCAGCCGGTAAATGGTGATCTTGATGGACAGCACAGCCGGATCGGCTGCGGCTTCCCGGAGCATTTGCAGAAACGGTTCCATGCTCTCATAGGGGTAGGACAGCAGAAGATCTCGCTTCAGGACCTGGCGCAAAATGCTCTCCTTCGGCGTCAGGCCGGCGGGCAGCTGGGGGGAGAAGGGGGGATCCGTCAGCTCCTGCCGGAGGGCCTGGGGGAGCTTATCTGCCAGGGAGAAGGCGTAGCGCATTTGCATCGGGGACGAGGTGGTATACAGCTGCTTCTTTTCCAGCTGCAGCTTTTCGCAAAAATATTGGGTAAACCGGCCGGAGACTCCATGGCTCAGCTCCAGCCGGACGGGAGCCAGCTTGGTTCTTTGACGGAGCAGCTTCTTCATTTGGCTCCGGAAGTCCTCCTCAAAGGCTTCCCCGCCGGGCACGATGTCGGCATTCCGGGTGATGCAAAAAATCACCTTCTCCGAAACGGCATAGGGTTTAAAGATCCGGTCGGCATAGAAGAGAATCAGCTCCGCCGTGGAAACGTACCGCACATCCCCGCCGGGGAGGAATACAACCTCCGGCAGAGGAGCGGGGACGGGAATCACGCCGAAAACGGCTTTGCTTTTGTCCTGGAGCAGCGCGCCGATGTGCAGGACCTTGTTGGCCAGATGGGGGAAGGGGTGGTGGCTGTCGATGATCTGTGGCGACAAAATGGGATCGATTTCATTCTGGAAATACTGCCGCAGAAATTTTTGATCCCCTTTGTCCAGCTCCTCCGGATGCAGGCAGGTGATTCCGTACCCCGCCAGGAGCTGATTGAGCTGCCGGCAAATGTCGTCCTTTTCCGCAATCAGGGGCCGGACGGCGGAGAAAATCGCGTCCAGCTGCTCTTTTGCGGTGAGTCCGGTTTTGTTGTCCACTGCGCCGCCTTTGACTAAGGACAGATCCCATAAGCTGCCCACCCGGATCATAAAAAACTCATCCAGATTGCTGGTAAAAATGGAGACGAATTTCAGACGCTCCAGCAGGGGCACCTGCTCGTCCAGGGCCTCCAGCAGGACGCGCTCGTTAAAGCGAAGCCAGGACAGCTCCCGGTTTTGGGTGTAAATGGGGGACGTGCGTTTTTCGGCCACGGTGTTTCACCACTTTCTCTCGATTTTGGAAGATGATCACAAGGCTTACGATCTCTATATGTTATGGTTCGCTCCGGGCCATGTTCCGGCTGGATGCCGGACAGGCTCTGGAAAACCGGCGGATCCCAGAGATAAAAAGCCGGCGGACCGAGAAAGGTCCGCCGGCCATCGGCATTACTTTACAAAAACCCTCTCGGGATTTGTATACGCATCATAAATTTGCATATCACAGTATGGGGTAGTAGATAACATATCTGATGTAACGTTACATACAGGTATCAAATTGGTCCAGTATTCCATTCTACCGTCCTCGTAACGCAAAATAAAATCCTTGACCATATCTACAGGCGGCTCGACATATTGCTCGCTGGCTGGAGGAGAATAAAAAGGTTGGAAAATGACGGCATAGGAGCCGACAAAAAGAACGACACACAATGCAGCGGCGAGCCACGAAGCGGGGGAGTGTCGGCACGGCCGTTTTTTCTGCAGGAGCAGGGAAAAACGCTGGCGGATGCGGATTTGTGTGGGAATTCCCAGATATTTGGCAGTCAGAGGATCGGAGCTGGGACGGCCCATCCGCAAAACTTCCAACAGGGTGGACGAGTAAAGAAACACCCCGCCCTCCGGAAGCAGGCTGCACACCTGGCGGTCGCAACGCAGCTCCAGCAGCTGGTCGACGCTGCTTTTCAGAAGGTAGACCAGAGGATTCCACCACAGCAGACAGCAAAAAAACTGAATCCCCAGCTTCACCCACAAATCCCGCTTCTTGTAATGGCACAGCTCATGGAGCAGAATATAATACTGCTGCTGCTCGGACAGCTGCGACAGGTTTGCAGGCAGAAGAATCGCCGGATTTCGAAAACCGGCCAGCATGGCCGTGGAAACCTGAGAGGAAATCCCCACCTGGATGGGCCTGCGGCAGCCGACATCTCCCGCCGCGCGGCGGCAGAGGCGGGAAAGCGGCGTCTCCTCCGACAACACCCGGCACTGCCGGACGATCTGATGCTGCCGGTACAGGGTCCGCCCCAGCCAAAGGAGTTTGCCCACCGCTACGACAGTCCACACCAGGACCAACCCAAGCCCCACGCTGAAACCGGGCCACAGCTCACGCCAAAGCAGGTACATAAAACCGGGATAAATATGCAAGCAATCAATGACGTAAGCACGACCGAATTCAAATGGGACCAGAAACCGGATCAGCGCCAAGGCAAACACAAAGCCGGCCAGCCAAAAGGATCGACCCTTGCTGCGCAGGACCATAACGCTTCCGATGGTTACCGTCAGGGAAAAGCAGAGCAGCGCCATGGCAAGGGAGAACTCTGATAAATCTACGGAGAGATTAGGCATCTAACTCTTTGCGCTTTGCCTCCAGCATTTGTTCCAACTCCGCAATGGTCTTTTTGTCGATGCCTTGTTTGTCCACCAAAGCGGCCACAACCCCCAATAGCCGCTCGCTGACCGCCATATCCGGCGTGGCGTTCACAGCCTGGGCGGCTGCGTATTCCGTTTGGCTCATGGTAGGCGCGTAGGTGCGGCCATAGCCACGGCCGCAACGGGCGACGCCGTTGACCTGCAGGACACCCTTTTTGATCATGTTATTGAGAATCAAATGGATGGAATTGGGATTCCAATCCTTGTCGGGCAGGGCCTCCAGGATTTCGGGCCTGGTCAGAGCGCGGCCTTCCGTCCACAGGAGCTGCAGAATGCAAAATTCGTTGGAAGACAGAGATGTTGCGGACATAAATAATCACCTTGCTTTTTAATATTTCGAAAATTTCCCACGCGGGAAAATATTAGTGTATATGTATAATAGCTGAATTTTAGAAATGTGTCAATAGCAGAAGTGAAAAAAGAAGTTCTGTGTGGAGAAAAAGTAGATTTTGAGGAAAGCAAGAACATGCGACAGCTTGTCGAAAAAGCTGTATAGAGTTTCATACTCCCAGAGGCGAAACCCAACCGACGGGATCGAGCGGGACGGGGCCATGTCGTATGCTGCGTCCGCCGTCCTTTGTGGGGACTCCCGGGGGAGGATCGGCGGTCTCATTTAGGCTTCCGGCTCCTGATACAGAGCGGGGGTGGCGAAGTACCGGCGAATTAGGGCGGTGTAGGAGCCCAAGGCGTCCATCTCCGCCAGAGGGCGGCGGTCATAACGGATCTCAAAGGGCCCCTCTGAGGGAAAGTACTGAAATTCCTGGAGGCTCGAGCGCAGCTGCCGGTCAAAATGGCCGTCGGCGTAGGCATAGTCCCCCTGGAAAACAATCAGGTCCGGGTCGAAAACCAGGCAGATGTTCCGCAGGGCCGCAGCGAAGGCCCGGGCCAGGTATTCCACCAGGGAGCGGGCCAAGGGGTCCCCGCCCCCGGAGGCGGTAAACACGTCGCCGATGCCCACCTGCTCCAGGGGAATTTGCAGCAGGCGGGACTGGGGAAATTGAGCGGCCTGCCGGTGCAAGACGGTGCGGACCCGCTCCACGCTTACCAGCCGCTCCAGGCATCCGTGGCTGCCGCAGCCGCATTTTTCCGGGTCCTTGGGATCGATGATCATGTGGCCGATCTCCCCGATGAGAGAGTTTTTTCCGCTGAGAATGTGCCCCTTCTCAATGAGGCAGCTGGACAGCCCCCAGCAGGCGAAGATCACCAAAACGCGCTTATGGACCAGATCCTTTTCCAAAAGAAAAGGCCTGGCCGTCATTTTTCCCGCGTTTTCCAAAAAAATCATGGTATGGGGAGAGAAATACGGCTGGAGATAGGATACCAGGGGGATGTCGGTTCCCCAACCGGGGGACTGAGAGCTGTATTTCAGCCGGCCGGTTTTGTAATCCACGGTTCCGGCGGTGGAGAGGCTGACGGCGCAGAGGTTGTCCGGGGGGATCCGGTGCTTTTCCAGGAGCCTTCCGGCCAGCTGACCCACGTTGTCAATGGCCGCCCGGGGATCGCCGGGCAAGGGCGTGGTCAGAGAAATCAGGTCGGTCAGCTGCTTGCCGATGGTAAACAGATGCAGCCGAAGCTCCTGGGGCCACAGGGTGATGCAGAGAAAGTATTTCTCCTGGGAGAGGGTAAACAGCTCCGGGCGTTTGCCGCCCAGGTTGGTGGAATCCCCCTTGCCCGCCGAGACCAGCAGGCCGCTGCGCAGGAAGAACTGAATGGATTTCATCACGGTCTGCCGGCTGAGACCAATGCTGGCAGAAATATCGTTGGCGCTGTATACCCCGCCCGACAGAAATGTTTCAATTACCTGAATGCGGTTGCTGTATTTCAGATCCGCAGGACAGGCGGGGGGACCAGCGGTGTGTTTGGACACAGAAGTCACGCTCCTTGCAGGCACAAAGTACCCACTATAAATCTGTATCGTTACAGTACCACAGATTGGGCGAAAAAGCAAGTGGGAGCATAACTTTGCAAAATAGAAATAAAAGTTCATTACGTAATTGAGATGGAAGCCGGTATGCATTTTGCGGTTTTCACAAAGAAAAACCTGAGAATTTGTGCAAAAGCACAAATTTTCTCCTTTTCTTCCAGAGATGTTGCTTAAAAATGGTCAGTATGCTATCATACAAGTAATGTGAGACAGTTGCAAAACCGGTGCGCGGGTGGAGAAAAGGGCTGCGCATAGGATGGCGCGGGGGAAATTTTTAGTTGAATCATTTCCCGTCTGGGCGTATAATAAAAACCAAATGAAACCGGCTGCGGAGAAAGCGCGGAGCCGGTCGAACCGTAAGGAGGCGGAGACCTTTGCTGTACATAGGAATCGATTTAGGCACGTCTGCGGTGAAGCTGCTGCTGATGAATGAGGCGGGGCAAATCCTCAACGTGGTTTCCCGGACCTATCCCCTGGAATTTCCCAGGCCGGGCTGGAGCCAGCAGAACCCGGAGGATTGGCGCAAGGCGGTGTGGGAGGGAATTCCGGCCCTGCTGGAGGGCTTTGACCGCGCCCAGGTGGCGGGAATCGGAGCCGGCGGGCAGATGCACGGCCTGGTGGTCCTGGATGAAGCCGACCGGGTCATCCGTCCGGCCATTTTGTGGAACGACGGCAGGACGGCGCAGCAGGTTGTTTATTTGAATGAGACGGTGGGCAAAGACCGGCTCTCGGCCTGGACGGCCAACATCGCCTTTGCCGGATTTACCGCGCCCAAGCTGCTGTGGATGCGGGAAAACGAGCCGGAGCTTTTTGCCGAAATCAAGAAAATCATGCTGCCCAAGGACTATATCAACTATCTGCTCACCGGCGTGCACAGCACCGATTACTCCGACGCCTCGGGAACGCTGCTGCTGGACGTGGCCAAGCGGCGCTGGTCTGAGGAAATGCTGGAGCTGTGCGGCCTGAGGGCGGAGCAGATGCCCCGGCTTTTCGAGAGCTACGAGACGGTGGGCGCCCTGCTGCCGGAGGCGGCGCGGGCCCTGGGCCTGCCGGAGTCGGTCCGGGTGGCCGCCGGGGCGGGGGATAACGCCGCCGCCGCCGTGGGCACCGGGACGGTGGGCGAGGGGGGCTGCAATCTCTCCCTGGGGACCTCCGGCACGATTTTTATTTCCTCGGACCGCTTCCGGGTGGATGAAAACAACGCCTTGCATGCCTTTGCCCACGCCGACGGGGGCTATCACCTGATGGGCTGCATGCTCTCGGCCGCCTCCTGCAACAAGTGGCTGATGGAGGACATTTTCCGGACGGAGGACTACGCCGCCGAGCAGGCGGCCGTTTCCCGGGAGAAGCTGGGCCGGAATCCGGTGTATTTTCTGCCGTACCTCATGGGAGAGCGAAGCCCCATCAACGACACCAACGCCAGAGGCATGTGGATCGGCATGACCATGGACACCTGGCGGGAGGATCTCACTCAGGCGGTTCTGGAGGGGGTGGCCTTCGCCATCCGGGACAGCCTGGAGGTCGCCGGGAGCCTGGGAATATCCATCGGCAAAAGTAGAATTTGCGGCGGCGGCGCAAAAAGCGACCTGTGGCTGCACATCCTGGCCAACGTTCTGAACGTGGAGCTGGAGCGCGTTGCCTCGGAGCAGGGGCCCGGACTGGGGGGCGCCATGCTGGCCATGGTGACCTGCGGCGCCTTCGCCTCGGTGGCCGACGCCTGCCGGGCGCTGGTGCGGGTGTCCGGAACCGTGCGCCCGGACCCGGAGCTGGCGGCCCGGTATGCAGCCCGTTACCGGCAGTTCCGGCAGATTTACCCTGCCTGCAAGGACCTGTTTCCCCGGCTGCTGGAGTGTTGAGAAAGGAAGGAGAACGCGTATGAACATCTTACCCGTTACGGACCCGGCGTTTCAAAGCTACGGCCGGATCATTTCGGGCTATGACTGCAAGGCCCTGCTGGACACCCTGGAGGCGGCGACGCCCCTGCCCGATGAGGTGCAATACGTCCCTTTGCAGAAGGAGCTGATGGAGCTTCCGGCGGCCCGGGCGCTTTCGGCGGGCGTCTACGGCGGCATGCCCATTCAGCTGGGCTGGTGCAACGGGCATAACACCAAGCTCAACTGCCTGGAGTACCATCGGGACAGCGAGCTGAATCTGGGTAGCCGGGACTTTATCCTGCTGGTCGCCAAGCGGCAGGAGCTGGTGGACGGCCGTCTGAATACCCACCGGGTTCGGGCGTTTTGCTGCCCGGCCGGGGTGCTGGTTGAGCTGTACGCCACGACCCTGCACTATGCCCCCTGCTCGGCCCGGAAGGGGGCGGGCTTCCGCGTGCTCATTGTGCTGCCCCTGGGCACCAACGGCCCCAAGCCGACGGTGTCTGTTCAGAACGAGGAGGACCGCTGCCTCTGGGCCTGCAACAAGTGGCTCCTGGCCCATCCGGAGAGCAGCGAAGCGGCCCAGGGCGCTCCGGCGCTTCTGGACGGAGAAAATATCGACCTGGCGGCCTGGCTTTCCTGAACCGGGCGGCCCGGTATGGTTCAATTTTTGAGAAATGAGGGTTACTGATGAAACTGACCAATCTTCCTGAAGTAAAACCGGCCATTGTGGCCGTGTCCCGGGATTGCTTTCCCATCGCCCTTTCCACCACCCGCCGGGAGGCGGTGGTCGCCGCCTATGGAGCGGGGCTGTACAGCTGTCCGGTGACGGTGGAAAATGAGTCCGACGCCCTGAAGGCCCTGGCGGATGTGGAGGCCGCCGGCTGCAATACCCTGGTGGTGTATCTGGGCAATTTCGGCCCGGAGACGCCGGAGACCATTCTGGCCCAGCGGTTCCGGGGGCCTGTCATGTACGTGGCTGCCGCCGAGGGCGACGGCGACCTGATCAACGGCCGGGGCGACGCCTACTGCGGCATGCTGAACTGCTCGTATAACCTGGGCCTGCGCCGGGTGCAGGCGTACATTCCCGACTATCCCGTGGGCACGGCCCGGGAGTGCGCGGAGATGATCCGGCAGTTTCTCCCTGTGGCCCGGGCGATTTTGGGGGTCCAGAGCCTGAAGATCATCACCTTCGGCCCCCGCCCCCAGGATTTCTTCGCCTGCAACGCGCCCATTCAGGGGCTGTACCAGCTGGGCGTTGAGGTGGAGGAGAACTCGGAGCTGGACCTTCTGGTGTCCTACAAGGCCCATGCCGGAGACAGCCGGATTGGGGCGGTCTGCGCCGATATGGCGGAGGAGCTGGGCATAGAGGGCAACCGGTATCCGGAGCTGCTGCCCCGGATGGCTCAGTTTGAGCTGACGCTTCTGGACTGGGCCGAGACGCACAAAGGCGCCCGGGACTATGTGGCCTTTGCAGACAAGTGCTGGCCGGCATTTCCGGAGCAGTTCGGCTTTGAGCCCTGCTATGTCAACTCCCGCCTGGCTTCCCGGGGGATTCCCGTGGCCTGCGAGGTGGATATTTACGGCGCTCTGTCGGAATACATCGGCGCCTGCCTGACCGGCGACGCGGTGACGCTTTTGGACATCAACAACTCCGTGCCGGAGTCTCTGTACCGGTCGGACATTGCCGGAGCGTTCCCCTATACCCTGACGGATACGTTTATGGGCTTCCACTGCGGCAATACCCCCGCCTGCAAAATGTGCGACGGCCGGGCGGTGAAGTATCAGCTGATTCAGAACCGGCTGCTGGAAGACGGCGGCACGCCGGACTTCACCCGGGGCACCCTGGAGGGAGACATCGCCCCCTCGCCCATTACCTTCTACCGCCTGCAGTGCGACGCCCAGGGCCGGCTCCGGGGGTACATCGCCCAGGGCGAGGTCCTGCCGGTGGCCACCGGCTCCTTTGGCGGCATCGGCATCTTCGCCATCCATGACATGGGCCGCTTCTACCGGCACGTGCTCCTGGCCAAGCGGTATCCTCACCACGGCGCGGTGGCCTTCTCCCATTGCGGCAGGGAGATGTACGAGGTCTTCCGCTATTTGGGCGTGACCGACATCGCCTACAACCAGCCCGCCTCTCTGCCGTATCCCGGCGAGAATCCCTTTACACGCTGAACCCCCCGCCCGCCCGGCAGCAGCCGGGCGGGCGTAATTTTTCCCCGTCGCGGCGCGCTCCGGCGCAAATAGAACGGTCGAACCTGGTTGAAATTTGCATTTTATCAGGTATAACTGATAAAATACCGCAGATGATCTTGTTTCTCAGATGTATCTGTGATATACTGGGGCCAGTTATGGAGAAGGGGGCTGCGCTTCGTGATTCCACGGGAAATGTATATGAGCCGCATCCGTCCGTTTATTGGCTCGGAACTGATTAAGGTCATGACCGGGATCCGGCGTTGCGGCAAGTCCGTTATGCTGGAATTGATCAAGCAAGAGCTTACAAGCTCCGGCATTTGTCCGTCTCAGTTCATATCCATCAACTTTGAGAATATGGGGTATGCCCATCTGCAAACTGCGAAAGCTCTCCATGATGAGATTCTCAAACGGGCTGCTGAGATCGGCGGCAAGGTCTATCTGTTCTTCGATGAAATTCAGGAAGTGAAGGACTGGGAGAAGTGCGTCAACTCCCTCCGCGTCGCCCTGGACTGCGACATCTACATCACCGGCTCCAACGCGAAGCTGCTGTCCGGTGAATTGGCGACCTATCTGGGCGGACGCTATGTGGAGTTTGTCATCTACCCCTTTTCCTTTGCGGAGTTTATGGAGCTGTATCGTTCCATCTTGCCGGATGAGCCGGTCCAGAAGTGTTTTCAGAAATATCTTTTGTCCGGTGGTATGCCGTATTTGGCCAACATCCGATATGCCGAGGAGCCGTCCAGGCAGTACCTCCATGATCTGTTTCGTTCGATCCAGCTCAAGGACATTGTGCAGCGGAACAAAATCCGGGATGTGGACTTGCTGGAGCGTATCATCGCCTATGTCATGGCCCATGTTGGAACGACGTTTTCCGCAACCTCCCTGGCAAAGTATTGGAAGAGCGAGCAGCGGGCCGTAGCGCCGGAGACCATTTTGAACTATCTCAAATACTGCTGCGACGCCTATTTGCTCTATCAAGTGAAGCGGGAGGACTTGCAGGGCAAACAGATTCTCGCCTCCAACGAGAAATACTATCTAGCTGACCACGGCATACGGGAGGCGGTCTTCGGCGGCAACACAAGGGACATCAACCTCATTCTTGAGAACATCGTCTATCTGGAGCTGCTGCGCAGAGGCTACGACGTCACGGTTGGCAGAACCGGAGACAAGGAGATCGACTTCGTATGCAACCGGCGGGGCGAAAAACTGTATGTCCAGGTTGCCTATCTGCTGGCATCGGAGGAAACCGTCGCCCGCGAATTCGGCGTGTATGATGCCGTCCGGGATCACTTTCCTAAGTATGTGGTCTCATTGGATGAATTCGACATGAGCCGCAACGGGATCAAGCACCGGAATGTCCGGGACTTCCTCTTGATGAAGGAGTGGAACTAGCAAAACGCCCCGCCCGGGGCAATCGAACGGCGCCCGGCTCTTGGCCAGAGCCGGGCGCCGGCGCGTCGTACCGGCGCAGTGGGCCGGGATGCGGAAGGGAGCCGATTCGGCTCAGACCGGGGCGGCCCCTTCCTCAAAGGCGGCGCGCAGCTTTTTCAGCGCTTTTTTCTCAATGCGGGATATGTAGGACCGGCTGATGTCGCATTGCAGGGCCACCTCCCGCTGGGGCAGGGGCTCTCTGCCGTCCAGCCCGTAGCGCAGGGTCAGGACTTTCTGCTCCCGGGGGTCCAGAACCTGCTGCATGTACTGCCGCAGCAGCCGCACGTCCTCCCGGTTGCTCAGCCGGTCGAACAGATCGTCCTCCTGCCCCACCACATCCATGAGAGACAGGGCGTTGCCGTCCTTGCCCGTCTCGATGTAGTCCGACAGGGAGACGTCCGACGCGCTTTTGCGCTGGCTGCGGAAGTGCATGAGGATTTCATTTTCCACGCAGCGGGCCGCGTAGGTGGCCAGACGGATGCCCTTATCGGCGTCAAAGGTGGATACGGCCTTAATCAGGCCGATGGTGCCGATGGAGATCAGATCCTCCTGATCGGCCGTCTGGGCGTAGTACTTTTTCATAATGTGGGCCACCAGGCGTAGGTTTCGTTCGATGAGAATGTTTCGCGCCTCCAGATCTCCGGCTGCAGCCCGCTTCAGGTACGCCTGCTCCTCCTCGGCGGACAGGGGCTTGGGAAAGCTGCCGGAGCTGAGGCGGAGGGAATAGAGCATACTGCTCAGCATGAGAAGCGCCGCAGCAGAGATCATTTCCTCACCTCCTGCTCTCCAATGTATTCCCGACAGCAAGTCCCTATGTGCGCCTTCTTCCGCCCCTTTGCTGCGCCTGTCCGCCGGAGTCCGTCGGGGGGAGGGGAAGCAGGCCTTGGGCCTGATCCCGGCGTGTGGAAAAAGGGACGGCAGCCTTCTGCGCCCGGCTTTGTCCGCCCGTGGCAGGCAAGGCCCCCGCTTGTAGGGCAGATGTGTCTTCCCCGGCGCCCATGCCGCCGGGGAGCAGGGATTTTCCCGGGAGGCGCGCCCACCGGAGCGAGATTCCGGGAGCATGGGCGTGGGGGAACATGCAGATCTGTTGCCCGTGTCCCTTGTGTGCGTCTGTGGCGCACAGAAGAAATGCGAAAGGGCCCATAGCCCTTTGCCGGGGAGCCTCGAAGGGGCGCTTGGAGGGCCGGATGGACCTTCGACCGGTTGGGGCGTTTGCCCCCCTTGTCCGCCGGAAACCGGCAGGATAGAGGGCAATTTTTAGGAACTGGAAAAATTTACAAGTTTTTTCGTACTTTTTTCAGAACAAGATTGAAAACGAGGAATAAAATCATGATTTTTTCCAACTATGCGACTTGACAAATCAGGGGGCAGGCGATAAAATGACGGTGTATCTTGGCGAAATGGAAATCCCTCTCAGTCGGCCCTCCGGCTCCGTTCGCCAGTCCATGTAACAAGACCTCCGTTCCGCTTTGCGGCGGCGGAGAAGCCCAAAGGGAAAGGATGAGGAAATGTGCTGAAACGAAATAAGAAGCTCGCTTCCCGTCTCCTGGCTGCCCTCATGGCCCTGGCCTGCGTCCTGACGCTGCTGCCGGGCGCGGCGATGGCGGCGGGAGAAGACGACGGGGGCAAAATGGTCGTGGATAAGACGGCCACCTTGGAGGACGACGGTACATATACCATTGAGTTGTCCGCTTATGCTACCGGTCAGACCACCACGGAGACGATTAAAACGGGAAAGCCGTTGGACATCGTTTTGGTGTTGGACCAGTCCGGCTCTATGGCGGATTCCATAACCAGCTATAGCTATCAGCCCCGTGAGAACCGAAGCTATAGTTATAATAGTTACGGAGGGAAGACAACTTACTATTACTTAGATACAGATGGGAACTACTATCCCGTAAAGCGCGATTCAGAGTGGCACTTTGACTGGTTCGACAGTTATACCACGTACTACCTGTACTACACGAAAAATGGACAGAATTATTATTTGAGTGGTACCGGCGTGACGACGCAAAGGCCGACCAATGTGCGAGATTCAAGCGCAACAATTTGGACCGGTGTGTTATATCAACGCAGCAGCACCTCTACTTCCAAGCTGAACGCCCTGAAGGCGGCTGTCACGAATTTTGTGAATTCCGTATCTGCCAACGCGAAAGAGTATAACGTGGAACATAGAATTGCAATGGTTGGATTTGCATCTAAGGGGACGGATAATAGCGCATGGAAGAATACGGGCCTGTTTGTAGACGGTTATTTGAAGAAATATGCGAACAGTAAGTGGGAGACTAACTCTCAATTGTCTAGCCAGGACTATAAAGATGCATTGGTAGTAGTAAATGATGTGGATGGGGATATAGCAGGTTCAATTAGCAGAGCAATTGGGAATCTTGATGCTGAGGGTGCTACTCGTACTTCCTATGGTCTGGAGATGGCACAAAAAGTCTTTGAGAATAATAAGGATTCTGAGCGGCAGCGCGTGGTTGTGCTCTTTACTGATGGAGAACCTGGGAAGAGCGGTTATGAAAATTCTGAGGCGAATAGTGCGTTGAGCAAGGCATATGTTTTGAAGAATGAAAATAAGGCAACGGTTTATTCGGTTGGGCTTTACGATAGCGATCCTGAGAACAATACAGTCAGCTTTATGAATTACACGTCTTCGAATTATCCTTTCGCACAGAGTATGACCTATCCCGGATCAAAATTCGATGACAAGTACTACATGACGGCGAGTGACGCGGACGAGCTGAATGAGATCTTTACGTATATTATAGATGATTCCACTGAGTCTTCCACAACTGTGACCTTGGACGCGAAGTCTGTGCTGAGAGATATCCTAAATGACGGCTTTGTGCTTCCTGCCGGATATGATGCACAGGAAAATATCACCGTTGCGACGCAATCCGTCGAGTTGGGCGCCGAGGGAAACATCGTCTGGGGCGAAGTTGAGGAGAACCCCAGCGATATTGCTGTGACGGCCGATGAAGAGACCAGAACGATCGAGGTAACGGGATTTGATTACTCCAAGCGGTATATTGCGGAGGAGCACCCGGGCGATGTACTGCTGGTGACCATCCGGGGCGTGGAGGCGACCGACGCGGCCATTACCAACGCGGAGATTTCAACCAACAACGCCGCCTCGGGCATTTACGAGAACACCGACGACGAGGAACCCTTTGTACGCTTCCCGGAGCCGAAGACCATTCTCAAGAGCAAGACCTATGTTTTGGATTACGGCAAGCCGGTCAATCTGAACGCCCAGGATTGGGGCATTGGTTCCATTTCCACACTGAATGGAGATGGAATGCACCGATTCTACAGCCCGGTCTGGAACTTGACGGAGGACCACGGCAAGGTTTCGGCGACGCAGAGCGGCCTGACCTATACGCCGACGACTATGAATTGGGACGGCTACGACAACCTGTACGTATTCGGAAAGCAGATTGCAGAAGACGGTGCAGAGAATCAGTGGTCCCGGGTTACGGTGATGCCGGCCAACAGCGTGTATTATGAGGATACCTTTGTGACCGACAGCAATACCGGCAAAGTGGGCATCGAATACACGGGCAACTGGGCGCAGATGGTGGAAGGAACAACCTCCGGCGGCAACACCCAGACCGTAGACGACGGCCACCCCTACGGCTGGGAAGAGAGCTATGATGATATCACCTTCAGCGACGGCTGCGCCCATTGCGTGACGGCTTCGGACGGTGAGGTGGCCCAGGCGTCCTTCACCTTCACCGGTACGGGTGTAGATGTTTATAGCAAAACAGATATGACAACAGGAACGGTTTACGCCGTCCTGGAGCCTCAGTTTGAGAGTGAAAACGCCAAGGTGCAGCGTCTGATTGTAGACAATCTGGCGGAGTCCAATGGAGAAACGGGTTATTATCAGATTCCCACCGTCTCCTTCCAGGATCTGACGTACGGGGAATACAAGGTGACCATTATGGTCACAACCGCCGCAGAAGGCCGCTCCACCTACTATCTCGACGGCGTGCGGGTGTACAATCCCATTCAGGGCCTGGAGGAGGATCAGCTGGTTCAGGACGCCTATGGCGCGGATCACGAGCTGAACGCCGTGTTCCAGGAAGTGCGGGATATCCTTGTGACGCAAGCGAATCTGCCGGAGGGAGATGAGCTCCCCAATAACTCGGTCGTTTTCATCGACCAGGTAGACGGGCAGACCGGCGTCACGACCTCTGAGGTCGGCACGTATGTGGAATACGGCCCGAAGAACGAGGTCTATTTGGCGCCCGGCCAGTCCATTGCCTTCCAGGTCGCAACCGGCAGCAATTCGCACTACTACCTGGGCCTGAAGGGACCCGCCGGTGCAACACAGGCGGAGGCAACCAGTGGAACCGGCAAGATGCAGATCGGGATTTGCGGCTCCTGCGATATGTACTACGAAGTGACGCCCAATGCAGATGGAATCGTCATGGTGAAGAACACCGGCGAGAATCTGCTGTCGATCACCAAGCTCCGCACCACCAGCGACAGCGAGGATGAGAACGCCGGCATCGTCGGCGCCAGTGTCTCGGAGCTGCTGGCCTATGCCGATACCTTTGACTCCCTGGAGGTTGTGGAGTATCCCACAGACCTGGGAGATGTGGAAATTGAGAACCCGGACGTCCAGGAGCTGGGCGACGGTTCGGTTGCCTGGGAATGGCTGCAAAAGATTTTCCGGGGCATCTGGGACCTGCTCCGGCCCTGAGAAAAGGGGGGAATGATCATGAAAGAAGCTTATGTGAAACCTGCGTTGCATTTGGAGCGTTTTGCCTTGAGCCAGAACGTGGCCTCGGGCTGCGGCGCGCCCGGAGGCGGCGGTAGCTTGGGAAAGCCGACCCATTGGGACAAAAGCACCTGCGGATGGGATTTGGGTAATATGGTTCTGTGGGTAGAGGGCCCGGCTTGCTCGACATTTGTCGGAGCCGATGAAAATGTAGGCGGTGTTTGCTACAACAACCCCGACGGCGGCTACAACATCTTCTCCTCGTAAACAGGCTGAGCTGCCCTTGGGGGCATGACACGAAAAGGGCTGCAGCAATCTTTGCTGCAGCCCTTTGTCTAATCCGGGCTCCATGTTTTCCCACTGCCGACCGCATTTTCCGGCTTCCTCCGGCATCTGCCGGGCGGTTTCTTGGACGGAGCCTGCAATATTTCCCGGGTGAAGCGAAGAGCCTGTGGAAGAAAGGGAAAGCTTCTCTTTTGCCCGCTGCAGGGCTCCCTGCGCGGTCTCACAGACTCTGCGCTGCGCCCAGGACGACGGTCACAGGCTTTTTGGTCTGCGGGTCTCCCCCGCGCCCTGGAAAGGTCCGGGCCTGCCGGAGTTCGGCCTTCTCTGAGCGGGAGCGGCTTTTGCCGCCGGTCGTCTGGGGCGAAACGATATTTTGGGAGATTGCCATGTTTTACCGATATCAGGTTGCGGGGATTTCCGTTCTGTGCGAAATCCCCTTTCCCATCACCATCACCCGGGAGTCCCAAGCGTTTTTGCAGGCGGGTTCTCCCTCCGTTCCGGCGGACTTGGAGGCGGCCTTTACTCCGGCGTCGACTTTGCCGGACATGCCGCCGGGCGGGCATTGGGAGGTCTGCCAGTATCATGTGCAGACGCCCCGGGACTGCCGGGTGTACCACAGCGCCGTGCCCCGGGGTACGCCCTATGCCTGTGTCCTCTGGCCCAAAACCGGCGTGGCCCCGGTGCAGTGCTGGTATTTGGCGGACAAGGCGGACCATTTGGCCTTTTCCCGGAACATTTGCGACCTTTTGGGGCTGGAGCGCCTGCTGCTGTCCCGGCAGGGCCTGCTCCTGCACGCCTCCTTCATCCGCTGGCAGGACCGGGGGATTCTCTTTTCCGCCCCCTCCGGCACCGGCAAATCCACCCAGGCGGATTTGTGGGTCCGGCACCGGGGTGCGGAGGTCATCAACGGAGACCGGGCGGCCCTGCGCCGGAGCGCAGGCCGTTGGCGGGCGTACGGCCTGCCCTACGCCGGTTCCTCCGGGGTTTACCGCAATGAGTCGGCGGAGATTTCCGCCCTGGTGGTGCTTCGCCAGGGTCCGGAGAACCGCCTGCGGGATGCCGGACCGGCGGAGGCCTTTGCCGCCCTGTTCCCGGAGCTGACGGTGCACCGGTGGGACCCGGCGTTTGTGGAGCAGGTCGCCGATTTGCTCCTGGCCGTCCTGGACCGGGTTCCGGTTTACCGCCTGGAATGCCGCCCGGACCGGGAGGCGGTGGAGCTTCTCTGCGCCCGGGTTCTGCAGGAGGCCGGAGAGACATAACAGGCTTTTCCTGCCGGTGGGAGCCTCTCCGGGCCCAGGCTCTGCAGGAAGCGGGACCGAATTACAAGAAACCATGAGAAAGGAGCGGTACCCATGATTTCCATTCCGGTGGAACCGCCCATCACAGAATACTTACACGCTAAAGCCGCCAGGCAGGGAATCCCCCTCAGCGGGACCTTTGAGCTGACGCCTTTGTGCAACATGAACTGCCGCATGTGCTACGTGCGCATGAGCCGGGAGCAGCAGGAGGCTGCGCATCCTCTGGTGCGGCGGGACGCCTGGCTGGACCTGGCCCGGCAGGCGAAGGAGCAGGGGCTGCTGTACCTCTTGCTCACCGGCGGCGAGCCCCTTCTGCATCCGGACTTTCGGGAGATTTTGACGGCCCTGCACCGCATGGGCCTGCTGGTCTCCGTGAATACCAACGGGACCCTCATAGATGAGGAGGTTGTGCAGTGGCTCCGGCAGGCTCCGCCGGTGAGAATGAACGTGACCCTTTACGGGGCCTCCGACGAGACCTACGACCGGCTCTGCCGGAATCCCCAGGGCTTTACCCAGGTGACCCGGGCCATTCGTCTGCTCCGGGACGCCGGGATTTCCGTGAAGCTGAATTGCAGCCTGACCCCCTACAATGCAGCGGATTTGGAGGGCATTTTTGCCTATGCCAAGGAGGAGAAGCTCCTGGTGCAGGCGACCTCCTACATGTTCCCGCCCCTGCGCCGGGACCCCGGCCAAGTGGGCCGGAACGACCGCTTCACCCCCGAGGAGGCGGCCTATTATTCCGCGCGGATTGAATCGCTGATGAACGGCGAGGAGGCCTTCCTGGAGCGCCGGAGGACCCAGACGGATGCGGGCCTCTGCGCCGAGCCGGGGGAGGACTGTGGGAGCCTGGAGGGCGAGGGAATTCGCTGCCGGGCGGGAAAATGCAGCTTCTGGGTGACCTGGGACGGGCGGCTGCTGCCCTGCGGGATGCTGCCGGATTGCGGCGCGGATGTGTTTGCCCTGGGCTTTGCCCAGGCGTGGAAGCAGGCTGCCGAAGCGTCGGCGGCCATTCGCCTGCCCGCTGCATGCTCCGGCTGCGCCCTGCGGGACCAATGTAAGGCCTGCGCCGCCATGGCGCGCACAGAGAGCGGCGCGTACCACCAAGTTCCGGAATACCGCTGCCGGATGGCACAGGCCTACGGGGCCGCCTGCCGTCGGGTAGAGGAGGAAATCCGAAACCGGAAGACCTGAGAAAGGCGGAATTGCCCATGAATAGAAAGAAAAAAATCATCCTTTCGGCGGTCCTGACGGCGGTGGGAATCTGCGTGGTGATTTTGGCCCTGGTCTGGAGGCCCCAGAAGCCGGATGCCGGGCTTTCGCCCTCCCACAGCGCGGCCACTACGGCGCCCCAGGAGACGACCGGTCAGAGCCAGACCATGGAGCCCGACGCCACGGAGGAGTCCACCGGGCCGGCTGCCTCCGCCCCCACGGCCTCGGACCCCACATGGGAGCCTGCTCCCTCCGGTTCCGCCACGGAGCCGCCGGAGGAAGCAAGCGGAAGCGAAACGGAAGGCAGCCCGGAGACGGTTGCCCCCACCGCGCCGCCGGAGACGGTGGCGGAACAGACCGGCGAAATCTCCTTTCCCTATGCAATTCCCGATACGGGTCTGGTGATTCAAAAGATTGCGGCCTATGACGGGGTCTTCCTGGAGGACGGCACGGATGAGGAGATCACAGGCGTGGCCGCCATGGTCCTGGAGAACACCGGCGAGACGGCGGTGGAGTACACCCGGATTTCTCTCAACGCCGGTGACGAGACCTGGAGCTTTGAGGCCACCGCCATTCCGGCCGGGCAGACCGTGGTGGTGCAGGAGGCCGACCGGGCCGCCTATCGGGACGCCGTCCTGACCGGCTGTACGGCCGACGTGGCGGAGCTGGAGGCTATGGAGATGTCGGAAGACCAGGTCCGGGTGACGGACAACGGAGACAACTCCCTGACGGTGACCAACCTGACCCAGGAGCCCATCGTTTGCGTGCGGGTTTTCTACAAATACTACATGGAGGACCTGGACGTCTACGTGGGCGGGATTGCCTACACGGCCAAGGTGACGGATTTGCAGCCGGGGGAGGAGGTCCAAATCATCCCCTCGCATTATGCCGCCGGTTCCAGCCGGATTGTGATGGTGCGGACTTATGACACGGAATAGGAGAATGGCGTATGAAAATCAAAGGCGAATTTGTTCTGCGGGAGCTGGTGGGGGAGACCATCCTGGTCCCGGTGGGCCGGACGGCTTTGCAGCTGAACGGCATGATCACCTTAAATCCCGTCAGCGCCCAGATCTGGCGCGGCCTGGACCAGGGGGCGTCCTACGAAGAGATTCTGCAGGGCGTCCTGGACCGGTTTGACGTGGCGCCCGACGCGGCTCGTCAGGATTTGGACCAATTTTTGACGGAATTGGAAACCCACGGGTTGCTGGAAAAGGAAGACTGAAGGCTTTTGGCCCCCAGTCGGCCACAGTTTATTCACAATTTGTACAAATTTTTCCCAAAACCGGCGGCAGATTTCGGCATTTTCTTGCCTTGCGGCCGGCGGCAATTTCCAGTATAATGTTCACGCCCTGCCCATTCCGGCAGGGCGTACTTTGCGTCAGGGGGAGGACAGAGCCGGAACGCGATCTCTTGTTGGAGCCTGTGCGGGCTCAAAATTTTATCGTACGAGGCGAAGCCGCTTCGTAGGTCCCTCGGAGCTTTTGGCTCCATCGGTACTTGTATAAAACAACATGAGAGTAGTAAAAGTAGGGATGTTTCAAATTAAACCATTACTATATAGACTCTACATAAAAGACGACCTGAAAATTGGATAAATAAAGGGAGGGTGGGGACACCCAAGCATAAATAATACAATACAAGGCGGGATTGTTTGACAAGTACAATTAATTTTTTATTGGAGTGAATTACGATGAAAAAACTAATTGTATGGTCCCTTGTGATCTCTATGTGCGCGCTTTTCTTGACTGCCTGCGGCGACACTCAGGCGGAAAACCACGGCAACTATACCGATGAGATGAAAATCCCCTATTCCTGCGACCTCAGCGAGGCGGACGGCGCGGACAGCGTCGAGCGGCAGGGCGATCACCAGGACAGCCCCTATTTCAGCACCCTGGACTTCTATCATATGGAATCCAACGACACGTTGACCATCCTCAGCAACTTTCAGACGCAGCAGCAGACCAGCGAGTGGAGCTGCGGCGTATCCAGCGCGCTGATGGTTCTCAACTGGTACGGGAAGCTGGGAGACTACAACGAAGAGTCTCTGGCCGCATACCGCAGCAACGGGCTGGAGCCCGGCGCCACCAGTCTGAGCCAGCTGATTGACATCTTTGAAGGCGTGGGCGGCTTTGACTTGTATTCCACCTACGATTGTCAGGACAATGTGTACGACGTCTTTACCTTTGACTATATTCAGGAAACCCTCGCCGCCGGGACTCCCATTATGGTGGGCTGGAACGACTGGGGCGGCCACTGGCAGGTGATCGTGGGCTACGACACCATGGGCACGGAGACCACCCAGGACGACGTGATCATTGTGGCGGACCCCTATGATACCACGGACCACAACCAGGACGGCTACGGCGTGTACGGCGCGGAGCGGTTTTTGTACAACTTCACCTTCTACAATTTCTTTGATGAAGCTTCCGGGGAGCTCAACGACATGTGCTTCCTGGTGGCCACGCCCCAGTAACACGATGTGACCTCCGGCTCGGTTACGGACTGAACGCAAGGGCCGCTTCCAGGGGCCGCCTCTGGAGCGAAACATGGATATGGAAAACCGGGATCCGTTGCAAATTTCTGCAGCGGGTCCTTTTTTCGGAACATCCCGGCCCGAATGCCGGAGGGGCGTCCCCTTGCAAGCCGTCCAGTTTTTCCATGGCGTGCAGATAGAATGCGGGCAAGTCGGTTTTGGTTTTCGGTCTTACGGAAATTTTCACCGGCTGTATCAAAAAGATGGTATACTTTTTCCCAAAAGTGTGCTATACTTAATTTTAACAGGGTTTTGTGCGCCCTTGCTTTCCGAATGAGGAGCAAGGGGTCGGTGAGTTGCTTTTGTGCGTCTTTGATTCAGAGGCGGGCGCCTCTGATCTCAATACCGGATGATTTGAATAGGCCTAACCGCAGCTGTTTCTCCCAGGCAGACGGAACGTAGCGGGGTTCCTGCGCCGGAGAATCGGGTGTGTTGTTTTGTTGCGCCTTTTTCAAAAGCCGGCTTCCATAGGGTTGATTTACCGGATCGGTTGACCCAATTTTTTGATTTATTAAAAGGAGTTGTATATCTTTTGGCAGAAAAACTTAAAATTATTCCTCTGGGCGGGTTGAATGAAATTGGAAAGAACATCACCGTCCTGGAGTACGGCAAGGACATGATCGTGGTGGACTGCGGCGTCGGATTTCCGGAGGACGACATGTACGGCGTGGATCTGGTGATCCCCGATTTTGCTTATCTGGTCAAGAATGCCGCAAAGCTTCGGGGCTTTTTCATTACCCACGGACATGAGGACCACATCGGCTCGCTGCCCTATGCGCTGCAGCAGGTTTTGGCTCCGGTTCACGTCACGGCGATGACAGGCGGTCTGATCCGCCTGAAGCTGGAGGAGCACGGCTTGGCGGACCGGGTCAAGCTGATTACCCACAAGCCCGGCGATGTAGTGCATGCCGGTTGCTTCCAGGTGGAATTCATTCATGTGAATCACTCCATTGCCGACGCCGTATGTTTTTGCATCCACACGCCGGTGGGGAAGGTTGTGATGACCGGCGACTTTAAAATCGACCCCACTGCCGAAGGCGGTATGATGGATCTGGGCCGACTGGGCGTTTTGGGCAGCGAAGGCGTGCTGGCCTTGTTGTGCGACTCGACCAATGTGGAGCGCGCCGGTTATACGCCCTCCGAGCAGGTGGTTGCAGAGAGCATGGACCGGCAGTTTAAAAACTGCAATCAGCGGATCATCGTCACGACCTTCGCCTCCAATATGCATCGGATTCAAGCTGTGCTTCAGACGGCCCATCGCTACGGCCGCAAGGTGGCGGTCACGGGCCGGAGCATGGAAAATATGCTGAAGGTGGCCACGGAGCTGAATTACCTGAAAGCGCCGGCGAACACCATTGTGGACATCGGAACCATTAAGAGCCTGCCCAAAGACAAGATTGTCATTGTCTCCACAGGCTCTCAGGGGGAGAATATGTCTGCTTTGTACCGGATGGCCTTTTCCACCCACAAGCAGGTGGAGATCCAGCCGGGGGACCGGATTATCATTTCCGCCTCCGCCATTCCCGGGAACGAGAGAGCGATTTCTAAGATCATCAACGAGCTCTATCGGAAGGGCGCCGAGGTGATTTATGAGAAGTCGGAGGGGCTGCATGTCTCCGGGCACGCTTGCCAGGAGGAGCTGAAAATCGTCCATGCGTTGACTAAGCCGAAGTTCTTTATCCCCGTCCACGGGGAACAGCGTCATTTGCAGATTCACGCCAAGCTGGCCAGACAGATGGGGATGAATCCCAAAAACATCATGGTCTCTGATATCGGCCAGGTGATTGAGCTGACCAGCCGGAGCTGCAAGGTCAATGGGACCGTGCCTGCCGGGAAGGTTCTGGTGGACGGCACCGGCGTGGGAGATGTGGGCAGCGTGGTTCTCCGGGACCGCAAGCATTTGGCGCAGGATGGAATGCTGGTGGTCTGTGTCAATCTGTCCAGTCAGGACGGCTCCATTCTCTCCGGTCCGGACATCATCAGCCGGGGCTTTGTGTATGTCAAGGAGTCCGAAACGCTGATGGAGGATTTGCGGATGATCGCGATGGACTCTCTGGACCGCTGCCGTAAAAAGGGCGTCCGGGACTGGGCTACCATCAAATCCGCCATTAAGAGCGATTTATCCGGCTACCTCTTTAAGAGCACCAAGAGGAATCCTATGATTTTGCCGGTCATTATGGAAATTTGACGGCAGACGGAAGTTGCGCGTCTACCGGATGAAGTTATCAAGATAGGGGCTATTGCAGCATTCGCTGCAATAGCCCCTTTTTTAGAACAGGCTGACTTGACTGGTGTCCGGCAGATCTCCGAAGGCTCCCGCTGCCTTGAGATTTTCGATGTGGGTTTTGGAAACCTTGGGGCAGGCGGCGGAAAATTCCTCGATGGAGATAAATTGCTTCCCCTTCCGTCCCTCCAGAATATCCCAAGCGGCGGTCTCGCCTAAGCCGGAAACGGATACAAAAGGCGGCAGAAGCTTTCCGTCCTCGATCAAAAACTTGGTTGCGTGAGAGCGGTACAGGTCCATGGGCGCAAAGGAAAACCCTCGCAGGTAAAACTCGTAGCATACTTCCAGCGTGGTGAGCATGTCCTCGTCCTTGACCGTTGCCGCGTCGTTGCCGTCAATGGCCTGAATGTGGGCTTTGACCTCCTCCGGTCCCCGGGTCATCATGGCGGCGTCAAAGCCTCCTTTTTGACTGCGGCGGTAAAAATAGGCGGAGTAAAAGGCCAGAGGCTCGTGCACCTTAAACCAGGCGATGCGGAAGGCCATCATGACATATGCCACGGCGTGGGCCTTGGGGAACAGGTATTTAATCTTCTTACACGAGCCGATGTACCAGTCCGGCACACCGGCCGCCCGCATTTCCTCCTCTGCGCCTTCGGGAAGGCCCCGCCCTTTTCGGACGGATTCCATAATCTTAAACGACCGTTTCTCCGGCATACCGCAGGAGATCAAATACAGCATGATATCGTCCCGGCAGCCGATGGCCTGGTCGACGGTGGCCGTTTTGGAGGTGATCAAATCCTTGGCATTGCCCAACCACACGTCGGTGCCGTGGGAAAAGCCGGACAGCCGCAACAGGGTGTCGAATCGTGTGGGCATGGTGTCCAGCAGCATCCCCCGGGTAAATCGTGTGTTGAATTCCGGTATGGCCACGGCGCCCGTCGGCCCCAAGATGGGATCATTTTCATAGCCCAAGACCTTGGAGGAGGTGAAAATGGACATGGTGTCCTTGTCATCCAAGGGGATCTTCTGGGCGTTTACGCCGGTCATATCCTCCATCATCCGGATCATGGTGGGATCGTCGTGACCCAGCATGTCCAGCTTCAGGAGATTTTCCTCCATGGAGTGATACTCGAAGTGGGTTGTGATGGTGTCTGCCGAGGGATCGTCCGCCGGGTGCTGCACCGGGCAGAAGTCCCAGATTTCATTTTCCTGGGGGATGACCACCAGACCGCCGGGGTGCTGTCCCGTTGTCCGGCGAACACCCACACAACCGGCAGTCAGCCGGTTTTCCTCGGACCGGGAGACCGTCCGGTTTCGTTCGGATAAGTATTTTTTCACGTAGCCGAAGGCGGTTTTTTCCGCCACCGTGCCGATGGTCCCGGCTCGGAACACATGGGATTTGCCGAACATTTCCACGCAGTAGGCGTGGGCTTTCGCTTGATATTCCCCGGAGAAGTTCAGGTCAATGTCCGGCACCTTATCGCCTCCGAAGCCCAGAAAGGTCTCAAAGGGAATGTGGAAGCCGTCTTTTTCAAAGGGCGTTCCGCATTTGGGGCACCGGGCGTCCGGCAGGTCTGCGCCGCACCCATAGCCGCTGGGGATGTCGAAGGTGGTAAACTTGCAGGCTGGATTGGGGCAGCGATAGTGCGGCGGGAAGGAGTTGACCTCCGTAATCCCGGCCATATAGGCCACAATGGAGGAGCCTACAGAGCCCCGGGAGCCAACCAGGTAACCGTGCTCCAGGGAGTTCTGCACCAGCTTTTGGGCGGACATGTAAATGACGTCGTAGTGACAGCGGATGATATCTCCCAATTCGGTCTCTACCCGCTTCGTGATAAGCTCGGGCGGATGCTCTCCATAGAGCCGGTGCATTTTTTCGTAGACCAGATGCTTCAAATCCTCCACAGAGTTCTCAATGGAGGGGGCGAACAGGTTGTGGGGAACCGGCCGGAGGGTCTCGCACATGTCGGCGATTCGGTTGGGATTGGTCACCACCACCTCATAGGCCTTTTCCGCTCCCAAATAGGAGAATTCCTTCAGCATCTCGTCAGTTGTACGAAAGTAAAGGGGATTCGGCTTGTCGCAGTCGTCAAAGCCCTTGGTGGCCAGGAGAATGTGACGGTAGATTTCATCCTCCGGATTCAGGAAATGCACGTCTCCTGTGGCGACGACGGGCTTTTGCAAGGTTTCCCCCAGCCTGACAACGGTCCGGTTAAACTCCCGCAGCTCTTCTTCGCTTTCTGCGATGCCCTTTTCCAGCATAAACCGGTTGTTCGACAGAGGCTGAATTTCCAGGAAATCGTAGAAAGAGGCGATACGCCGGAGCTCTTCTTCACTTTTGCGGCCGGTGATGGCTTGAAACAGCTCGCCGGCTTCGCAGGCCGAGCCGATGATCAGTCCTTCCCGGTAGGTCATCAGTTCCGATTTGGGGATTCTGGGATTGCGTTTAAAATACTGCAGGTTGCTCAGGGAGATCAGATGGTACAGATTTCGCAGGCCGGTTTGGTTTTTGGCAAACAGAATGATATGCCGGGCATGGCGGTCATGGATCTTGTTTTTGGCGCGAAGAGCGGGCATCGCCGGATTGACGGCTTGTAATCGGTGCAGATCCATTTCCTCCAGCCGCCGGCTCAGGCGGTCGAAGATCAAGCCGCAGGTCAGGGCGTCGTCTGCCGCCCGATGGTGTTGAAACTCCGGCAGGCTCAGAGCGTTGGCCACGACGTCCAGCTTAAAGCGGCTGAGCTGAGGAAGCAGGTTTTGAGAGAGAATCAGGGTGTCCAGATAGGTGGGGTGATAGTCCAGCCCCAGCCGCCGGCAGGCGGCGGTGATAAAACCAACGTCAAAATCCGCATTATGGGCGACCAGAGGCCGAGAGCCGCAGAATTCCAAAAACTCCGGCAGAACCTGCCGGATTTTGGGAGCGCCGCGCAGCATGTCATCCGTAATTCCGGTGAGATCTACAATTTTCTGCGTCAGGGGGCGGCCGGGATCTACGAAGCTCTGAAACCGGCCGATTTCCTTGCCTCCCTGTAATATGACGGCGCCGATCTCGATGATTTCATCGTGCAGAGAGGACAGACCTGTGGTTTCCAGGTCAAACGCGACGAATTCCTGGTCGAAGGTCGCGTCTTGCGTTCCGTGGACCACAATTCGGTCGTCCACGTCGTTGATGAAATATCCCTCGCAGCCATATAGGATTTTAATATTCTGATCCGTTCCCGCCACCTTGGCTTTGGAGGCGGCTTTCATGGCCTCCGGGAAGGATTGGGCGCAGCCGTGGTCTGTAATGGCAATGGCCTGGTGACCCCAGGCGGCGGCCTGCTTCACGGCGGCAGTGGGATCCGTCAGGGCGTCCATGTTGGACATGTTGGTGTGCAGATGCAGCTCCACCCGTTTTTCTCCGGCGGTATCCAGCCGCTTGGGCGCTTTGTGGGGCAGGATCGCGATGGGGTCCAAGACCATTTCGTTGTCAAACCGGTTTATGACCGGTTTGGCCAGTACCTTCACCCAATTGCCGACGGCAGTAGCCTCCACAATTGCCTGGGCCTTGGGCAGATCCCGCTCTCGGAAGTACCGGTTGATGCGGATGGAGCCGGTATAATCGGTGATGTCGAAATTCACCACAATGGCGTTGTTTTTGGTCAGCTCCCTGTGGTCGGCCGCAAAAATACGCCCGGCCACGCACACGGTACGCATATCCAGGGTGACATCCTGAATGGGAACGGCGGGTTCTACAAAGGGCTTGCCGAAAATGGTGTCGCTGCCCGCGCCGGGGGAGGGAGCGGCGCTTTTGCCGGGGCCGGATTGCGCCCGCGGGCTGGGAGCGGGAGGCGGGACGCTGGGCAGCTGGTCCAGCATTTCCTGCCGCATCTGCTGAGTCTGGCGGAACAGGGCCTGGCCTTCCAGCTCCTGAGCGGCCTGAATCTCCATGGAGATCTCCTGCCCGAACCGGTCTGCCAGATATCGCCGGACGCCGGGGATGCAGGCCTCCAAGGTTTTTTTCCCGTTGGCCGGGAGCTGGATGACGAGCCGGTTCGCCTCCCAGGACCACCGGCAGCCTGCCAGAGAGGCCCGGCAGCGGGAGTCCTGCTCCACAAACAGCTGCATCAGCTCCTGGGGCTCGATTTGCTGCAGGGTTCGGCCCGGAAAGTGCGGGAGGATCTCCACCCGCCGGACATCGTACAGCGCGCACACGTCCCGGCAGACGCGGTCCAGCAGACGCCGGGGGATATAGGACGCGCATTGCAGCTCCAGAAAAACAGTCCGCTCTTCCAGGTCCAGCTCTGCATGTTGAATCGCCGCCTGTGCCAGAAGCTCATGCAGCGGCACGGGCGGCGCGTATTGAGAAAACATTTGTAAAAAGGAAATTTGCTTTGTCATATGGCTCCTTCCAGTGCAAAAAGGATGTCTCCGACCGGCTGGTGATTTGATCGGCCTATGTTTCATTCGCAGATGGCCAAGGGGGGAGCGCTCGTTGGATTTTCCATCATGTACGTTGTTACAGCCGTTGGATCTGGTCCAGCAAGGCGGGCAGCAGCTGCCCGTATGGAAGCTTTCGGACCGGTTCGCCCTTGACAAACAGCACGCCGCAGTCCTCTCCACCGGCGATGCCCACATCTGCCTCCCGGGCTTCTCCGGGGCCGTTGACCACGCAGCCCATCACCGCCACGGTGATGGATTTGCTGCAGTCTTGCAATGCCTGCTCCACCTGGTCCACCAGACCGATGAGGTCGATGGAGGTCCTGCCGCAGGTGGGGCAGGAAATGATGTTGACCCCGTCCTTCCGCACGCCTGCGGCCCGCAGGATCTCTTTTGCGGCATAGACTTCCTGCACCGGGTCGGCGGTGAGAGACACCCGCAGGGTGTCTCCAATGCCGTCCAGCAGCAAGGCCCCGATGCCCATGGCCGACTTGATGAGGCCGGCGCGCACAGGTCCCGTCTCCGTGACGCCAATGTGCAGGGGATAGTCGCAGCGCCGGCGGAACAGCCGGCAGGCGGCTACCATGGTGGGAACCGAGGAGGATTTGATTGACACGCAGGCGTCGTAAAAGCCTGCCTGTTCCAGCAGCTCCAGATGGGAAAAGGCGCTTTCCACCAAGGCCTCCGGGGTGGGATGGCCGTACTTTTCCAGGAGCTTTTTGTCCAGGCTGCCTCCGTTGACGCCGATTCGAATGGGGATTTTTTTGCTTTTGCATACGTCCGCCACGGCCTGGACCCGGTCTGCTCCTCCGATGTTTCCGGGATTGATGCGAATTTTCGCGGCGCCGCCTTCTGCGGCGGAGATGGCCAGACGGTAATCAAAATGAATGTCCGCCACCAAAGGCAGGGGCGATTGCGCCGCGATCTCCGCGAAGCTTTGAGCCGCGGCGGCATGGGGCACCGCCAGCCGGGCAATCTGGCAGCCGGCTGCCTTTAAGGCATGCAGCTGCCGGAGGCAGCCCGCCACATCGGTGGTTTTGGTGTTGAGCATGGATTGAATGGACACCGGCGCGCCGCCGCCCATTGCCACGCCGCCGACAAAAATCTTTCGTGTCATAGGTGTCCTCCTAGTGGAAAATCTGGATGACGTCTTTCAACATGATGAAGGCCATAAAAACCAGCAGGACTGCCATGCCGCCGGCATGAATATAGCCCTCGATCTTTGGATTCAGCTTTTTCCGGGTTATGGCTTCCACGCCTGTGGTGAGAAGAACGCCTAAAATTCGGCCGCCGTCCAGTGCCGGCAAGGGGAGCAGATTCATCACAGCCAGATTTACCGCGATAAATGCGGCGAGGAGCAAGACGCTGTTCCAGGCAATGGACGGGGAGCTCGCCTCGGTTCCGACGTCGGCAATGGTTTTCACAATTCCAACGGGACCGGCGACCTCGTCGATGCCCACGTCGCCCCGGAACAGAAGCTGCAGGCTCAGCCGTACGTTTCGCACCGTCTCAATGGCGCTGTTCCAGACGTAGGAGGCCAGGTTGCCGAGGGTTCGGGGCTCTGATGACAAGGTGAAGCCGTACAGTACCTGAGGTCCTTTTTCTGTTTGAAACTGTTGCTTTTCCATGGAAAAGTTGGAGAGCTCCACCTTTTTCCCGTCCCGGATGACCACCAGGTCATGAACGGTTGCACTGCCGGAGAGATTGAGCTGCAGCAGAAGACTGACGTCGTTGGCAATATAAACCCGTTCCCCGTCGATGGAATAAAACCGGTCGCCTTCCTGCAGGCCGTCTTCTCCGGCGACGGTGTTGCCTTCGTAAAACTGCCCGATGACCGGCTGACCAATATACCGGTATTGGGAGCTGATGCCGAAGACACAGGCAAAAATCAACAGGCCGGCTAAAAAGTTCATGGCGGCTCCGGCGGCCAAAATGATCAGCCGCTTCCACCATGCCGCCTTGGGAAAGGAGCGGGGGTCCTGGCTGTCCTGGTCTTCTCCCTCCATGGCGCAGTAACCGCCCAGAGGGATGCACCGCAGGGCGTACAGCGTTTCCCCCTTCTGCTTTTTCCAAATGGCCGGGCCCATGCAGATGGAGAATTCGTTGACTTTGACTCCGAACAATTTGGCCGTTATAAAGTGGCCGAATTCGTGAATGGTAATGAGAAATCCGAACATCAGGATTGCAAAGATAATATAAAGAACGTACAAGCTTTTAGCCTCCTAAATTGACGTATACCGCCTCCCGGGCCAACCGGTCGGCAGCCAGGATCTGGTCTAAGCTTGGCTTTTTTACAAAGGGCACGGCGTCCATGGCCTGCTTCACCAAGTTGTAAATATCATAAAACCCCACCTGGTCCAGCAGATACAGGCCGACCGCGACCTCGTTTGCCCCGCTGAGAACGGCGCCTGCCGTACCGCCGGCCTTTGCCGCTTCCATGGCGAGCTTCAAGCAGGGAAAGGTCTCCAGATCCGGCCGGTCGAAGGTGAGCGGGCCGCAGGTCAACAGGTCCAGCTCCGGAGCCGGGCAGGGGACCCGGTCCGGCCAGGTGAGGGCCAGCTGAATGGGCAACCGCATGTCCGGTGAGCCCAGCTGGGCCAGAATGGCGCCGTCCCGGTACTCGACCAGAGAGTGCACCACGCTTTGCCGGTGGATCACAATGTCGACTTGCTCTGCCGGCAGCCGGTACAGGTGCATGGCTTCCATAAGCTCCAGGCCCTTGTTCATCAGGGTGGCGCAATCCACAGTAATTTTGGGACCCATACGCCAGTTGGGATGGCGCAGAGCGTCGGCCCGGGTTACGTAGGCAAGGGCTTCCCGCCGTTTGCCGTAAAATGGGCCGCCGGAACAGGTGAGGATCAGCCTGCGAATCTGACTCCGGTCCCGACATCCGGCCAGGCACTGAAAAATGGCGGAATGCTCCGAGTCCACCGGGATGATTTCCGCGCCGTACTGCTCTGCCGCGTGCATCACCAGCTCCCCGGCGCAAACCAGAGTTTCTTTATTGGCCAGACCGATGCGTTTCCCCGCTTGAATGGCGGCCAGGGTGGGTTCCAGACCGACCATGCCCACCACAGCGGTGATGACCGTATCCGCCTCCGGCATAGAGGCCGCTGCCAGAAGACCGTCCGCGCCGAACCGAATTTCTATGGGCAGATCTGCCAGCCGCTGAGCCAGCTGCTCCGCCAGCTCCTGCGTGGCCATCACCGCCAATTTGGGCCGGAACGCCCGGCATTGCTCCGCCATCCGGTCCACATGGGAGCCGGCTGTGAGGGCGCAGACCGATAGGCCCAGCCGGTTTGCCACATCCAGCGTCTGTCTTCCGATGGAGCCGGTGGATCCCAAAACCGAAATACACCGCCCCATATCAACCGGCTCCTATTGTGGGCACGGCAAAGGGCAGCATCCGCAGCAAAATCTCCATGAGGGGTGCAACCAGCATCATGCTGTCGAACCGGTCCAGAATCCCACCGTGGCCGGGGATCAAATTGCCGTAGTCTTTGAGATTCATCTGCCGCTTCACCGCGGAGAAGCCCAGGTCTCCCAAAATGGACGCCCCGGCTCCCAGCGCGCCGTATAGCACGGCGTACCAGGTGATGACGTCAAACTGAAAGGCCTGCTTCAGAACCAAACCGTAGAGGCCCATGAACAACATGGCGCACAGCACGCCTCCGGCGGCGCCTTCCACGGTTTTATTGGGGCTGATCACCGGGGCCAGCTTGTGCTTGCCCAGGGCCCGGCCTACAAAGTACGCGCCGGAATCGGCGGTGAACGCCACGACAAAGGCGACCAGAATGTAATATTTCCCCAGATCATTTTGCCCAGGGTCCGCGCCGGCATACATGGCCCGAATGCGGACCAATGCAGTCAGCAGATAAGGAAGCAGGAGCCCCGCAACCAGGCACAGACAGACCTTCTCAAAGCGAAGACGTCCGTGAGCCAGGAGCGTTTCTCCTAACAATACGGCCAGATAGACCAGAATCCCGATGGACGCCAGATTGGCGTCCTGGCGCAGGCTCCAAAAGGCCACCAACACCGCCATGACCATGGCATAACACACCAGACGCAGGTTTTTTACCAGGCCGGTTCGATAGAGCAGCTCATAAGCGGCGATGGCCGCCGCCGCGCCGAACAGAGCGGCTGTGGCCCAGGCGGGCAGGACCAGAACAATCACCAAAAGCAGCGGCAGCAGAGCGGCCGCAGAAAGAATACGGGTTTTCATAGGGTCAGACACCTCCAAACCGGCGGCTGCGCCGGTGGAATTCGGCAATGGCAGCGTCCAGATCGTTGGGGCTGTAATCCGGCCAGAGTACATCCTGGAACACAAGCTCGGAATAGGCCGATTGCCACAGCAGAAAGTTGCTGATTCTCTCTTCCCCGGAGGGGCGGATGATCAGCTCCGGGTCCGGCAGGTTTGCAGAATATAGATATTGAGAAAACAGCGCTTCATCCAACTCCTCCGGCCGCTTTTCTCCTTGGGAAACCGCCTCGGCAAAGCGCCGGGCGGCCTGTACGATTTCATCCCGTCCGCCGTAGTTCAGGCAGAAGTTCACCTGAACCTCGTGATATGCCGCCGAGCGGGCTTCGGCATTCCGGCACAGGGTCCGGAGCTCCGGCGACAGCTTGGACAAGTCTCCGAAGAATACAAAATGCACCTGGTTTTTTTCCATATCCCGGAGCGCTTCCTCCAGATATCGCCGCAAGAGGCTCATAATGCCGCCGATTTCCTCCTGAGAGCGTTTCCAGTTCTCCGTAGAGAAAGCGTATACCGTGAGATACCGGACGCCTAGGGTCCGGCAGTAATTGGCGATGCGGCGGAAGCTTTCTGCGCCGGCGGCGTGACCGGCCGTGCGGGGCAGTCCCCGCTTTTTTGCCCAGCGGCCGTTGCCGTCCATGATGATGGCGATGTGCCGGGGCGGGGGCAGCTGTGCCGCCTCCTTTTCCTCTTTCTTTTGAAACAGTCCCATAGTTTCTCCGTTTTCCGGTATATTTTTTGTCAACGGGTGGTTTGCCGCCCCAGGAGGAACCCGGGACGGCAAACACGGCGCGTCAGATCGCCATGAGTTCTTTTTCCTTGGCAGCGCAGGCCTCGTCTACTTTCTTGATGTACTGATCGGTGAGGTCCTGCAGGTCCTTCTCTGCTTTCTTCTGGTCGTCTTCCGTAATTTCGCTTTTTTTCTTAGCGGCTTTTACGTAGTCCATGGCGTCCCGGCGAATGTTCCGCAGGGCCACTTTTGCTTCTTCCGCGTACTTGCGAACCTGCTTGGTCAGGTCTTTCCGGCGCTCCTCAGTGAGCTGAGGGAAGACCAGCCGGATCACACGGCCGTCGTTTTGCGGGTTAATTCCCAGATCCGAGATCTGAATGGCTTTTTGAATGTCCTTGAGTAATTTGGTGTCCCAGGGCTGAATGACCAGAGTCCGGGCGTCCGGGGAAGAGATGGTGCCCACTTGAGCCAAGGGGGTGTCCACTCCATAATATTCCACCGTGATCCGGTCCAGAACCTTGGCGTTGGCCCGGCCTGCCCGGACTGCGCCGAAGTTGTCCTGAAGCACGTCCAGAGTTTTGTCCATCTTGCGGGAATAATCCTTGAAATCAACGCTCATTACTTAGTCCTCCTTAATAATCGTACCGATTTTCTCTCCCTGAATGACCCGCAGGATGTTGCGCGGGTCCTTCAGCTCAAAGACAACGATAGGCATGTGATTGTCCATGGCCAGGGTCATGGCCGTGGTATCCGTGGCTTGGAGATGCTGCGCCAAAACCTGATCGTAGGTCAGGCTTTCGTACCGAATGGCGGCGGGATCCTGCGCCGGATCGGCAGAATAGACGCCGTCCACATTTTTGGCCAACAAAATGGCGTCCGCCCCGATCTCCACCCCCCGCAGCACAGCTCCTGTATCGGTGGAAAAATAGGGGTTGCCGGTGCCGCAGCCGAAAATGACAACCCGGCCTCGCTCCAGATGGGCAATGGCTTTTCCCCGGATGTAAGGCTCGGCAATGCTCTTCATCTCAATGGCGGTCTGAACCCGGACGGCAATTCCCCGCTGCTCCAGGCAATCCGCCACCGCCAGGGCGTTGATGGTGGTAGCCAGCATGCCCATATGATCGGCCCGGGTCCGCTCCATGCGGCCGGAGCCGTCTTTGAGCCCTCGCCAGAAATTTCCCCCGCCGACGACAATGCCCACCTGAACTCCCTGTGCTACGCACTGGCCCACGGCATCGCAGACCCGGCCGATGGTGTCGAAATCCAGGCCGCGGTGCTGGCCGCCGGCCAAGGCTTCTCCGCTGAGTTTTAACAGGATTCTCCTGTACCGGATTTGGGACATTGGAATCCACTCCTTTCTACAGCATGTCTTCACACTTTGCCATGGTATGATTTCTCCCCTTATTTTATAATAAGACGGCCCCGTTGACAACCGAAATTTTTCCCTTTCCCCAAATGTTTTCCGTTTTTTCACATTTTCATGCCCGCCGGTTTCCCGCTTGTTCCGGCCGGTTTCCGCCGTTTCGTCAAAAATCACACACAAAGCCCCGGAAAACTCCCGATTTCCAGCGGCATGAGGAGTTGATAAATCGGGCAGAATGCCTTATAATGCTCCTATTGAGTACCGAGATTTTCCGAGAGAGGATGTTGCATATGGCAGAGAGCACGGAAAATAAAAATTTTATCCACGCCTTTATAGAGGAAGATTTGGCCGAAGGCGGACAGTTTGCCGGACGGAAGGTCCACACCCGGTTTCCACCGGAGCCGAACGGGTATCTTCATATCGGCCACTGTAAAGCGCTGATCATCGATTTTGGCACGGCTGAAAAATACGGCGGAATTTGCAACCTGCGGATGGACGATACCAACCCCGCCAAAGAGGATACAGAGTACGTAGAGGCAATTCAGCAGGACATTCACTGGCTTGGCTTCGATTGGGACGACCGGTTTTTTTACGGCTCGGATTATTTTGAAAAGACCTATGAATTTGCCGAGGAGCTGATTCAGAAGGGCCTGGCCTACGTGTGCGAGCTGACGCCGGAGGAGTTCCGGCAGTACCGGGGCGACCTGACCCATCCCGCCGTCTCTCCCTACCGGGACCGTCCCATAGAGGAATCTCTGGCGCTGTTCCGCCGGATGCGGGCCGGGGAATTCCCGGATAATCGCTATACCCTTCGGGCCAAAATTGACCTGGCCTCCGGAAATTTCAATATGCGCGACCCGGTGCTGTACCGCATCCGCCACACAGAGCACCATCGCCAGGGCAACAAGTGGTGCATCTATCCCATGTATGATTTTGCGCATCCCATTCAGGACGCCTTGGAGGGCATCACCCACAGTCTGTGTTCCCTGGAGTTCGAAAACCACCGGCCTCTTTATAATTGGGTTGTGGAGCATGTGTCGGTTCCCTGTCATCCCAGGCAGATTGAGTTTGCCCGGTTGGGCATTGATCACACGGTGCTGTCCAAGCGGAAGCTCCGCCAGCTGGTGGAGGAAGGACGGGTGTCCGGCTGGGATGATCCCAGAATGCCGACCCTGTGCGGCCTGCGCCGCAGGGGCTACACCCCGGTCTCCATCCGCAACTTCATCGAACGCGTGGGTGTGGCGAAGGCGCCCAGCACGGTGGAATATGCATTCCTGGAGCACTGCCTCCGGGAGGACCTGAACGCTACGGCGACCCGAGTGATGGCCGTTTTGGATCCGGTGAAGCTGACCGTCACCAATTACCCGGAGGAAAAGACGGAGACCTTCCAGGTGGAAAACAACCCGGTGGATGAGCAGTCCGACACCCGCCCGGTTACGTTCTCCCGGGAGCTCTGGATAGAACGGGAGGACTTCATGGAGGAGAAGGTGGGGAAATTTTTCCGCCTATATCCCGGCAACGAAGTCCGGCTCAAGGGGGCTTACGTGGTAAAATGCACCGGCTGCGTTCGAGATGAATCCGGCCGGATTACAGAGGTTCTGTGCACCTATGATCCGGATTCCCGGGGCGGAGATCCGGCTGACGGACGGAAGGTAAAGAGCACCATTCACTGGGTGGACGCCCGGAATTGTCAAGATGCGGAGGTCCGGCTGTATGACAACCTGTTTGATGATCCGGACCCGGACGCATCGGGAAAGGATTTTCTGGCCTGCCTGAATCCCCATTCCTTGGAGATTCGTCGGGGCTGCAAGGTAGAGGCCTCTCTGGCGGCGGCCCAGCCTGCAGACCGGTTTCAGTTTATGCGCCAAGGCTACTTCTGCGCGGACAGTCGGGATTCCCGTCCCGGCCACCTGGTTTTCAATCGAGCAGTCAGCCTGAAGGACAGTTACAAGCCGGGGAAATGACGGCCCGTCCGGCCCCTTTTCCCAATAAGACCCGGATGGTGACTGCAGAACCGGAAGGAAAAAAGGACCATTCAGTAGCTGCTTGAGGCAGTGAAAAAAACAAGGGGCTTTTCCAAGCTTTGCTTGAAAGCCCCCTTGTTTTGTGTTCCAACGGTACATGAAAACCTCTCCCGGCGGCGCTGAGTTCGCCTTTTTCTTCCCCCGTTTTTCCGGCAAAAAACTCTGAAGTATTTCGTATTTTGTCTCTACCACTTGTTTTTTTGCAGAGAAACTGATATACTAGCATCGGCTCGGAGGGGAGCTTCCCGCTGGAAGCGGAGCATGATCCACTCCGGAAAGGATCGATTATAAATGATAAAAAAGCTATGGGACCGAATGTTTACCCGGGAGGTCCTGACCTATCTTTTATTCGGCGTATTGACCACGGTCGTCAATTATGTTGTATTTTGGCTCACCTTGCGCCTGGGCGGCGAGGAGCTGGTCCTGGTTGCCAATGCACTGGCTTTTGTCGCTTCGGTGATATTTGCTTATGTCACCAATAAGATTTTTGTGTTTCAGAGCAAAAGCTGGACGTGGAACGTCCTGAAAAAAGAAGTGGCGACTTTTGTGGGCGCCAGGCTTCTGTCCTTTGGGCTGGAAGAGCTGGGCCTGTTGCTCTGTACCCATGTGTGGAAGGTAGGGCGGTGGGCGCTGTTCGGCATCAACGGCATCTTGGTTGCCAAGGTCGTCTTGTCGTTTCTCGTCGTGATCCTCAATTATGTCATCAGTAAGTTCCTGGTTTTTCAAACCAAAGAGAAAAAGTAGAGAAAGTGGGAAGTGGCAATGCGAGTTTTGCTGATTGTACCGGCGTATAATGAGGAGGCCAACATCGAGAGAGTCGTTCAGACAATCGTAGATTATGCGGCTCAGGAGACGGCATATCAATTGGACTATATCATCATTAACGACGGCTCGACCGACAACACGGCGGCAATCTGCCGGGAGCGGGGATTTCACACCATTCATCTCGTCCAGAACCTGGGGATCGGCGGCGCGGTGCAAACCGGGTATCTCCTGGCAAACAGGAAGGGATATGATGCGGCTGTGCAGTTTGACGGAGACGGGCAGCATGATATCCACTCCCTTTCCGCGTTGCTGGAGCCGATTATGCGGGACGAATGTGATTTTGTCATTGGCTCCCGCTTTTTGGGCACGGGGGAGTTCCGTTCCACGCAGATGCGCCGTGTCGGCATTCGATTTCTGACGGGGATGATTCGGCTTTGCTCCGGCTGCCGGTTGACGGATCCAACCTCCGGCTTCCGGGCGGCCAACCGGCGAGCCATTGCTTTTTTGTCCAACCGGTATCCTGTGGATTATCCGGAGCCGGAATCTATCATTTCCCTGTCGAAGTGCATGTTTCGCATTCAAGAGGCGCCGGTCAATATGTTTGAACGGAGCGGAGGCACATCCTCCATCAGCCCGTGGAAGTCGGTGTACTATATGTTTAAAGTCTCGCTGGCCATTCTTTGCACAGGTTTTCAGCGGAAACGGAGGGTGTCATGATGTCTGTACTTCTTCGGATTGAAATGATCGTTTTGGCCCTGGTGTTTATTGTTCTGGTATTTCGAACGGTGAACAAGCAGCGGCTGCAGATGCGGTTTTCCCTGGTCTGGCTGATGATTTCCTTCGCCATGATGGTTGTGGCCATCTTCCCCCAGATTGTCATCACGCTGTCCGGCTGGGCCGGCGTAGAGGTGCCGTCTAATTTCCTGTACTTACTTGGGATTATGGCCCTGCTTGTGGTTGCTTTCTTTTTGACTGTCCATGTGTCCAAACAGGCAGACGAAATCAAACGGCTCACCCAGATGCTTTCCATTGAAACTTATTTGATGGAGGAACAGGACAGAACATGAAACTGAAAAAATGGAACCGGCCGGAAAATTGTGTGGGACAGTTCTTTCGGTCTCATCGCGCGATTTTTTGGATTATGCTGCTCTTACTGTTGGAACGCCTTCTGGTTCTGGCCCAGCTTGGCATCACATACACTTTGGAGAGCGACGACCTATCCTATGTAAAAAGTGGAATTGAATTTGCCAACAGTGGAGCCATTACCATGCATGGCCCCATCAGTGCACAAATTATGCCGGGTATGCCGGTGTGGATTGGTTTCTTCTCTCTGCTGTTTGGAGAGGGGACCCTGCTTTGGGTGGTGCTGAAGCTGGTTTGGATTTGCATGGGCGTGTGGACTGCCTTTTTCCTCTATCGCACCATCCTGCTCTTTGCGCCGAAGTGGTGCGGCCTCGTGGGGGCCTGTTTTCTGTTCGCGCCTAATTTTGCGTGGATGGATAACGTCATTTTAACAGAGACGCCTTTTTTGCTGTTATTGACGGCGCTGCTGTATTTTACTTTTATGATGGGGCGTAGCCGGCAGAAAAAGTATTTCTGGTACTGTCTGGCGGCGTATATGCTTGCTTTGATGCTAAAGGCCAATATTGGCATTTATCCGCTGTTTGCCGCAATTTACTTGCTTGTTGTGAAGTATGATTTTAAGGTATTGCTGAAGCAAGGCCTGATTCTGGCCTGCGCGCTGTTGTGCTTTATGATCCCGTGGAGCATCCGAAATTATATTCAGTTCCAGGCGTTTATCCCCTTGACCTATGGGTCGGGCAACCCCAAGCTGCTGGGGACCTATCAGGGAGAAGGCTACCCGGCAGATGAAACGCTGGATTATGAGACGAACGTGGAGCAGGTTGCAGCGGAGCGGTTTGCAAAATACTATGACGAAAATGGGGAAGTTAAGAAGCCGCAGTATCTTCGGTATCTGAGCCTGGAAAAGGACGGGATTAAAGCCGACTACAGAATTTCCCAGTGGCTTGCGCGAGATCCCAAGTCGTTTATGAAATCGTATTTGGTGCTGAAGCCTCTGGAAATGGTTCAAAGCGTCTTTTATTGGAAGCAAGTGCTCTTTTTTCCCAAATCGATCCTCCTGGCTCTTCGAAAAGTGGACTTGCTTTTATGTACGGTCTCGGTTTTGCTGTCTCTTGCCCTGAAAAAACGCCGGCCTGAGATGCTGTTTTTGGCAGCCTTTTATTGGTGCAATATTTATATCTATGCCATGACGTATTCTTTTGACCGGTATGCAGAATCCTTGAGTCCGGTTCGGTTTCTCATCATTGGCATCGGCTTGTGCCTGATTTTTGATGCGCTGTGGCGTGCTTGCCGGTCCGCTGCCTTTTACAACAGGGCCCAAAACAGCTTAAAGAAACAATAACGATGGAGGCCTCCTGCCTAAGGTATCTGTGGCAGGAGGCCTTTTGTGCCTCAAAGCCTCTCCGGTTTTACTGGAATCCGGCGTGCATTTTACTCGTTTTGCACAAAAAAGCCCTTGCTTTTTCCAGGGGAATTATCTATAATATATCAAATCTGAAATCTTTGGAATAGAGGTGTTTTTTATGTGTGCGGATCAGCAATCTGCGGCTGCTTTTTCTGACCATATGGCGTCAGATTGGAATGAGACCGACACCCTTCACGATACGACCATTCATCAAATTCTGGATTTGGCGGATATTCGCTCCGGCGTTCACGTTTTGGATGTGGCCTGTGGAACCGGCGTATTGTTTCCATACTACTTGAGCCGTAACGTGGCGAGTATCACCGGCGTGGATTTATCTGCCGATATGATCTCCCAGGCCAAGAAAAAATTTCAACAATCTCAAATTCATCTGATTCGGGCGGATATTCTGGCCTGCCGGTTTGATTCCCCCTTTGACCGGTGTATGGTGTACCATGCGTTGTCTTATTTTCCCGATCCGGCCCAGCTTTTGCGACGGCTGGCCATCTGTGTGAAGCCCGGCGGCAGGCTGACCCTGGCGCAGTGCTTCGGCAGGACGCAGGAACAGCGTCCGCCGTCTCTGCCCGACACGGCGGAATTGGCCCGGATTCTGGCGCCCTGGTTCCTGGTGGATATCCAGTTCTCGGATGGGGAGAAATATGTGATATCCGGCCTTCGCAATGATGCGCCTGCCGTCTCGGCGGTGCCGGCTACGGATAAACGATAACCAAGCGATTTTCTGGACGGCGGACAACGCCGCTGCGCAGCAAGAGACTGCTGTCAAGCTCTGCTTGCAGCAGTCTCTTGCTGTACCCGATGCAGTCCGTTGGGTAGAAGGGTGGATTTGGGAACAACACTCCTCTTAGGAGAGGAGGCGACAGGGACTTGGCGGAAAATCTCTGGGGGCTGATGAGCGGCTCCGGCGTGGAGGAGGGGGAACCGTTCTCTCCACAGGGGAAATTGCTCCAAAAAACTTTTTCTGTCCCCATTGTACTGAGCTGCTGTCTGTGGTATAATGAAAAAAATCGAACATACTATCGCTGTTTTGCCAAATATGGAGGGATGTACCATGGATTTTGAATTGCACGCGCCCTACAAACCCACAGGCGACCAGCCGCAGGCCATTGAAAAGCTGGTGCAGGGATTGAAGTTGGGGCTGGAGGAACAGACGCTTCTCGGTGTGACCGGGTCGGGTAAAACCTTTACCATGGCCAACGTCATTGCCCAGTTGAACCGCCCTACGCTGGTCCTGGCGCACAATAAAACGCTGGCCGCTCAGCTGTGCAGCGAGTTCCGCGAGTTTTTTCCCCGCAACGCGGTAGAGTATTTTATTTCCTACTATGACTACTATCAGCCGGAAGCTTATATTGCTCAAACGGATACCTATATCGAAAAGGACTCCGCCATTAACGACGAGATAGAACGCCTGCGGCACAGCGCCACCGCATCTTTGTTTGAGCGGCGAGATGTGATTGTGGTGGCGTCCGTCTCCTGTATCTATGGCTTAGGCGACCCCATCGACTATCAGAATATGGTGATTTCCCTTCGGGTGGGGCAGGAGCGTCCCTTGGACAGCCTGCTGAGGAAGCTGACGGAAATCCGTTATGAGCGCAATGATTTGGACTTCTCCCGAAATAAGTTCCGCCTTCGGGGAGATACTTTGGAGATATACCCCGCTTATTGGAACGGCCGCGCCATTCGAGTGGAGTTTTTTGGGGACGAAATTGATCGGATCTCGGAAATTAACGCCGTAACCGGCATTCCGGAGCGCTTTGTGGAGCATGTGGCCATCTACCCCGCCAGCCATTACGTGGCTTCTAAGGAAAAAATGGCCCGGGCAATGGAGGAGATTCGCAGGGAATGTGACCAGCAGGTGGCCTACTTCCGCAGTCGGAATCAACTGCTGGAGGCGCAACGAATTGCCCAGCGGACCAATTACGACCTGGAGATGATGGGGGAAATCGGCTTTTGCTCCGGCATTGAGAACTACTCCCGGGTGATTGCAGGCCGGGCGCCCGGTACGCCGCCTACTACGCTGCTGGACTATTTTCCCAAGGATTTCCTCCTGTTTATTGACGAGAGCCACGTGACCATTCCTCAGGTTCGCGCCATGTACGCCGGGGACCACTCCCGGAAAGAGAGCCTGGTGCAATATGGATTTCGTCTGCCCTCCGCTTTCGACAACCGTCCTTTAAATTTTGCAGAGTTTCAGGAAAAGCTGAATCAGGTGGTTTATATTTCCGCTACGCCGGCGGAGTTTGAGCGGACCCGTTCGGGGCAGATTGTGGAGCAGGTAATCCGGCCCACAGGTCTTTTGGACCCGGTCACAGAGGTCCGACCCATTGAAGGACAAATTGACGATTTGATTGGCGAAATCAACCGGGTGGTGGCGCGGCAGGAGCGCGTATTGGTGACGACGCTCACCAAAAAAATGGCGGAGGATTTGACGGGATATTTGCAGAAAGCCGGTATAAAAGTACGCTATATGCACTCCGATGTGGCTGCCATGGAGCGGATGGAAATCATCCGGGACCTGCGCATGGCGAAGTTCGACGTGTTGGTGGGCATCAATCTGCTGCGGGAGGGGCTTGATTTGCCGGAAGTCAGCCTGGTTGCCATCCTGGATGCGGACAAAGAGGGCTTTCTGCGTTCCGAGACCAGCTTGATCCAAACCATCGGCCGCGCTGCCCGCAATGCCCAGGGGAAGGTGATTCTTTATGCAGACTCCGTCACGGCCGCCATGGACGCGGCGCTTCGGGAAACCGAACGGCGCCGGAGCATTCAGGATGCGTATAACCAGGCCCATGGTATTGTTCCCAAAACGATTATCAAATCCGTACGGGACTTAATTGAAATTTCGAAATCCACGGCGGAGATTCGCCGCAAAGATGGAGTCAAGATGACGAAGGCAGAGCGGGAACGGGAGATTGCAAGGTTGGAAAAAGAGATGCGTCAGGCTGCCAGAATGATGGAGTTCGAATATGCCGCCGTCCTACGCGACCAGATCATTCAGCTGCGAGGCGGCAAGTGACGGGATGCCTGCTTAGCACCAAAAACAAATGCGACAAAAAATCAAAAATCAGGTGAAAAAGTGCTTGACTAAATTGGAATTCTGTGGTAGGATATAGACACAGATCCAGAAAGGCGGTGAGTCCCATGTTCTGATGTGCAGCAGCCCATCTCCGATTAGTGGCTTGTGTAATGAGTTCCAAACCATTTTCATCAGAATGTTGACTACGCAGATGTTGAGAGCATTAGTATAAACAGACAATTCCTTTCTACTAAAATAGGGGTTTCCCCGGATGTACGGAAGTTCTTCGAAATTGTTGTATGCACCTTTCCTAAAAATAACTGCGGCGAAAGAGTCGCGCTTTCACCGCCGAGAAAGGCAGAAGGGGGATATGATAGGGACGAAAACTTGCCGTCGCCGCTGCTTTTCTCATACGCATCAGCGCAGCTTGGTGCAATTTGTGATTCTGAGCGGTTATGAAACTGCTTTTTATGGATAGCCAGTTTTTTCTGATGCGATGTTGATATCTTCTATTTTATTTGATACTCCTATTTTCGACTCCTTTTCTTAGCGACTGCCCGGTTTTGCGTCTCTGCCGGTATTTTTACCGGCAGAGACATTTTTAATGGCCAGCTTTTGAAAACGAACGGGTTTTCAAAAGCTGGCCTAATTCTGGAAATTGCAAAATATTTTAGGGTTCACTGGAAGATGCTTCCGCATTTTCCGGCTCGGTTTGTTCCGTGGGGACTGCTGTAACATCTGGTCCGTCCCAGTCGGTGCGGGCGTCGGCCAGTTGACGGCTGTTGGCTGTGTGAAAGACGTGGTTCAATCCCGGCAGCAGCTGGGAAACCGTGCCCCGTGTGGCAAAGACGGCATAGGTCCGGAATAAAAGGGGACACAGCTGTCCACTGTCCATGACGGCTTGGTGCAGATCGTAGTAATTTCCGCTGTTTTCCAATGCGGACAAACACAGGGCGTAGGTGGAGGCGTCGCTTATGCCGCCGTAGGAGAGGGCGCCTCCTTCCTGAAAGAAGGCAGACAGATCAAAATTAGGAGATAAACGCACCTCGCCTAAATAAAAATCGAAGTTTCCTATCTCCAAAGCCTCTTGGTACTGTTCTCCGCTCAGTGCGTTTACCGTCACCTGAAGGCCGCAAGCCGACAGGCTGTCTGCAATTGCCTGGGCTGCCGTCACACGAACGGCGTGGTCGCTGCACACCAGGAGGGTGGCGGAGGTATTTTGAAGACCGGCCTGCGCCAGCGCAGAGGAAAAGGCCGATGGATCGTAGCCATAAGATGCGGCCAGAGTGCTGTCATAGCAATCCGCCTCCGGAGAAGCCGGGAGATAAGCCTCCTCCGCAAAGCCCCGGTAGGTTTCCGCCAATGCCGTCCGGTCGACTCCATGGGTCAGCGCCGCCCGAACGGATTCGTTGGAAAACGGGCTGCTGCCGCTCCGGTTACAGCCCAAATACAGGAGGATACCGGTGGCGCAATCCCATAGCTCATAGTCGCAACGGTACTCCACGTAGGCCGCAGAGCCGGGGTCCGCTAAGACCAGGTCGGTCTGCCCAAATTCAAATTGATCCCGAATTTCTGCCGGAGTTGTGGTTTGGGACAGGGCAATGGTTTGCACATCTACGGCCGGCGGGTAGTCGCTCCACCAGTCCTGACGGCGGATCAATGCGGCGCCGTCTGCCGCCACGGCGTAGGCGCCGGTCCCCAAGGGCTGGGCGCTTGCCACGTCCGACGCCCGTACGATGGGGATATCCAAAAGCAGGGGCAGATTTTCATAGGCGGTGTCCAGCGAGATGGCGACGCAATCTGTACCCTCGGCGCGAATGCCGGTTACATGGCTCAACCGGTTGCCGTACACGGCGCTGCCTTTTGCCGCCTCCAGGCTGGCCACGACATCCTGGGCTGTCAAGGCAGAGCCGTCGGAAAAGGTGGCTTCCGCCAGATAAAACCGATAGGCCTTCAGATCCGACGCGACGCTGTAGCGCTGGCACAAAACCGGCTCTGCACGGTATTGCGACGAAACGGAAAACAGCCCCTGATATAACAGGGAGATCAGCGGCCGGTTGGCCAGGCGGGTGCAGATATAGGGATTCCATCCGGCGTCAGGTTGGTAAGACAAGCCAAAGCTCTGGGCTCTGGTGTCCTGCTGGGTTTGTGCCGTTGCGGCTTCTGTGGTTTCCGGGGAGCTTATATTCTGCTGGGCGCCCGGCGCGGTGGAACAACCTGCCAGAAGGCCCAGGCACAATGCCAGCGCAGTCAATCGAGTGAACTTCGGCATATTGTCCTCCTATGGCAGCTGGATCAAAGCAGCCAGAGAGCCCCGGTCGCCCCGGGTGACCCGGTGGGACCAGTATCGATCCGGCCGGCAGGCGGTGCAGTCGGGGCAGACCGCAATCTGCCGGACGCCTGCCCGCCGGAGCCAGATTCGGTTCAGCTCCTTTAGATCCACATGATATTTGGGGCCGTGGCCGGAAATGGCATGTTCCGCCTCGCTTCCCAGTGCCGCCACCATGGCGGCGGGGACGTCTTCGTCTGTCTCAAAGCAGCATGGGCCGATGCAGGGGCCGATGGCTGCGCGGATGTGGTCCGGATGGCAGCCAAACTCCTGCACCATAGCCGTCACCGTCCGGGCGGCTATCCCGGCGGCTGTTCCGCGCCAACCGGCATGGGCAGCTCCCACGGCTTGGCGAATCGGGTCGTAGAATAAAATCGGGGTGCAATCGGCGGTAAAGATGGTGAGCGTTACGCCCCGCTCGTCGGTGATCAGACCGTCTCGCTCCAATTCCACCGGCCGGATTAGGCCTTCGCCCCGGTTGGCCCGGCCGACGCGTGCCACCAGGTCGGAATGGGTTTGCCGGCTCAATACGGTTTGCTCCGGGGAGAAGCCCATGGCGCGTCCCAGAATTCCATAGTTTTCCCATACATGCTGGGGATCGTCTCCCCGGTGGATGCCCAGATTCAGGCTGGACAGGCTTCCTGTGCTTACGCCGCCCAACCGGGTGGAGAAGCAGTGAGGCGCCGGCGACAAAAGGCGACTGGCGACATATTCCAGGGTCCCCTGTTTGACAATTTCAAACTCCAAAGAAACTCCTTTCCGGCGGCGGGAATTCCCTTATACCCGCCCTTGGGCAATGTCCTTATCCCGGCAGCATTTTTTGTATTTCTTTCCGCTGCCGCAGGGACAGGGATCGTTCGGTCCGACTTTTTTCCCCTTGCGCACGGGCTGCTGCTTGACCGTTTTGTCTCCGGTGCTGACGGCGGCAGCCTCCTTTGCGACTTTTTCCCGTTTCAATTCCTCGTCGGTTTTGATCCGGGCGATGAAAATCCGGCGCACGGTTTCTTCCCGAATTGCCTGAATCATCGCCTCAAACATCTCATAGCCTTCCCGTTTGTAGGCGACCACGGGATCCTCCTGGGCGTAGGCCCGCAGAGTGATGCCTTGCTTCAGGTCGTCCATGGCGTCGATTTGGTCCATCCAGTATTCGTCCACTACCCGGAGCATCACCACGCGCTCCAATTCCCGCATGAGTTTTTCTCCGTAGAATTGCTCCTTTTTGGTATAGGTCTCCAGCGCCAGCTGATACAACCGGTCGGTCAGCTCTTCTTTGGACAGCTGCGGAAGCTCTGCCTCGGGAATTTGAAGCGCTCCTTTGGGGAAGTACACATTTTCAAAGTGTCCCAGCAGCGCCGCCATCTGCTCTGCGGTGTGGAGTCCTCCGGTCTGTGCCATTTCCGTGGCAATTTGGCCCTCTACCACCTGGCGGAGCATGGACAGCACGTTGTCCCGCAGGCTTTCGCCGTCCAGCACCTTCCGCCGTTGGGCGTAAATGACTTCCCGCTGGGTGTTCATTACGTCGTCGTATTCCAACACGTTCTTTCTGGCTCGGAAATTCCGCCCCTCCACGTTTCGCTGGGCAGATTCCACGGCGTTGGAGAGGATTTTCTGATCAATGGGGGTGTCCTCGTCAATGCCCAGGGTTTCCATCATCCCCATAATCCGCTCGGAGCCGAACAGCCGCATGACGTCGTCTTCCAGGCTCAGGTAGAACCGGCTTTCGCCGGGATCTCCCTGACGGCCGGAGCGGCCCCGCAGCTGATTGTCGATCCGCCGGGACTCGTGGCGCTCGGTTCCGATGATGAACAAGCCGCCTGCCGCCCGGACCTGGTCCGCCTCGGCGGAGGTTTCCTTCTTGTAAGTGGCCATCAGCTCCTCATACCGGCGGCGGATATCCAGAATCTCCGGCTGATCCGTCTCAGCGTAGGAGTTGGCCTCGGCCAGGAGTTCTTCCGGGATATCCTGCTTCCGCAAATCGTTCAGAGCCAGGTAGTCGGCGTTGCCGCCCAGCATGATGTCCGTACCGCGGCCTGCCATGTTGGTGGCGATGGTTACGGCGCCCAACTTACCGGCCTGGGCTACAATCTGGGCTTCTTTCTCGTGGTATTTGGCGTTTAGAACCGTGTGGGGAATATTTTCCCGTTTCAGCATCCGAGAGACCAATTCGCTTTTTTCAATGGAGATGGTGCCCACCAATACAGGCTGCCCTTTTTTGTGGCAGGCCTGGACCTGGCGGACAATGGCCCGGAGCTTGCCGGCCTCATTTTTATACACCACATCCGGGTGATCCACCCGGACCACCGGCCGGTTGGTGGGGATTTCCACCACATCCAGCTGGTAGATGGCGGAGAATTCCTCCTCTTCGGTCAGGGCGGTGCCGGTCATACCGGAGAGCTTATCATACAGGCGGAAGAAGTTTTGGAAGGTGATGGTGGCCAGGGTCTTGGATTCGTTGGCCACGGTGACCCCTTCTTTGGCTTCAATGGCCTGGTGCAGGCCTTCGTTGTACCGGCGGCCGTACATCAACCGGCCGGTGAACTCATCGACAATGATGATCTGCCCGTCTTTGACCACGTAGTCGATATCCTTTTTCATCAGGCCCCGGGCTTTCATGGCTTGATTGATGTGGTGATTCAGCGTGGCATTGTCCGGGTCGGCCAGGTTTTCCACGCCGAAGAATTTTTCCGCTTTGGCGATGCCGGATGCGGTGAGGGAGACGGAACGGCTTTTTTCATCTACAATATAGTCGCAGTCGTAGTCGTCCTGCACCTCTTTTTCATCGGTCTTGGCAAAGACCAGCTTCCGCAGGCCGGAGACAAAAAAGTCCGACATTTCATAGAGCTTGGTGGATGCCTCGCCTTTGCCGGAGATGATCAACGGCGTCCGGGCCTCGTCGATGAGGATGGAGTCCACCTCGTCCACAATGGCGAAGCTGTGTCCCCGCTGGACCAGCTCTTCTTTATAAATGGCCATGTTGTCCCGCAGGTAATCAAAGCCCAGTTCATTGTTGGTGCAGTAGGTAATATCGGCGGCGTAGGCGGCTTTCCGCTCCGGCGGCGTCATACCGGGAATCACCAGCCCCACGGTTAAGCCCAGGAACCGGTATACCTTTCCCATCCATTCGGAGTCGCGCTTTGCCAGATACTCGTTGACTGTGACAATGTGGACGCCTTTTCCGGCCAGGGCGTTCAAATAAGCCGGCAGAATGGCTACCAGGGTTTTTCCTTCGCCGGTTTTCATTTCGGCGATCCGGCCCTGGTGGAGGACGATGCCGCCAATCAGCTGCACAGGGTAGGGCCGCATGCCCAAAACCCGATCCGCCGCCTCCCGGCAGACGGCAAAGGCTTCCGGCAAAAGCGCGTCCAGAGTTTCGCCCTTTTGATAGCGCTCCTGAAACTCCTTCGTTTTGGCGGCCAGCTCTCCGTCCGAGAGCTTTCGGCAGGTAGGCTCCAGCGCCTCAATTTGATCCACCAGCGGCTGCAGCCGCTTAACCTCCCGCTGAGAGCGGGTTCCGAAAATTTTACGCATGATACCCATGATCGTTTGCCCTTTCTTCCGAAACGAATTTACATATCCACCGATCTCCGGCGTAGAAAAGTTTTTCCCGCATCTTCCCCGGCGGGGATGCAGGGTGAAGATGTCAACTCAAATTGCATTATATCATAGACCACGGGAAAAAGACAGAATAAATTGTGAACAAATCCCAGGTCCAGGTCCGGGGATTTTTGCATGGGATTGCGGGAAGGCCATCCGGACCGCGCCCTGCTCCGGCGCGGCTCCTTTTATTTTATGAGCCGGTAGATTGGTATTTTCTGAGCCCGAATTGAAAAAAACAGTAGCACGGAATCATGAAAACAAACCCGAGCAGAGGCAAAAATAGGAGGAAAATCCGGTCTGATCTCCCAATCAAATAAAGAAGGGGATAGTATTGAAATAGGGCGATTGGAATGACGTAGGTAAAAAATTTCAGGACTTCGTTGCCGTAGATGGACAGCGGATATTTTCCGAACTCGCGGCTGCCGTCTGTAAAAATATTCATGAACTCCAGGCCTTCTATGGTGAAAAAACTGATTCCTGCGTACAGGACGAACAGCGATGAAAATACTGCGATGCCGCCGATCACCATGAAAACGAGGGTGGCCACCTTGTCGGCGGTCCATAGAATTCCGCTTTTCGGAATGGCGTATGCAAGCATTAGGATAGATTGAAGCAATCTGCCGACGCGGGAAAATTCCATGTTCGAGGTGAGAACTTGGAATATCTCGTTGCGCGGCCGAACCAAAATCCTGTCCAGTTTTCCGCTTTGAATCAGCTGGGGAAATACATCAAATCCCCGGACCAAGCATTCTGTGATGGAAAATGCCATTAATACAATAGAAAAGCACAGCAGTATTTCGGAGAAAGTAAACCCGTTGACGGAGTGAAATCTGGTAAACATAAAATAGATACCCAGGAACGCTGTAAAGGAAACCAGGAACTGCCCAACCGTGGTCATGATGAACGACGCTTTATACTGCATTTGGGATTTCAGCAGCATGCCGGCGTATTTGAAATACAGCTTCATCCGTTACCCTCCTTGCACGATCACTTTTTTCAGCGCCCGTTTCATCAAAATACGGCCGGCTAGGGCCAATGCCGTGAGCCAGACCAGCTGCAGGGCGATGCTCTGCAGTGCGGCGGTTCCACGGATGTGTCCTGCGTAAATCAAAAACGGCGTGCTCTGCGTGGATGCAAAGGGCAGGGCGTACATCAGCCGTTGCAGGGCATCCGGAAAAAATGGGATTGGAATGAGGGCGCCTGAAAAAAATTCGGCTACGGATGTGGCGATAATCCGGATTCCCATAGGCGAGATGGTGTAAAAGGTAGAGATGTAGACCAGCATGGAGCATGAGATCAGGACCAGAAATCCCAGTGTCACGGAGATCAGGAACAGAAGGCCCGCAGTCCAATCCGGAGGAAGGGTGATGTGAAACGGCGCCGGAAGAAAAGCTGCAACCAATAAAATGGGAAGGCATCGAAGCAACGTCCTTGCCAGCCGGATCGCCATATTCTTGACGAACCACATGGTGTACAGATCGCAAGGGCGGCACAGCTCGTAGGCAATGTTGCCGGATTGAATGCTCTCCAGGATTTCCGGATCGAAGAACCACGCCATGAACATGGCGAGGAAGGCTTGCTGCATCCATATGTAGCTGGACAGCTCCGGGAATGCCATGGGGAAACGATTTTCGCCGTTTTGATAAAAGGCCCAAAACATCAGGATGGTCATACCGCCCCAGGCAAACTGGGTTGCCATGCCGGCCCAGGCGGCAGTGCGGTATTGAAGCCCGGCGATGAACCGGATTCGAAAAAAAGAAAGGTACTTTTTCATATTTCAAACTTTTTGTAAAGAGAAACGACGATTTCGTCAATTGTTTCTCCGGTGACGGATATATCCTGAACCTCCACCTGGGAGGAGATGTAGGAGATTGCCTGAGAGACCGTCAGGCATGCCGTATCGATGATGATTTCCCCGTGACCGCGAAAATCTTTGACGACCGTCATGTGCTCGCAAATGGGCAGCTGATTGCCGGAATAATCCACCGTCAAGGTTTTGTGCGTTGTGTTTTGTGCTTTCAGTTCAGTCAAAGAGCCGTCCAGCAGGATTCTGCCTTTGCCGATCAGGAGAATTCTCTCGGTCAGCGCCTCTATGTCTTGCATATCGTGGGTGGTGAGGATCACCGTTGTTTGGTTCTCCCGGTTGACGGCATGGATAAACTCCCGGACGGCAATCTTGGAGACGGCATCCAGACCGATGGTCGGCTCGTCCAAAAAGAGAATCTTCGGACTGTGCAGCAGGGACGCTGCAATTTCACATCGCATTCTCTGCCCAAGAGAGAGTTGCCTCGCGGGAGTTTTGATGATTTCACCGATGTCCAGCAGTTCTACCAGCCTCGATAACGTCCTGTTGTACGAAGCGCTTTCGACTTGATAGATGTCCCGAATCAACGCGAAGCTGTCGATGACAGGCACGTCCCACCACAGCTGAGACCTCTGGCCGAAGACAACGCCGATGTCCTGCACATGGGCGATTCGATCCTTCCAGGGTGTGCGGCCGTTGATGATGCATTCCCCACAATCCGGCGTCAGGATGCCGCTCATGATTTTAATCGTGCTGCTTTTACCGGCGCCGTTGGGACCGATGTAGCCGACCATTTCGCCGTCTTGTATGGTAAACGAAACGTCCTGCAGTGCGTGTATGAAGCTGTATTCCTTATGAAACAAGGCCTTGACCGCTTCAGAAAATCCGGCGTTTCGCTTCGCCACCCGGAAAGTCTTGCTGATTTTTTTAACCTCTATCATCTTTTTCACCTCTTCCTGCGTATGCACAGTCAAAAAAAGTCGGGCAGACATTCGGAACTCGAGTGCCGCCTCCTTCCGCCCTGGCCCCAATTTGGTTGATTGGAAGCGGGGGACCTTCGAGTCCCGGGGCGCTGTTTCCGGCAAAATGGATTCCAGGAGCCGGATGCCGCCTTGGTGTTTCTCGGCCGTTATTGTTGAGAGCCCACACTGCGTTCGGGTAGACGTGCCGAAACGGCATCTTTTGAATTTTTACAAAAATCCAAAAGAAAACAGCCTGGAACGAAATTCTAGACTGTTTTATCATGAAACTAAAGACCTATTTTAATACGAAATGCACACTCTTTTGACCTTTTGCTATAAGGTGCGAGAAATAATTTAAAAGTGCACATGCCACAGAACGATTAAATAGACTTATAATAAATTTTTTCTATTGAACTACATGGAGAAATAGCTCGGTCAACAATGCAAAAACCATATTTTTCATGATCACTGACCAAGTATACATCGTTAAATTCTATTCCTTATGCACACCCCTCGGACAAATCGTTAAAAAGTGTGCCTTTTGTTAAATAATGCAACACTCTGCTTATTGACCTGTGCTATTTCCCGTCTGCTCAGCAGCAGCTGTATCGTTCTTAATAAAAATCATAACTCCATGCATCATACACCTTGTGTTCTGCTAAAGTTCTTTCTAATGCACCAATGTCTATCGGCATATTTATCGCCCCCTGTTTTTATCGAACATGACTACTATTCTCAAATAGCAATTTTGCAACAGTCTATATTCTTCCGATTGGGATCACGGATGAATTAAGATGTACCACACCCAGTCTGTCTGCAAAGCCTTTGACAATTCTGTATGCTGCTATTGCGTGACTGTTACTCTTGTCCGAGGGACTGGCTTCCTGAGCAAATGTTTGCAGCAGATTTCGCTCGCCGGAATAGATCAGTTCCACCAGCTTTGTCCTGTACTCCAAATCTTCCGAGGACATATCCTTGTTTGTTTCCAAATCTCGTGCGTGTTGGGCTTCGTGCTTCAGCAAGGAAACACGGAAGCCCTCGCTTTCAAGATCCCATGCGGATTTCACACAGTTGATATAACCGTCACCATCTACCCATCCACCGGGGCCGATCTCTCCAAAGGAAAGATAATCGATCCAGCCTCGTGTGATGAAGCCATCCAACAGCTTCACTGCATAAGTCTGAATACCGTCGGGCAGTTCCACATCATAGAAAACCGTTTCTGTGGCGCGTCAGATATACGGGCCATAGTAGTCGCTGGTCTTGCCGCCCAGAAAATGCATCCCCCGGCTTTGAAACAGTTCCACAAGATATGTCTGTTCCAAATCGCATAGCCGGGCGTCATCGTCGGTGACACCTAACAGTCCTGCCAGCTTATCTCTCAACTTCTCCGCAGAGCGTTCTTTTGCAACACAAAGGTAAAACACATCTCGGTAATACTGCTGATAAGCTATCAAAATACTGTTCGGTTCTTAATCAACATCATAGGTGATGTACTGTTTGTGTTCAAATACATCCAGAAAGCGACCATAAAGGCCACGCTGTTCCGGGAACTGCTTTATATAACGAATGGTACCATGTAAATCGCCTTTGAGGATGTACCCGTAATAGGTGTCGCTGTTGAAGCTCATCTGGAGGTTCCTTTCTGATAGCTTATCCGATTGCTTGCGCAATCTCTGCGTCTGTGTCCGGACTTGTCCATTTGCCGAATGCTCGGGATTCCATAGACGGGATGTAGCCCATATCCTTGTAACCCAATTTCATCAGCAGGGCCTTGCTCGGTTCGTTTTCCGGCTCTGTGAAGCAGATGAAATCCCATTCGGGGTAAGTTTCGTGAAGCAAGTTGATAAGAGCAGAGAGGGCTTCAAAGGCGTAGCCTCTGCGGTGGTGAGCATAGTGGAAGGTATAGCCCATAGAGATGGTTCCATCCTTGGGCATGACCACGATCTCCCCCACCATATCATCGGTATCCTTCAAAGCAACCGCAACCATGAATGGGGCATTCACGCCCATCACATCGCCCTTGCGCTGCTCTACCAGGGCAACGATTCCCTCATAGTCTTTCGTCTGGCCGCGCTGATACCTGGCGCAGATCTCGTTGTTGCGGTAGTCGTACATAGTGTCAATATCCTTCACCGCAACATTGCGAAGGATCAGACGATCCGTTTCTATAAAGGTCATAGCAATTTCATTCCCATTTCTACTCTGATTTCATTTTGCTGCCGGTCATCGTTTGTATAAGCATAGAGGTCAAATCCTATTATCTCAAAAGGCTCCACGGTGATCATTTCAAAATCACCGTAAAGCCTGTTATCGTTAAAAAGTATAGGAAAACCCTTACAAATAGGGACTTTTGCAAAAAGAAACTGGGCACCCGCTTCAATACTCATTGTACCAAAACTGGTGTCCAGTTATGGAGCGGGTAATGGGAGTCGAACCCACCTATCAACCTTGGGAAGGTCGCATTCTACCGATGAACTATACCCGCATGCTGGAGCTATTATAGCAGAGGCAGCGGGAAATTTCAACACCTTTTTGTCGAAAAATTCCAGAACCGGATCAATATTTTACGGCCGGATGCGTCCCTTCCTTTTTGCGAGGCGGTATGACGTCATGCTGCTTCCGGGAAGGATACTCGGTATAGCTCCTGGCTGCGGGGGTAGAACAGATAGAAGGAAGCGCCGTCCGCCGCGTATAAATGGACAGCTGTGCCGTCCTGCGCCTCCAAAACCTCCGGAAGCCGGGCGGCGGTACAGGCGACGGCGGAGGCGTCTGCCTGAAGCACCTGCAGGTGAAAGCTGGAGTTCACCGCAAGGCCCCAGGTTTCCCCGAACCGTATGCGGTACAGCGCGCCGTCCGCACCGGACCGGCGTAGGACGGTTTTATCTCCCTGGAGGGGGAAGAAGGTGAGTTCTCTGCGAAAGGCGTCCGTGTCCTCTTCCAGGGAGAGACAGGCGAGCAGGCCGTTTGGCGTCAGACAGCAGCAGTCCAGCTTTTCCTTTTCCGGCTCCAGACTCCAGCGCTGCAGCTCTCCGGACCGGTCGGCGCGTATCAGGGTACACCGGCCGTCTTCCGCGTAGACGTAGCTGAATTCTGTTCCGGAAACAGACAGCTCCCCAGCCAGAGGCTCCGTCTGTCCCTGAGTCTGCCGACTCAAAATTTCCTGCACTTGTCCGGCGGCAACGGAGCCGACGCCAAAACGCCCGGTGTCTGCCACAAAGCTGAACACAACCGTGCCGTCGGTCAGAGCTTCCAGCTGCTGGAGAGTTCCATGGAGCGTTTGCAATTCCGTTTGCTTCTGATCCAGACAGACCAGGACATACTCCGACGGATAAACATGGGTATAGTCCACGGCTCCGGCACAGCAGGCGCTTCCCGCGCCGGTGATGGCGCCGGCCTGATACCAGCCCGGTGTCTCAGGCTGCCATTGGGCGGTTACCTGGGACCGGTCGGCGTCGTAAATCCCGATTTCCCGCGTCAGCCGGTAGCTGTACATCTGTTCCTGATTGATGCGTTTTTCCTGTATGGCGTACAGGATTTGCTCTTCTTTGGCGTCCAGGACAATCCACTCCCAGGTTTCCTCCAGCTCCGGAGAAAAAGCAATCCGCTGGGCTTCCAGGACGGAGTCCCGCTCCGGTCCGGGCGTAGAAGGACCGGCGATTTCCGGCGCCGGTTTCTGAATTTGGCAGCCGGAAAGGAACAGGAGAAGGACCAATAGCGTCATGTTGCCTGCATAATTTCAATCATGATTTTGGATTCAACGTTATTACCAAAACGCTATTTCTTTTTAGATTCATATTATTCTTTGCCCATATCACGGACTCGTTTGTTTCGTTGATTAAAAAGGCGGAATTAGAATCTGGAACTCTATGTAGACCATCAACATATTCCTGAGTAGTAGGCTCGTCAAAGTCTGAGCGAAAAATGAGTGGAGCATTAATCTCAAAAGAAGTTGCAATATTATCGCTGTTATAAGCAGAGAAGTTTTGTGGACAAAATAACAATCTTTGCTTTCCGCATGATGAAATTCCGGATGATATATAATTAAAATCCACGCGTATGCTATATTTAATCAATTTTCCTTTTGAAATCATTCCGTTACGAACTATAAAATCATAGGATGTTATATTACCGAATTCTTTTTTATCAGCAAGGGCTTCTTCGTTCCCTTCGGGGTGATTTATTGTGCAGCTTACGCTGGGCCCACAGTTTCCGCGTGGCTTTGACACAAGGTTGAAATAAATATGTCCTGTCTCTCTGATGACAGTTCCAACTATAATATAATTTATGGAAAATTTATATAATCTCTTCGATGATCCTATATATTGCGGGTTTTTTATTTCATACTTCGCAAAAATATTATTTATTTTAATATACCTATTTTTTCTTTCCGTCTTTTCTAAAAAAGCAATAAGCCTACACGTTAAAAGAAGTGAATCATCTCTTCTGAGTACTTCAATTAAACTATAATATTTTTTTGCATACCTAAAACAAAAGATAAGAAAGAAGAATCCTGATAGTATAGAAAATAAAAATAAAATCCATGCAGCAAGCTTGTTTTCTTCAATCAAATTACCCAAAAAATTGGATAAATAGATTCCCAAAAAACTAATAAGGTAGGGAATCCAAGTCTTCCGGTTATCTGGTCTAAATATGTACCTTAGTTCACTTAAGATTCTTCGCATGAAGAGCCCCCCTCTTTTAAAAATTATCTACTTCCAATATACCACACTTATTAAAAAACATTAAAAAAACGCGCAATTTCGACAATTTTTTGTAAGGACTTATATGCAAGTGGAACAGGAACTCCAGGCAAAGGAAGAGAGCTACCTTGATTATGCCAGCGCTGAGGACAGACAGTGAAATTGATCAGAAACTCACTCAGGTAGCAGAGATTGAGGATTCCAACAAAGAAAAAATATAATACTATATAGAGGTCCTTTTTTCTGGAAGAGAGTGCTATATAGATCGGATAGATTATTATAATTATTATTAATAATGAACCTTCCGGCGGGTATCTATTACACATGGTGTTGTATAGATGGTATGCGTTAGGTCATGTTCGAATTTTGCGATTTTGTAGCCAGTATTTGCTTATAGGCTAATCTAAAATTGAGGTAAAAACCAGCAAAAATAACATGGCAACAAGGAAACATGACTTATGATGCTACTGTGGATAAATACATCCACCAAACCGAGGGAAATTGACGGCTCAAATAAGCGAGTTATGAAGTCGGCGGGGAGACCGAGTGTATTTGCAATGAGTACAATAACCCTCAATGCTCCCTCCAACTGGAGTAAGCGTTTCAACTGTGGCAGGTTACCTTGTTTGTTAGTAATACGCTTAAAAAGTTTTTTGCATAAGGCTTCTCCAAAATATGTTTCACCAAAATAATCGCATTTTACTCACAAAATTAATCAGTTTTATATTAAAGAATGGAGGCTGCAGTAATTTTTATTTTGCTACAGCCTCCATTACTGCTATTTGGTTCCAAAAATCCGGTCGCCGGCGTCTCCCAGGCCGGGGACGATGTAGGCGTTCTCGTTGAGCTTTTCGTCTATGGCCGCTAAGAAAATGTCTACGTCCGGATGGGCCTTGCGGACGGCTTCCACGCCCTCCGGCGCGGCAATGATATCCATCAAGGTGATGGATTTGCAGCCGTACTCCTTTACAAAGGAAATGGCGGCGACGGCGCTGCCGCCGGTGGCCAGCATGGGGTCGACGATGAACACCTGACGGTCGGCAATGTCGTTGGGCATTTTGCAGTAATACTTAACCGGCTCGTGGGTTTCAGGGTCCCGAAACAGGCCGATGTGGCCGATTTTGGCGGAGGGAATCAAATCAATCATGGCGTCCACCATACCCAGCCCCGCCCGAAGGACCGGTACGATGGCCAGCTTCTTACCGGCCAGGACCTGAACCTTGGCTAAGCCGATGGGGGTTTCCACTTCCGTCTCCTCCATGGGAAGATTCCGGGTGGCCTCATAGCACATGAGAGCGGAGATCTCACTGACCAGCTCCCGAAATTCCTTGACGCTGGTATTTTTATTCCGCAGGATGGACAGCTTATGCTGAATCAGCGGATGATTTAAAACGTGTACACTACCCATTATTCGTTGTCCTTTCTGTCTGTATGTTGCAGGCGTGCCAGCCGTTCCCGCTCTGCCTGGGATAGGCGGAGGTAATGGGGCTGCAGGGTTGCGCCGTCTCCGGCTTCTCCCCGGCAAATGGAAGCCCAGGCAGCCAATGCGACGCCGGCGGCCCGCTGGTGCCGCCGGTGCTCCGGAGCCAGGCGGAGCCGCTCTGCGCCGATGGTCCGGCTGCACAGGAGCGCTCCGTCTCCCACCAGGACCACGGGCTCTGCCCAATGCTGCAGATCTTCTTTCAGGTCTGCCAGAGCAATGGCCCGGTCCTCCCGGAGCCGGGTCAGCGTTCCGCCGGAGGCGCGAAACAGCGCGTTGTATACCTGCTCCCTCCGGGCGTCCATCACGGGACAGACCAACCCTTCCAGCTCTCCCAATCCCAAAGCCATGGCCTCCAGGGTGGATACTCCGTACAGGGGCAGCTCCCGGCCCCAGGCAAAGCCCTTGGCCGCCGCGACGCCGATGCGTATGCCGGTAAAGCTTCCCGGCCCCTTGGCCACGGCTACGGCGTCCACGTCTCGGGGGGTCCATTCACAGCTTTGCAGCAAATGCTCCGCCATAGCCAGAAGGGTCCGGCTGTGGGTGAGGCCGGTATTCTGGTAGACTTCGGCCACCAGCGTCCGGTCGTCGGCCAGGGCTACGGAAGCGGCTTTGGCCGAGGTTTCAAAGGCCAGAATCCGCATCTTGTTCCACCCCCTCTATGGTGATTTTACGCCGGCAGGCGGCGCCCGAAACCGGTTCTATGGTGACGGTGACGCAGTTTTCCAGGGCGTCGGCCACTCGTTCGCTCCACTCCACCACACAAATACCGCCCCGGTCCAGGTAGTCCTCCCAGCCGATGTCAAACAGCTCCCCGGCATTGTTTAGCCGGTACATATCAAAGTGGAACAGGGGGACTGCCCCGCAGGTGTATTCGTTGACGAGGGTATAGGTCGGGCTGGTCACCGGTCCGGGAATGCCCAGCCCCCGGGCGAGGCCCCGCGTGAAGGTGGTTTTTCCCGCGCCCAGCGGTCCCCGAAAGGCGACGATTTGTCCGGGCCGGAGCCGGGCGGCCAGGTCCGCGCCCACTTGCTCGGTCTGCTCCGGGCTATGGGTCCAAAATTCCATATGCCGGTCTCCTTCCTGCTTTTTGTCTATTCTACCACACAGAATCCTGTTTGCAAAGGGGGATTTGCGGGGGATTGTGCCGCCGGCAGCCGGCGGGGCGTTTTCGGAAGGCAGATTTGCCGGAAAATGTGCCGCTGCCGGGAAAATTTGTTGTTTTTCAAAAAGGGGTGTGGTATAATACCACAAAATGACTGTTTTATTTTTTCGCCGTTGTATTTTGCGCCAAGCGCCGGAAACGGAGCCGAAGCGGCGGATGCTGGGTTCAGAGAGGAGATTGTCATGACGGAATCTGTTCAAAATTTTCGGGCTGCATTTCACGGATTTAACCGGGAGGATGTGGTCCGCTTCCTGGAAGCGACGGCAGCGCGTCACGCTGCCGAGGTGAACCAGCTGCGTGACGACGTGAAGCGGCTGGAGGAGGAGCTGGCTTCTCCCCGGGACCGGCAGACCCAGCCGGACCGGGAGGAATGGGAGGCGCTCCAGGCGGAGAACGCCAGTCTGAAAGCGCAGATTGAAGAGCTGGAAACCCAGCTGACGGAGCCCGCTGCTCCCCCGTCTGCCGGAGAAAAAACCGATTGGGAGGGGGAAGAGCTGGCTGCCTACCGCCGTGCCGAGCTGGTGGAGCGGCAGGCGCGGAACCGGGCTGCACAGATGTACCACCGTGTGAACGGCTTGATCGCCGATTTGGCGGCTCGGATGGAGGAGAGCAAAGCAGGCATGGACCAGGCTGCAGAAGCCCTGGGGCAGGCGTTGGATCGGCTGCAAAGGGCTTTGGACGACGGCCTGGCAGTCCTGACAGAAGGAGCGGCCACTTTAAAAACAATGGAACTGGAAAATCCGGAGAAGTCGGATGAAGAATAATCCCGGCGCAGCAATTTCCTATTGATGTTTTCACGTTGGAAAAAGGGGCTGCATCAGAATAGATTTTTTAAGAAACAGCCTAAAATTTATGGCACAGAAAACGAGTTTTTTCGTTTTCTGTGCCATTTTGACAACTTTTTCTAAAAGAACATTTGCAAAAATTGAGCTTTGAGACAGCCTCCTTCGGCTTGCCCTACAGGCAGAGCAGCTCGACCAGCATTTGCGTACAACGCTCCATGTCCTCCACGGGAATGTACTCGAACCGTCCGTGATAATTCTCGCCGCCGGTGCACAGGTTTGGGCAGGGGAGGCCCTCGTAGGACAGGCGGGCGCCGTCGGTGCCGCCCCGGACCGGGACGGTGACGGGAGAGATACCGGCGCGCTCCATAGCGGCCTTGGCCCGGTCGACGATGTGCATCACAGGCAGGATTTTTTCCTTCATGTTATAGTAGCTGTCTTTGAGGGTCAGTTCCACCGTGCCGCTGCCGTATTTCCGGTTGAGGAACCGGGCAATTTCCTGGAATAATTCCTTCCGGCGGGTGAACTTGGCCATATCGTGATCCCGGATGATATACCGCAGCCGACTCTGTTCCACGGTGCCCTCCATGTCCGTGAGCAGGGCGAAGCCCTCGTATCCCTCCGTGGCCTCAGGCCGCTCGTGGACGGGGAGCAGGCTTTGAAACTCCATGGCGATGAGCTGCGCGTTTATCATCTGGTTTTTGGCTGAGCCGGGATGGATGTTCCGGCCATGGAACGTCACCTGCGCCGAGGCGGCGTTGAAGTTTTCATATTCCAGCTCGCCCAGGGTCCCGCCGTCGGCGGTATAAGCGAAGTCCGCCCCGAAATCCTGCACATGAAACCGGTCCGCTCCCCGGCCGATTTCTTCATCGGGGGTGAAGCCGATGCGCAGTGTGGCGTGGGGCCGGGAAGAAGCTATGAGAATTTCAGCGGCTGTGAGAATCTCGGCGATGCCGGCTTTGTCGTCTGCGCCCAGAAGGGTGGTGCCGTCGGTGACAATCAAATGCTTGCCCCGGTTGCGGGTCAGGCTGGGAAAATCGGATTCCCGCATGACAATGTGTTGGCCCTCGTGGAGCAAAATGTCGCCGCCGTCGTAAAAAACGGTGCGGGCCTGAATATTTGCGCCGGAGGCGTCGGGCGCCGTGTCCATGTGGGCGATCAGGCCGATGACAGGCTTGCCGGGATCGCCGGGAACGGTGCCGTAGACATAGCCGTCGCCGTCCATGTAGGCGTCGGTGATGCCCATGGCCTGCATCTCCTCCACCAGAGACCGGGCAAAGATTTTCTGCTTGTCTGTGGAGGGGCAGGTCTCGGAAAATTCATTGGATTGGGTGTCGAATTGTACATAGCGCAGAAGTCGTTCCGCAGCAGTCATCTTGTATTCCTCCTGACAGTTGCCCCTATGGGGCGTATCATACAACGCGAAACGGGAGCCCAAAGGCTCCCGTTTTTGCGGTTATTGGGCGGCCTTGACCAGTTCGGCGGTATCCTGGGCAATCATCAGCTCCTCGTTGGTGGGGATGACCCAGACCTGGACTTTCGAGTCGTCGGTGGAGATCCGGACCTCCTGGCCCCGGACGTTGTTCCGCTCCGGATCCAGCTTGACTCCCAAGAACTCCAACCCGGCGCAGATGGCAGCCCGGTTGGCCGGACCGTTTTCTCCCACGCCGGCGGTGAAGACCAGACAGTCCAGGCCGCCCAGGGCGGCGGCGTAGGCGCCGATATACTTGCGCACCTCGTAGCAGAACTTGTCCAAGGCCAGCCGGCAGGCCTCGTCGCCCTTGGCGGCGCCGGCTTCCAGATCCCGGAAGTCGGAGGAAACGCCGTTGGACAGGGCCAGAACGCCCGACTTTTTATTGAGCATGGTGAGACACTCGTCGGCGGTCATGCCGTACTTGTTCATAATAAACTGGACGACGCAGGCGTCAATGTCGCCGGACCGGGTGCCCATGGGTACGCCGGCCAGAGGGGACAGGCCCATGGAGGTATCCTGGCACTTGCCGTCCTTGACGGCGGACAGAGACGAGCCGTTGCCCAGGTGGCAGTTGATCAGCTTGATGTCCTCCCGGCCCATGAGGGCGATGGCCCGGCGGGTGACGTACCGGTGGGAGGTGCCGTGGAAGCCGTACCGGCGCAGGTGGTCGGTTTCGTAGTACTCGGTGGGAATGGCATAGCGATAGGCCTGGGGCGGCATGGTCATGTGGAAGGCGGTATCGAATACGGCCACCTGGGGCTTGCCCGGCATGACCTTCTCACAGGCCTCAATGCCCATGAGATTGGCGGGATTGTGCAGGGGGCCCAGAGGGATGCAATCCCGGATGGCCTGCTTACAGGCTTCGTTGATGATGCAGGAAGCAATAAACTTGTCTCCGCCATGGAGCACCCGATGGCCGACGGCATCGATTTCGTCTGTGGCGGCGATTACGCCGTTTTCCGGGTCCACCAGAATTTCCAGAACTGCGGCAATGGCCTCGGCATGGGTGGGCATGGGAATCTCCCGCTCCACCTTCTTGTCCTGGGACGGAACCTTGTGCGTCAGACGGCCGTCGAGCCCGATGCGCTCGCAGAGACCTTTGGCGGTGACAGCGCCGGTCTCCGGGTCCATCAGCTGATACTTCAGGCTGGAGCTGCCGGCGTTGATAACCAAAATGTTCATTTGTATGATCCTCCTGTAAACTGTGATTTCATTTTTTCCGATCTTGTGATAGGATAGACACACCTACGGGTATTCTATAATATTTTCCCGAAACCTACAAGCCCTTGCGGGGAATTTTTTTCAAAAAATGGGAGGTCTCATGATGCGGTCTGTGGGAATCGTCTGTGAGTATAACCCGTTTCACCTGGGCCATGCCCGGCAGCTGGAGGCAGTCCGGCGGATGGCTCCCGAGGCGGCGGTGGTGTGTCTCATGAGCGGATTTTATGTGCAGCGGGGCCAGCCGGCGGTCTTTGACCGGACGGTTCGGACCAAAGCCGCCCTTTTGGCCGGGGCGGATTTGGTCCTGGAGCTTCCGGTGACGGTGAGCCTTCGCTCCGCCGAGGGCTTTGCCGCCGGTGCGGTGGAGCTGCTCAGCCGCCTGGGGGTGGAGGGCCTGTGCTTCGGGGCGGAAACCGCCGGCCGGGAGCAGCTTCTGGACACGGCCCGGGTTCTGCTGGACAGCAGGCTGTCCGAGGCTTTGCGGCCGTATCTGGACCGGGGCCTGTCCTTTCCCGCAGCCAGGAGCCGGGCGGCGGCGGACCTGGGAGCGGATGCGACGGTGCTGGAGCGGCCCAACGATATTTTGGCGGTGGAGTACTGCAAGGCCATTTTGGCGCAGGGGAGCAAACTGACGCCCCTGCCCATTGCCCGGCCCGGGGATTACCACGCCCGGGAGGCAGACCGGGACAACCCCTCGGCTACGGCCCTGCGGCTTCGGATTCTGACGGGACAGCCGTGGCTGTCCTATGTGCCGGAGGCTGTCCGTCCGGCCTATGCGGGGGCGGCGCCCCACAGCTTGGCCTTGGGGGAGCGGGCGGTTTTGGCGCGGCTGCGGACCTTGGAGCCGGAGGACTTTGCCGTGCTTCCCGGCGCTGCGGAGGGACTGTGGCGAAAGTTGTGCCGGGAGTGCCGCCGGCAAAATACCCTGGAGGAGATTTTGACGGCGGTCAAGTCCAAGCGGTACACCCGAAGCCGACTGGATCGAATGGTTTTGTGCGCCTGCCTGGGGCTGTCGGCGGCGGAGCTGTCAGCGGAAGCGCCGTATGTCCGAATTCTGGGGTTCCGGGACCGGGGCAGGGAGCTGCTCCGCCATGCCGATGGGGGGCTTCCTCTGGCGCATGCCGGGCAAACCAGGAAGGGCGCCTATGCACTTGTGGAGAAGCGGTGCCGGAGCTTTTACGGTCTGTTTGCCCGGGAGGTGGAGGGACCGGAGGAGAAGCAGCAGGTCCTGGTGCTGCCGTGAGGGCCTGCATAGGCGCAGACAAACGGTAGCCGGGCGGCTGCCGGGACGGTCCAAGGGGCCGCCTGCAGGTGCAAAATCCAATGAAAAAAGGTTCCCCCACGGCGTATGCGTGAGGGAACCTGGCGGTCGGGTGGGTCTGTGCCGATTTTGTGCGCAAGAGCTTCCAAACCGTTCCCGAAAAGCCCCAAGGGGGTTCGACCGTCTCCGCCGCTGCCGGGCAGAAAGGCGGTGGGTCAGCCGGGATGGGGCGGACAGGCTCTTTCCGGCCGTTTAATCAGGCGGCAGCTCTTTGCTTGACGGGCTTGGTTTTTTTCTGAGGGTAAGGCGGCTGTGGAGCTTGTCGTACAGGATGTCCCCCCAATCGAAAATGCGCTGCAAAGCGAAGAAGACCGTGGGGGTCATCAGGAAAACAGCGGCCAGGACGATGATCATCTCCAGGTCCAGCTTCACAAATTCAAACATGGAGCCCAAAAACAGGAAGCAGAAGGCGCAGGCGGCGGCCATCAGGCCCCAGAGGATGCGCCGCTGGACCGTGAAGGGCTTGCATACCTGGTACAAGACCAGAAGGCCGGTCAGACTCATCAGGGCGGCGGAAACGGTGTACAGCTGCTCTGTGGGCAAGTCGAATACCAAGACGAAGCCCACAGCCATGAGGACCACGATGAGATTGGTCAAGCCGCCCGGGAATGCTTTGCGCAGAACGCCGGCCATGAACCGCCCCTTAATTCGCTCGTGGTTGCTTTCCAGGGCCAGGAAAAAGGAGGGGGCGCCGATGGTGAGACCGCTGATCATGCTCAGGTGCAAGGGCATGATGGGATAGGGGAAGGTGGCGAACATGGAGATGAGCGCCAGCAGAAGGGAAAAGATGTTTTTCACCAGGAACAGAGCGGCGGCTCTCTGAATGTTGTTGATGACGCGCCGGCCTTCTCCCACCACGCCCTGCATGGCGGCGAAATCGGATTTCAGCAGCACCAGCTGAGCCACCTGACTGGCTGCCTGGCTGCCGGAGGCCATGGCTATGCCGCAGTCGGCCTCCCGGAGGGCCAGCACGTCGTTGACGCCGTCGCCGGTCATGGCCACGGTGTGGCCCGCTTTTTTCAGCGCTTGGATCAGTTTTTTCTTGTTGTCCGGGGTCACCCGGCCGAAGACGATACAGTCTCTTGCGGCGCGGGTAAAGTCCGCGTCGGATTTCAAAGTTGAGGCGTCTACATACCGGTCCGCTCCCTCAATTCCGGCCCGGCGGGCCACTTCGGAAACGGTCACCGGGTTATCTCCGGAGATGACCCGGATGGAGACGCCTTCCTGGGCGAAGAACCGGAAGGTCGCCGGAGCGGTGGTGCGGATGCGGTTGGAAAGCAGGGCCAGGGCCATGGGGCGGACCCGGTCCGGGTCCAGGGGCGTGTTTTGCCCCGGTGCGCCGTCATATTGGGCGACAAGCAGGACCCGGCAGCCCAGAGAGGACCAGGGCTCCACCGTTTGCCGGATGCTCTCGTAGCGCGGGCCCAGAATAAACTCCGGCGCGCCCACGACAAAAGCGCCCTGACCGGCAAACACGGCGGCGGACCATTTTGTCTGGGAGTTGAAGGGGATCCGAGACAGGCATTGCCAATCTGTTTTGCGGGCAAAGACCTCAGCCATGGCCCTTCCCGTGTCGTTTTCCGGCTCAACGCCGCTGTACAGAGCGGCCAGGACGGCCTCCAGCTGCTCCGGGGAGTCCTTCTGCGGGTCCAGGGGGATCACGTCCTGCACTTCCATTTTGGGCTCGGTAATGGTGCCGGTTTTGTCCACACACAGCACGTCCACCCGGGCCAGGGTCTCAATGCAGTTCATGTCCTGGACCAGTACCTTTTGCTGTGCCAGCTTCATGGCGGATACAGCCATGGCCACGCTGGTCAGCAGGTACAGTCCCTCCGGAATCATGCCGATGAGCGCGGCGACTGTGGATTCCGTTGAGGTTTGAAAGTCCATGCCCAGCATCTGAAACTGGCGGTAAAACAGCACGCATCCCACGGGAATCAGGGCGAAGCCGACGACCCGGATCAGGCGGTCCAGAGAGCGCATCATTTCCGATTCCGTGGCATGTACGTTTTTCTTGGCGCCGGCGGAGAGCTTGGCGGCGTAAGCGTCGGGGCCGACCTGGGTCAACTGGGCCCGGGCCCGACCGGCCACCACGAAGGAGCCGGACTTCAGCGTGTCGCCGGGCCCTTTGACGATGGCGTCGGCCTCGCCGGTGATGAGAGATTCATTGACCTGCATCTCGCCGGAACGAACCACGGCGTCCGCGCAGATTTGATCTCCGGCGGACAATTCGATGATGTCGTCCCGGACCAGGCGCGAGGGGCGAACCTCGGTCCGCACGCCGTCTCGAATGGCCTTGACCGGCTGCTCGGCCACCAGAGTCAGCCGGTCCACCGCCCGCTTGGAGCGGATTTCCTGGAACGTGCCGATGGCGGTGTTGGCAATGGCGATCACCAGAAACATCATGTTTTTATAGGACCCGGCGATGACCAGCAGGACAGCCAATATGAGAAAAATCAGGTTGAAAAAGGTGAGGCAATTTTCCTGGATGATCTGCCTTTCGGATTTGGAGGGGGACTCGCCGGGGTCATTGGACCAACCGGCAGAGAGCCGGGCCTCTACCTGGTCCCGGGTCAGGCCCAGCTGGGGATCTGCCTCCAGGACGGGAAGCGGACGGCGGGGCGGGAGGTCTGGGGTTTGTTTTTTTCGGCGGATTCCTTTTTGTTTTGCCATAGCAACCGGCTCAGAGGCCTGTGCTCCTTGCGTATAAATTTAGGTGGAGTGGGGGCACCTATGACCCGCGTCTTCGTTCATTCGGGCATCCCGGACACGGCGGCTCTCCGGCAGGCCGTTTCTGCGGTCCCAGAGAAGGAGCAGGCGGCCGCTTTCCAGGGAAATTTCCGCCGGACAACCCAGGAAATGGTTGCTGACGCCCAGGGGGAACCCGGCGGTGAGCACAGCCTGCTCCAGGGGATATTGTAGCCCCCGGAGGCTGACTCCGGCGGCATCCGGGCCGGAGCAAAACACCGAGAGAATCCCGGAGGCTTCCCGGGAAAAGCCGAGGCAGCCCGGCGCCAGGACGGTAGCCAGGTACGTTTGCCCAATCAGATAGCCAAAGGCGTCGTGCTCGGTCAGGTAGTGCAGGAGCTGAAAGTTGGCCACGGTGTGGTCCAGACGGGGGCCGTCCAGAGCGCCGTAGAGCAGAAAGCGGCGGCATCCTGCTCCCAGCCCGGCCTTGACGGCCAGCATGGAGTCCGTGTCGTCTTTCTCAATGGGGAAGCGGTCTACCAAGGGCCCCTGAGGCGTATAGCCCAGGGAATCAAAATCCCCCAGAATGCCGGAGGGCTCCAGCCCCGCAGCCTGCAGATGCCGCAGACCGCCGTCTGCGGCCAGAATGAAATCGCCGGGTTCCGGCTGCTCCAGCAGGCCGTGGAATTCACCGGCGCAAAAAATATGACAAGTTTTCATGGCGGACTCAAATCAGTTGTTGTTCGTTGATCATCAGCTTAAACTGCAGGCCGAGCCGTTCGGCGGCCTTGCGGCAGAGAATCATCCGCTGCATGAAGATCTCAAAGTAGTCCATGACGGAGCCGTACTTGGTGTCTACCGTGAGCTTCAGCTTGACCAGCGTCCGATCCTCGTTGATTTTCAGCTGAGATTTTTTGACGGAGTAATTCACCCGGTCGTGAATGTCAAAGGTGGTGGCGTCTGAGTTTCGTACCCGGCTCCGGCGCACGTCGGCCTTGTCCGCCAAAATCAGGGCGGCGGCCACCTCGTTCACCGGTACGCCGTTTCCCTCGTCGTGGTTGCCGATGGCGGTGACGATGGTGGCGATTTCCGACGGATCGCACCCCATGTCGTTGAGAATGCTCCAGGCCATCACGGCGCCGGACTGAGAGTGATCCACCCGGTTGACCAGGTTGCCGATGTCGTGTAAGTACCCGGCAATCCGGGCCAGTTCCACGGTACGCGATGGAAAATTCAGGGTTTCCAAAATATATTTTGCCGTATCCGCCACGTGCATCACATGGGCGAAGCTGTGTTCCGTGTAACCCAGGGCAGCCAGAGATTCGTCGGCTCGGGTGATATAGGTGCGAATCGCCTGGCTCTGGGTGACTTCCTCGTAGGTCAGCAAAGATAATTCCTCCTGCGGATTTTGTAATTTTTGTTCAGTATACCACAATTTCCTGGGGAGTGAAAGAGCCGGGTGTGAAATCTTTGTTAATTCCGGCGGCGTAGGAGAAAAAACAAGGCGGTAGGGAACAGAAGCAGGCTGATCCATTGGGAGGTGGACAGGCCGAAGAAGATTCCCCGGTAGCTGTCGCCCCGGAGGAACTCCAGCAAAAACCTAGCCGGTGCATACAGGGCCAGGTACAGCGGCAACAGCCGGCCTTTGCCCTGCCGCAAAAGCCGGGACAGAAGGAGGAAGAGAATCAGATTCCAGGCGGCTTCCACCAGCTGAACGGGAAACCGGGAGATCCCGTTGGCTTCCACCACCGGACTATGCCGGTAGGTCACGCCCCAGGCAGAGGGAATTCCATAGCAGCAGCCTCCCAAAAAACAGCCGATCCGGCCGAAGGTGTGGAACAGGGCAATGGCGGGGGCGGTCAGATTGGACCAGAGCGCAAGAGATCTGCCCTTGACCCGCAGATACAGAGCGCCGGCCAGAATGCCGCCCAGCAGACCGCCGTAAAATACAGAGCCGCCCCAAATGGCGAACATCACCTGGAAGAAAGACGCCAAGGAGTGAATTTGAGAGAGCAGCTGCGGCCATTGGGAGAGGCTGACCAGGCCGTAAAGCAGATGCATCCCCAGAAATACGCCGATTGCGGAAAAGAGCAACAGGACGATCATGTCGTCTTCGCTTTGCCCGGCCCGCTTGGCCGCCCGGCAGGCATAAATCCCGGCTGCAAAAATACCGGCCAGGGCCAGGATGGGGTAGATGGCAAGGGTTTTACCCAACAGGGAAAATGCAGGAATCATAGAAAGCCTCCTGAGCAGGTTGTAAAAAAGGGGCGCTGCAAAACAGAGCTTTGCAGAACCCCTTTTCGCTGTCGCACCGGGTTAGCTCAGCATACCGGCCGTTCCGGCAGCGCTGAAAATACCGACGGCACAGACGACGCAGATGATGCCGAGCGCGCCGATCACAGTGCCGATGATGCCCAAAACAAAGCCGGCCGTGGCCAATCCTTTTTGATCCGGCTGCGCCAGCTTCCGGCCCTTGACGCCGAACACAATGCCCAAAATGGCCAGGACAAAGGTGAAGTAGCACACCACTGGAATGAAACTGCCGACGATTCCGAGAATGCCGCAGACCAGGGCAGCGATGGAGTAGCTTTTTGCGTTGTTATTTTCCATAGCGATTTCCTTTCTCTTTTTGTTTTTCTCTGCAAAAAGACCGCGAGAGCAATTTGCAGAGTTATTGTACCATGTTCTGAAAATTTGTCAACTTTAGACCGACCTTTTTCACAAAATTGCAGAATGTGTGGAGATTGCTTGCCGCCTGATACCCGTAGGGGCGGTTCTTGTTGTTTATGGCCGGATAAAAATTTTTGCCGGAGGGAAATTCTGCCAAAAAATCTATTGCTGTCGCAACAAAAAGTTTATATAATGGGATTCCAATTATGGTTAACCAAAGAAAGCGAGTGAAATTTCATGGACGAGCAGCAAGCAATGGTATCCGGCCGCGCCAAGGGTCGGCCGCCAATGGCCGGTCGGGGGCAGCGGACGGCGATCATGGGTCTGACGTTGGCGTTGGTTTTTTCCCTGGGCATTTTGGTGGGAATCGGCCTGTCCTATGGAACGTGGGTCCGGCCGTTTTCCAGTCCGGCCGCTCCGCCGGCTTCAGCGCCGGTGGAGCCGGACGAGGAGCCGGAGGTGACGAAACCTGCCACGGAACCGGTGACGGAACCTGCTACAGAACCTGCTACAGAACCGACGACGGAGCCTGCCACGCAGCCGGCGACACAGCCGCCTACAGAGCCGGTAACCCAGCCGGTGAGCGAGCCGGGTTTGGTCGCAGAGCCTGCTGTGGAGGAGGAAGCCACCGAGCCTCCCGCCACGGAGCCTGCTTCCTCAGAGCCGGACGGTGCGGTGACGGGGTATATTCTGCCCAACAGCAGCACAGAGTATCTGACCTGGGAGGACTACGGCCATCTGTCTCTCTGGGAGCTGGTCCTGGCCCGGAACGAGATTTTTGCCCGCCATGGCCGCCTGTTTCATGATCCGGACATTCAGGCGTATTTCAACAGCTGCAGCTGGTATGAAGGGACCGTTGCGCCGGAGAACTTTGATACCGGCGTGATGAGCGACATTGAGGTGCAGAACGTGTGGACCTTAAAGGCTGCAGAGGGGTAGGGGGTGGATACTTTGACCAAAAGACAGGCTTATGTGGTGATGCTGCTTCTGGCTCTGCTGACCTGCACGGTACTTTGCGGCGCCGGGTTGATGCTGCACCACGTGGCAGAGGCTACGACTCTGATTGCAGGATGACATAACCCGGAGCATGCAGATGCTGCCCCAGACCGGTTCCTTCGGACCGGATGGGGCAGCATATTTTGGATTCCCCACCATGAGACCGCAGGCCGTTGCCGGTTCTGCGCTCCGGGGTTTTCCGGAGAAATGAAGAGGTGCTGCCTCTTGTGGTTCTTTCGAATCCACTTGAGACAGCACCCGTTTGATGATCTTAGAAATTCTGATCCAGGATGGTCAGAAGCTTTGCCATCTGGGCCCGGGTCAGAGTGGCGGCGGGACGGAGCATGCCGTCCTCGTAGCCCTCAAAGAGCCCTTCTGCCACAGCCCAGGCAAAGGCCGTCTTGGCATAATTCATCACCTTGTCGCCGTCTGCATAGTCCTTCAGGTCGGCGCCCTCTGCGGCCTCCAGCTTCAGGTACTCGGTGACATACCGGTACAGGAAGGTGGCTGCCTGCTCCCGGGTGACACTGGCCTCCGGGCGGAAGGTGGTGGGCGTTACGCCGTGAACAATCCCTTGCTCTTCCGCCCAGGCTATGGGTTCGGCGTAGAAGCGATGGCTGTCCACGTCCGTGAAGGAAGACGTCCCTTCCACCTCGGGTTCGCCTGCCAGGCGGTACAGGGTGGTCACCAGCTGGCCGCGGGTGATGGAGGCGTTGGGCGCAAAGCGGGTCTCCTCCACCCCGTTCATCAGACCGTTTGCAATGACATAATCGGTATATGCATGGTACCAGCGATTGGGATCCAGATCCACAAATGCCTCGGAGGGGCACTCCAGATCTACAGTCAGCTTCTCGGTATAGGCGGGCTTGCCGTCGTTGATTTCCCGATGCTGCACCGTGAGGACGGAATCGGCTCCGCTCTTCAAGGTGAAGGTCAGGGTTGCGACCGGGCTGCCGGCGGCAATGGCCTCCTCGCTCACATAGCCCAAGGTCACAGTCCCGGCGACGGTCACCTGGGCGGTGTAATCGCCGGTCACAGCCGCCTCTTGGAGCTCCAGAGCCGCCTTGTCATAGGAGACAGTGATCAAACCGTTGTTGGAATCCACCTCGACACCCTGGCCGTCCTTGGCGGTGATGGTCAAGGTCACGGTCTTCCCGTCCTCCTGGGGGGTGACCTGAGACATGGGTGCGGCGGCGCGCATGGGCTGGGCCTCCAGCGTCAAAGGCTTCTCCAGCATGCCGGTCACGGCTACCTGCTCTGCAGCGGCAGCGTTTGTCTCCACCGCGTACAGGGCTGCGGGCCACACGTCGATGCCTACATCACCAATCCGTTCTGCGGCGTACAGCTCCTCCTCCGCGTTCCAGGACAGCCGGTAGAACTCATTGGTCTCCCCGGTGAAGTAAGACAGGTACAGATTCCCATCATCGCCGCAAACCAAAGAGCAATACTGGTAATTCTGGTAGGTGGGGAAGCGCAGCTTCAGACTCGTCAGATCCGTAGGAATGAAGTTGAAGGAGATGGAGCTGCTTCCATCATATTGGAAGCTCCACAAATAGCCGGCATCGTCCAGAGCATAGATCAAATCGCAGAGGACGCCCTCTTCATTGGTTTCCGTTCCCATGGAAGCGACTGCCACAAACTTGGCGCCTCCGGTATACTCTGTAAGATATTGGGTCAGGTCCCAGCCCTGGTTGAAGGTATTGCCCAGGGGGTCGCAGGCGCTCATCAAATAGGTCTGCGAAACCGCCATCATACCGGGTTCTTCTTTGGTATTGAAGTTCTCCAGTGCCACCAGGTCCGACATGGCGAAACCAAAGCCGCAGGCAGCGCTGGATTTGGCCGTATCCTGGCCGGTGGTCAGATCCACCTGATGCATGAACCAGGAGCCGTCCACAGAATCCTGCAGATACAGCCGGTCCGTCACCTTGTCATAGGCCACTGCAGCCAAGGAGCTGCTGAGCGGCAAACCGGCCACCCAATTGTCGTCCGTCTCCATGTTCCAGCTGAAAAGCATGGGGCTCCCATTTCCGTCCTGCAGAGCGCCCTTCAGCGTCACATCCAAAGCGTCCACCGTGACGCTGCAGGTGGCGGTGACCTGGGGATCCAGCTTGGAGGCAACTGTGATTACCGTCTCACCGGCGCTCACACCGGTGACCACGCCGTCGGCGTCCACCGTGGCAATCTCGGGATTTGCAGAGGTCCAGGTCACAGTCCGGTCTGTGGCCGTCCAGGGCTGCACTCTGGCCGACAGGGTTTTTCTGGAGCCCTTCAGCAGCGTCATGGACTGGGGAGCGACCTGAACGCCGCTGATCTCATCCGTTGGAGTGGTCCAGCTGCCGCCGGTGGTCTTCTGGGGAATGATGAGAGAAGTGATTTCGGTCCGGAAATCCTTGTACATCGTCTCCGCACCCGTCTCCGGATTCATGCTGTAAAAATACGCGTGAGAACTGTTCCGCAACGTGGAGAAGGTCACGGCATACAGCTGGCCGTCGTTGGGATTCCACGCCAGAGTCTTCACGTTGTTCCGCGTTTTAGAGGTAATCTGCTGGGGCGCCGCGCCGAACGCTCCGGATCTGAACTGGCTGAGAAACAGGTAGGCATCCCGGGAGGTCAGCTCGCCGTTGCCGTCCAGGTCGGCATGGGCCGCGTTTTGAATGGAGTCCCGGACACCGGTGACATAATCCAGAATGGCCTGGCCGTCCTTGTCGTTGACCTTGCCGTCTCCGTCAAAATCATATTCCAGGTTTCCGCCGCCCTGCAGGGTGTCCAGGGTATAGGCGTACACAAAGCCCCGGTTGCCGACCTCGCTGCTGTCGCCATGGACTGCGCTGTAGAACGTGCCGTTGCCGTCGCAGGCCAGGGTGTTGGTGGGGAAGGGGATTTCCGCCAGGTCGGTCACTGCACCGGTGAGCTTGTCCACAGAGACCAGATGGTTCCCGGTTACGCCGTAGAGGGTGGAGGTGGACTGGTCGTAGGCCATATCTGTGAGCACCACACCCATGTTGGCAACACAGGTCTCCATGCCCAGGTCCTCCTCGCTCAGGACGTACAGATCCCCGCGATTGGTGGCGGCAAAGACCAGGCCGTCTACATGAGTGGCTGCGGTATAGACCTGCTCGGAGGAAGTCAGCTCCGTGGGCGTGCTTTCCTCTGGGCCAAAGCCGATCCACACACGGCTGCCGGTCTGGAATGCCATCATGTCCGGCAGAGTCTCGTCCCCGCCGGTCTGCAGCTTCACCTGGTAGGTGGTGGCGTTCAATGCATAGTCGAACACCTTCACCAGGAACGTCTTGCCGTTCGCCCCGGCCAGGTCCAGGGTGTAGTCCGCTGCTTCCCCGGGCTGAATGTCCTGCATGGCGCCGGTCATGGCCAGGCTCTTGGTGCCGGATGCATTGTACAGAACCACACCGGCCACATACCGGTTGTCCCGGGCCTTGACGGTCATGGTGCTGCCCATCAGGCTGAGGTTCACATCCAGCAGCTCCGGAGCCGTGTTATCCACCGTCATGGGGATGCGCATGGACGCGCCTGCTTTCAAATCGTCCCACCGAACATTACCCTGGGCGTCTACGTAGTATTCCGGCGCCAGAGTCAAGGACAGCTCCAGCCGGTCGCCCTCCTGGGCGCCTGTGGGTACGAAATTGGTGTTGAGGGTGGTGACGGTATCCTGCCAAGAGCCGGCATTGGTGTGATAGTAAGCAGAGTTGATCGCGCCGGGGTAGCTTTCCAGCATGGGTTCCCCCGGATTGGTCTCGTTGACCGCCAGAACGCGGCTGGCTGCGGCGTTGCGAATGACTGCAACAGAGATCTGGCTGATCTGATCTCCATTTTCGCTGTTGATGGCGTTGCGCTCCGGCATATAGCCGGCGTCCGCCACCAGGGGGTTGCCGCCGAAGTAGTACTTGGTTCCGGGGTCATCGGCATAGGTAATCACCGCCGTGTTGACCTTGGTGTTGCCCAGATAGGGCAGGCGGACCTCAGCGCCCGCATCGTACTCTACGCGGGAGCCCACCTCAAACATCGAAGCTTCGCTCCAGCTGCCGTAGAAGCCCAGCACCGGAATGGAGTGCTCGGTTCCTTCCACGCCCTCTTCCGTGCTCCCGCTCTTGGCGTACACATAGCCCTGGATATAAGCGCCGGCGGGGTACTGCTTGAGAGCTGCCTTCTGGCCGTCCGTCAGCCGGACCGTTACCTGCACATCTTTAGAGCCGTTTGCAGGAACCGTCACCGCCTGTCCCACGTCGAAGGTCACCTCCGCATCCAGCGCGGTGGTCCAGGTGTCCATGTAATCGCCCTGATCTCCATCGTTGTTCACCGCATGGGTAAAGAGATCCTGGGTAAAGAAATCCGCAGACAGGGCATAGGTCTTTTCTTCATTCGTCAGGTTGTGGATGGAGAAGGAGAAGGTATATGTACCGTTTCTCTCCGGGTCGTCGCCCAGCTCGACCTTCACTTTTCCATCTGCATAAGACCCACCGGCATCTTCGCCCATGAGGATGTAGGAATCGGCTGCAAGGGCTTTGCCCACATTGGCCAGGCCCGCGCCCTGCCGCAGGACGGGATAATAACCGTGGCCGTCCTCCCCGTAATCCTCCATCTGCGGAACGGCGGTGGACATGAGCAGGCTCTGGGCCAGCTGACGGGGGGTGAGACCGGTTTTCCGGGCCAGGCCCTCCTCCCGGATGTACTGCGCCACCAGCGCCGCCATACCGGCCACCTGCGGTGCGGCCATGGAGGTGCCGGACATGTTCTCATAAGCCGTGCCCCCGGCAACCAAACCGTTGACCGAGTAAATGTTGCCGCCGGGCGCCGTAATTTCCGGCTTCAGCTCCAGGGAACCGGGAATGCCCCAGCTGGAGAAGCTGCTCATGGTGTTGTACTCCGGTGTGTAAATTGCGGAGCCGATTCCTTCTTTTACGTCCAACCGGCCCAGATAGTAGAGAACCTTCCCGTCCTCCCCTGTGACCGGGGTGGCTGCCGCCTTCATCATGGCGCCGTCGGACTGGAGCACGGAGACGCAGGGAGCTGTCTTGGTGTAGTCCGTCAGGTCCATGCTGATGATACCGGGCTGATTGTTATAAACAATCGTGGCAATGGCGCCGTTGGCCACAGCGGCCTCCGCCTTCTGGAAGAAGGAGGTGTCTCCCCGGGAGCAGACGGCAACCTTGCCCTCCAGAACATCGGCAACGGCTGCAAAGTCCTCTTCCGTGCCGAAGCCGTCGATGAGGACATACTCGTGTTCTCCGGCAATGGAGGCCAAGGGCTGGTTCCGGAATCCGGTGCTTTGGGTGTAGACCACAGTGGTGTCCCCCACCAGGAAATACTCGCCTGTGGCGCCGGCATTGTCGATGGATGCGACACACAGGGAATTGGTATAGGAGCCGGGAGAGCCCACCATATCCATGTTCACATCGTCGGAGTAGAGATATCCGGCGTTTTGGGCCGACTCCACCCAGGACCCGGCGTTGCCGGCGGAAATGGACACCACCATGCCGGTCTCCGCCAGACGGTCCAGAATGGCCTGATACTCCGCCTTGGCGTGCCTCGCCTCGCCGGGGTTCGAGGAGCCCAGAGACAGGTTGACCACATCGCACTTCAGGACAATGGCGTCCTCGATGGCAGCCAGATAATCAGAGTCATAAGCGCCGCCCGCCTTGCCGAACACCTTCATGGTAATGAGCTGTGCGTCGGGAGCCACACCCTGGACCTTCACGGAATCCAGCGCGCCGGCAAATGTCCCGTCGGCATTGGGGATGTAGGCGTTGGCTGTGGCAATACCGGCCACGTGAGAGCCGTGCTCTCCCTGCCGGTCCTGGTCATGGGTGATGTCCAGGTCCTTGTCAATGTAGTTATAGCCAAAGGGAAGCTTGGTGTTGCGATACAGCTGCAGCGCCGTGACGCCTTTGCCCACATGGAGCTGATCCAGCACACCGGTGATTTCTTCGACGTCCAGAAGATTATAGTCCGCCACGGTTTTGCCGGCCTGCTCCGCCTGCTTGGCCAGGGAGTAGTCAAAACCGGCCGCGCTGAAAGACTGATGGTCCGTATCCGTGCCGGTGTCAATGACGGCAATCCGGCTGCCGGCTCCGGTATAACCGGCTGCCCAGGCCGCGCTGGAGCCGATCATAGCGGAAGAGGTGGACATGTTGGGGTCGTTCGGCAGATCGGTATCCACCACCGCAGGCGCATACTGGGTCTCAAGGAGCACCTGCTGCACACCGGGAACCTGCTCAATGGCCGCAATCTCGCCGTATTCCACATTGGCCGAGATGATGTTGGCCGCCAGGGTCAGATTCCAGACCACATCCAGCTGCTTTCCGCCCAGGGCCTGGGTGGAGATGGCCTGGGCCAGAGTCTCCTGCCGGGTCTCCAGACCGGACCGGTAAGCCAGGGCCGCCTGATTTTCGGCAATGTTTTGCACATCAAATTTGGAAATTGTGGGCGCATCCTCCAGGAAAATGGAGACGCGCACGGTTTCTGTGTCCCGGTACGCCGGGGCGGCTTCCTCCTCCGCCTTCTGCAGCGGAAGCTGGGCTGTGACGGCGCTGCCGTCCACCTGAGACCAGGTGACTGCAGGGTCTGCAGCCGCAGCCTGAGGCACTCCAAGAGAGCACAACAGCACTGCCGCCAGCAAAAGCGCGCACAGCCGGGATGGTAGGTTTCGCCTTTTTTTCATATAGGATCCTCCTTTTTTATTTCCCCCAATCGTCATTTGGGGGTTCAAACGGGGCAGAGCCCCATGTTTGAACTTTGTATGGTTTTTGCCCTTTTCCTTCAAATGCAACTCTCTGATTCTACCTATGGAAGTTCCGGCCGAAGGCTCCGCGCCCACCGGTGTGGATATGGGTATAGAACCGGCGGATTGCCGGGGCGGGCGGGATTTCCAAGTCCTCCCCTCTGAGAGCCGCGATTTGTTTTGCGTATTTATAAATTACCTCGATAATTCGCTCCTTTACGTGGAAAATCCCCTGGGGTACCCACAGGGGATTTTCCGCATCACAGAAAGGAGAAACCTGAGGAAGCAATCAGAAATCTCGGGAAAGAATCGTCAGGAACTTGGCCATCTGCGCCCGGGTTACGGACTTTTGGGGACCGACCGTCCCGTCGCCGTAGCCCTCCA
>OFMI01000028.1_pt1 | contig 129498 bp, 112 predicted proteins | sample 1541741 | NCBI WGS metagenome assembly OFMI01 (sample SAMN04209219, study PRJEB22552) | human gut metagenome | biome: gut; material: feces | host: Homo sapiens | place: USA: Oklahoma | reverse complement strand
TAGTCTTCTGTATGGAATTTACTTTTACATATGGAATTTACTTATTCACTCAACCTTTTTCATCTATTTTCATCATATTTACTTCCTTTTCTATCAATCATTTTGTCATTTCACCGTCTTTTTGAACAGTTTCGCTCTCTTATTTCCTCCATTACAAAACGGCATAGCCAAAGATACGATAAACGCCTTTGTCTATGCCGTTTCTATTTATATTTTCTTCTATTTTGATTCCTCTTCTTTTCTTCGCAAAATATCATATACGTCCGGGATTTCACTTAGTTCAACATAGAGCAGCTGTTTCGAGTGGGGCGCACTTTCCTGCTCTTTTCCCTCTTCATTCAGGATGCGCAGCACTTCCGCTTCTATGTTTCTGCCGTCCGGCTTCATAATTTCAATCGTTTCCCCGACAGAAAATTTGTTTCTCTGCTCTATCCTGCACAATCCGTCTTTGATCTCCCCGACAATGCCAAGATAAGTATACTCTTTATTGTATGTGTTGCTGTCATAGATCTGTGTCGTCTCATCCGGTTTCCCAAAGAAAAATCCGGTCGTAAACTGGCGGTAAGTACAATTTGAGATCTGTTCTTTATACCAGGGCATGTTCTGTTCATATAACTTCGGATCTTTCTTATAGTCATCGATTGCTTTTCGGTACGTCCTTGCCACTGTCGCCACATACAGAGCGGTTTTCATTCTGCCTTCGATTTTCAGACTGTCGATCCCCGCATCGATCAGCTCCGGTATATGTTCGATCATACACAGGTCTTTTGAGTTAAAAATGTAAGTTCCTCTTTCATTTTCATAAACAGGAAGGTACTCTCCCGGTCTTTTTTCTTCCACGACCGCATATTTCCAGCGGCACGGATGAGTACATGCTCCTCTGTTCGCATCTCTTCCCGTAAAATAATTACTCAAAAGACATCTTCCCGAATAAGAGATACACATCGCCCCGTGAATAAACGTCTCGATTTCCAAATCTTCCGGAATATTTGCCCGAAGTTCTTTTAGCTCTTCCATCGACAGCTCTCTGGCAGATACGACTCGACTCGCCCCCTGTTTATACCAGAAATTATAGGTTGCATAATTTGTATTATTTGCCTGAGTGCTTATATGCCTTTCTATCTCGGGGCATATCTCTTTGGCAATCTCAAATACTCCCGGATCTGCAATGATCAGTGCATCCGGTTTGATTTCCTTTAACTCTTCAAAATACTCACGCACCCCGGCAAGGTCATCGTTGTGCGCCAGAATATTAGCGGTCACATATACTTTCACACCATGCTCATGGGCAAATTGAATTCCTTTTCGCATCTCTTCCGTTGAAAAATTCTTCGCTTTTGCTCTAAGACCGAAAGCTTCTCCTCCGATATAGACCGCATCAGCTCCGAAAATAACTGCCGTTTTCAACACTTCCAGACTGCTCGCCGGAATTAATAACTCAGGATGTCTGCTCATCTTTCTCTTCATTCTCCTACTTCTTCTTTTTCTGTTTTTATGGCGGCTTATAATTTTGCGCTTTACTGCGCAATGTCCGTTCCGACTTCCTTTTTCACACTCAGCGCCACCCCGTCTCCTAAAGGAATGATCGATGTTACAAGCGCATCGTTATGTTTTAATTCGTACAGATATTCCCGCATCCGCGCATGAATCGTACGATCCCGCCGTTCTACCGCGAAACGTGACTCGATCACATCACCGTCCTGCATCACATTATCCGAGACAAGGATACCGCCCTTTGCAAGCAGACGCAGTATCTCCGGCAGATAATGAATGTACTGACCTTTCGCCGCATCCATAAAAATAAAATCATACGGTCCTTCCAATGTTTTCAGCACATCCATCGCATCGCCTTCCAGCAAAGTGATTTTCTTCTCTTTTCCTGCACGGACAAAATTTTGTCTTGCGATCGGTATTCTCTTCTCATAATTTTCAATCGTTGTGATCGCACATTCTTCCGGTACATATTCACTCATCAATAACGCAGAGAAACCTACGGCAGTTCCGACTTCCAGAACGCGCATAGGTTTTTTTACCATAAGGAGCACCTTTAAGAAGCTCTGCATCTCACGGCGTATTATAGGCACGTTATCAGCCAGAGCCTCTCTCTCGATGTCCTCTAATATTTCACTGTTTTTCGTATCCAGCGAATTGATGAATGTAATAATACGTTCATCTACTATCATAATTTACACATCCACATCCATGATGATCGGAATCACCATCGGTTTTCTCTTTGTCTTTTTCCAAATATAGTCGTTCATGGAATCGCGGATCACAAGTTTGATCTTATTCCAGTCTGTATGACGTCCCGAGAGACACTTATCCACCGCCTCGGATACCGCTCTTCTCGCATCATCCATCAGTTCTTCTGATTCTCTTACATAAACGAAGCCTCGCGATACGATATCCGGACCTGCAAGCAGGCGGTTCGTTCTTCTCTCAAGCGTAAGCACAACAATGATAATACCGTCCTCTGCCAAATGCTGTCTGTCCCGAAGCACGATGTTTCCTACGTCTCCTACCCCGAGTCCGTCTACAAGAATCGCTCCCGTGTGTACTTTATCTACTACTTCCGCACTGTCATCGCACAGTTCCAGCACATCTCCGGACTGAATGATAAATACATTTTCCTTCGGAATTCCAAGTGATTTTGCCACTTCCGCATTTGCTTTCAAATGACGGTATTCTCCGTGGACCGGAATGGCATATTTCGGCTTCACAAGAGAATAGATCAATTTCAGTTCTTCCTGACAGGCATGTCCCGATACATGGGCATCCTGGAAAATAACTTCCGCCCCTTTGGAAGAAAGTTCGTTGATCACACGGGAAACAGACTTCTCATTTCCCGGAATCGGATTAGAACTGAAGATAATCGTATCGTTTGGCTGTATCGTCACTTTTCTGTGCACGTCCGCCGCCATTCTCGACAGAGCCGCCATAGACTCTCCCTGACTTCCGGTTGTGATAAGAACCATTTTCTCCGGCGGATAATTCTTCATCTGATCGATCTCGATCAATGTGTTTTCCGGCACATCCAAATATCCCAATTCTGACGCTGTCGCAATGATATTCACCATGCTGCGCCCTTCCACAACTACTTTTCTTCCATACTTATATGCCGAATTGATAATCTGCTGCACACGATCCACGTTAGAAGCAAACGTAGCGATGATCAGCCTTGTATTCTGATGTTCCGCAAAAATATGATCAAACGTAATACCGACCGTCTTTTCCGACTGGGTAAATCCTCGCCGCTCCGCATTCGTACTGTCTGACATCAGAGCAAGCACACCCTTTTTTCCGATCTCCGCAAACCGCTGTAGATCGATCGCATCTCCGAACACCGGCGTATAATCGACTTTAAAATCTCCTGTATGGATTACGACACCGGCAGGCGAATAGATCGCAAGGGCAGACGCATCCTGAATACTGTGGTTCGTTTTAATAAATTCAATCCTGAATTTTCCAAGATTGATCGACTGTCCGTGGCGGACAACTTTTCGCTTCGTCGTCCGAAGAAGATTATGCTCCTTTAGTTTGTTTTCAATAATGCCCATCGTAAGTTTCGTCGTATAGATCGGCAGATTGATCTCTTTGAGCACATACGGAAGCGCGCCGATGTGATCCTCGTGACCATGTGTGATAACAAACCCTTTCACTTTCGATGCATTGTCTTTCAAGTATGTTACATCAGGGATCACAAGATCGATCCCAAGCATATCATCCTCCGGGAATGCCAGACCGCAGTCCACGACAACAATACTGTCTTCATACTCAAAGGCAGTAATATTCATACCGATCTGCTCTAATCCTCCAAGCGGTATGATACGCAATTTTCCGTTATTCTGTTTTTTCAAAAAATAAACACCTCCACTATTTCCCCTTTTTCATGCATTCTCTGCATATTCCGTAAAACTTTACTTCATGATCAAGAACATGAAATCCAATCGTACGTTCAATGTGACGTTCCGCTTCTTCCAGAAGGTCATCATCGAAAGGAATGATTTTATTGCAAGTTCTGCATATAAGATGATGGTGGTTATGTTTCGATCCGCCGTCCAGCAGATGTCCGATCTCGTAACGCACACATCCCTCATCCAAATTAATCTTGTCTATGAGCTGCATATCCCATAAAAGCTGGATCGTACGGTACACAGTTGCAAGTCCGATTTCCGGATGCTCCTGCGTCACCAGCTCATAAATATCTTCCGCAGTCAAATGCCTGCCTTTATTCTGCTCCAAGACAGAAAGGATCAAAATTCTCTGATTCGTAACTTTCAACCCTTTTTCTCTTAATTTTTCTTTGAGCAGTTCTTCTGTCCTGTTCTTTTTCATTCTATCCTCACCCGAAACATCCAAAAGACATTTTTCACTGCGATTTCACGCATTTTGCCATACTGTCATATCTTATATATCACTGTCCGATTTCCCGTGGAAACTCTCAGAAGTTCCCATAGCATACAATGTAATTTTCTTCTTAGATCAGAGTTCAATACTGACATCTTCAAGAAGTTCCTCAAACACCTTGGAGACCGCCTGTAACTCTTTCTCATTTTCAACGATCTCATAAACGCTCTCGCCTGATTCTTCATCACGAACGTCTTTTAATATCAGACATTCCGCATCGTCATCCTCCGACTCCGCAACAAGAATATACGCGCTCCCGTTGATCTTTGTTTCTTCAAGTATAAAAAATTCGTCCTCACCGTTTCCATCCGCAAATGCAAACTTTACTTTTTCCATATCCGAACCCCTTACATCTTTTATTTTTCTATCCTGATATCCTGCACAAAATCACCGAAAGCGCCAAAAGACACATCCCGGGATTGTAAGCAGCCGCCAAGGTCTTAGCATATCCCGAACTTTGGCTCATTGCCTATACAAAAATGACAGACTTCATTCATTCTGCCTGTTTTTTCATATGCATCAGATCAAGATAACCCTGCAAAATAAACACTGCGGCGATCTGATCTATATGTTTCTTTCTGTTTTCACGGCGCACGTTGCTCTCGATCAGAGTACGTTCTGCCTCTACGGTCGTCAGTCTCTCATCCCACAAAATGACCTCTAACCCGGTTCTGCGTTTGAGCATCTCTCCGAATTCCATAGACTGCTGCGCACGCTCTCCGATATCGTTATTCATATGTTTCGGAAAGCCGAGGACGATCTTCTCCACATCATACTTTTTGATCAGTTCCTCTATCCTCGCGCAAGTCCGCCGAAGTTTATTTTCTTCTTTTCTCTCGATCGTCTCCACTGCCTGAGCCGTAAGACGAAGAGCGTCGCTGATCGCAACGCCTACCGTTTTCGACCCATAATCAAGTCCCATAATTCTCATATCTGATTATTCCCACGAATGATGTTCGATATACGCTTTTAACAGCTCCTCGACCAACTCATCTCTCTCTACTTTCATGATCAGGCTTCTCGCTCCGTTAAAACTTGTAACATATGTCGGATCTCCCGACATGATATATCCGACGATCTGATTCACCGGATTATATCCCTTTTCTTTCAGCGCCTTAAACACGATCTCCAAAATGTCTCCGGCCGAAATCTGCGGTCCCGGTTCTACCTGAAAGAATTGTGTATTGCTGAGATCACTCATCTTGCTGTTCCTCCTTACCTTCTGTCTTTTTGTATAAGAATTCTATTCCTCATTTTTCATTTTCGGAAACTCCGAAATCACTACCTACAATTCTAATATACTCCCATTCAAAATTCAACGTATAATTTGTGAATGATTTTCAATTCTCACTTTTACGATACAATTAGAAATATTTTTTTCGGTTTCTAGTGCAATTTTCATATACTCTTTTGTATGTCCTGTCATAACAGCCTTTCCCTCGATCTGCGCGCGTTCTTCAAAAAGAACTTCCACTTCTTTTCCGATAAAGCTGTCCTCGTATGCCTTTTTCTTCCGTTCGCCGAGGGCGATCATACGGGCGCTTCTTTCCCCTTTGATCTTCTCATCAATCTGGCCGTCCATCACTGCCGCTTTTGTCCCTTCTCTCTTCGAGTATTTGAAAATATGCGTTTCATAAAAATCAACCCGGTCGACAAACGCATAGGAAGCTTCAAACTCTTCCTCTGTCTCCCCCGGAAATCCGACGATCACATCTGTCGTAAGAGCCGGATGATCAAAATATTTTCTCAATATCTGACACCTGTCATAATATTCTCCGCTTGTATACTTTCTGTTCATCCGCTTCAGCGTCGCGTCACATCCGCTTTGAAGAGAAAGATGAAAATGCGGACACACTTTCGGCATCTCGGAAAGCTCTTTTGCAAACTCTTCCGTAATAATCCCCGGCTCAAGAGAACCGAGACGGATCCGTTCGATCCCTTCGACTTTGTGTACTTCTTTTATAAGGTCAAGCAGATGTCTCTGCCCGTCAAAATCGATACCGTAAGAACTCAGATGGATTCCCGTAAGAACAACTTCTTTATATCCGTTTCCGGCAAGATCTCTCACTTCTTCCAGCACGTCCTTTGTCTGCCTGCTCCGCACTCTGCCCCTCGCATAAGGGATGATACAATACGTACAAAATTGATTACATCCGTCCTGCACTTTAATATACGCTCTCGTATGATCTCCCGGTTTTGTCAAATGCAGTTCTTCATACTCTTTCGTACGGTTGATATCTTCCATCGCATATTCTGTATGACCGCTTTTTTCCATTTCATATTGTTTCAATAATTCCGGCAGATCTTTTTTATGATTATTTCCGATCACAATATCAATACACGGATCGATCTCCTTACCCTCCTGCGCCTGTACATAACACCCCGCCGCCACAACGACCGCGTCCGGGTTTAATTTTCTTGCTCGGTGCAGCATCTGCCGAGATTTCCTGTCTGCTATATTTGTCACCGTGCATGTATTGATAATATAAACATCCGCCCCTTCTTTAAAGGGAACGATCTCATAACCTGCCTGTTCAAGCATTTCCTGCATTGCTTCCGTCTCATATGCGTTTACTTTACATCCAAGATTATGAAGTGCCGCTTTTTTCATAAGTTTACCTCTTTTTCCTATTCTTTCTATCATTGTTCCTTGACTTTTAGTTCCCTATCCCGTAGAATATTCATAAGGTTTTGACCCTATTTTATCACATATTTCAAGGAGGTAGCAAAATGAAAACTGTACAGATTTCATTAAATTCAATCGACAAAGTAAAATCTTTCGTAAATGAGATCACAAAATACGACAACGACTTCGATTTAGTATCTGGAAGATACGTTATAGACGCCAAATCCATTATGGGAATTTTCAGTCTTGATCTCTCCAAACCGATTGATCTTAACATTCACGCAGACGGCGACGTTGATGCAATCCTCGCTGCACTTGACCCGTATATCATCAAATAATAACAGTCAAACATATTTATGCGTAAATGCACAATGCAAAAAGCTGTCTCTTTTGAGACAGCTTTTTTGTAATGGCGACGAGCCAAAGCCCGGGATATACCAAAACTTCGGCAGCCGCTTACAATCCCTGAACATGCCTTTTGGCACTTTCGGTGATTCTATGCCCCTACGGTGATCACTTCTGCAGTTTCAAGCGCCGTCTTCATCAGATCATCGATACAATCTGCCAGATTGATCTCCGACTTTTCGATTCTTTCTACATTCGGCTTTGTCACCGGATGCTTTGCCACGAAAATCGTGCAGCAGTCTTCAAACGGCTGGATTGAAACTTCGTATGTGTCGATCTTTTCAGATATTTCCACAATCTCTTTCTTATCAAATCCGATAAGCGGACGGTATACCGGCAGTGTGCAGACAGCGTTTGTCGCCGCAAGACTCTGCATCGTCTGACTCGCCACCTGTCCGATGCTCTCTCCCGTAACAAGACCGAGACAGCCGTTTTTCTTCGCAAAATGTTCTGCGATCCGCATCATATACCGACGCATGATGATCGTCAGCTCATCGTGCGGACATTTTTCATAAATGGCAAGCTGAATATCGGTAAAATTAACAATGTGAAGCTTGATCGGACCTGAATAAGCAGATACGAGTCTTGCAAGATCTATCACTTTTTCTTTCGCTCTCTCACTTGTATACGGCGGTGCGTGAAAATAAACCGCCTCCAGCTCAACGCCGCGTTTCGCAACCATATAACCGGCTACCGGACTGTCGATCCCTCCCGACAGCAGAAGCATCGCACTGCCGTTTGTTCCGACAGGCATTCCTCCCGGACCCGGAATGATCTCGGAATAAATATAAACTTCTTCTCTTATCTCTACATTCAGACGTACTTCCGGATCGTGCACATCAACTTTCATCTCAGGATATGCATCAAGAACCGCCTCGCCAAGCGCACAGTTTAATTCCATCGAATTCATCGGATAGCGTTTATTCGCGCGTCGCGCTTCTACTTTAAACGTCTTGTCTGCCTGAGGATACATCTCGCCTACATAAGCAGTCACGTCTTTTTTCAATCCTTCCGGATCTTTCACTTCTTTGCGGACAACCGGACAGATCCCTACAATGCCGAATACTTTTTTGAGACTTTCAACCGTCTCCTCATAATCATATTCACCCTCGCAGTCCACATAGACTCTTCCGTGACATTTATGAACAAGGAATTCTCCGTCTACGCTCTGAAGAGCATACCTGATCTGACGCACAAGCGCATCTTCAAATATATAACGATTCTTTCCCTTGATCCCTATTTCTCCATATTTAATCAAAAATGAATGAAACTCCATCTTCTTCTCCTTCTTTGCGCCATATCTTTCTGTCATGTGAAATCAGCGCCGTGTATATTTCCGAAGCATCGGAATACAATTATATAGTGTTTCCAACGTATAGTCAATTTCTTCTTTTGTCGTAAACTCCGACAAACTGAACCGCAGCGTCGAATCAAGATATTCTCTCGGCGTTCCTATCGCCTGAAGAACACCGCTTATCGCCGGATGATTAGATGCACATGCCGAGCCTGCCGACACACAGATTCCACGATCTTCCAGCGTATGGAGCAGGACTTCGCTCCTCACTCCGGCAAATCCCGCGCTGACAATGTGCGGAGCGCTTCCTTCATCTGTAAGTCCATGCACTTTCACATTGCCAATCTGTGAAATACAGTCTATAAAATGCGTTTTCAGTTCCCGCATATGCTCCGTTTTCAGCTCAAGATCCTGATAGATCATTTTTGACGCCAATGCCAATCCTGCGATTCCAGGTACGTTTTCCGTTCCTGAGCGCATATCTTTTTGCTGACCGCCTCCGAAAATGATCGGTTTTATCTTCACACGGCTGTCCACATAAAGAAATCCCGCCCCTTTCGGTCCGTGAATCTTATGTCCGCTGGCCGAAAGCATATCGACTCCAAGTCTTTTCGGATAGATCTTATACTTTCCGAATCCTTGAACCGCATCCGTATGAAATAAGATTGACTGTTTATACTGCTTCACGATCCGGGCTGCCTCAGCAACGGGCTGTACCGTTCCGATCTCGTTATTGACATACATGACCGATACAAGGATCGTCTCCGGACAAAGCGCTTCTTTCAGCGCGTCAAGCCGAATTCTTCCGCATTCGTCAACAGGAAGATACGTGACGCGAAATCCTTCTTCCTCTTCCAGATAATGCATTGTATTCAAAATGGCAGGATGTTCCACACAAGAAGTGATCAGATGATTTCCGTTCCTTCGATTGGCCCGCGCACATCCTATCAGCGCCTGATTATCACTTTCCGTACCTCCGGAGGTGAAAATAATTTCTTTAGCATTTACTTTTAAAAGCTTGGAAATCGTTTCTTTTGCTTCTTTTATATATCTTTCAGCTTCCATTCCCTTCCGATACATTGCCGACGGATTCCCGTAATCCCGACACATGATATGATAGACAAGCTCTCCCACTTCCGGATAACACATCGTTGTAGCTGAATTATCAAGATAAACTTCCATGATTCCTTTCCTTTACTGATTTCTTACTATTAAATTATGACTCTTCTCTTTTCGGTGACACAGCGCGGCTTTCTATATGATACATCAAGATCGAAAGTGTCGTAAGACCCGCAGTCTCTGTCCTTAAAATCCGCTTTCCAAGCGTGACCGGCCGCGCCCCTTTCTCTTTTGCCCTGAGCACTTCCGCTTCTTCAAAACCTCCTTCAGGACCGATAAATATTCCGACCGACTGTCCCGGTTCTATTTGTTCGATCACTCTCACAGTCTCGGCCATACCTTCTTCCAGTTCATACGGGATAAGAACGACGTCAAGACTTTCTGCCTGTTCTAATGCTTCCGTAAAAGAACATACTCCGCAAACTTCCGGAATCACGCCTCTTCCCGACTGCTCTGCCGCTCCTTTTGCGATTAGCTGCCAGCGTTCCTGCTTTTTCACCGCTTTCTTCTCATCTAACTTTACGACCGAACGTTTTGCCGAAAACGGAACGATTTTGTGAGCGCCCAGTTCTACCGACTTTTGTACGATCCATTCCATCTTATCGCCTTTCGGAAGTCCCTGAAACAAAATAATTTCCGATGGAAGTTCCGTCTCGGTATCCAGCTTTCGGAACACATCGAGCACTGCCTGATCTTTCTCATACCGATTCAGGCAGCAAAGATAAGTCGTCCCCTGACCGTCATTGATCCTTACATCTTCTCCCACTTTCATGCGAAGTACATTTTTCATATGGTTGAGATCCGCGCCCCTGATCAAAATTTCACTTTCTGTGATCCATGACGGCTCTGCAAAAAACTGCTGCATTCCTCTTCTCCTTACCGTTTTAATTTTTTCGGGCTGTCACACAGACCCACTCGCCTTGATATGTAATGTCAAGCACTTCCAGACCTGCTTTTTTCACAGCTTCCACAACCGTTTCTTCTTTATCATCGATAATACCGCTTGTAATATAGATTCCGCCCTTTTTTATCTGATTCACGACAACCGGAGTCAGCGCTACAAGAACGTCCGCTAAAATATTGGCCGCAACAATGTCATAACACTCATATCCGACTTTATCCTGTACTTCTTTGTCATCGATAATGTTTCCGATCATCACCTCATAACGGTCTTTTGAGATTCCGTTCACTTCCATATTTTCATGAGTTGCATCGATAGCACAAGGATCTAAGTCTGTTCCGACCGAATATTTTGCACCGAATTTCAACGCAAGCATCCCGAGGATCCCGCTTCCGCACCCTACGTCAAGAATCTTCGTATTCTCCGTTACATATTTGCGGATCTGGCGGATGCAAAGCTGAGTTGTCTCATGCATTCCCGTTCCGAACGCCGTACCCGGATCGATATGGATGATCATTTTATCTTCGTCTTCCGGCTTTACCTCTTCCCATGACGGAATGATCAAAACATCGTCTACATAAAACTGGTGAAAATACTGCTTCCAGTTGTTCACCCAGTCCACATCTTCCGTTTCCGACTCTTCGATCAGACACTCTCCGACGTTTACATAAGCCGACATTTCCTCCAGTTCTTTTCTTACATCCGACAGGATCTTCTCTTTGTCTTCTTCCGGTTCCAAGTAAAAACTCAGATACGCCACGCCGTCATCCGCTTCTGTCTGCGGAAGGATATCTACAAACATCTGCTCCTTGTCCGACTGAGTAAGAGGAATTTTATCCTCGATCTCCACTCCCTGAATTCCGAGATCCATAAGCATACTGCTTACAATATCTTCTGCTTCCGTCGTCGTCTTTAACCGAAATTTATTCCATTTCATTTTTTAATCCTCCTGAAACCATAAATTCAAATCTACATTTCCCGTGATACCGGGAACTGCGCCCGTTTCACTGTACTGCCATATTTTATATTCATACGGACACTGCGGCGTCTCATGATAATCCGCATACCAGAAATCATACTCTGTAAGCTGCTCCATATCAAGCGTAAAAGTCATCCATTTTAAATTTGCGTAAATCATCGGATCGTATCCCGCATGTTCGATCGTATCACAAAACACTTTGCAATAATTCGTAAAATCCTGCCGCGTATTTCCATCTGTTCTCGCGCTGTCCCACTTGATCTCTTCTGTATCAAAAACAACAGGACCCGTAATATTATAATGCTTCAAATGCTCAAGCACAAATTCCGCTTCCTCCACTGCCTCAGCCGGAGAAACTGCCTGTGAAAAAAAATACACGCCTACCTGCAGCCCTGCTTCCAGAGCGTTCTTCACGTTTTGCTCGTACATCGCATCCAATACAAGAGAGCCGCTCTCTCCGTAAGCCCGATACCCGAGACGAACCATAACAAATTCGACACCGGATTCTTTCACCTGCTTCCAGTCGATCACTTCTCCTTGAAATTCAGATACGTCGATCCCAAGTTTTGCCTTTGCACCTGTTTCCGGGTCCTGATAGCTTTTATAACCTGTCTGCTCATCTGTCTTTAAATCGGAAAAATCGTAAGTACATTTCGGAACATCCGAAAGCAGCGGCGCTTCATAACGGTTCTCTTCCACATCTTGAAAACAGTATCGCTTCTTTTCCCCGTCCTGATTGCCGCCTGCATTTTGTATGAGAGAACCGTTCTTCTGAACAATCCACTCTCCCGAATCGTATGTTTTATCCTCATTTCCTGTTACAGACTGCGAAATCACCTCTTTTTTCGGAGAACAGGCTGCCAGCATAAGAATCGTACAGCTTACAACCGCAATCATCTTTGCCGTTTTTCTCATACTGATTTTTATTTTCAGACTCGTCCTCTCCCCGTTTTCATCTGTCTTCTTTTTGAATCTGTCCATAGATACGCCTCTTTCTTTCCGATTCATCTATATACGCGCTTCTTCACTCCCGCCCCTTCTCATCCTTTAAATGACCGCTTACTTGAAACTTTCCGCTCTCTCTGCGAACATAATATCTCCGATTTTGATCTCTCCGCCTCGGATCACTTTTGCAAAAACACCTTCTCTCGGCATAATGCACTCTCCCATCTTCTGAAAAATAAGACACCCGTGATGACACTCTTTTCCGATCTGCGTCATCTCTAAGATCACATCGCGGCATATAAGCCGTGTTCCGACCGGAAAAGAGCGAAAATCCAAGTTTGTTACTACAAGATTCTCTCCGAAAGCGCCGTCGATCACTTCTGCTCCTTTTGCCCGAAACGCTTCGATCTTATCATGAGAAAGAAGACTCACCTGCCGATGCCATTTTCCGGCATGAGCGTCGCCTTCTATCCCAAAATCTTCTATAAAATGTGCGCTGCCCACATTTTGCTTCTGCGTTCCTTTTTCTCTGCTTACACAGACTGCGAGCACTGTTCCGCTTTCTGCTTTTTCTGACATTTTTCTCACACTCCCCGCTATCTTTGTTTTATCTTCTTTATCTTATTGCTCTGATTTTTTGTTCTGATTTCTTTTTCCTGTCAACCGCCGATCTGAGACATCTTTTTTGTTTCGATTTCTTCGCCTTTTCCAGATCTTCCGAACTCATGACCGTCAGGTTTAAAAAACACCGCTTCTCTCATCTTCTCCTCGATCAAACTGTCATCCGCCCCGTTTCTTAACATTTCCCGAACGTCTGTGCCGTTTCCGTATTGCAGACACGGCTTTAAAAATCCTTCCGAAGTGAGTCTGATCCGATTACATTTATAACAAAATTTATGCGAAAGGGCGCTGATAAATCCGATTCTCCCATCAAAATTATGAAAACGAATATACTCTGCCGGTCCGTTTCCTACTCTTTTTTTATATATTTCATAATCGCCGAATTCGTTGTGAAGCAATTTATATATTTCTTCAGACATTTTTCCGTTGAAATTTTTCCCATTTCCAATAGGCATCATCTCAATGAATCTGACATCTATTTTCCTTTTTTTCGCCAAAAGCGCAAGAGAAATGCAATCTTCTTCACAGAAAGGCACACAATTTACTTTCACTTTCAGATCAGGATATTTTAACGCAGATTCCATGCCTTCCAACGCCTTTTTTATATCACCGCCCCGCGTCATCCGAAAATAACGTCTTTCGTCAAGCGTATCAATGCTTATATTAACAGAAGCAAGCCCGTTTGAAACTAATTCGTTTATTTGTTCTTTTAATAATATCCCGTTTGTTGTCAACGTCACTTCATCTATACCCGGAATACCCTTTAACTTCCCGACAAGATCCGGTATTCCCCGCCGCACAAGCGGCTCTCCGCCTGTCAGCTTGATTTTCGTAATGCCAAGTCTTACCCCAATCCTGCACACTCTTTCAATCTCTTCAAAAGAAAGGATGTCTTCATGCGGAAGAAAGGAAAAGCCCTCTCCCGGCATACAATAAACACACCGCAGATTACACCTGTCTGTTACGGATACCCGCATGTAATCAATCCGCCTGCCGTACTGATCGTTCATCGTCCGCACTCTCCCGCCTGTCCTGTCAATATTTCAAGTCCATGTTCCACTACCGGAAGAACTGCTTCCAGATTTTCTTTTACCGCTTTCGGACTGCCCGGAAGATTCACGATCAACGTATGATTTCGGATCGCGGAAACAGCTCTGCTCAACATTGCCCTCGGCGTCACTTCCGCCGAAGCTGCTCTCATCGCCTCTGCGATCCCCGGAACATTCCGATGTGCAACTGCCATTGTAGCCTCAGGAGTACAATCACGCAAAGAAAACCCTGTACCTCCTGTCGTAAATACGATATCAACCTTTTCATCATCACAAAGTGTACATAGACACTTTTCAATTTCTTTTTGCTCATCCGGGAGAAGTTCCGTTCTCACAACATCGTATCCCTGATCCGCGATCATCTCACAGATCAACGGGCCGCTCTTATCTTCTCGTTCACCCGCAAATCCTTTATCACTCATCGTAACGACCGCAGCTTTCCATCTGCGCGTCCGTTTCTCTTTTTTGCGGCACACGTTCTCCACATCTTCTGCCTCTGCATTTCCCGCAGATCTGTTTTCTGCCGACAGATTTTCACCGACAAGTCCGGCACACCGGTCAAAATCGTTCCATATATCTCCGCTTTTGCCTCCGGTCTTTTTCAAAAGACGGATATCGGTAATCTCCATCTTCTTATCCAATGCTTTACACATATCGTAAATCGTAAGAAGCGCGGCGCTCACTCCTGTCAAAGCCTCCATCTCAACTCCGGTCTTTCCTGTCACTTTCACTGTACAGGTACAGAAGATCGCACATTCTTTCTCATTCATACGAAAATCCACCTTACAATTCGTAAGCGGCAATATATGACACATAGGAATCAGATCTGAGGTCCGCTTCGCCCCTGCAATACCCGCCGTTGCCGCAACAGCCAAAACGTCGCCTTTACCGACTGTCCCTGCTTTCACAGCCTGAAAAACATCCCGGTTTACAAGAATCTTCCCTTCTGCCACAGCCTCTCGTGCCGTCTCTTTTTTGTCGGTCACATCGACCATGACCGCTTTTCCGTTTTCGTCAAAATGTGTTAATCCCATATAGAGTCCTTTCCGTTCTCTTACATTTTTCCAAATCATTTTTTATTCTACCACAGTTTCATAAATTTTTCGACGACAAGATTGTAAAAAAAGAATGCCCTGTACCGTGTTGCAGTACAAAGCACTCTTTTTGAATCTTCTTTCGTATATTTACATTTATAAAACAGACGCCGCTTCATGAGCGGTATGAACCGCATGATATAATGTTCCTATTTTCGTATTACAGTCTCCGACGAAAACAACTTCTCTCCCCGCATCCGCAAATGCCTGTACTTTCTCTTCATTTGCTTTTACCCCCAGCGAAAGGATGATCTGTTCATATGAAAGTTCTATCGTTTTTTCATTTTTTACAAATACGATGCGGTCGCCCTCAATGTTCATTTTGACACCGCCGATCATCTTGACCTGTTCTGCTTCCAACAGTCCGCGCAGGGCAATTTGATTAAATTTGGCGCCTCCTCTTCCAAAATCACAGACATCGATCATGTCAACCAAAGTAACTTCTTTTCCCGCTTTTGCCAAAGACAGCGCTGCTTCGCATCCGGTAAGTCCTGCGCCTACGATCACAACTTGCTTCTTTGCAGAAACTTTCCCAAGCTCCACATCTCCGACCCATACGACATCCTCTCTGCCTTTCGCAAACTTCGGAATAACAGGCTCTGCTCCGACTGCCACGATCACCGCGTCATAGTCTTTTCCCTTCAGATCTTCCGCCCGAACTTCACTGTTCAAATGAACAGAAACCCTCTCTTGACCGGAAATAGAATGAATCGTCCATTCTACATATTTTTTGATATCTTGCTTGAATTTCGGAGCGCCTGCCATTGTGAGGACTCCGCCTAAATGATCTTCTTTTTCATAAAGATCTACTGTATGCCCTCTTTGCGCCGCCGTTCTCGCCGCCTCGATTCCCGCAGGTCCTCCGCCTATCACGGCAATCCTCTTAGGCAAAGTGTTCCCCAGATTCATATACAATGTTTCCATCCCAAGTTCTGCGTTTACAGAACACCTCACCGGAGCAAGATCATAATGCGTCCGGTTAATACAATAATTGCATCTGACGCATGGTCTTGTATTCTCAGGGCATCCGCTTTTGGCGTTCTTAACCACCATCGGATCTGCCATCAGTCCTCGCGCCATAGAAACCATATCGGCCTTTCCTTCCGCAATATACTGTTCCGCCTGCTCTAATGTAACCGACCCGACTACCGTCACCGGAACAGAAATCTCTTTCCTGATTTTTGCCGCGTCTTCGATGTTGATTCCATGATCGTAATAGATCGGCTGATTCATATAAGGAGCAAGTTTTTGCTCGGAATGCATCCCTCTGGATACATGAAGAAGATCGATATACGGCTCAATCCGTTTTACAAATGCGATAACTTCATCCAGGGAAGGCGAACCCTCGATCATATCATTTGCATTGATCCGATATTCGATAGCCAGACGATCTTTGATCTTCTCACGAACCGCAGCGAGCAGTTCCACCGTAAATCTTGATGCATTTTCAATCGTATCCGCGCCATATTCATCTGTTCTTTCATTGATCCTCTTGTTCAAAAAGCATCCCGGAAGCTGCCCGTGAGCTCCATGGATCACAAGACTGTCAACTCCGCATCTTACCGCGCGCTCTGCCGCCAACGCAAAATCTTCAATATATTCCTTGATCTGTTCTTTCGTCATATAAGTAGGGTCAAGCTCTACCGCCGGCTTATCGCCGTTGTGATCTCTGTCTGCGAAGTTTCCGCCATACATATTAATGGCAAAAAGTTCTATTCCGATCTTGCACTGATACATATGGACAAGATCTGATAAGATCGTCATTTCATTTACGACACTTTCTTCGCTCATTCGCAGCAGATGAGTGACAAACGGAGGGAGATTTCGATTGACGCAGCCACATCCGATATTAATACATGCCGCTCCGCCTTTTACGATATCCCTTACCCATTCAATCAATTCACGGTTTACATGACCGTCCGCCGTCGCAAAGGACGGCCATACAGGAGTGAAAGAAACTCTGTTTTTCAATGTCATGGGGCCGATTTTGATAGGACTTAAAACATGTTCGTAGTTCATTTTCTGTTCATTCATTTTCCGATGTTCCTTTCAAAAGTATTTAATCATCTTTTGAATGTCTTGCACCGATCTGAAAATCTTCGTTATGATCGAACATATATTTCACGGTGATTGGATCATCCCCTGTCAGTTTTTTGAAATCATCAGTAAAGATATCCATTTTTCCTTCTCTGATCGCCTGCGCAAACGTCACCATTCCATCGCTTGAAAACGGAGCTTCACTGTCTTCCAGGAATACGCCGTCCGTCGTTCTCGGCACTCCCATAGCATCCCATATTTGATAGTTTTCTTCATCCGTTACATTCTGAAACGTCAGATTATTTCCTGTAGATTCATTTCCGATCTCGATAAACTGAGTAATCGTCATCAGCTCCGGTCCGTTAATGTCCCAAACTTTCCGTGTAAACTCGCCCGATCTGTGGAGCGCGTATGCCACAGCCTTCGCACAGTCTTTTCTGGAGATATAAGCCATCAATCCGTCGCCCTGTGAATTTGTGAGCGGAGTTCCCATTTTTACATAAGTAAAGTAATTTGTGACCATCGCCTCTGCATACTGTGAATTTCTCATAAACTGATAATCTAAGCCGACCTCTTTTATATAATTTTCTGTATAAATGTGGTCTTTCTTTTCAACACTAGGATTTGTCTCATCGTCTGCATTCACTAACGAAGTATAAATAATCTGTTTTACTCCTGCCGCTTTTGCCGCATCTATCGCATTTTTATGAGCTTTCTGCCTTTTCGCTCCTACAAACGGCATCGAAATAAGAGCCAGCGCATCTGCTCCTTTGAATGCCTCCGACAATCCATCTGCGTTGTTAAAGTTTGTCTGACGAGTCTCGACTCCCATATCTGCATATTTTTTGAGCGCCTCTTCACTATAACCACAAAAGATCAGATTCTCTTTCGGTTCTAAAGTAAGCAAAATTTCAGCGGCAGTTTCACCTAAATTTCCGTCAACACCTGTCAATAATAATTTACCCATCGTTTCATTTCTCCTTTGCTTTTCATACTGTAATGATAATATTTTAACAAGCAAAAAGAAACTACCTGCTTTTCTATAAAGACTATAAGTTTTTCTTATAATCTTTAAAATATGCTACAATATATTCATAAAACTGAACAACACTTTGTTTTTTATTTTCTTTTAAATAAGCCACCGCAAAATCTGCATGATGATGACTTCCTACTATTTTTACAGTGCACAGATCTTCCTCTTCCGGCACAACCTCTCTGCCTGTATATCCTATTCCTTCATCCAGTTTTATAGATATAAAATACTCCGAAAGAGAATTCACTTCTTTTACAATATTCGGTTCAAACCCATCCAATATAAACGCCTTCATAAAATCATCATAAAACTTTCTGCCCATCTGCGAAGATAACGTGATCATCGGCTCGTCTTTTACTAAAATGGGGTTGATGCTTTTATACTGACTTAATCTGTTTTTTCTGCTGCATACAATACACGTTTCCGACTGATGAATCGTTTCATAAGAAATATCCGGGTTTACAGAAAACTCTGATGACAGACCAAAAGCAATATCAATATCTCCTGCCTCCAACAGCTTTTTCCCCTCTTCAAATGTATAAACACGAACATCAAAATGCGTTTCATGCCCTTCTTTATATTCATTGATAATACGGGGAAGATATTTATTTTCAAACGGACCTGTAATCCCCACTACTATTTTCTGCGAATTCTTTTTTTGAATATAACGCGTCTGTTTCTCGATTTTCTCATATTCCTCAGATAACTGTTTGATCTTCTGATAATAATATTTACCGGCTTCCGTCAATTCAGGGCGGTATTTACTCCTGTCAAATAAACGAACTCCGACTTCTTCTTCCAGTTTAGAAATCTGCTGGCTAATGGCAGCCTGCGACAAATAGTGCTTTTTCGCCGCCTGCGAAAAGCTTCCTGTTTCTACAACTGACATAAAAAAATAAAAACTCTTTTTTAACATGTTGCCACCTCACCTGTTCCTGAGAATACTCGTTCTTTAAACTGCTTTCCTTTTTAGTATTCTTTCGTGTTATATGTGCGAAAGATCTTGCACTCAAGCTTCGGTTGTAAAAACTCAGTGCAGTTCAACTCCCATCATACCACATACAAAAATCATTTGCATCCGATCAGAACTCAACTCCACCGTCCGATCAGACCCCAGTTCGATTTCATCGCTTCACTCTTCATCTCACTGATGGGCGTCCGCCCTATGCTTAAAAAAGAGGACTCCGCACCTTGTAAGCAAGCAAGCTTGCTCAGCAGAGAACTTCTTTTTTATGCGCAGGTTATGTTTTCTCTCCGTCCGATCAGACCCCAGTTCGATTTCATCGCTTCACTCTTCATCTCACTGACGGGCGTCCGCCCTATGCTTAAAAAAGAAGTCTCTGCCTTTTGCAAGCAAGCTTGCTCAGCAGAGAACTTCTTTTTTATGCGCAGGTTATGTTTTCTCTCCGTCCGATCAGACCCCAGTTCGATTTCATCGCTTCGCTCTTCATCTCACTGACGGGCGTCCGCCCTATGCTTAAAAAAGAGGACTCCGCACCTTGTAAGCAAGCTTACGCTGCGGAGTCCTCTTTTTTATGCGCAGGTCTGATCTGTTGATTCAAACTGTGAATTGTATAGTTCGGCGTAGAAGCCGTTTTGGGCGAGGAGTTGTGTGTGTGTTCCTTGTTCGATGATATCGCCGTCTTTCATAACGAGAATGAGATCTGCGTCTCGGATTGTCGATAATCTATGGGCGATAACGAAACTTGTTCTGCCTTTCATCAAATTATCCATTGCTTTTTGGATTCTTACTTCTGTTCTTGTATCGACGGAACTTGTCGCTTCGTCAAGAATGAGGATCTTCGGATCTGCAAGTATTGCTCTTGCGATCGTAAGAAGCTGTTTTTGTCCTTGTGAGATGTTTGTTGCTTCTTCATTGATTTCCATCTGATAGCCTCCCGGAAGTGTCTGGACGAAACGGTGAACATGTGCTGCTTTTGCTGCCTGTATAACTTCTTCCTCTGTTGCGTCGAGTTTTCCGTAACGGATGTTATCCATGATCGTTCCGTGGAAGAGCCATGTATCTTGAAGTACCATTCCGAACATTTCTCTTAGTTCGCTTCTGTTGAAGTCTCTTACGTCATGGCCGTCGATCTTGATCGAACCGCTGTTTACATCATAAAAGCGCATGAGCAGTTTGATCATCGTTGTTTTTCCGGCTCCTGTAGGACCGACGATTGCGATTTTCTGACCTTCTTTTACATTTGCAGAGAAATCGTTAATGATGATCTTTTCCGGATTGTATCCGAAATGAACATTTTCAAACTGTACATTTCCGTGAAGTCCTTCTACCGAAACAGGGTGTTCAACCGTCTGATCTTCTTCCTTTTCTTCGAGGAATTCAAACACCCGCTCCGATGATGCCGCCGCAAGCTGAAGCATGTTTGTCACCTGAGCAACTTGTTGGATCGGCTGTGTAAAGTTTCTCACATACTGAATAAATGACTGGATATCTCCGACTTCTATTGTCTTTTTAATCGCCAGAAAACCTCCGAGTATCGCTACTCCTACATAACCTAAGTTCCCTACAAACTGCATGACCGGCATCATCATTCCAGAGAAAAACTGGGATTTCCATGCAGATTCATACAATTTATCATTTGTCCGGTCAAATTCACGGATCACATCGTCTTCTTTGTTAAATGCCTTGATCACGTTGTGTCCGCTGTACACTTCCTCGACCTGACCGTTTACATTTCCGAGATATTCCTGCTGTCCGCTGAAATATTTCTGCGAATGTTTCATAACGAATGAGATCAGGCCAACGGAAATCGGCAGGATCAACAGCGCCACAACCGTCATAAGCGGACTGATCGAAAGCATCATAACGAGAACTCCTATCAGAGTCGTCACAGAAGTAATAAGCTGCGTCGCGCTTTGGTTCAAACTCTGTCCGAGAGTATCTACATCATTTGTCACACGGGAGAGCACCTCTCCGACAGGCTTCGTATCAAAATAATCCATCGGCATCCGATTGACCTTTTCCGTAATATCTTTTCTCAATCGGTACGTCGTTTTCTGTGAGATTCCGGTCATAATCATTCCCTGAATAAAGGAACAAAGCGCGCTGACTACATACAGACCGAGAGTAATAAGAAGGATCTGTCCGATTTTTCCGAAATCCATTCCCGATCCGCCCGATACTTTACTGACAAGCCCGTTAAAAATCTCTGTTGTAGCCTTACCTAATATTTTCGGTCCGACAATGTTAAATACCGTTCCGCATACTGCGAAAACAGCGACAAAAAGCATCTGCACTTTATATACGCTCATATATTTTACAAGTTTTTTAAGCGAGCCTTTAAAATCCTTTGCTTTTGCTCCTCCTCGCATTCCTCCATGAGGACCTTTCATTCCGTGCCTAGACATCGCTTCTCACCTCCTGTTCCGCTGTTTTTGCACTGATTGCTTCTTTTCTTTCTTCTGTTTTTATCGTTTCACTTTTTATATCTTCCGTTTTTCTGTCTTCACTTTGCATTCCATCTTGAAGTTCTTTTTCAGACAACTGGGATGCCGCAATCTGTTTGTAAACTTCACAGTTTCTAAGAAGCTCTTTATGTGTACCGATTCCTGCAATCTTTCCATCATCAAGTACAATGATCTGTTCTGCATTTAAAATCGTACTGATTCGCTGTGCCACGATCAGCACCGTACTTTCTTTCGTCCGCTTTTTCAAAGCTTTCCGTAGAGCAACGTCTGTCTTGAAGTCAAGCGCCGAAAAACTGTCGTCAAAAATAAACACTTCCGGTCGTTTTGCGATCGCCCTTGCGATTGAAAGTCTCTGTTTCTGGCCTCCGGACACATTCGATCCGCCCTGCGAAATAGGACTTTCATATTTGTTCGGCTTTGCTTCGATAAACTCTGTTGCCTGCGCTATCTGCGCAGCTTCTTTCATCTCCTGCCCGCCGCCTTCCGGATTCCCGAACATAATATTCGATGCGATATCACCTGAGAACAACAGTCCTTTCTGAGGAACATACCCAAGTTTATCTCTCAAATCATGCTGTGTCACTTCACGAATATCTGTTCCATCCAAACGGATACTTCCGTCCGTCACATCATAAAAACGGGGGATCAGATTGACAAGCGTTGATTTTCCGCTTCCGGTACTTCCGATAATCGCTGTCGTTTCTCCCGGTTTTGCCGTAAATGTAATATCTTCAAGAACATTTTCATCCGCACCCGGATATTTGAAAGAAACATGGTCGAATGTGAGCACACCTTTTTGTTTTTCTTCAAATTTTTTCGGTGTTTTCGGATCATGGATCACCGTCCTGCTGGACAGAACCTCATCCACACGATCTGCCGCAACAGCCGCTCTTGGAAGCATAACCGACAACATGCATATCATAAGGAATCCCATAATAATCTGCATCGTATACTGGATAAACGCCATCATATCTCCGACCTGCATCTGTCCGTCGTTGATTCCTTTTGCACCGGACCACATGATCAAAACCGAGATCCCGTTCATAATAAGCATCATGATCGGCATCATAAACGTCATCGCGCGATTTACGAACAGATTTGTTTTCATCAGATCCATATTTGCTTTGTCAAACCGCTTTTCCTCATGCTTCTCTGTACTAAACGCCCTGATCACAGGAAGTCCGGTCAATATTTCTCTCATAACAAGGTTCACTTTATCAACTAATTTCTGCAGGCTCTTAAATTTCGGCATTGCAACCGCAAACAAAACCAAAACGACTAAAGCGATCAAAACAACTGCCAGACCGATGATCCAGGACATTGAAACATTTGTCTGAAATACCTGCACAATGCCTCCGATCGCAAGAATCGGCGCATAAAGTACAATTCTAAGCAGCATCACGATAATAAACTGTACTTGTTGGATATCGTTTGTACTTCTCGTGATCAAAGACGCCGTGGAAAAATGATCGAACTCATTGCTTGAATATCCTACGACTTTCTTAAACACTCTTCCTCTTAGATCGCGTCCTGCCGCCGCTCCGACGCGGGATGCAAGAAATCCGACAAGAACGCTTGCCACCATTCCGAGAAATGCAAGACCGATCATTTTTGCTCCTGTTGAAAACAGATAGCGAAACTGCAATTCATCCATATCGATACCGAGATCTGCATAAGCTTCTTTTACATAATTTACGGCAGCCTGCTCTGTGATCGTATCAGGAAGTTCTTCCGTCTTTTTTTCTATCTCCGATACAAATGCCTGTTTCTGCTCCTGCGGCATCATTTTCAAAATATCCAAAACCGTCATATCTTCCGATATCATTTCCGGAGGAAGCTGTGCTTTCAACTGTTCTTCGATATCTGCGGTCATATCGCTTCCTGATTCAAATCCTGCCGCCATCATCATAGGCGCTGCCAGAATACCGCTTAATTTTTCCGTCCTATCCGTATCTTCTTTTACAGTATCTTTTAAGACATAAGCCTGTTCTTCATATGTTTTGTCATCCTTTTCATATGCCGACAAAACAGTTTTTCCGTCTTTTTCAGAAGTAAAAAGCAAAAGTGTCTCCATATCTTCCGCGGAAATCGCATCCGGTATATGATCTTCAACTCCGCCTTGTTGGATTCCCACATTGACGATGTCCGAAGTATATGCAGGCAAAGACAGATCACAATACGCCTGCACGATCAAAATGGCCACGATCGCAAGAAGCGCTTTCCAGTGCTCGGACGCATACTTAAATAAGTTTTTCATATCTTTTCTTTCCTTTCATATTGATCAATATTATTGTTTACATGAACTAAAAGCCTGCGAAACAATATTTTTTCTTCTACGCTCATTCCTTTAAGCAGGATCTCCTCCATTTTATCCGTCACGTCTTTTATAGATTGAATGCACGAACGTCCTTTCTCTGTAAGCGCCAACCGCATAACTCTCTGATCCGCAGGATCTGTCTGTCTTGCAATATATCCAAACTGTTCCATTTTACGGATCGATGATGTAATCGACGGAGCGGTAATATTCAACTGCTTTGCCAGATCCTTCTGCGACATAGACTCACAGTGATGAAGCGTAAGTAAAATACTTGCCTGACTTCTGTTTAGATCAAATACACTGTACATATCTTTTGCCGCAACTTTCGCCCGGTGCGACACAATTCCCAATATCCCGATCACCGGAGCATCGTTTATATCACATTGAAACATGTTATGCCTCCCTCTTACTTTTTATTTATTAGTTAGATAACTAAATAATATATTAGTAATATAACACAAAAAAGTCAACATATACATGTTGACTTCACATTTTTTTCATACTTTTTGACTAATTTTATTTAGTAGGTTAATTATATGTCTCCTGATTTTCTTCCCGTTCTTTCATTTTGATCGTCTGCACATTGATTCCGTTTACTTCTATATGATCGTCCACCGGTATCACAAGACAGCGGCGTCCGTCAATGATCCTCGTCTCAACGAGATCCGCTCTTTCCGGATTTACCTTAATAACGATGTCCGGAGTTTCAATCTGAAACTTTCTCGTCTCTGCAATATTAGATGCTAAAAGCGATGTTTTTTCTCCTGCATTTTCCGTGAAATTGCGGTCGAAACTTTCCATCTTTTCCGCCTCTACACCGCTTTGCTCAAACACTTTCTTCATATCTGTCAGATCAAGCGCCAGCGGTTCCGGTTCTTCCTTATGTTCTTCTATCAACTGATTCAGCGTTTCATGAATATTTCTGACGGTCTCATAATCTCCGTCCTCACCAAGCGTGTCTTCGATCAACATTTTAAACGTTTCTTTCTGCGTATCGGCAGACATCGGCATCTTCGTTCCGAAAAGCTGATCGATCATTCCGGGCTGTAAATCTTCTGATTTCTTCGTATAATATAGCATACTATGTAAATCCGTGCTTCGGTCATTAAAGGCAGGGAACAAAAATCCTTTATCGGGCATATCTACGATCCAGTCTCTTATCCGATCCTGAATGCAGTTGCTTTCCGCATTATAACTCAATCCTGCTTTCGACAAAGACACCGGGCAGAGACTCATAAGCAAATATTCATACACTTCGTCAGACGCGTCGAACATTTCGATCCCGTCGGAAGATTTTCCCGGAACATCATACATCGCATGGATCAAAATAATGTAATAATTCTCGGCACAGTCGTATGCCTCGATGACTTTATCATAAAACTCTTCCAAAAGCATATCATCCTGAAGCTTGCTGCTGCGAAGCTTCAAAAGAAACTCCTGCGTTCCCCCGGGCATCTCCGCATCGATCGGAAATTCCATATTCAATATATTTTTCCCGACCGTACCGGAAAGCGTCTTTTTAAAAATGTCAAAATATTTAAACGCCTCTTCTTCCGGCAATGACAAAAAAGCTTCTTTTGATTCCATCTTCTTTTCTTTCTCATGATCTACATAACACCCGCATATACGTGTAATCGCACAATTTGCCGGAGTAAACTGCTTTCTTATCTCTAATATTTCCTTCTTATTCATATTATAAACCCCTTTCCGTCATTCTTCTGTCTGTTTCTTTCGCGCCTGCTTTCATCGCATCTGTTTCTTTCGCATCTGCTTCCGTTTTGCTCATTTTCCGGCGCTATTTCCGTTTGCGCCGATCTATTATATCATACACCTGATCGGGGAATTAAAAAAGATTTGATTTTCCCTTTGTTCTATGGTACGATAGCGTCGCAAACAATAAGACCATACAAAATAGACTTTTGATAGAAAGCTTACATTTCAACGCATTTGGCTTCGCACTCTTTCTTGAAATATTTTCAGAGAAAATGCATCGTCAGATGCCTTTTTTACGGAAGGAACTTTTATGAACGCTGCAAGACAAAACGAACAATCGATCTTCCATACTTTTTTTAAATATGTATCATCAAACGTCCTCGGCATGATCGGATTTTCCTGCTATATTCTGGCCGACGTTTTTTTCATTGCAAGGGGAATCGGCGCAGACGCCCTCGCGGCGCTCAATCTGACGCTCCCTGCATACAACCTTATGAACGGGATCGGTCTGATGATCGGTATGGGCGGAGCCGCCCGCTACTCGCTTTCATCGACACGCCCGGACAGCGATACACACCGCACTGCTTTTACACATGCTCTGCTTTTGGCCGCTCTCTGCGCACTTTTCTTCTCCTTTGCGGGAGCATTTTGTTCAGAAGAGATTTCCGCCATACTCGGCGCCGATCACGACACGATCGGTTACGCCTCCGACTACATCCGCATACTGCTTCTCTTCTCCCCGCTCTTTCTCGGAAACAATCTTCTTCTTTGTTTTGTGAGAAACGACGGAGCTCCCAGACTTTCTATGGCGGGAATGCTTATCGGAAGTCTTGCCAACATTGTACTGGACTATATTTTTATCTATCCGCTTGGCATGGAAATGGCAGGAGCCGCCACTGCGACTGCAACTGCTCCTGTGATCAGTATGCTCATCATGTCTGTCCATTTTATAAAGAAAAACAACCGGTTTCATATTACAAAAATACGGCTGTCATTAAAACGCGCCGCTGATATTTGTTTCCTGGGAGTTTCCTCTCTTGTACTGGAGCTTTCCTCTGGAATCGTTATTATCGTATTCAATTTCCTGATCCTTAAGTTGAACGGAAATACAGGTGTTGCCGCCTACGGAATCCTTGCAAATATCGCCCTTGTCCTCACTTCTGTTTTTACAGGGATCGCGCAGGGCATACAGCCTATCGTCAGCAGACATGCCGATGCAAAAGGAAAGCATGTACAAAACAGTATACGAAAATATGCGCTGATCACAAGCCTTCTCCTTTCGCTTGTTTCCTACATAACGATCAGTCTTTTTTCTGTTCCTATCGCCGAAGCATTCAACAAGGCGGATGATCCTCTGTTGACAACTATCGCTTCCGGAGGCATGAGAATTTATTTTATCAACTTATTTTTTGCCGGAGTGAACATTATAGCATCTGCATTTTTATGTTCATGCGACAAACCAAAACTTGCATTTGTCATCTCTGTTTTAAGAGGCTTTATACTGATCATTCCTGCCGCATGGATTTTGTCGTCATTATTTGGATTGACAGGGATCTGGCTTACCGTTCCTGTCACCGAAGCGATTGTATGCCTGTTTTCATTCCTGTTTCTTTTTCGCGGCACACACACTCAAATAGTACAGTCAACATAAAACGCCCACTCTTTCAGGCGTATCAAAAAGTATCGGGATACAAAATTCATCTTCTGTATCCCGATACTTTCGTTTTTACTTACATTCCGCTGTACGCAGTATTTTATTTGCATTTTCAATCCGCTCTTTTGTCGGAGGATCAATCCCCTCCAACGGATACTCATATCCGAGTTCTTTCCATTTATATGCTCCGAGCGTATGATACGGAAGGACTTCGACTTTTTCCACATTACTTAGTCCGTCAATGAATTCACGGAGTTTTCCAAGCGCTCCGTCATCGTCGCTCCTCTGCGGAACAAGGACATGACGAATCCAGACAGGTTTTTTAATCTCATCCAAATATTTAGCGAAATCAAGAATATTTTCATTCGTACATCCTGTTAATATCTTATGCTGCTCATCATCGATATGTTTTATATCGAGCATCACAAGATCTGTATATTTCATCAGTTCCTGTACTTTCCCGAAAAACGGTTCTTCTCTCGTAAACGGATTTCCACTTGTATCAAGCGTTGTATGGACTCCGGCTTCCTTCGCTTTGCGGAACAATTCAATCAAGAAGTCAATCTGAAGAAGAGGCTCTCCTCCGCTTACCGTGATCCCGCCTTTATCTCCCCAGTAAGTGCGATAGCGCAGAGCTGTTTTCAGAAGCTCATCTGCCGTATACAGCGTTCCTTTCTTAAGATTCCATGTATCCGGGTTATGACAGAACTGACAGCGCATAGCGCATCCTGTCAAAAAGATCACGTATCGTACTCCCGGTCCGTCTACTGATCCAAAACTTTCAAGTGAATGAACGTATCCTTTTATTTCGTTTGCCTGTTCCATTCCGGCGTCTCCTTTTCATTTTATAAAGATTTATAAAGAAACCGGTTCTTCTGCCAAAGATCATATCTCAAGCAAAAGAACCGGACTTTCTTCATCTTATAGTCACATTTTTCTTTCTAAAGAAATCTGCAGACCTTTATTTATTGTAACAGTTCAGCCATACAGTGCAGTTTTACGAATGGCGCGGACTGAACTGTTACTATTTATTACATAGACTCGTGGCAAGTTCTTGCGATTACGTCTAACTGCTGCTCTCTTGTCAGGTCGATAAACTTAACGGCATATCCTGATACACGGATTGTAAAGTTTGCATATTCCGGTTTTTCCGGGTGCTCCATAGCGTCGATCAGTTTATCTGTACCGAATACGTTTACGTTCAGGTGGTGTGCTCCCTGATGGAAGTATCCGTCCATTACGCGGGCAAGATTTACTTTACGCTCGTCATCATCATGTCCGAGTGCATTCGGGCTGATCGTCTGTGTATTAGAGATTCCGTCAAGAGCCAGCTCGTACGGAAGTTTTGCTACAGAGTTCAGGGAAGCAAGAAGACCGTTCTTCTCTGCGCCGTAAGACGGGTTTGCTCCCGGTGACAGCGGCTCGCCTGCTTTTCTTCCATCCGGAAGAGTTCCTGTTGCTTTTCCGTAAACTACGTTTGATGTAATTGTCAGGATCGATGTTGTAGGCTCAGAATCTCTGTATGTGTGGCATTTGCTCAATTTGTGCATAAATGTCTTGAGCAGCCAGATCGCAATATCGTCTGCACGGTCGTCATCGTTACCGTATCTCGGGAAGTCTCCCTCGATCTCAAAGTCTGTTGCAAGACCGTCTTCGTCACGAATTACTTTTACTTTCGCATATTTGATTGCGCTTAAGGAGTCTACTACATGTGAGAATCCTGCGATACCTGTTGCAAATGTACGTCTTACATCTGTATCGATAAGAGCCATCTCTGCTGCTTCATAGTAGTATTTGTCATGCATGTAGTGGATCATGTTCAATGTATCAACATACAGTTTGGACAGCCACTCCATCATCTCGTCATATTTCTCCATTACTTCATCGTAATCAAGATACTCTGATGTGATTGGTCTGTAAGCCGGAGCTACTTGTACTTTTGTTTTCTCGTCAACACCGCCGTTGATCGCGTAAAGCAGGCATTTTGCAAGGTTTGCTCTTGCTCCGAAGAACTGGATCTCTTTACCTGTCTGAGTTGCGGATACACAGCAGCAGATGCTGTAGTCATCGCCCCAAACCGGACGCATAACATCATCGTTTTCGTACTGTACGGAACTTGTCTTTACAGAAATCAAAGATGTATATTTCTTGAAGTTTTCCGGAAGTCTTTCTGAGTAAAGAACTGTCAGGTTCGGCTCCGGAGACGGTCCCATGTTCTCAAGTGTGTGAAGGAAACGGAAGTCGTTCTTTGTTACCATAGAACGTCCGTCCTGTCCGAGACCACCCATTTCAAGTGTTGCCCATACCGGGTCTCCTGAGAACAGCTCGTTGTATGACGGGATTCTTGCGAATTTAACCATACGGAACTTCATAACCATGTGGTCGATCAATTCCTGAGCTTCGCTCTCTGTCAGAACACCGTTCTTCATATCTCTTTCAATATAAATATCAAGGAATGTAGAGATACGTCCGACACTCATTGCAGCTCCGTTCTGTGTCTTGATCGCCGCAAGGTATCCGAAATACAGCCACTGTACTGCTTCTTTTGCATCTTTTGCCGGCTGTGAAATATCATATCCGTAGATTGCTGCCATCTCTTTCATCTGCTGAAGTGCGCGAATCTGATCTGCGATCTCTTCACGAAGACGGAAGTCTGTTCCTTTCATGCCGTGTCTTGCATAACGCTCGAAGTCGTACTGTTTTTTCTCGATCAGGAAATCAATACCGTACAGAGCAACACGACGGTAGTCGCCTACGATACGTCCGCGTCCGTATGTATCCGGAAGTCCTGTGATGATCTTGTTGTGACGGGCTTTCTTCATCTCCGGTGTGTAGATGTCGAATACTCCCTGGTTATGTGTTTTATGATATTTTGTAAAGATCTCTTTCAATCTTTCATTCGGCTCATAACCGTAAGTTGTACAAGCCTTTACTGCCATGTTAATACCACCGTAAGGCATAAACGCTCTCTTAAGCGGTTTGTCTGTCTGAAGTCCGACAACTTTCTCCAGGTCTTTCATGCTCTCGTCGATATATCCCGGGCCGTATGCTGTAAGACCGGATACAACTTCTGTCTCCATGTCAAGAACGCCGCCTTTTGCACGTTCCTCTTTCTGCAGCTCCTGAAGTCTTCCCCACAGTTTATCTGTTGCCTCTGTAGGTCCTTCCAGGAATGATTCGTCTCCGTCATACGGTGTGTAGTTCTCCTGAATGAAATCGCGTACATCTACAGAATTTTTCCAGTTCTTTCCGGAAAATCCTGCCCACTGATCAAATTGTGCCATAATTTGAAAGCCTCCTCTGAAATCTTAATAAATTTATTCGTTTCATACCGAAGCACATCATCTGCGCTTTCGGTTCATGCAATGAGCGGTTAAACAGTCCAAATGATATCGTAATTTGTATCTCATTGCCACATGCGCTAGTATAACATCACCCGAAGGAAAAAACAACCATTATAACGAGAATCCTTCTCAAAAACGCCTTTGTTCTTGATTTAGTACAATTTTGCCTGTATACGCTCTTATATTTACTATATATTGTGTTTGTTAAATCATTATCATACTTTCAGTAGCGGTACTTTTTCTTCTCCTTTATTAAAAATATAATTGTCACCGCCAAAGCCATCGTTTCTGCAGCCAAAACGGACGTCCACACTCCGTCGATACCGATAATCAGAGGAAGGAAACATACTGCCGCCACCTGAAACAAAAACGTTCTCAAAAACGAAATAGCCGCCGACACAAATCCGTTATTCAATGCCGTAAAGAAAGAAGACGCCCATATGTTGATTCCCATAATCAAGAACGAAAAAGAAAACAGGCGGAATCCGCGAACGGTCATCAAAAGAAGCTCTTTATCATAATTTACAAAAATCCTGACAAGAGGCATTGAAAGTATCTCCGCCGCTATCGTCAGTACAATTCCCGCTACAATCAAAATATTTTTACTTTTCCTGTATAAATTATGAAGCTCTGCGTCATTCCCCGCTCCGTAATGATAACTTACAATCGGAGCGCTTCCGACCGAATATCCCATAAAAACCGCAACGAAGATAAAATTCACATACATAATGACTCCAAACGCAGCCACACCGTCTGCACCTGCAAGTTTCATCAACTGAAAGTTATAAAGAATATTCACAAGAGACGTCGACAAATTCGTCACCATTTCCGACGAACCGTTCATGCATGTTTTCAGAAGAATATCTTTATACAGTTTCGTTCTCCAAGTGATCCGCAGCCCATTGCGGCTTCCTTTCGCAAAAAAGAAAAACGGCGCGATCCCTCCTACGATCTGTCCCATTCCTGTAGCGATCGCAGCTCCTGCCACTCCCCACTCAAATACTGCGATAAACAAGTAATCAAACACAACGTTCGTCAGTCCGGCCGCAATATTGATCTTCAGGCTCAAAACCGGCTCTTCCGCGGCAACGAGAAAGCTTTGAAACATATTCTGCAAAATAAACGCCGTCTGCGTCGCAAAAAGAATTCTTCCGTATACGATGCAATGTTCCAAAAGTTCGCCATCCGCTTTGAGCATCCGGGCAATTTGCGGCGTAAAGATAAAACAGATAACCGAAAAAATAACGCTGACGATAATACCGAAATAAAGAATCATCGAAAAATATTGATTCGCTTTTTCCTTCTTACCTTCCCCAAGCGTTTTTGCTACGATGGCGCTTCCGCCTGTTCCGAGCATAAATCCGATTGCTGCGATTCCCATAGATACCGGCCAGATCAGATTTGTCGCCGCAAATGGCATTTTCCCGACATAGTTTGACACAAAAAGTCCGTCTACAATACTGTACATCGACGTACAGATAAGCATAAGAACTGTTGATATTGTAAAGCGAATCAGTCTGCGGTATGTAAAGTGATCCGAAAGCTGTATGTTCATAATCTTAATTCTCCTACCTTTTGTCTGAAAATTTCCATATATTTTGCATTCAAACGTAAAAGTTTCTTTCTCTCCTCTTCTGTCATATGCATAAAAACGCCTGCCTCTGCCTCCATCACGGGAATGATCTTTTGTTTTGCCATCGCTTTTCCTTTTTCGGTCAAAACAATCTGCTTGTCATGCCCTTTGCCGCTTTCCAATACAACGCAGCCGTTTTGCACTAATTTTTTCACCGAAGAATTCACTGTCTGCCGACTGATAGAATACTGTTTAGCGATTTTCCTCTGGCAGCAACCGTCTTCAAACTCTACGATACTATACAGCACAATAAAGTCAGTGTCCGATATTCCCGCTTTTACACATATTTCATGGTAGATACTCTCCATCTCCCGATAGATCCTGTTGTTCTCTTTTAATTCTCTCGACTGCGTATAATTCATGCCAAACCCCACTTTCTGTTTTTCTTTATACATTCTTATACCTTCCATACTTTTATCCTTCCCTCCTTTCAAAAATCCGAAATCGGATTTTTCTCGTTTAATTATAATCCGATTTCAGATTAAATTCAACCATTCATCTATGATGTCTTTACCATGAGGTCCACTAAAAATAACTGTTTTTCTGTTGAGAAAGAGGAAACATTATGACATAATATTATTATAAGTCTGCCAGAACACAAAACATCTTGAACAAGAAGCGCCAAAAACATGAGAATATTTGAATAATAAAATACAAAGCAGGCGTCAGCGCTTTTTATAAGAAAGAAAGGACTTTTATTATGCGTATCCGAAAAGCAACACAACAAGATTTACATTCTATTATGCAGTTATATGAAAACGCCCGCGCATTCATGCGCGAACACGGAAACCCCGGCCAATGGGGGACGACGTATCCTCCTCAAAACATGATTGAAACAGATATCCGCTTCGGGAATTTATACGTCTGCATCGAAAAAGATACTATCGAAGCCGTTTTCTTCTATAAAGACGGCATAGATCCGACCTATCTGAAAATTTATGACGGACAATGGAAAAACGATGCTCCCTACGGCGTTGTCCACCGGATCACTTCATCCGGCAAAGTAAAGGGCGCAGCCTCTTTTTGTCTTGACTGGGCATTTTCACAATGTGGAAATTTAAAGATCGATACGCACGAAAACAATATCGTTATGCAGAATATGCTGAAGAAAAACGGATTTACTTACTGCGGACGCATCTATATAGACAATGGCGGCGAACGGCTTGCATTCCAAAAAGACTCCCCAGTACCCTGAGGAGTCTCTTGAAGCTATTCTTTTAAGTTATAAGGTTTCGCCAAACCGTACTTTTATATACGCTTTGATCTCTTCTACGCATTTCTCAAATCCGAGTTTTCCACTGTTCAGACACAGATCGTAATTTCTTGCATCGACCCATTCATGACCTGTATGGTATCTGTAAAAATCACCTCTGTACTGATCTGTTTTCTCAATATATTTCTGCATCTCTTTTTCCGTCATGCTGTGACGTTCCATTGAACGATCCAGACAGAACTTTCTGTCTGCATGCACGAATACGCTGACTACATTCGGATAATCTTTTAAAACATAATCTGCGCATCTTCCGACAATAACGCACGACTCTTTTGCCGCAAGCTCTTTGATCACCTTTGCCTGATAATTGAACAGGTTATCGTCCGAAGTAAACTCTCTGTCTTCCGGCGGGATCAATCCGCCCTCATACGGACGGCTCAAAAGCTTAAACCATCCTGCCCTGCGCACCTTTTCGTCCGACATACCAAACAGTTTTTCATTGATTCCGCTGTCCTCGGAAGCCATACGAAGGATCTCTCTGCTGTAGCAGTTGATGCCAAGTTCTTTTGCAAGCATCGCCCCGATCGTTTTCCCTCCGCTTCCGTACTGTCTTGAAATTGTGATGACGATATTTCTCATTAAAACACGCCTCCTTTACTCTCCGAGATAAGCCTTTTTAATCGAATCATCTTCCAGAAGTTCTTTTGCATCTCCCGAAAGGACGATCTTTCCTGTCTCCAACACATATGCTCTGTCGGCGATCGAAAGAGCTTTCTTCGCATTCTGTTCTACAAGAAGGACTGTCGTTCCGCTTTCGCTCACCGCACGGATAATATCAAAGATTTCATTTACCATGATCGGAGAAAGTCCCATCGACGGTTCATCCATTAAAATAATCCTCGGTTTGGACATAAGCGCGCGCCCCATAGCGAGCATCTGCTGTTCGCCGCCGCTTAATGTTCCCGCCATCTGGTTTTTACGTTCCTGCAAACGCGGAAAACGCTTATAGACACTTTTTAATGTTTCTTCAATCTCCGCCTTATCTTTTCGTGTATAAGCGCCCATTCTCAAATTCTCATAAACGCTTAATTCTGCGAACACTCTTCTTCCTTCCGGTACATGCGCCATCCCCATAGAGACGATCTTATGAGCCGGAGTTTTTGTAATATCTTTTCCTTCAAACAGCACCTGTCCGCTCTTCGGGGAGATCAGACCTGTAACTGTATGCAGCGTCGTCGTCTTTCCCGCGCCGTTTGCTCCGATCAAAGCGATGACCTCTCCTTGATTTACTTCAAAAGAAATGCCTTTGATCGCCTGGATCATACCATAATATACTTGTAAATCTTTTACTTCGAGCATTGCCATAACGATTCCCCCTATTCTCCAAGATATGCGGTAACAACCTGCGGATCGTTCAAAACATCCGACGTTTTACCTTCACAGAGCACCTCTCCGAAGTTGAGCACCGTCAACTTCTCGCAAATGCCGCTTACCAGTTTCATATCATGTTCGATCAAAAGGATCGTCATATGGAATTTTTCTCTCACAAAACGGATCATGTCCATCAATTCCCCCGTCTCGTTCGGGTTCATGCCCGCAGCGGGCTCGTCGAGCAGCAAAAGCTTCGGTTCTGTCGCCATCGCTCTGGCGATCTCAAGCCTTCTTTGCTGTCCGTACGGAAGATTAGAGGCGGCAACATGCGCCACATCTTCCAGATTGAACACTTTCAAAAGTTCCATTGCCTGCTCATCCATCTCTTTTTCCACTTTTCTGTAACCGGGAAGTCTTAAGACTCCCGAAAGAGTAGAATAATGATGTTTATTGTGAAGTCCTACTTTCACGTTATCAAGAACACTTAACTGCTTAAACAGCCGGATATTCTGAAATGTACGGGCGATTCCCGCCTTATTGATCTCAATCGTGTTTTTCCCTGTAATATCCGTTCCGTCCAGCAGCACTTTTCCGCTGTCCGGCTTATATACTCCTGTAAGAAGGTTGAATACAGTCGTCTTTCCCGCGCCGTTCGGACCGATCAGTCCGTACAGAGCTTCTTTTTCAATCGAAATGTCAAACCCGTTTACCGCACGGAGACCGCCAAATGAAATCCCGAGATTTTTAACTTCCAGTAACGCCATTATTTTACAGCCTCCTTTTTCTTCTTTCCGAAAGAAAGATATTTTTCTCTCCACTCGATCGCTTTCGGCGCCCAGTTAAAGAGCATCATGACAATGAGAACGATCGCATAGATCAGCATACGGTAATCTGACAATCCACGGAGCATCTCCGGAAGAAGTGTCAGGATCACTGCCGCTATGATCGAACCTCTGATATTTCCGATACCGCCCAAAACGACAAAAACAAGGATCATGATCGACATATTATAACCGAAGTTGTTTGTATTCGCCGTCAGCGTAGACAGATTGTGAGCGTAAAGCACGCCTGCCGCTCCTGCCATCGCCGCAGATATCGTAAACGCCATCAGTTTATATTTTGTAATATTAATACCGACTGATTCCGCCGCGATACGGTTGTCACGGATCGCCATGATCGCGCGTCCGTCTCTTGAATGGATCAGATTAAGCACGATAAACAACGTAATCAGAATCAGTATAAATCCGATAAAAAACGTCGCATCTTTCGGCGTTCCCGTAATCCCCTGCGGACCGTTAATGATAACCTTTCCGTCCGGTTCCATATTCAGCGCCATCACATCTTTTGTCGAAAAATGAAAACCGTTGGAATCTTTACCTATATACAATACGTTTACGAGGTTTTTAATGATCTCTCCGAATGCCAATGTCACGATCGCCAGATAGTCGCCTTTCAGACGCAGAACCGGAATTCCGATCAGAATGCCGAAGATCGCAGCAGCCGCAATTCCGATCAAAAGAGCCAGAAAGAAGCGCAGTGAAGCCGATTCGATCGTATCTCTCATGCATTTTGAAAAGAATGCACTTGCAAACGCGCCGACACACATAAAGCCCGCATGTCCGAGGCTCAATTCTCCAAGTACGCCGACTACGAGGTTCAGCGACACAGCCATAATAATATAAATACAAAGCGGAACCATCAATCCTTCAAGAAGGCTGGAAATACTTCCGGCGTTGATCAGTGACTGCATGATCACAAATGCCGCGATAACAAGAGCATATGTGATGATATTATTTTTTGTAGTTTTTTTCATATTTTTTAATTTATCCATCGCTCTGATCACCTACACTTTCTCTTGAATTTTCTTACCTAACAAACCTGTAGGTTTCACAAGAAGCACAATGATAAGTACCGCGAATACGATCGCATCCGCCATCTGTGACGAAATGTATGCTTTTCCGAAAATCTCGATCACACCGAGCAGAATTCCTCCGATAAACGCTCCCGGTATCGAACCTATTCCTCCAAATACAGCCGCTACGAACGCCTTAATACCCGGCATCGCTCCTGTATACGGCGTCAGGCTCGGATATGCCGAACACAAAAGCACACCTGCAACAGCCGCCAGCGCCGACCCGATTGCAAACGTAAGAGCGATCGTTCCGTTTACATTGATTCCCATAAGCTGAGCCGCGCCTTTATCTTCCGATACAGCGCGCATTGCCTGACCCGGCTTTGATTTCTGCACGAACAGCATCAGTACGATCATGATCACTACACATGCCGCGATCGTCACGATCGTCTCCCCTGAAATGTTCAGCTTGCCGCCTGCCAAAGACAAACCTTTCCACTTAATAACCGACGGAAACGTCTGTGCGTTCGCCCCGAATACGAGAAGCGCCGTATTCTGGAGAAGGTAGCTTACGCCGATCGCCGTGATCAATACGGCAAGTGAAGACGATGCGTTACGCAGCGGTTTGTACGCGATACGTTCGATCAAGATTCCGAGTACCGTACACACGATTACAGCGGCAACGATCGCAAGGATCGGCGACATCCCCGCCTTCATCATCGTGATCAGCGCCATATACGCACCGATCATAATAACGTCGCCATGGGCGAAGTTCAGCATCTTCGCAATCCCATAAACCATCGTATACCCAAGCGCTATGATCGCATAGACACTTCCAAGACTGATTCCATTAATCAAATACGATATAAAACTCATGTCTCATTCCCTTTCATTTCTCTTATTGTTCCGATAAACGATCTCTTCTCTGTTTATCATGATTAATAAGGATTATACCACAAAAAATATAGGATTATCAATAAGAAAAAACGAGTACGCTCGGTTTTTTTCACGTACCCGTTTTTAACTGCTTTATTTTGTATCTATCCGGCTTTTTCTTCCGAAATAAAAACTCCCCTGCATGACGTGTCATTCATTTTACATATATGCCGGCATTTTATGACTCGACGTCTCTCCCGGCATCCCATTTGCGGTAAATAGCTTCGAGAGCATCCACCGCTCCGTCGATCCCTAAAAGACTCGTATTAAACATCATGCTGTTCGACTCGATTCCACCCCATTCGCGGCCGGTCCTTGCCTCATAATAAAGCTTCCTTTCGCGGTCTGTCTTTTTGATCTTATCTGCCGCCTGCTTTTCGTTTAGTTCATAAAGCTTCATGATTCTGCGGATACGATCGTCCTTATATGCATAAATAAACGTATTGATGCAGTTTGAATAATCTCCGAGGATATAATCCGCACATCTTCCGACAAAAATTCCCGGACCTTTCTCCGCAAGTTTCCTTATGATCGCCGACTGCCTGTTAAAGACGAGATCACTTAGAGGTTCTCCCGACTCGTCTCCGCTCATAAATGCAGTATAGTTTCCTGTACTGACTATATATGCCGTGAGAAATCTTCCGAGAATCGTCTCGTCTACCTGCGTCGCATCTTCACTGCTGATCCGAAGCTCCTGCGCCGCCATGCGGATCAGATTATGATCGTAAAGCGGAATGTCAAGCCGTTCTGCCAATCGATTTCCTACTTCATGCCCGCCGCTTCCGAATTGCCTTCCGATCGTGATAATCGTGTGTTTCATCATATGTGCCACTCCTCTCTGCGGATCGCTGTATTGATATACTCAAGTATAACATTGTTTCCCGGGTATGAATAGAAATTTATTGATTTTTTCTATTTTTCCTTACTGCTTATGATCGTATAATAGCTTTTTGACGTTACGACATAAACAAGTACATAGAAGAGTGCAAACACGAGATAACATCCGATCGTCACGATCACAAATACTTTCGCTTCCACGCCTGACATAAGCATCAGTATTTTCTGAATCATCGGAAATGCAAACGCAAGATGAATTCCCGCCATGATCAGAGGCATGAAAAATACAGTAAGCACCTGAGAGTTGATCGTCTGCTTCACTTCTTTCTTTGTCATTCCCACTTTCATAAGAATATTAAAGCGATCCTGATCTTCATATCCTTCGGAAATCTGCTTGTAGTACATAATCAGCACAGTACCGAACAGGAATACCGCTCCGAGAAGCACTCCGAGGAAAAACAATCCGCCGTTGAGCGCAATGAAATCTCCTTTACCGTACGCTTTACTGTCCGCATAATAATTTGCCAGCGAATCTCCCATCCGATTGCCCTGTTCATCTGCCGCTTCGGATATATGCTCAAAAGATTCCAAAATATCCTTGTAAATCTCTATCTGTTTTTCTTCATCACATTTCAGATCAAAGTCATAACATTCTTTCAGGGAAAGCAGGTACAATGTTCCGTCCTGCAAAGGTTTTGCATTGATCGTTTCGTACGCAGTCGCTATTTTTTCGATCACAGACAAATCTTTTACAACAACCTGATATGACCCCTGCATATTCGCCATGGCGTTGCCTACCCCTATCGGAGGTTCTTTCATTGTCTCTACTTTCCATGTTCCGACGCCGTCGATCGTAAAGGAATCATACTCATAATCTGTTTTATATGAGTAGAGCATCATCTCATCTTCAGCCAAAGTCTTGTCTGTGCCTTTCAGTTTGTTGTAATCATCCATTGTTGTAAAATACATCGTCTTCACAGATCCTGACATCCCTGCATTAATCGAGGAAATCTCCCCTTTCATCTTTTCAAAATCAATACTTAAAACATCGTCTGACTGTACTCCGGAAAGAGAGTAAAGATTATAATTTTCCAAGTTCTCAGCCTTTACTTTATGAGATTCAAGCACCTTTTCCACAGCCTCTTTATACGTCATGGTCATCTCCGGCGTCAAACGCTGCACTACGCTGTCTTTTAATTCTGTATCTGTTCCGTCCTCATTTTGCGGAAGGGATGTTTTCCCGCTCCACTCGATCGTGATGTCATGTGGATAACGGTTTCTGATCGACGATTCCGTATCTGCATAAATACACATCGTAGACGAGATCGTCACAAGCACCATCGTAGATAAAATACAGATCGACGCCAGACCCGCTCCGTTTCTCTTCATTCGGTAAACCATCTGTGACAAAGATACAAAGTGTCTCGTCTTATAATAATACTTTTTGCTCTTTTGCAGCAGCTTGCAAAGAGCGACCGAACCTGCAATAAACAGAAGGTATGTGGCAATGATCACCATAACAACCGCGAGAAAGAATACAAGCATCGCAGTTGTCGGATCGATGATCTTCACAGCCAGATAATATGCTCCGGCAAGGATCACCGCTCCCGCAAATGCAAAGAGCCAGTTTGCCTTCGGCGGTTTTTCGCCGACATTCTCACTTCTGAGCATCTCAATCGGACGAAGTTTATATACCGACACAAGCATGCGGATCATAATAAGCAGAAAGATCGCAAGAAACAGACCGACTGTCATAAGGATCGGCTTCATTTCTATATGAACTCCGAATCCGGTCGCCCCGTCAAGAAGCTTAATTGCCAGAAGTTCCGCAAGTTTTGAGAACAGAATTCCGAACACGATTCCGATAACCAGAGAAATCACGGCAGTCAGTATATTTTCCCACAAAAGAATTCTTACCAGATTACGTTTGCCCATCCCGAGAATATTATATAATCCAAGTTCTTTCTTCCTTTTCCTTATAAGAAACGAGTTCGTATAATACAGAAAGATCAATGCGAATACCGCAACTACAAACACTCCCATAGAGAGCAGTCCCTGAAGCATTTCCCCGCCCCGGATAGACGCCAGTTCTTTACTTATCGACAGAAAAGAAACGATATAGTACATCATGATCATACAGATACATGTCAAAATATACGGAAAATACAATTTTCTGTTTTTTGAAATGCCTTCCCCTGCCAGCCTGATATAAAATCCTTTTTTCATCGTCTGTCACCACCTGTCGCAAGCATCGTCAGCGTATCCGAAATCTTCTGATAAAGTTGTTCGTCCGTCATCTGACCTCTGTATACCTGATGGAACACTTCTCCGTCACGGATAAACAAAACGCGTCCGGCTTTGCTCGCCGCTTTCACTGAATGAGTTACCATAAGGATCGTCTGACCTCCTGCGTTGATCCGCGCAAACAATCCGAGCAGTTCGTCTGTTGAACGAGAATCAAGCGCTCCTGTCGGCTCATCTGCCAGGATCAGCCGCGGTTCTGTGATCAGCGCCCTTGCAACAGCGGCTCTTTGTTTCTGACCTCCGGAAATTTCATACGGATATTTTTCAAGAAGCGCCGAAATACCAAGTTCCTTTGCAATCGGCTGCAGCTTTGAATCCATATGCTTATAATTTTCACCTTTCAACACAAGAGGGAGCAAGATATTGTCCTTCACATTAAACGTATCCAACAAGTTAAATTCCTGAAAAACAAATCCAAGATTGTCGCGCCGAAACTGTGCGATATCTTTGTCTTTTATAGAAGACAACGGTTTGCCGTCAAGAAGGACTGTTCCTTCCGTCGGTTTATCCAAAGCCGCCATAATATTAAGAAGCGTCGTCTTACCTGAGCCGCTCTCTCCCATGATCGCCACATATTCTCCTTCTTCCACAGAAAAGTTTACACAGGATAATGCCTGCACCTGATTGCCGCCGAAACGCGGTCTGTATATTTTCTTCAAATTTTTGACATCTAAAACTGCCATTTCATACATCCTCCTCTTTTTTACTTGATAGTGAAAGTATAACAAAAGAGCCGGAATGCCAACATCGAATTTGGTGACATTCCGGCCCGCCTATGTGACAAATTTGTAAGGCATTTCCATGCAGCCTTTATTCAACTTCTAACGGATAGGACGACAGATCGATCGTAAAGCTGCTTCCCTTTCCTACAGTTGACTGCGCCGTCAGCTTATGTCCCAGCTTATCCGCCGCCGTCCGGCAAAGGTAAAGTCCTATTCCTGTAGATTTTTTATCCAGCCTTCCGTTATATCCGGTATAACCTTTTTCAAAAATACGGGGAAGATCTTCAGGTGAAATACCGATTCCCGTATCGCTGATACTAAGCTGCTTTTTCTCTCTGTCTACCGTGATCGTCACATTTCCGCTTACCGTATATTTTACTGCGTTCGACAAAAGCTGCTCAATAATAAACACAAGCCATTTTTCATCTGTGAGAACGCAGATATCCGTTCCTTCGTATATGACCCTAAGTTTCCTTCTGATCAACTGTCCCGCATACTTTCGGATCGCTTTTCGGATCATATCATCCAGAGGATATTCTTTGATCACAAGATCGGACGCACCTTCTCCTAAACGCACGTAACAAAGCGCCATTTCCACATACTGTTCTACCCGGAACAATTCTCCTGTAAGCTCTCTGTTGATCGGAGTATCTTCCTGTTGAAGCAAAACCCGCATCACTGCGATCGGAGCTTTGATCTGATGTACCCATGTCGCATAATAATCATTCATATCTTTTCTGGCTGCCTGCCATTCTTCCCTCTGCTTTCTGTACTCTTCTTCGGATCTAAGCAATATCTTCTGATATTCTCTTTCCGTCATACAGTCCGGTTTTGGCAGACTTTCCGATACGATACCGCCGGTCTCACTGATCTGAAAAAGACGTTTGTACTTTTTCTCCCGTCTCAGATACCCTAAAACGAAAAACAGAATCCCAAACACCGCGCTTAAAAGCACGGGATATACCGCCGCTTTAAGCTCCACTTCGTACAACGCAAAACAGAGTACGAAAGCGCCCCCGCTCAAAATAAACCAAATCCACATATAACGGCAGTCATACAGATAGCCTAAAAATCGTTTCATTCGCTCACCTGCCGTTCCTGTCTGATAATATAACCTTCTCCGACTTTTGTGGAAATAAAATCCGTAAGTCCCGCTTTGTCCAGTTTTCTGCGCAGTCTGGCGATATTGACCGTCAACGTATTTTCTTCAATATAATTATCCGTCTCCCACAGCCGGGTCATCAAAGTATCTCTGCTTACGAGACGGCCTTTATTTTCCATCAGTGTCTGAAGAATACGAAATTCATTTTTCGTAAGATCGATCTTCTCCCCATTATAAGTAAGCGACGCGTCATTCAAGTTCAGTATTGCTCCCTGATGCTCAAGAACCGGTACTTTTCCGGACAGGTCGTATGTTCTGCGAAGTACCGCCTGGACCTTCGCCGTCAGCACACTGAGATCGAACGGCTTCGGAACAAAATCATCTCCTCCCATATTCACAGCCATGATAATGTTCATATTATCAGCCGCCGAAGAAATAAAAATTACCGGTACGTTCGATATTTTCCTAATCTCGCTGCACCAGTGGTACCCGTTGTAAAATGGCAGAGTAATGTCCATAAGAACAAGATGCGGGTCAAATTCCGCAAAAGTTTCAAGTACGTTTTTAAAATCCTGAACGTACTGCGCGTCGTTTCCCCACATCTTCATCTCTTTTTGGATTGCCTGCGCCATTGTCAAATCGTCTTCAATAATCAGTATTTTATACATGCCGCCGCTCCCTTTATTCGTCTTTTTTCAGTCAAGGATCTTCATCATCAGATCTCCGTCTCCGCTTGTCGTAAATCCTGTTTTCTCATAAAATCCCGCCATCAGTTCCTTGTACTGCGCCGGACCTGTATAACCAAGCGGAGCAAGATCATAACCTGTCGGAGCATAGATTAAAGTAATCCCTTTTTTGCCAAGCTCTGTCACGATCTCATTCATACATGCCGTTCCATAGCCTTTCCCACGCAGTCCGAAATCTGTCAGGTAAAATTCAATGACTCTTACTTTCGTCCTGTTTTCCATCACGTATTCCATATGAAATACGGACAATCCTTTCTCGTACACGTCGACCGTTTTCGGCATATATTTAAACTCCAATATATGTCCGCTCTTATCTGTAAGATCGACTGCCCTGAAATATTCTTTTCTCAAATACACTACTAATTCTTCCATTTACTCTCTCTTTCTTCGTGCCACCTGAAGCTGCACATTCACTCCGAGAGGATTCAGCACAACGCCTTTTACATCTTCCATCAGCAATTCTGCGATCTTTTCCCCCGGAACAACTGCCGATCTGACCGGTCTTCCTTTCGTGAACTTCTGAAATTCCAGCACATCCGTAAAAACAGGCTGATACAGCGAACCGTCTTTTTGCTTCAGTATCGGAATCTGACCGTTCTCTTCAACAGGAATCAAAAACGTTCCCTTTCCGTAATGAGCCAAAAGTTCTTCCTGAAGTTCTTTTAATTCTTCCGTCATCTGCGGCTGCTCCTGTTTTCTAAGTTCCTGCATAAAATAAGCCGCCGTCAGATGGAGCGCCGGGTTTTCCACGATCTGCTTTCCTTCCGGAAGTTCCTTCGGTATATTTCTCGTTACCAGATCTGAAAGCTGAACTGTAATTTCCATATCTGTTCCGCTGTTGACCGCCAGTGCGTTTACTCCCATTATATAAAGACTTGTGAAAAAAGGAAGCAGCTGCTCTTTCGCAAGCTTTGCCACAGCGCTTACATATTTTTCATCAAGAAGCTTACGCGCCTTGTCTTTTGCATCTTCCATCTGATAATAAAGGAAGATCTCATCGTCAAATGTCTCCTCGTCACATTTTACAAACGGCATCTTTGTCGCTGCCGACATAATAACATATAATTCACCCGGATTGCGCAGAGCCGCCAATGTCTCCTGTTTTGTCACTTTTGTTTCTTTCTCGCTCATTTTCAGCTTTTCCTTTCCTGTCTTCTCTCACCTTTGTCTGTCCTGATGCATTTTGAGTGTCTGTCAATAATAATACACTATCTCTTTGATTTTATCAATTCTAACAAATATGGAACAAAAATAATGCATCCGATGATCGCTGCGGCGATCGCCGATACAAGAACCGCCCCTGCCGCTGTATCTTTCGCGATCTTCGCCAATGGTTTTTTCTCCTTAGTCACAAGATCTACCACCGCTTCCAACGCCGTATTCACAAGCTCCAGCGACAGGATCAGACCAAACAACAGCAAACAGATGCACCACTCGACAGGTTTAATATGAAGAAAAGTTCCGGCAACGGTTACCGCAATCACTGCCAGACAGTGGATCTTCATATTTCTTTCTTTACGGATTCCGGTCCGGATTCCTTCAAAAGCATACCCAAAACTTTTATTCAGAGGATTTTTTCTGTTGTTTTCGTTTCTGTTTTTTTCCATTACTTTGTACCTGATTTTATTTTCTCGAAAAAATATGTTTGATAAATACGTATAGTACGATCAAAAACGCAAGAATATATCCGATCGCCCCAAGCGCCGGAATGCCGAGTATTTTCGGACTCATATCTGTCGTACAGATAATACTTGAACTGATCAGAAGCGCCATGACCCACAAACCCATAACAATGTTTCTTACAAGTCTGCGCAGCAGAAAGGCAAGATCATCCGATGCCCGCAGATCAAGATTCACCTTTGCCTGTCCTTTTAAATATCCCGCCATCATATCAGACACCATCGACGGGATATCCAACGCCTTTCGCATCGATTTCACTGCGCTTTTTCCGCTGCTTTTCAATTCTTTTTTCCAGTCAAAATTACGGAAAAAATCTCCCGAAATACGGGCGGCGGCAATTTCCGCCATATTAATATCAGGCGCGATCGCTGCCAGAACTCCTTCCATATGGGTCAGGCCTCTCGCCAAAAGCGTCAGCCCGTGAGGCATTCTGATCTTATTGACTTTCATCACATCCATCAGATCAACCGTAACTTCCCCGACATTGATCTTGCCCATATCTTCATGACCGTACTTCAACATCAGTCCTTCGATACCTTCGTATAATTTTCTCTGATCCGGACGCTCTTTAAATTCTCCCAGACCGAGCACTGCCTGCCGGATCAAACCGATATCGTTTAAAGCGATCCCTTCGATTGCCTTGCCAAGCATCTCTCTGTCACGCTCCGTAAGCCGCCCCATCATTCCCATATCGATCCATACGATCTTGCCGTCTCGTATCTTTACATTTCCCGAATGAGGATCTGCATGAAAAAATCCGTCGTCCATCACCTGTTTAATGTAGTTATCGACAAGTTTGCTGCCGATCTCCTTAAGGTCATATCCCTCTTCCTTCAGCCGCTCCTTATCGTCTACCGCACATCCATCGATGTATTCCATAACAAGTACATGGACAGTCGTATACTGCTGATATAATTTCGGTGTTCCGACAAAATGAACGTCTTTGTTTCTCCTTGCGAATTCTTCCATATTAGATGCTTCTGTAAGAAAGTTCATCTCGTCTCTCGTCACAGTCCACAATTCGTCTAAAACGAGATCAAAATCAGCCATATTTTTCAAACTGACAGGCGGCATTAATTTGATCGCTTTGCGAAGAAGCTCGATATCCCTTGCCATCTTTTCATAAATTCCCCTGCGCTGGACTTTTACGACAACTTCTTCTCCGCTTTTTAACGTGGCGCGATGCACCTGCGCGATCGACGCCGCCCCCTGACAAGATTCATCTATATGGGAGAAAACTCTTCTCCACGACCGCCCGTAAGATTCTTCTATGACCGATAAAACTTCCTCAAACGGCATCGGTTTTACATCTGAACAAAGCTGCATCAGCTCATCGCAATAACGCTTCGGTAAAATATCAGAATGCATCGCCATGATCTGACCGAGTTTAATAAATGTCGGTCCGAGATCTTCTATGATTTCCCGAAGCTTTAAAGGCGTCACTCCCTTTGTAATACTATGTTTGCGGAGCACAGCCACAATTTCCTTCAGCCTTGAATTATATTCCATCGGTTCTATACTGCTCATAATTATGCTTCATCCGGCGCAGTTTCGCTCGCTTCTTCTTTTTTCAGGATCTGCTCTTTCAAAGCGGCAATCTGCTCCGGCGTCATCTTATCAAGAAGATCCGAAAGTTCCTCTGCCGATGCCGGTTTCAGCGCATTCACCTTCTCTTTTACTGTCTTTTTCACATTGTGCTTTAACTCTTCATTCAGCACTTTTCCCTGCTCTACTGTCAGTTCTCCCTTTTCTACCATTTCATCAAGAAGATCTTTTGACTTTTCGGCAGTAACGGCAACTGCTCCGATCCCTGCCAGAAAGATCTTTTTCAAATTATCACTGAGTTTATCCATAATCGCCTTCAGCTCCTTTCAGCCGGCCTACATTTCGTACGCCTCTGTGCTTTGATACTACGTTTATTGTTCTGCCTTACTCTATCTTTTTATTCTTCTTATTATTCTTATTATTCTGTTGTTTTATCAGACTCGCCCGAACCGTATTTCTCTTTATAGCGGTCGATGCATTCTTCGATGATCTTTACTGCGCCAAGCGCGCCTTCAAACTCGTCCACCGCCGTTCTCTTACCTTCCAGATCTTTGTATACGGTAAAGAAATGTTTGATCTCTTCAAAAATATGTTTTGGAAGCTCGGAAATATCCGTATACGCCTCATATGTAGGATCTGCCCACGGAATCGCTATGATCTTCTCATCTCCCGCTCCTCCGTCTGTCATCTTCATAACGCCGATCGGATAACATCTTACAAGAGTCAAGGGCTCAAGCGGCTCTGAACACATCACGAGCACATCGAGCGGATCGCCGTCGTCTCCGAGGGTTCTCGGGATAAATCCGTAATTCATCGGATAATGCGTTGACGTATACAAGATTCGGTCAAGGATGATATACCCTGTTTCTTTATCTAATTCGTATTTTTTCTTGCTTCCTTTTGAAATCTCGATCACCGAGATAAAATCTGTCGGAAAAATCCTTTCCTCACTGATATCATGCCATATACTTCCCATACTAACCTCCTCACTATTCCCGCATATCAGACGCGCCGTGTTCTTACAGATCCTGTCCGGCTATTTGCTCTGCGGAAACGTCCTGTTTAAATTCATAATATGATTTTACCTCTTTCCGTTGATTCCGTCCAGTATTATATCTCCGTCTTGATAGCGAATCTGAAACAATTCTTCTTTTTCCCCTATCTCTTCCCTTCTTAAATAAACATGAAAGCGAACCAAATCAATATCTTCTCCTAAATCTACCGAAAACTTCGTTGTGCGAAATGAGTTTTCTTCGTATTTTTGAACAACTTTTTCCGCAAATGCTTCTGTATCTTTGATTGCATCACAATTCGCCGCAACGGTCAGATCATACACATTATTTTCACATCGGCTCGCCACAACATCCGGTTCGTTCCCCTCCTGCATCTGCGCGTGACGCATCACCCATATCACAATACACAAAACTGCCGCCGCGCAAAAAATCAACGCCGGAATTTTTCCTGCCGTACCCCTGCATCTTCTCTGATCTCTTTTTCGCTTCACTTTGCATCACCTGTCTTTTTCGTCAATATTTGTATCACTTTTACAACCGATTATATAATCTGTTTTTGCCGGAATCAAGAAAATCGGTTGAAAATATGAGACATTTTTATAACAGATGATTTTCACATATAAAAAAGACACCCCACTTCCTGTGAGATGTCTTCTCTTCTATTCTATTCCATTTCTCTGTACTGCTGTGCGATATTCAATGCGTGATCGCCCATTCTTTCAAAATCTGTCAGTATTTCAGAAAAGACGATACCGCTTTGCGGCTTACATTTTCCTTTTTTCAGACGCTGCATCTGCTTTTTAAAATACTTATCCCGCATATCGTCCGTTTTCTGCTCTATGATAACTGCCTGACTTAGTATCCGTTCTACATTTTCGGAAGTTACTTCTTTCAGATTATCAAGCGCCGCAATACACTGCGCTTTCATCTCATTGAGTTCTTCTTTAACCGTATCCGAAAAATCAATCTCCCATTTTCTCATATCGTCGCCATATTCCGCAAGATTGACAGCATGATCTCCGATCCGTTCCAGATTGCTTATAATCGCATAATATCCGTTGATCTTTCTCGAATCTGACATATTCATCTCGCTTGCCATAAGTGAAACGATATATTCGGATATGCCTTTATTGAGGAAATCAATATATTCTTCTCTCTCAGACACTTTTTTGCGAAGTTTCTCATCATATTGAACAAGCGAGTCAAACGAGTCGCTTATATTTTTCGCCACCATATCTCTCATTCTGTTAACTTCATCACGAACCTGTGACACTGCCACCGCGCTGTGTCCGATCGCATAGGAAGATTCAAACGGACGGATATATTTCAGGCGAAGGTCTTCATCGTCTGCCTTTTTGCTGTCCGGAAGAATGCGAACCGCTATATTCGCCATATGTGTTCCAAACGGAAGAAGCAGCAGTGTCGTCACGATATTAAAGACTGTATGGGCATTTGCGATCTGCGCCACCGGATCTCCGGGCGTCATCGCTTCGATCCATGTCACATACGGCGTCACAAGACAGATCACCGTAAATAATACCGTGCCGATTATATTAAATAACAGATGGATAACCGTCGTACGCTTTGCATTTACCTTCATTCCGATCGATGCCAAAACTGCCGTGATACATGTTCCGATGTTTTGTCCGAACAAAACGAACACCGCGCTTGAGAGCGGGATCATACCGGTAGACGCAAGCGCCTGCAAAATACCGACCGATGCAGAAGATGACTGGATCACTGCCGTAAAAAGCGCGCCTACCAAAATACCGAGAAGCGGATTGTCGAACTTCGTCATCAGACTGATAAACGCTTCCGACTCTTTCAAAGGCGACATTGCCGCCCCCATCATATCCATTCCCATAAAAAGAATACCAAGTCCGGCAAAAATACTGCTGATATGATGTACCTTTTCACTTTTGATAAACATGATCGCTCCTACGCCTGCGATCGCAAAAAGCGGAGCGATCGCTCCGATATCAAGAGCAATGAGCTGACCTGTAATCGTCGTTCCGATATTGGCTCCCATGATCACCCATACCGCCTGTTTTAATGTCATCAATCCTGAATTTACAAACCCTACTACCATGACCGTCGTTGCAGAAGACGACTGAATGACCGCTGTGATGGCTGCTCCGACAAGCACACCTTTTACACGGTTCGATGTCAGTTTTTCAAGGATCGACTTCATCCGGTTGCCGGCTGCTGCTTCCAATCCCGTGCTCATCATCTGCATTCCGTATAAAAACAATGCAAGACCGCCGAGCAAAGCAAGTACGTCTGTTATTCCCATTCCATTTTTCTCCTTTTGTAAATCGTCTTATTTTTTCTATATTCTGTTTTTCTTTATACACACGTCTGCTTCGACGCGCTTTTTTAAATTAACATCCGTCAACCGGTATGTCAATTCCATTTTACCCTTTCCCTACATTTTCTTAACACTTTCTTAACGCTGCCTTAACAGACCGCTCATTGCCGATAATATAAAGCTGCGCGGTGAGGACGATCCGGAATCGCTTCAACGCACAGCCTTGACAAAATGCTTTTTAGGTTTTTATTCCACACTTTTCAGTGATTCGACCATATTGATCTTTTTAAGTTTAAAATACATCGCTCCGTTTACGATCATAGAGAACGCAACCGTCAAAAGAAAACTGTATACAAAACTGCTCATATCGATATTTCTGCCAAACATAACCGTATCTATCTCGACAGTGACAATGATAAAGCGATGAAGTATCTTTCCGAGAGCGACGCCGAAAAGAGCGCCTAAAACCGTAAGTACGATATTTTCCCGATATACATACGCCGAAACTTCATTCGGATAAAATCCTAAAACTTTCAGCGTTGCCAGTTCTCTCTTTCGCTCTGTAATATTAATGTTGTTCAGATTATACAAAACGACAAATGCCAGCATTCCTGCCGATATTGTCAGAACAACGATCACAATGTCAAGCGCTCCCAACATATCGTCTACCTGTTGTTTCAAATCAGTCGTATAGCTCACACTCAACGCTCCCGGAAGCTGAAGAATATCTTCGCCGACACTTTGCGCTTCTTTTGTCGTTCCTGAAACCGTCTTATAGAAAACGGCATTGTACTCCGGTTTTTCGTTATAAACAGCCTCATACGCATCTGCCGTCATGTACAGGTAATGTCCCATATAATTTTCGCAGACAGCTTTGATCTTGACCTTGAGATCTCCTTTCTCTTCATCACGGATCGTAATCATGTCTCCTGCCTGTACTTCCAGTTCCTTCGCGATTTTTTCTGTCAAAACAACTTCTTTTTCATCCAGAGAATATCTTCTATCCGTCGTCCTTTCTTTCAAAGTCACAAACTCCGGGAATTGCTTTTTATCTTTCGGCACATCCAGATAGACATCGTGCCATTTACTTCCGTTTCCGATTGTAATCTGAGTCAGTATGCCTTCCATCGCATCGTCTACTTCTGTTTCTTTTCCAAGCATCTGCGCGACTTCACCTTTTTCTTTTTCCGAAGCGCCTTCCGCCATAATGACCGTTCCGTCATATCGCTGAATCTCGCCGTACTGAATATCGACAACCGCAAAGATCGAATCTTTCAAACCGAACCCTACGATCATCAGTCCCATACATCCTCCGATGCCGAAAATCGTCATAAAAAACCGTTTCTTATATCTGACAAGATTACGCACGCTTGCTTTCCAGGAAAAATTCAGCCGCTTCCACAAAAATGTAATCTTCTCAAAAACGACTCTCTGACCCTGCTTCGGCGTCGGCGGACGCATCAGTTGGGCCGCCTGTTCGCGCAGTTCCTTATAACATGCCAGTATCGTCGCCGCCAATGTACAAAACAGCGCCGTTCCCGCCGCTCCTATCCCGTACATCACATTATACGGTATGAGCAGTTCATTCATGTGTTTATACATTATCCCGTATGCATTGATGATAATATACGGAAATATCTTCTCCCCGGTAAAAATACCGGCCGCGCTTCCAAGAAGGGTCGCCAGAAACGCATATCCCAAATATTTCCCTGCTATCGAATGTCTCGCGTATCCAAGCGCTTTTAATGTTCCGATCTGAGTCCTCTGCTCTTCTACCATACGGGTCATCGTCGTAAGACTGATCAGTGCCGCCACTAGGAAAAATATCACCGGGAACACTTCGCCGATCGCTTTCATTCGGTCCGCATTATCACCGTATCCCGAATAATCCGGAAGGTCATTTCGGTCATAAATGTACCATTTCGGCTTTTCCAGTTCTGCAACTTCCGCTTTCGCATCAGCCAGCTCTGCCTGCGCTTCCGCTATCTTTTGCTCGCCTTCGGCGATCTCGGCGTTTGCCTCTGCTTCACCTGCATAATACTCTTCCCATCCGGAAGCAATCTCCTGCTCGCCGGATATGATCCCGGCTTCCGCGCCTGCGATCTGCTGCCTTGCCGCCTCAAGCTGTGCATACCCGTTATCAATCTGCCCTTGCGCATATTGAAGCTGAGCTCTCGTCTGATCGATCTGCGCCTGTGCCTCGACCACAGCTGCGTCTCCGATCTGGATCTGCATGCTCATCTGCTCCAACGCCGCAAGCGTTTCTTCGTCTGTCATTCCGCTTTCTTTCAAAGCCTCATACTGCGCTTTCACCGCATTTAATTGTTCAATCTGCTGATTCAACTGCACAATTCCCTGATCAAGCGCCGCTGTTCCGTTCTGAACTTCTGTCTGCTTCTGTGCCAAGGTCTGCTCTGTTGCGGCAACCTCCGCTTTGGAGTTCTCCAACTGCACTTTCCCACTATCGATCTGTGCCTGCGCGTTTTCCAGTTTCTGCCTTGCATCCGCCAGCTTTGCCGCCGCTTCCGCTTTCCCGTTTTCCAGCTTCGTCTGTGCATCTGTTACTTCGGCTTCCGCCTCCGCAATTTTCCCGTTCGCCTCATCGACAATTTCCGTATACCGGGCTTTTTGTCTCTGCTCCTTGATCTTCTCAATATTTTCTTTTGCTTTCGCGACCGTATCTTCATATTCCGAAGTAAATGCCGTCAATTCTTTTGCTCCTGCCGCCTGAATACAAATCTCTGTATAGACGTCCATTGCAAAGCTTTCTTCCTGTACATATACAAACGCCCGCACACTTCCGTTTCCGATTGTCGTACTGCCCCGCTGAAAAGCAATATACTCCGGACTGCTCACTGTACCTGTGATCCGAAACGTATCCGTTTTCAAAGAATCTGTAACCTCGGCATCCGTACCGCTTGAAAACGTGATCGTATCTCCGATCTTCAGTTTGCTTTTTTCCATGTAATCCACATCAACGACACATTCATTTTCCTTATTCGGAAGCCTGCCGTCCTCAAGCTGTATCTCATTCATCGTCGGAAGCATAGACATGACATGAACAACGATTTGATTATCACCGTCTGCCAAAAGAGCGTCCACAGAATACCGGCCTTCCACATGCCCGATCCCTTCTGCTTTTGAAGCCGCCTTTACGTCATCTTCCGTCAATCCCATCGTACTGATGATCCTAAGATCCATCATATTCTTATTATCAAAATACGCGTCTCCCGAATAACGCATATCCGGCTCCGAGGCACGTATTCCCGAAAAGAAGGCACATCCGATCGCAACGATGAAAAAGATGGAAAGGAAACGCCCGAGGCTGCGTCTGATCTCCATATAAAAATCTTTTCTCAGCGCACGTTTTTTCATTCACACCGCCTGCCATTTCCATTTCTTATTTTTATCCGAACTACCACTCGATCTCATCGATCGACATCGGGTTTTCATTTGTTTCCATATGAGACACCTGCCCGTTCTTAATATGAATCAATCTGTCTGCCATAGGTGCAAGAGCCTGATTATGGGTAATCACGATCACTGTCATCCCCCGTTCCCGGCACATGTTTTGTAAAAGCTTCAAAATTGCCTTTCCCGTATTATAATCAAGCGCTCCTGTCGGCTCGTCGCAAAGGAGCAGCTTCGGGTTCTTCGCAAGAGCGCGGGCAATCGAAACACGCTGCTGCTCGCCTCCGGAAAGCTGCGCCGGAAAATTATCCAATCTGTCGCCAAGCCCTACATCTTCCAATACCTTTTTTGCATCAAGAGGATCTTTACATATCTGAAGCGCAAGCTCTACATTTTCAAGCGCGGTCAGATTCGGGATCAGATTGTAAAACTGAAATACGAATCCGATATCATCCCTGCGGTATCCGGTCAACTGTCGGGAATCATACGCCGTAATATCTTTTCCGTCCACTGTCAGCGTTCCGCCTGTCGCGGTATCCATGCCGCCTAAAATATTAAGCACCGTCGTTTTTCCCGCGCCGCTTGGTCCGACAATTACAACAAACTCTCCTTTTTTGATAGAGAAATTAATATTGTCTGCTGCCCGGATCTCCACTTCTCCCATATGATAAACTTTCGTGATATCCTTTAATTTGACAAATTCCTCCATCCTGTCACCTCTTTCATCCCATATGTTTTCCTCATTCGATTTTCATCGCACGCTATTTAATTTTGCCGAATATCTAAATAATACAAGCCCAACTAAAAACATCACGGAAAGTGCGCTGACAGCAATATTGATGCTCCCCGTCATCTGACTGATAAAAGATACGAGCGCCGTTCCGATAACCGATGCGCCTTTGCCGCAAATGTCATAAATGCCGAAATATTCTCCCGACTTCTCCGCCGGTATGATCTTCGCAAAATATGATCTTGAAAGCGCCTGTATCGTTCCCTGGAACATTCCCACAAGAACTGCGAGCATCCAGAAATCAAACTGAGTATCCAGCCAATATGCATACACTGCAATTCCAAAATATGCCATGATACAGACAGTAATGATCTTCTCCGGAGAAACTTTCTTTACGATCCTTCCGAAAATAAGTACAGACGGAAACGCAACGATCTGTGTCACAAGAAGGGCGAGCAAAAGTCCCGTGCTGTCCAATCCAAGAGCCTGTCCGTACGCTGTCGCCATATCAATAACGGTATACACACCGTCAATATAAAAGAAAAACGCAAGTAAAAATACAAAAATATGCTTTTCCTTAACCAACTCCGCAAAAGTTTTCCCAAGCCGCTTAAAACTGTCTTTTACAACATGTCCGTTTACTTCGGCAAAATATTTCTGTCTGTAAGAGCGAAGAAGCGGTACAGACGATAACAGCCACCAAAGCGCAGTAATAATAAACGCAATGATCATCGCAGTCTGCATTCCGATCCCCAACGGTTTTGCTCCGAGCACAACGCCGAGACATGCCACAAACGGAATACAGCTTCCGATATATCCCCACGCATAGCCGTGAGACGAAACTGCGTCCATCCGTTCCGGGTCGGTCACATCAGTAAGCATCGCGTCATAAAAAATCAGACTTGCCGAATATCCGGTCTTTGCCAGTACAAAAATACCTAAAAACCAAATCCACGATGACAGAAACCCTAACAAAATACATCCGAAAACACCTACTCCCATCGCAACAAAAAACACTGTTTTCTTAAAATTTTTCGTATCCGCAATCGCTCCGAGCGTCGGCCCTAAAATCGCCACAAGAAGCGTGCACACAGAAGTTGCATATCCCCAGTACGCCAGATAATCTACGTCCGATATACCGGCGTTTCCCGCAAGATAATTAAAATAAATCGGAAATATGGTCGATACCATCATTGTAAACGCCGAATTTCCCACATCATAAAGAACCCACTTTTTTTCTAACGAAGTCAGTTTAAATTTCATCGCCTTGTCTCCCTTTCCCTCATTCTGCCATCGCCAGACCCGAACCGCATGACGGCTGTACCGCATCCTTTCCACATCTGCCCGGTCTTCGGCTCATGTTTTGCTTTAGCTTATCGCCTGTTTATAAAGGCAGATCTTTCCATCCCTCACCTGCGCCGAACGTTCTTGTAAAACGTTCCGGAATTTCGTCTCCCTCAAACAAAACTTTCTGGTAACGGATGATCAATCCCGCCGCCAGCGGAACTGCCCCGGCAAACAGCCTTTTTAAAAGACGACAGTACTCTTTACACGCCGGATTCGGTTCAAGACTCATAACCATCCCATGCAGAGAATCATACTGCCCTGATAGCCGCATTCCGCCGAAAAGGATCTTCCTTTTTACCGCGCCGGGCGCCAGCAAAAGCTTATGATACATAATCATCCCTTTCAAAGCTTTTTGTACCGTCTCTGCTGTCAGATCTTCAAAAAACGGCGCTATGACCGCCCCGTTCTCCTTCGTCGGACGGATATGCTTTGTGGCAAGATAACGCACAGGATTAATATAATCTTCCTTTAAGAGAAGCCGGTCAAACTCCATCTCGATCTCCGAATGGCTGATTCCGCTTTCATGGATCATCTTCTCAACATACGGATGGCACTCACTGTCTAAAGCAAAATGACAGATGACACCGTAAATATATGCTCTTGCCGCTGCCGGATCTTCCGCTTTTTTCACAGTTTCCGCAGCGTGGCGGAAAAACAGATCCGCCGGCTTATCATGAAGGTCATATCCCTGACCGTTCACTGTATTTCTCTTCATCGGATGATAATAAAAAAGAATATCAGGACCATGAAGTCCGATATCAAATAATTCTCTGTGATTCTCAACTGTGCTGCGAAGCGGCCTCGGAAGCGCGCTGATCACTTCTTTTCCAAATTTGTAATGTGCATATGTCGTAGGCATAAATCTTCCTCTTTTCACGTACTTTTTCTTTTAATTTTATTATCACATATTCAAGACAAAAAATCCAGAATTACACTCCGTTTGATATGTTAAATTTTTGCAAACTTCTCGTTCGATATCCGATATTTTGTATCACTTTTACAACCCCGCGCAGATCTTTTCCCTTGTAAAATCAATAAAAAGTGCAGAAAATGAGACATTTTCAAGCGCACCGTTCTCAGAAAGGAATATACTTATGCCGAAACCAAGAACATCTACCGGAGAAAAAAATCTGATCAGTAAAAGACTCATCAAACTTCGAGAGAAGCATAATATGTCGCAGCGGCTTTTAGCTTATCAGCTTCAATTAAACGGCTATGATATGGATAAAAACGTCATTACAAGAATCGAAACAAATAAACGCTATGTCACAGATGTGGAGCTAAAAGCACTCTCTGAGATTTTCCACGTTTCATACGATTATCTCATCGACGGAAAAGAAGACGAGATATAATATTCGATACTTCCGCCTTGCTTCCCGCGGAGAATCTTATAAATCCATTGCCGAAATATGCGGCATTACCGCTGAAAATGCAAAAGAGATTCTGGAGTAGGCATCCGCCTGTTCCAACTCATTATTGTGCCGCGCCGACTCATCTTTTGCTTGCCCGGCTTCGTATTTTCATCACCGCTTTTACTGCCCATACGGCACACCGTCTCGGAAACAGCGGACTGCACCATAACTTTACGTATTGTTTATATTTTTTATTTTTTTCACAATCTATATACTGATTCCCTCTGTAAAATCCGGTCAGCGCAGCCAGAATCTGCTCCGGCTGCACGCCATATTCTTTCCGATACTGATTATCTCCGCAAAGAACGTAACTATTATGATCCGAATTTTCCATCACTCTGTGCAATACATAAGCGCCGTTCTCTCTTCGATACAAGATTACTTGATGACGACAAACCTCTTCTTTTACAGGTTCTAAGATCAATACGTCCTTTTTCGGGCGGATACATGGCAGCATGCTGTTTCCCTCAGCCGTAAGAACCAGCTTCCCCTGCTCTTTCAGGATTTCTTCTAATCCACGGCTTTTCAAATTCTTATCTTCCCTGCCTTCTTCCTTTTTACCCTCTTGTTTACTTTCCTGTTTACTTTCCTGTTTATCTTCTTTTTTACTATCCTCACATTTTTCTGTTTTAAATTCACTCATTTGTTTCTTCCAATATTTCCGCATTTCGCAGTTGTTGTAAAAAGCGGTCCAAATCATCGGCCGCAACGCTTTCATCAACTTCGTATTTTTCTGCCATTGCCTGTAAAACCTGTTCCTTCGTCGTTTCCTTTCGGCACTGTTCCCACAAAAATGCGCCTGTATCATTTAACCGGATCATCCCGTGAAATACTTTTCCCGCTTCACCGACCGGAACTACGACATGATCTCCTGCCACCTTGCGAAGCAAAAAACCTTCTTTTATTTTTATCTTCATTTTTCTTCTCCTTTCATACAAAAATATGCCGTCTTAGCCGCTTCTTCTTCCATAGTACACTCCATTTTGTAAACCGGAACAGACTGTAAAAAACGATCTAAAAAAGAGAGCAGCAAATTCGTCTCTTCTTCATCTCCGTAAAATAATGTCTGCGGCAATATCAGAGGAAGAGCTTCCCCCGAAGTAATCTTCTGTATTTTATTTGTTTTTCCTCTATGCAGCATACAAAGTCCTTGTATCGGCGCTTTGCGATTCTCATTTTTATCGGTTTTCCCGCTGAACGGAGTCCCGCATGCATAAAATACGCCGTTTTGCAGACAAACTGCGGGCTTGTCATCGTTAATGATCCGAATCGGTTCTCCTTTGAACGTCTGCCGCCAAAGCTGCGCATGCGTAGATTTCCCTGTTCCGCTCGGAGCCGAGAAAAGATAGGCTTTTCCCTCTTTTTCTACTGCCGAAGCATGGATCATAAACCCTTGATGTTTTAAAAGTTTCATATAAAATTCAGCTCCGGCACAACTATATTCACACTCTTCTATAGACAGGTGCGGATATTGCTTTCTCAGTTTTTCATAATCTTCTTTCGTACCGTCAAGCGTTATATCAGGCTGCCCCTCTGTATCCGACCGATACGTCTCCATACGCCGCCGAAGCAGACCGTAAAGCGGTTCATAAGATACAACACATCCTGCAAATTCATAAATCCCCACTGTACTTCCTCCCGAATCACAAATCTAATCTGTCCTTTTTCCGAGAAAACTCTCTCTATTTTTTCACTTCTTGTTTTTCAAGCGCTTCATCACGCTGTTTTGTTAACTGTTCGATTTCTTCCAGACACTTCTGTTCGTATTCCGAATATTTCTGACGACGCTGTTCTATTCTGTTCGCTCTGTCTTCTAAAGTTCCTTCATAACATGTAACGCTTCCGACTACAAGATCACTTTCACTTTGTTTTTGTAAGAGCAGATCAAGTATTTCCTCAAAATGCTCCAGCGAAGCCTCGCCTGCAATCTCCATCTGCCGTTCCAAACTAAAATCCGATAAAACAACTACGCTTCTCGCTTCTATGACCTGATCCAAAATATTTTCGATCGTTTCCATATCTTCACGCATGGAAATATTCTGGCATTCTTCTATCTCCATATTGTAATCTGTATTTTTTCCATGCTTCAAAGAAGATGCATCTTTCGCAAAAGCCACCCCGATCTTAAAATCCATTTCTTTAAAATTCGGATATAAAATCTTGCTTCCTCTTCCATATTCCTTACCGTTAAAAAAATAGGCGCCCGCAATCTTTCCCGTACTTTCTTCGTATTGTTTGACAGTACTTTTCAGCATTTCTATATAAGCGTCTTTCTCCTCCCCGATCTCACCTCCAAAAGCGAAATCCCAGCCTTGCTGTCCTAAATACGTCACTGTTTCCTGATGATGCTCCGCTGTGTTTTTCAAAACAAGAGTGGCCTGTATCCCTCTGCCTTCAAGAGCCGGAACGATCCGATCCATCAGTTCCTGATCTTCCTCTGAAAATGCAAGAATTACGTTCGCCGGTTTCTCAATATCATTCACTTCTGCTTTTTTATTTTCCATGTCATTGCGTATCTCTCGGATCTTTTTATCATACTCCTTGTACGTTTCCTGCAACCCGTTTAAGCTCTCCATCTGCTTTTTTTCCCCGTATCTCCAATAGAAAAGCAGACCGAAAAGTCCGATTGCCAAAACAAATACGAGCAAAATCTGTATTTTCTTATTTCTCATAACGCTCCTTAAGTAATCCTGTTATCACTGTGTCTAAAATCTCATTTTGTATTTTATCAAAAATTCTCCGAAACGTCTTCTAAACCGCATCTTTCAAAAAACTGACACCGTTCTTTTTGCTCCTGATCTTCAACACGGTCAAAAGTTTTTGCTCTTTCAATATGATATCCTATATTTCCCCTGCTTGCTGTCAATGCTCTTTTATATCTAACCAACCACGCAGCCGGAAGCAAAATCGGTGTTTTCAGCCACGGACAAGATGTCTTCATCACCTCATAAGACGGAAAGACCAACTGTTTTACAAACTTGTTCTTTGATTCATACAGCACAGTTCCGTTCCTGCGCGCTGTTTCCCTGCTGCCGAAAATACCGCCTGACAAAGCATAGTTTTCCAGTTCATCCGATACTTCCGTTCTCACAGTTTTCTCATCATCCGAAAACCAAAGCTGTGCCAAAGACCTGATATTCTCCTCAAACTTCTGAAGTTTCAAAGCTTTGAGCTGCCGCTGCACATATGCTTTATCCATTCGTGGCGTTTCCGACAAAATATAAATATCAAGAACCATTCGGATTCCGATGCCGCCTCTCACAAAATGCTCGGCAAGATGGCACACCGAATGCAAGTAATGATCTTCCAAACTCATTTCATATATATACTGTTTCCCTTTTGCATGAATTGCCCGCTCCCAAATATCAGCAAAATAGTCGTATGCATTGGTCAGTCTGAACAGAACATCTCTGTGCATTTCAATCGTCACGCCGTCTTTTTCATATTCGTCATGCTTGATGTTATATCCCCCGAACTTGTATCCGGCATCCTGCATAACCTGTTTTAATTTCTTTGTCTGATCTTCTTTATATAAAATATCCAGATCTCCCATCGTACGAAATTCCGGGTACGGATAAAACTGCTTTGTCCGTATTCCTTTCAACGGCATACAATAAATCCCGTTTTTTTCAAACAACTCAAACAACGTCTCTGCCGCATACGCCTGCTGCGCGTCTTTGTATGCATAATCTTTCAAATAAAAAAACAGTTTTTCCCGATACGGTTCCTCCATAAATACAGGACATTCCTGCAAAAACGGTAAGACTCCGTGTACTCTTGCACACTTTATCACACGTTCGATTTCCTCTTTTGAAATCTGCATCGACCACTCGGACTTGTTTTTCCCCGCCAGTACATCTCTGATGATTTCAATTAATCTTTTTTCTTCTTTCTTCAAAACAATCTCCTTTGCGGCAGTCAAAAATATATTCACCTGAAATATTTATGGACAAAAGTATCCTTTTCAATTTCAAACTTTTCCTTTTTACCGATACATTCAAACTTCGATTTCTCAACGGACTGCACAAAATCAGCAAACTCGTCCTGCAGTTGTCTTTTCGGAACAGGTACTACGATTTTCTTCATAGCGTCATTCATCAGCTTATTATTTCCCACACGACTTACAAACTTATAAGCGATCCGATTCAACAAATATGCCAGATATCTCATATTTACCTTATCGTTTTTTGCTTTCAGTGTTCCACATACATTTGTACAGTTGAATTTTCCGTTTCTGTAAAAAACAGTTCCTGCTTTCGCGCCGTCAGTCGTCCACGTAATATACTCTCCGTCAAAATCAAACGTATCAATAGATCCGAATATACCGTCGTTTGTTGTCTGAGAAGAATATACCGGATATGGACCTTTATGATTTTCTATATACTGCTGATTGATCACTCTGCCTCTTCCGTCAATACATAAATCCTCTACGGAATACCCTTCATACTTTGAAAATACTCCATCGGAAATAAACTCCTCCAAATGAAATATTTGATCAAATTTTGTCCTGATACTATTCTCGTATTTTTCAATTTCAGCATTTTGTCCGTTTATCTTATCATCTAACGCTTTAAGCTCATCGATTATATTCTTCTGGATCTTTGTTTCCGGCGCCTGAACAACCAACGATCTGATCCTTTGTGCGGAAGCTCTGTTGTTTCTGGAAAACCTTTCATATTCACCTTCAGCCTGAAGCGCATACATCATATATTCGGGAAGGATTTTTTCGGTTTTGATCCTTAACACGCCGCAATGATCCGTAGGATAAAAAGGCACACCGGCCGGAATGATATTCACCATCCAATCACCGTCGATTCCCCATATCACCGAAGGACGGCTGTAATCTTTCATATTTTCTTTGTCGATCCTGCCAAACTCTTCATACACATTCGCGCTGTAAACAGGCACTCTTCCTCCGGAAACGATCTCTTCCGACAAAACCCGGTCTCCGATCGTTATATCAAACGTCTTTTCATCAGAAAGGGAATATGCCGTCAGGCCCGGATCATCTTTCAGAAGCCGCGTCTTCGTAGTTTTTATAGCTTTGTTAAAATACACCTCGCTAAAACTGATCATATCTTTCGTATGAAGATAATAATAATACTCTTCCAAATCATCTAAAGACACTTCCTCTCCGTTAAACATTTTTCGGATCAGACTTGCAATCGTACGATCAGACATCCTGTTTTCCGCATCATACAGCATCCCGCCTTCATCTATGATCTGTATTCCTTCCTGCCCCTTTCGATTGCTCCATTTATAACCTAAAAACTTCTCCTGACCTTTGTTATCATCCGGAGCTGCCACGATCAATGTCCTTTGATCATAAACAAAAGAGAAATATTTCATTTTTTCCCGTTCTATCTTTTTTACATATTGATAATACTGCTTTGTCAGCAGTTTTTTCTGCTCTTTTTCTGATAATTTACCGAACGTCTTTTGTTTCTGCTTTTCTTTCGTTTTTGATAATGCCAAAAAAGCTTCTTTATACTTTAAAAAATATTTATCTTCTATATCGCCGATATCAACCGCTTCCGATAAGAACCGTTCATAGACTTCAGAACTTACGTCGATCTTTTTCAAATACTGTTCCAATATCGCTTTGTCTTCCCATCCGTCCAAATTACATCCGTTAAAAACAGCGTCGATGCTGTCTTCGATCAAATCGGCTTTTTTCGGCGGTTCATTATATTTTTCCAGAAACAACACAACCGTATTCGTTCCTGTCGCGCCAAACGTCTTATTTCCCATAAGAACGATCGCCCTTATCTTGAAATTCTTTAATATAGATTCCCTTGCGCAGATAAAACTTTCATTTTCCTTATTCAATATACTGCTCGGCAAAATAACCGCCGCCACTGCGTTCGGTTTCAAAAGCTGGGAAATCCTCTCGACAAATAATGTTTCTATTTCAGATCCGTTATTTGAAATAGTATCTAATATAGAAAACGAATTATTTTTAAGCTTTAAATGGGGCTTAAACGCAGATACAGAATACGGAGGATTCGCTACTAAAATGTCAAATGTATTCGGTTTTATATTTTTGTCAGGATAGTTTTCCAGACCGTCTCCGAATATAATATTTCCCTCACCTGCACCATGCATAAACAGCGAGATCTTAGATACGCGGGCTAATCTGTAATCTTTCTCAATCCCGAAAATATTGTTCTCGGCAAAAGACCGGTCAAGCTCTCTTAAACTATCATTTGCCTTAACACATGCTGAGACAGCTTCAAACCCTTCCGTCAAAAAATGTCCGGCTCCGCAGGCATAATCGATGATCTTCGGCAAGCCCGCACCTTCTTCGGTTTTAAGTATTTTCTCGACGGGCAGACTGTTCCATATAAATCTTGTGATCGGAACAGGAGTAAAAAACTGACCTTCATTCTGCTTAAAGCCTTTGCTGAGCAGTTGTTCAAACAAATCTCCTAACATCTGAAGATTTTCAGATCCTATTATTCTGAATTTTTCAAACAACTGAACAACTTCTACTAATATTTTACCGTTTTGTAAAAATAATTGTTCGTTGTGAACGTCTTTGAACGCAAAATCATTGTTGGTATAAAATTTCAATATACGCAGCGTATGTTTCAGATGAGCGATCATATTTTTTCTCTCTTGTCCGGTATATTGACGAACTAAATTTTCGGCATAGTCATCAGGCACATAAAAAATTTCTTCTTTCATAAATTTTTCCATGCCTTCTTTATGTAGACGCTGAAGCCTGTCCTGCAAACTTTCGTAAGTATCCGTGCCGACTTTGTACTGAAAATCTACGATCTCCTCCATATCTTTTTGAATCTCATCGACTAATTTACAAATAAACAGAGCCACTAAACGGTTAAATGCATTTTCCTTATCCGAAACATTATTATGACGTAAAATCTCTTCAAACTTATTTACAATTTTATTATTGTCCGCAAAATCTTTCAGATCCGCTTTTCTAAGCGGTTTTACCCCGATTTGATATGCGCTTGAATCATCTCTGAAAATTACATCTCCCGAAAATCGCTTTTCATACGTTTCATCCCACACCGAATATAATTCCGAAACTGTATGTGCATTTTTAAATAATTTAATAGAGTCATCTTTTTGGGATAAAGCAACAATATTCGCATCGTCAGAACAATCAATACTTTCCGTATCCCATTTTATCTGCTTGCCTTCATATTTCGACGCATAAAGAACGAGAAACTTACAGCTTCTTTCCTGCTGCCAATATGAGAATAACTGGCCACCATCATTTACTATATTTTTATATTCCTTTTCATATTCTCTGCCGTAAGTTTTACACTCAACAATAAACAGCGTATTCCCTTCCTGATCAGATACGCAAATATCAGCCCGTCCGCCTTTCGACTCATGCCCCAGCGTCCACTCTTTTTCTAAATTTAAATGCTCCGGGCGATACCCCTTGTCAAACAGCCTTGTCACACATTCCAATACGACAAAATTTTCAGGAGCGGAAAAATTGCACGTCGTTCTATTAGAAATCGTCATTCCCCGATCTTCAGGATAGATTATTGTTCTGTTTTTCAAATCCACTTTAATATAACAATCGACAGATGGGAAAAATTTTTCATAAATATGATTTTTCTTTATGTAACCCATTGATAAGAGAAGGTCTTTAATATAACTTTCTGATATCATTTTCGTTTCTCCTCCGGTATAATATTCCGATTTATTATTTTTCTTCATCGACAATTATATCACGGATAAATAATACAGTCATGTATTTTCTAAGATAGCGAAAAATGGCTAATCGATATTATAAAATCACACGATTCTGTTGATAAAATCGTGCGATTTTCATATAATATAATTGAAACAAAGAATTGTATGTTTCAAATGATGATTATGAATATTTCAATGGAAAGGGGATGACGATATGTCAATTACCGCAACTGAATTAAAAGTTAACCTTGGCAAATATCTGTCACTTGCAGAAACAGAGGATATTTATATAACCCGCAACGGAAAAGTCGTAGCAAAACTATCTAATCCATATCAGGACAGAGTGGAGGTTGCTAAGTCGCTGTTCGGAATTCTTCCTGCAGATATGACTTTAGAGGAAGCACAAGAAGAAAGGTTGAATACAATATGAAAGTCTTAGTTGATACCTGTATTATCATTGACGCCTTGCAATCTCGTGTTCCGTTTGCAGAAGCTGCACAAAAGATTTTTATACATTCTGCAAATAAGCATTTTGAAGGATATCTCGAGACTGAGATTATTAGAGGCAGAAAACGAAACTGAACAAAACAATCCCCTGCCAAAGTAACTGTGATTTTACAGCTTATCTTTATAGACTTTTCTAACGCTTACACTTTTCCGCGTATAAATATCTTCTAAGATCAGATTATTCACAGTTTTTATAAAGTTATTCAATTCTTTTTCTTTCGCAAGTTCCATAATCTCTTCAATGCCGATATAATCTACGCCCAATGCCAATTCAACTGATCTATATGCAGCCGATAATGTCAACGGAACATCGATCACCGTAAGATCACCTGTGTTCTCCAGTTTTCCATAATCAATATTAACACCTATTTTTCTAATGCTACTGTCTACTGTCACCTTTTCTACTGCATGATTTTCATAAACATATTCGCTCCACATGCGTAAATCTTCAGATACTTTAGCAGGAATAGCTACTTCTAGTCTTTTATCACTGTTTTTCACATCATACTTTTTTCCGGCAATGCAAACTTCATCCAATTTCTGTATTGCTTGAGATACCGGCTTTAAAAAATTTTCAAAATATCCAACCGCCAAGCTGGTAGATGGTAACAGACTGATTCGAGCAACTTTCTGTTCTTTCTGTATTTTTTCTGTAATCGTTAAAATCTTTTTACTCAAATCCTGCATCTTGTCAAAAAAGACAACATTGACCCCCAGCAGATCGGATGCTATTTGACAACCTTCTTGAATTACGAAAAAACATCTCGCATATGTAAGAATTCCCGCATATAATCCAAACTCCAAATAAACATTATCACGAGCGGCATATTTGTGGGTTCTATCTGATTCTCTTCTTACATAATCATCTTTCCCGCCAATAAAAATCGCATAATCAAAACTAAGCGATTTCTTAAGCAGTTCATGATAAGTACACTGCCCCAAATCAAAAAAATTATCGCACCATAACTGGCAGACATACTCACCGTCTAAAAGACTTTTTACTTTTTCCGCGATCTTTACGCTTTCTTTAGAAGAACCAATAAAGATTCTAGGTTTCATCCTTTCACCTGCTTTCTTCATCTGCATCTGAATTCTGCAATGCAGCCCGCAGCTGCTTCATATTTTGATTTCTGTCTTTTACATATCTGCAAGGAGCTCCCACATAAATCTTCCATCCTTCAAGTGTATGCTTTACAAAACTCATTGCTCCTACGGCTACTCCTTCTTCTAATTTAACGCCTGGCAAAATTGTACTTCCTGTTCCCACGCTCACATAATCTTCTAAAATAACTTGTCCTTCGATCACCCTGCGATAAGCTGCAGGAATATGTATATAAGAACCAAGTTTTATATTTCCACTTAATATACAAAAATCATCTATCCGGATATTATCTCCCAATACCATCTGTTCCGGATTATAAATACTTGCCTTTCTGCTTACGAGTACATTTTTACCATATTTTAAAAACCCGATTGCCTTTAATTCACTTTCACTAAAAAAACTGCTGTTCTCGTTCTGCTTTTTCTCCACTGGCACAAAGGCTGCTGCTTCTGAATGTTTTAAAGCCCTACAACACTTCCTATATATCCACTCAAAATATTCAGCATATTCCGGATTATCAACTCGCCTTATTTCTATCATTTCCCGAAGACCCTCATACAATCTTATGACTGCATGACCGGATGCACTTTTAAAAACCCAAAAAGGCAAATATTTTTTCTTTACCATTAATCCCCAAAAGTGAAAAAATGAAACTGTATTACTGGCATCCGCATCATTAGGATCAATCGATACACCTTCCTCAAATTTCTTATACAAATTATGTCGAGCAGTTGTATACTCTTTATTATCCCCTTGCTGAAAATACTCCTTTACCGCGCCAAGATTAGATATTCTGATACTTGCAACACCAACAAGAATGGCAGAAATTCCTGATAAAATAGCAACGATATTTACAACATCTTTGATATGATATTGTTTAATATATTCTATGATCGGATCAAATAATGTAATATTTCTGCCGTCTAAAATATGAAAACCCACAATAAAAACAATGCACACGAATGAAATTACAACAAAAAAGTACGTCTTATTTTTCTTGTTAATCAAATCATCTCCTCCTGAATATTGAGAAATATTATTAATAGTCTGCCATTTTACGTTTTAAAACATACAACTTTTTCACAATCAAATAGCCGCACACACACCCTAATGTGTTATGAATCATATCGTCCCATTCAAACCATCCTCGACATAAAATCAACTGACTTAATTCTATTACGACCGATATCCCTAATCCGATACTTGCTGCTTGCTTCCATTTAATTCTTTTTAAACAAAGTTCTAATAACCCACCAATCGGAACAAATAAGAGCATATTTAACAAATTTTCTTCTAAAAGCATGAAATCATGCTCAAAAATCACTTTTCTCCAAGACCAAAATGGAATCAATTCATACATTCTTTTTCCGGATGTCCGTGTAAATACAGTAGATCCAAAAACGATGCTTACGAAAACATATAATGCGATCACTGCAAAAAACTGTGTTTTTTCTAATTTTCCATATTTCAACTGCCTCAATAATAAACCAACTATTAAAAACAGCAACAGAAAAAATATTATAGTCTCCCGAACCGACCATGAACGGTTATGTGTAATAAATATCTGATATAAATCCATCTAATTTATTTTTCTCCAAACCATCTTATTCACAATACCGGTATAACTTTGAATAATCTTTACTACCTTTGTGGATACATTCTCTTCTACGTAATCAGGCACAGGGATGCCGTGATCGTTATTTTCATTCATGGAAACTGCTATTTCTACCGCTTGTATCAAAGATGCTCCGTCAATTCCTGCAAGTACAAATCCGCCTTTATCCAATGCTTCCGGGCGCTCTGTTGAAGTTCTGATACACACAGCTGGAAATGGATGACCTATAGATGTAAAGAAGCTCGACTCTTCCGGCAATGTTCCAGAATCAGAAACTACTGCAAAAGCATGCATCTGTAAACAGTTATAATCATGAAATCCTAATGGCTCATGCTGAATAACTTTGGAATTCAGTTGAAAATTGGATGCTTCTAAACGTTTTTTTGAACGAGGATGGCAGGAATACAATATAGGCATATCATATCGCTCTGCGATCTGATTGATTGCATTAAATAATGACAAGAAATTCTTTTCCGTATCTATATTTTCTTCTCTATGTGCAGAAAGAAGAATATATTTTCCTTTTTCTAATCCTAATCTATCATGTATGTCAGATGCTTCGATTTTTTCTAAATTATCATGCAAAACTTCAGCCATAGGAGATCCCGTCACATAAGTACGTTCTTTAGGGAGACCACAATCCGCCAAATATCGCCGTGCATGCTCCGAATATGCCAAATTCACATCCGATATAATGTCTACAATGCGTCTATTTGTTTCTTCCGGCAGACATTCATCTTTACAGCGATTTCCCGCCTCCATATGAAAAATCGGAATATGCAATCTTTTTGCTCCAATTACGCTAAGACAGCTATTTGTATCTCCTAAAACTAATACTGCATCCGGTTTAATTTCTGCCATCAGCTTATATGATTCAGAAATAATATTGCCCATTGTCTCACCAAGATCATTTCCTACTGCATTCAAATATACTTCCGGATCATCCAACTCCAAATCTCTAAAAAACACTCCATTTAAATTATAATCATAATTTTGTCCTGTATGTGCCAAAACAGTATCAAAATATTTTCGGCACTTTTTAATCACTGCTGAAAGTCGAATAATCTCCGGTCTCGTTCCAACAATAATCAACAACTTCAGTTTCCCATTATCTTTAAAAAGTTTTCTCTTCTCCATCTTATTTTTCCTTTCTTCTAATCATGGCTGATAACTCCGATTCTGTATCACTTCTCCTGAATCCACTTTCATATACGCCGGAATTCTGTTTTCTGCTTTTACAATCCCTCCTGGCGCCACATGAACTCCTTTTTCTAAAATACATCCGTGATCGATAATTGCTCCGCAGTTCACAATACACGCTTCTGCTATATGACATTCTGTATTAATAATCGCATACGGAAGCACTACACAACCTTCAGACAATTTTGCCTTCGGACTAACATATGCAAAAGGATGTACAATCATCGGTACGGAAATACCCTCTTTTTTCAACTTCTCTACCCATTCAGTCCGCAATTTATTGTTACCAAAAGCCGGATACATCTGCACATCTCTATCAGCATACTTCCAATATGAAGCACAAGTATCCATTGCCTGATCTGCCTGATCATCTAAAAATATAATTTCTTCATACATCCCCGTCTGCTCTGCCACATCTGCAATCGTTCTCCCATAACCACCCATGCCTAAAATTATCAATCTCATTCTTTCTCTACCTTTTCATAAAATGTATCTGGATGTTTTGGATCAAACTGCTCGTTAGCCCACATCACCGTAACTAAATTTTCCGTATCAGAAAGATTAATAATATTATGAGTATAGCCCGGAAGCATATGTATCGCTTCAATCTTATCTCCTGATACCTCATAATTGCGTACCGGATAAGGCTGCCCATTCTCATCCACACCGATTTTCCGTTCCTGGATCAAACCATGACCGGATACTACAATAAAAAACTCCCACTTCGTATGATGCCAATGCTCTCCTTTTATAATACCGGGTTTACTGATATTAACCGAAAACTGTCCACAATTAACTGTCTTTAATAATTCTGTAAAACTACCTCTCTCATCGCAATTCATCTTCAATGGAAATTTAACCTTTTCTTTCGGAAGATACGATAAATATGTAGAATATAATTTTTTTACAAACGAATTATTCGGAATTTCAGGTATTACCAAAGTTTCCGGCTGATTCTTAAAAGATTCCAATAAATCTACAATCTCACCAAGTGTAGCCTTATGTGTTACAGGCGCATAGCAATAACGGCCATCTTCTTTCGCCACAGTATCCACACCATCAAACTCACAATGATGTTCTTTATCCTCTAACGCATCTAACATCTCTTCTAAAAGATCGTCGATATAGAGAAGTTCCAGTTCCACTTTAGGATCATTTACTTGAATCGGCAAATCATTGGCATAATTATTGCAAAATGTTGCCACAGCCGAATTATAATTCGGACGACACCATTTTCCAAAAAGATTCGGAAAACGATAAACTAAAATTTTCGCCCCTGTTTCTTTTCCATACTCAAAAAACAATTCTTCTCCTGCCAATTTAGACTTTCCATAATCAGACTCTGCATATCTTCCGAGTAATGTTGCTTGTATGGATGAAGATAGCATCACCGGACAATTATTCTTATATTTTCTCAATGTATTCAACAAAGTACTTGCAAATCCAAAATTCCCTGCCATAAATTCATCATTATTTTCCGGTCGATTCACTCCTGCAAGATTGAATACAAAATCTGCACTTTTACAATAATCATCCAACAATGCCGGATTCGTCTTAATATCATATTCAAATATCGTATCTATCTTCAATTTAGGGCGAGTCCGATCTCTATTTTGCTGTATATTTTTTAATGATTCTATCAAATTTTGTCCAACAAACCCAGCCGAACCAGTCACTAATATATTCATATATATATATTTCTCCTTCTTTTTACTAGCCAAAAGAAAACCCCAGAGCTACCACTCTGGGGTTTTCACATGGTACAAATATAACATAACCATTTCTTTTGCCCATCCTCAATATAACATAAGCATCTTCCAGAGTTCAGTATATGCTATTTATAGCTCAAATATATAATAACCATATTATCTATTTTCCCATGATTCTAATTCTTCGCGTATATAACTTAATTCCATTAACTTTTCTTTCACCTGCTCTACGCTCCAAAGATCCGTATTACTGGAGTTAAACTCAGTCAATTTATTTCGCTCCACATCTCCATCCTTGAAATACTTATCATAATTCAAATCTCGTTTATCACATGGTACACGGTAGAAATGTCCCATATCAATAGCATTCGCACATTCTTCATTCGTAAGAAGCGTTTCATACATTTTCTCTCCGTGGCGGATTCCGATCACTTTAATATCATCTTCTGAATGAAATAATTCCTTCACAGCCTGTGCAAGTACTTCAATAGTGCATGCCGGAGCTTTCTGCACCATGATGTCTCCTGACTCCGCATTCCGGAATGCAAACACTACAAGTTCCACAGCCTCTTCCAGACTCATTACAAATCGAGTCATTGACGGTTCTGTAATAGTAATCGGATTTCCCGCTTTCATCTGCTCAATCCAAAGTGGAACAACAGAGCCACGGGAACAAAGCACATTACCATATCTAGTACAGCAAATGCTTGTCTTATCAGGAGATACAGTTCTAGACTTCGCCACAATAACCTTCTCCATCATCGCTTTACTTGTTCCCATTGCATTTACCGGATACGCCGCTTTGTCTGTCGACAAACAAATAATCTTCTTCACGCCCGCCTCAATCGCTGCCGTTAAAACATTTTCAGTACCAAGAACATTGGTCTTCACAGCCTCAATCGGGAAAAACTCACAGGACGGCACCTGCTTTAGAGCTGCCGCATGAAATATGTAATCAACGTTGTGCATAGCATTGCGAACAGATTGAATGTCACGGACATCCCCTATATAAAATTTAATTTTGTTGCTCATTTCAGGATACTGCGCCTGGTAATCATGACGCATATCATCCTGCTTCTTCTCATCACGTGAGAAAATACGAATCTCCTTGATATCTGTATCAAGAAAACGGTTTAAAACCGCATTACCGAAAGAACCTGTACCTCCAGTGATCAAAAGTGTTTTATCTTTAAAAATACTCATCTTTTCTTCCCTTCCTACTTTTTTTGATATTTCTATAATCAATTACTGTTTTTAAATGGGGCAGCCTCCCCCCCACCAAAAAATTGTTTGTGCTTTTAAAATTTATGTTGAAAACATTAATTCATATTCACCAACATCTAAATTATTTGGATTTTACCATAAATAAATAGGTATAAAATTTTATGTGGGTTTAATGACATAGGAGCAATAAATTGAGCTTCATTTTCTGTACAATTTAGGTCGCTCTTAAATTTACAGCCCCCTATCCCCACCTTTTCTATTTCTATAGGATGGTATTTGTTCCATTTTGTATGTGACATACTTCTATTGATCATTTGGACCACCTCCTATGTTTGAGTTTGACTTGCAACACCACACTCTATAATAGCATAGGAGGTTTTCTATTGAAATCCTCACTATTTCCACTTACGCTATTCTCCCCAGCATGGCTAAGGGATTAGATATTTCATTTATAATATAGTGGCTCAGTTCCGTTATCCTTTTGTTTGCATCTCCATCTTATCTGATCAAATGCCATCAAAAAACTAACGTTATAATGTAAATCACAATTGGTGCAACAAACTTAGTCTTTATTGCTTTGTCAAGCATAACTATATCCTCCATCTTTGCAATACACAGTTCCACTATAGATTGCAAGTAATACTGTATTTTATTTATATTTAAATGCGCAAACCTCTAAACACAAATAACACTTAATACATTTTTCCGGTATAAGCTCAGGATATAAGAACCCCTCATTATCTACCTCCATCCGAATTGCTCCTTTAGTACATATAGCATAACATGCTGTACAACCACAACATTCATTTTTATCTGTAAAAAAAACTGGAAATTCTTTACCTGTTAACTTTGAATTTATCATATACCCCACCTTTATGTAACAATCTTTTTGCCATACGTTTTGTTCTCACTCTAAAACTATCCCTAGCATATTTCTTTATTATTTTTTCAAATTTTAAGCTATTAAAGTCATTCCAAAACTTTTGACGATCTTCTGGCTCCTTACATGGTTTACATAGTGGCTCTTGCAACATATCTTTTGCCTTACATTCCATTATTTCTAAATTACTTTTAATTTTTTCAAAAATTATTTTTCCTACTTCTGAATTAATAATCACCAACGAAACTCCCTGATTATCATTGAACGCATTATCCATCTTCTCTATTCCCCAGCAATCTGCTATCGTAATATCGCTATAATATTCCCCCTTATACGGGCATTTATAGCATGATGGACGCAAAATTGAATGTCGGTAAAACAAATATCTAAAATATGTACTATGAAATACAGAACCGTCCTTAAAGTAAATAGATTCTACATGATCTGCCCAACCAAAAATTTTTTTATTTCTAAATTCTATGGCACTTATTTTTTTATTCTTTTTTTCTTCTATCCACCCCAAATAACTTTTCCATACTTTTGGACTTGGGACTCCATGACAAACAATATCTAATAAAATTAAATTTTTCTGAAAATCAGGACAGCTGATAATTACATATTTCTTTAATGCAGCAACCTGGCAAGGAGTTCCTGAAAAAAGAACTATCCGTCCGCTTTTTAGATCTTTTAAAACATTTTTCAACACATCTCCCATATCACTTTGTATATACTTGGAACCTCTAAAGCAATCTCGTTCTTCTTTTGTGTCTGCATAAGTATGAATAGCAGAAAAATCATCTGTAGTTTTACATCCATAAATTCGTCCACCAGCGTCTAAAACATAATCAGAAATTGCAGTAAACACCCCCCCAGACCTCGAATCTAATCGGATATTCTCATTTATATGTTTGACTGCATACCATGTCTCATTTTCTCTAATTGTATGACCATTTAGGCAAATCTTATCATTCATCTAAAGAGAACACACTCCTTTCTAAAAAAGATATGGATTCTTCTCTCATTTTATTAATCGTTACATTCACTCTTTTCCAGTCTATCAGATTATTATCTATTTCAATAAGATTCGCAATATTTCTATTTTGTATCTCCACTGTATTAACCAATGTTTCAATTCTCGAGTTAAAATTATCTACGTTTTTAGATAACTGATAATATACTTCACGATTATATATAATAGAAAATGCCAGTCCATGAAAAGAAGACGTTACAACATAGCTTGCATTTTTTATCAAAGTTAAAAAATGCGGTACTGAAACATCTCGAAGATTTATAACTCCTACTTCTCTAGGCTTATCGACATTAATATAAACTATTTTCAAACCCGTTTTTTTAGATAATCTCTTAGCAAATTTATATAACTCTTTTTCGAACGCTATAACATAAACAAGAATGTACTCTCCTTGAACCAAATTCTGATTACTTTCAATTAACTCATAATCATCTTGTTCAAGCAAAAATACTGGATCAAGTACAATTTTCGTTTTCTTATAACCACGGTTAATCATCAAATCCAATAAAGGGGTTTCTCTAACCGAAATATTCGAAAATGAATCAAATAACGACTTGTATTTTTCAAAATTTAGTGAAAAAATTTTTTCTGAACCAACACTAGCCGCATAAGATATTTTTTTATTTGTATCACTACCAAAATTCAAAAAATATGCATCATCATTGTTTGTCAATAAACCATTCCAAACTTGATCACTTCCAGTAATAAGAATTTCATAATCTTTACCAGCTTCATTAATATTTGTTTGATCATATTTTTTACAACTAATCGGTAAAAAAGTTTTTCTAAATACATTAAAATTATTTTGATTTCTAATTAAAAATTTTTGAATAGTAACATGCTTAATTTTAGTTTTTAAACGAGGTATTTCTCTTAGTGTTCTTACATGGTATCGATTGTCGATTGCTTTGTTTGCATAATCTATCACTTCACATTTGTAATCATATTCTCGTTCTTGAATAAGATTACGTATCGCATGTGTCAAACCATAAGTTTGTAATACCGCTCCGTAATTATCTGCTCTATGAAATGTAATAATTCCTATTTTTTCTACTTTCCTTGGCAATTCACATTCAACTATAGCATGGCTTGGACCTCGTGTTTCCTCATCTGGTTCAACATCCATATAATTTCCAAATGCTTCTTTTAACCAATTATCATAATCTTTAATAACACTAAACTTTTGATTTCTAAAAGTTATCTCTGTATATTCCTGAAATCTTTGTACATTAATAGGTTTATCGGTATATGTAGGATTGCATAAATTTAATACAGCCCTTTCTCTATTCGAAGAAACCATCGTACTTTTAAGTGCACTGTTTAAACATGGTAATGGTAATTTACTCACTAACTTATATGCAACAGATTTCGTTTTTGAAATTGAAGGACTTTTATGTAATGGAGATAGAAGAATCTCTAATTTTACATTCTTTGCACCATTTAACAATCCAATAAAATGCATACTCATACGATATCTTTTTTCATCCACATAATCTAAAGGATATAAGTCAAGGAATAATCCCTGATTTATGTCTAGAAATTCATAGTTTTTTTGCACATATTTACTTTCTTTATATCTGAGTTTTGTATAATTTAAAGGAAAGTTTTTTTCTGTCTCCGAATTTTGTAAAAAAAACTTTTCATTCAATTCATTTTCACAAACCTCAAGAAACCGTTCATATTCTGGGCGTAACATAACAACATCTAAGTCATCATCCCATGGTACAAAATCACCATATTTAGCAGCACCTAAAAGTGTTCCACCTTCCAAGCTATACTTAATATGATATTTTCTGCAAATTCTATCTAATTCTTGCAGAATTTCAAAAAGATATTTATGTATTTCACTTAACGGAGTATTACATATTTTATATTCTTTCATTTTATAACCTCTTTAAGTACATCGTTAAACGATTTTTTCCACGTTTCCCAATTTAACAATATTTCATAATATTCCTTTGCCTTTATACAAAGCTTCTCATATGCTTTTTCATCATTGATACACCTTTCAATACAGTCGGCAAAATCCACATAGTTTGCTTCTATAGGTAATTTAAACCCGTTAATTCCGTCTATTACATATGTCCCTACACCACCAGTATCATAGGTGATGGATGGAATACCATACCCACTTGCCTCTGCAAATACAATACCCGCACACTCTGCAATAGTGGGTAATAGTAAAAAATTCATATTGCTATAAATTTCTTTTAATTGATTTCTTTCTTTCACATCATTTTTATTCAGAAACCCAACAGAATGAATAAATGGCTCTGTAAATTCTTCCGGCGTTTTACACCCCACAAGATACAAATGAACATTTATATTTCTACGTTGTAGTTCTCTCACTGTTTCTACTGCTGTTGTACCACCTTTTCGTTTCCAGTCAACACCACAAAAAAGAAGATTTATTTGCGCATTTATCTTCTTTTCCCTAGGAACTAGTTCATCAATATTTGCACCAAACGGAATTACCTGTGTTTCGATTTCATCTTTTTTGTAATTTTTTATTACCGCTTCTTGAACCCATGCAGATGCACATATTATAAAAGAACTCTTTCTTATAGCTTTCTGTTCGATTTTTTCACCTTCATAAATAGAAAATTTACACAAATTTGTTAAATGTTCATAATAATTAACCATTTGCGGAAAAGTTGCATCGGTTAAGTAAATAATTGGAATATCAAGCTCTGTATATGCAATGCTACTACTCTTAGCTGGGCAGAAAATAACATCAACATTTTCCAATTTACAGACTTCTTTTTTAACTTTTTTCGATTCTCTTTTTGCATTAATAATACTGTATGTTGCATTGTATTTCTTTTTTGAAACAATCTTAACCATTCTGGTTAAACACTTGTTAAATGTCATCAAAAGTTTTGAGCAATTACGCACATCAACAACTATTACTTCATGTTCCATTTTTAATTTTGTATACATCTGTTTAATCGTACCAGACCATAGACTATTATCGACGGGATTTCCGTCTGATATAAAAACAATTTTCATTGAGACATCTCCTGTGCATCTATTTCATTATTTTACGTTGTAAAGATTTCACGGTTCCTAATACAAGTTGTTTTTCATCTTTATTCCATGCCATAAACCACATTAAAACAGCATATATAATTACAACTATACCGCATTTACAAAAAAACCATATCCATCCTTTGGAAGAACTGAATAAAAATAAAAATGCACCAATAGCAGTCGTTCCCGCCAAAGGTATGAGCATCTTAAAATGACACTCATAAAAAAATCTTTTCATATTTAACTTTAACACTTTGTCAAATACAAATGTCATTAAAACAAGTCTGAGTGTATATGTTATTCCAATTGCAATCCCAGCGCCTAAAACTCCTAGTTTAGGACATAATAAAAGCGCAACAGCTATATTCATAATACACACAAAAATATAAATATACGCTTGATAATTTATCTTATTCTCCGCAATAAGTGTTGTACGTCCAATTTGTTGTGGACAATAGATCAAATCTGGTAAAATCATTAACATTGTGCATATATACACCACCGTATATCCTCCACCAAGCCACAGGCGAATAAATTCAATACCCGCAACTCCGAATCCAATTACTATAAGTCCAACTATTGACAAATTTATTCTTCCAACTCGTATCATTAGTCCAAGCAAATTTTTTTCACGTTCATTTGAATATGATGCCCTCACTGTTTTTGGTAGAAACATACCGTTAACGGCATCTGAAAAGGTAAACACATATCCTTCTAAAGTTGATGCAATGCCAAATAATGCTGCGCTTTTAGCTCCTGATACTGCTGCTAAAATTGAAGGCATAATATTAAATACTAGTCGAGACATAATGCTAATTACAGTCGCCCATACAGAAAACGAAAATAGATCTTTCAATTCTTTTTTATTCCAATACGAAAAATTGACTTTCGCACTTGTGTCTTTTAAAACTATCCATAATTTAATACATATCGTTATAAGATTCCAAAAAACATTAATAAATACAAGTGCAAACAAGCCACCACCCAATAATAATGCTATAATTGTACTTATTACTGTTCCTATCTTATTGATTATATTACACAGTTTAAGCTGGAAGAATTTTTCATATGCAGTCAAAATTCCACTAAGTGTTACAAAAGGAAATGCAATTAAATTGTACACCGCAATTATTATAAAAATCACTTTAAATGTAGCCATTTCATCTACAGAGAGATTTGCATATATAACATCTACATTAAAATATACAACTGAAAAAATTGCTAAAATCACAATGTCTAAAACCAAATACAATTTATATACTATACCAAGAAAATTTCCAATTTTTTCATTTTCTCCCTTTGTTATGTACTGAGCTAGAAATTTTGAAACAGCTGCACTTATCCCAAAATCAACCATAAACATGCTGATAAGCGAAGATGCTAATGTAAATAATCCATATCCACTTTGTCCAATATTTCGAATAATCCATGGTGTATAAATCATACCGGCAATCATATTAACTATAATTCCAACATATGACATTATAGCACCTGCTTTAATTTGCCAACTACTACTTTTATTTTTGGAGATTTTCTCCATCTTTATTTTCCTCCACATTTCTCTCATTTATAGAAAATTTACCACTTTCTAATTCGATATAGTTTTCGTTTAATCCAAAATATTATTCCAGCAAAATAAATTCTAACAATGCAACTATTAAATCGATTCATATTTATATTCTTAGCCAAAAAGTGTTCCGGTACTATATAAGCGGCAGATATCGTTATTGGATCTTTAATAACATTTTTTGCTCTTTGAACAAATCCATGGCACATAATTCCTGCCTTTAAATAATTATATATATAATTCAAATACCATGTCGCATGTTTTTTTTGATACTTGCTGTCATTCATACAATATTTTTTCATATACTGTTCTTTCAACGGCATTATTTTTTTTAACTCATTAGCAAGTTCCGGATTATACTTACGAGAAAGGCTATCTTCTGTAACTCTATATCTTATCAATTCTTCATTTAAATATACATATTTTTCCACTCCTAAATAATACTGCATATTAAATAGATAGTCTTCTAATATATTAGCAGCATAAATTTCAACATACTGATCAATCAATCTTTTTCGATAAATTTTATTCCATAAAACAACTGCTTCATTCCCATCTATAATCGTATTAGCAATTATTTTTTTTCTAAACTGTTCTCTACCATATATTTGACTTTTCTCAAAAACCTTATGTTTTTTTAATGTATCCTTAGAAAAAATACAATAACCACACTCTACCAAATCGGCGTCGTTATGTTCCAAAGCAGCAAACATTCTTTCCACAAAATAAGGTTCCATTATATCATCCGCATCTAGGAAACATATATAATTTCCTCTTGCTCTTTTGATACCAGTAAGTCTAGCTTTTCCTGCACCTTCATTGATCTTATTCACCAAAACTATTCTATCATCTTTCTGCATCAACTTATCACAAATTTCCTGACTTTTATCAGTAGAACCGTCATTAACAACAATAATTTCTATATTTGAATATGTTTGACACAGCACACTATTTATACTATCTTCTATGTATTTTTCTGCATTATAAACTGGAATAATGATACTAACTTTTATCTCTATCACAAATATTACCACCCTTATATTTTATCTATAACATCTAACGTTTAACATAACTACTTCAGAGCACTTTCTATATAACACACCAATGCTCTTTTCATTGTATACTGGTATCATAACACTTACTATTTCTATTGCCATAATTCTCTCTAATTATCCATATGAATCACATCGCTAAATGCCTTTGGTGTATTTGCATAAAACATTTTATTTATATCTTTTTTACTTATTTGACACTCTTTATTTTGCGAGATGAATTCATTTATTCTTTTTACATATTGTTCGATCTGCTGATCATCCTCCATAAGAATTAAAGCATTCCCATATTTCTCTAAATAAGGGGTACTGGCATCTTCTTTAATTTTAGAGAAGCTGAGAATCATCTTTCCAGTTGACATATACTCAAATATTTTGCAAGGTATTCCACAAGAATGTTCATTACCAAAATTCAAAAAAACTGTCGCTTGATTTCTAACATTTATAAGTTCTTCCTGAGCAATCCTCCCATGAAAAAAAACAGTTCTATTCCAAAGATTCATTTCCTTTATTGTATTTTTAATACCATTAGATATGCTCCCATATATATTGAAAATAGCATTTTCTGTCTCAATGTATTTTTTTAAAATTTTTAGAAAAAAACAGCAGTCTGCGTTACTTTCTGTAAGCATTCCAGTAAAAACAAAATTTACCGTTGAATCCTGATTAATACTATAATTATAGTCGTCTGAAAGTAGATTCGGAATATCAAGATATTTTATTTTATTTCTATATTTATTATATAGAGTAGTATCATAAACAGCTCTATGAGATTTCATCGGACAAAATACATCAAATGTATCCATAAAATATTTTTCCCACTTTTGACATTTCTTTATATGTGTCTTTTCAGATACAAATTGATTACTACAAACACCACCTGATATTGCATCTAATGAATACAGCATAGTCCAAACTCTTGGATATTTCTTTGCTAATAATGCCCCACTCATTGCAGTTTCAAAATCTCTATAAACTGCAATAATAGTATCTATCTGCTCGTCAATGATAATTCTTTTTCCTAAAATATATAAGTTAAGCAATACTCCAGGAGATCGAAACGGATGAAGTGGAATAAATATGTTTTTTAATAACTTAAAAATTTTAGATACACTTCGAGATATCATATTAATACCAAAATAACCAAATAAAACTTTCCACTCGGCGTATGTATTTACTCGAAACACTTTAACCCCATCTATACATTCAAAATTATTTTTTGTTTCCTGATTTTTTAATGTTAATACCGTTACATTATCTCCCTGATGTACCAGTTCTCTTGCGACTTTTTCTACGCAATTCCCATTTGGTGATGGGGCATAGTGATATGATTCTGTTATAAAGAGTATATTTTTCCTCACATTTATCTCCTACTACTATTTTAACAATTTTTTTAGTCTTCTTTTTATCTCATATTCCATCTTGAGCATCCACTTTATTTTTACAAATTTTACTACTTTTTTATTCATAGATTTAGGCATTAGTTCTAAAGTTTTCTCATATCCTTCCCATGATTTCACAATCTGCATAAACTGAACATACAAATCATTTTGATTTTTTGTTTCAATTCTAAGCCATAAATTTATAAAATGAAAGTATGCCATCCCAATAATTTTACACTGAATATCTGCTCTAAACTTATCACTTAAATCTACAAGTTCCTGCATATGCGTAATAACATTAATAAAGTCAATTCCTTTTTTCTTAGATGCATAATTTGTAGTGCTTCCAACACGATCCATTCTATAATAATAAAAAGGAAAACGAATCTTAACCACAGATCCCTTAGCAACTGTTAATAACCTTAATGTATACTCTTGATCTTCATAATAACACCCTTCTAAAAAATTAATGCTGTTTGAAATCAGAAATTCTTTTCTCACTAATCGAATCCATGGCACAATATCATAAACTCCGTATATAAGTGCGTCCTTTGCAAAGTCCAATGTAGAAACACAACTATTCTCTGCTGAACACCATCTAAATTGGGGATTATTTTCAACATTTTCCTTTTCATTTAGAATATCTCCCACAACTATATCTGCATCATAGTTTTTAGCTGCATTATAAAGCGTTCGACATGCCTCCGGGCAAATGTAGTCATCTGAATCAACAAATAAAATATATTCGCCCCTTGCAATTGTCATCCCATAATTTCTGGCAGCACTTTGTCCGCAGTTTTTCTGTGTGAGATACTTTATTTTTGAATGAGCTTCTGCATATTCCAAACAGATTTTATCACTTCCATCAGTCGAACCATCATTTATTAAAATAATTTCATAAATATCTATATCTTGATTTAAAAGCGAATTTACACATTCATCTATATAATCCTTGACATTGTAAACTGGTACAATTATGGATACTTTTATACTTTCAGACATTTTCTCATTTCCTCTCCATAACAACTTTGGCAATGCTACAAGGTCCATCATTAAATATGAGCGTCTCACCCTTATTAAGAATTTCTACTAACTTTAAAAATCTCTCAGATGCAATATCTGCATTCCATAAATTATGAATTTGAAAATATGCATTTTTACCAATTGTTTCCCTTTTTAAAGGATTTGAAATCAAATCCATAACTTTATTTAATAAATCCTGTAAATCACCACAGTTATAAATCAATCCATTTTCGCCATCTTTTATTAAATACGGCACCGATCCTGCCAAATTACTTCCTATTACAGCACATCCACTATTCATTGCTTCATTTACAACAACTCCCCATCCCTCTTCCTGATTACTTGTCATAATATATATATTTGCGTTCTCCATATATTCTCGAACTTTTTCAAATGGGACATTCCCTACAATACTTACAGTATCCCATAAATCATTGTCTTGAATATACGTCTCTATCTCTTCTTGTAAAATGCCCCCTCCAAGAATATCTAATTGATATGCAATCTTTAATTCTTTTAATTTTTTTGCAAGCTCTAAAGCATCAAAGATTCGTTTCCAGTGAATAAACCTTCCTGTCCACAACAATTTGATTTTACTATTTGATTGTTTTCTCCGCATTAGCTCATCAATTTCATAGGTAACACATTTCGGAAAATATCCCCATTTGTAACATTTATTTTTAAAACTCCATATTTCAGCACAATCTTTACTTGAATATGCACTTGCACATAAAACAAAGGTTTTATATTGTCTATATTTCCACGTATACCTACCCCACAACCTCATTCTTCGCAATAATTGCAACGGTTTTTTTACTTTAAACAAGCGTTCTCTATAAAAGAAAATTAATGCATCTTTTTTAATATGATATCTTGTTATATCAATATTGGTATCACCTATTATTATTACATCAGATTCAACAATTTTTTTAATTAATTCATTTTCTGTACTTGTTGAATAATCGAAAACATATTTGAACTGCTTTAAATCAAACTCCCACCCTAGTTCTTTTCTCTCATCTGACATTTTTTCTGTCTGAACAAAACAAAATTCATGGTTGCTTTTTCTATATAGACAATTACAAAGCTCAGTTTGATGATGCGTCAAATAATTGGATAAAAAAATGATCTTCATTTCATCAAATTCTCCTATAAAATACTCTCCCAAAAAAATGTATAAACTGGATTATTTCTTATCAACAAATAAATCATCAATAATTCTCCTACTATTGTAACAATAAATTGCTGTTTTTTTCGAACGATTTTTACAACCCATGGTAAAAACAAAACTAAATAAATGGAAAAATACTGAACTACACGCATCGCTGATTGATTAATAGATGTTAATGGTAAAAGGCAGGCTGCAATTAACATAGCATTATATACTTCTACAGAAATATCATACCTTTCTAATATGTAGTTCTTTATATAAATCCCCATCACTAATATAATCATAAACAACGGAACAAATGTAGTTGCACCTGCTCCTTCAATAATTTGATCATATTGATCATAGCCAACTAACATAGACAAAAATGTCATTAATCGACCACGAAATACCCAGCAAGCCCCAATCAATGCTATCCATCCTACCAGCTTTTTGTTCGTCAATTTCAACCGATACACCATCGGAAATATAGCTAATGTTATTATAGATTTATGTATAGGAAACAGAAAGAAAATCATTAAATAATACAAAAAATATCTTTTTCTATGTAACAATTCTGATCCAATAAACACAGCAATTCCCGTAACAATTGTTTGCCTCGTTCCTGTAATAGCAAAAAAGCTATAAAACAAACACGAAAAAGTAATATAACTTAGCAATACGTCTTCAGAATATTTATAAATCCAAATTGCCATTGGAACAAAAAAGAGAACAGCTACAAAGGTAAGATAAACATTGTAATTTGTACTAAAAACCTGAAAAACTTTTTGAAACAAATAATATCCGCTGTCCTTAATTTCAGCATTCAAAGTCCAACTCTTTTTTACAAGACTCCAAATATATTCCCATTCCATCTCATTAACTTGATTAAAAATCACTTCATATCTCCACGTATCTGCTCCTACAACAGTACTTCTTAATCCCGAAATAAGAATCCACTGCATAGAAGCTTGAGCACAAAACCATGCTCTTCCGTTAATTTTTTTTTGATTCATTAAAATATAATATCCTAAGAATAAGAATATAATATTTACTAAGTAAACTGTCATTGCTATCCTCTCCACTATGTCGCACTTTGAATATAATGCCTAAATGTTTTCTCTATTATCCTTTGTTTCTCGTATTTTGATGCACAGACAACACAAGCTTCAGAATATGCTACTTTTCCTTTATATTTGATCATAGATATATTTTCGTACACTTGTTCAAGATTTCCTACCTCTGCTATAAATCCTGCCCCTTTACTTATAATTTCTGGATACGCCGTGGTATTATACGCCACAGCAGGAGTCCCACAAGCTAATGCCTCGATGATTACTTTTCCAAAACTATCCTCTCGAGCAAGATGAACATATACATCGGCTAAATTATAAATTTCTGCCAATTTTTCTTTACCTTCTACATATGGAATGCTTACAATATTATCAGGTAAACATTTCTCCTCATGCTCACCCACGAGCCATATTTCTTCATCAGCACCTATTAATTTTGATAATTTTAGAAAATCTTGATACTTAGGACTATCTTTAGTCCACTTTGCGCTGACACCTAAAATAATAAATTTTTTCTTGCTTTTAATTTGTCTCGGATAAAAAACATCTAAATCAACCCAATTATATATTGTTTCAATTTTTAAATGTTTCATAATGGATTGTTTAGCTTGATTACATATCCAATTTGATACCGCAATCACAGATAATTCCGGAAAATTTATATACATTCTTTCCTTATCTTTCAACATTTTTCTGGTACAATCAAACAAAATAGAAGGAATGTCTGCTTTTAATTGTGGGCAGTTCCCACATTCTCTTTTCCATTTATAACAGGATACTTCTGTATAATGTGTACATTTTCCAGTATAAAACCAACAATCATGTAATGTAATTACAGTCCGAATATGATGTTGCTTTAAATAAGACAATAATATTGGTACATTAATATAATTACCATGCACATTGTGAATATGAACGATATCTGGAGAAAACTTTTTCAGATGTTGAATGCATCTAAAAGTTGCCCAATATGCAAAATATCCTTGTAACCCTGTAAAACGCGCAAGCAAAGAATTTATTCTTACCTCAAATTTATTTGCTATTTTTTGTGCGAAAGCATAATTACTGGACCTATTTCCATAATATATAACACATTTATTTCCATTTTTAGAAAAACTATCCACCAATTCCTTACAAATTGCACCTGTACTGCCTGATTCACATACGGCATTAATCATTACTATTTTCATACTACAATCTCTCTAATACTTCATATAATCTATTTTCAATAACTTCGCGGGAATGATTCTTTTTAGCAACAGACAGTGCTGCCGTCCCCATTCTTTTCATTAAATCTTTATCTTCCAAAAGACTCCTAAAACATGCTTTTATTTCATCGGAAGTACTAACACATAACGCACAATTATTTTGCTTTAAGTATTCTGTACTAGCAACAGTCTCATTTGCAACTGCGATTATACATTTTCCTTTAGCTAAGTAATCCGTAATCTTTGTAGAAAAAGAAAGTCTAGCAATCTTTTGATTGTCTCCTGTAATATCCTCCAGTAATAACAAAACATTTGCCTTTTCTTGAATATATGAAACTTCATAGGCTGGAACCGAACCGCAGAAATGAATTGACTTCGAAAAGTGATTTATTGTATTTTCTGGTATAACCGTAGATGAATATATTTTGAACTCAAATTTTTTCTCTAATTCAGGATTATTTATCAAAACATCAGAAATTACTCGAAGTGCATCTAGTCTTCCAATTTTAAGATTCCCAGTATAAACAACACTAATTGGATCATTAGTTTCTATTTCACAACTTCCTAAAGACTCACAATCAACAGGTTTTGTGATAATTTCACAATTAATTCCAAAAAAATTATCTGCTTCCTTTTTTGTCTTTGGGGAGATTGCAAAAAAAGCGTCACACAATGATGCAGTTTTTTTCAAACTTTTTCTTTGCAAATATCTATTAATAAGAAATCCTGGTGTTTTCTTCCTTTGCAGATAGGTGAAATTATCGTCCCAAAAAAAACCTATTGCCCTAGCCCCCGTCCTTCTTATAATATATCTATTTACCCGATTGAAGTACCTATAACCTTCCATTCCAAAAATAATAATTTCAGGTTTATACATATCTAAAAATTCATCTAATTCCTTACTTCTCCATTTTCCAGTAAACCATAAAAGTTCTCTAATCCATAGCATCAAATAATTTCTTTTTACACTAAATTTCTGATATACCTTTTTCGATTCATTTATTTGTTTCTGATTTTTTTCTGAAATCACTATATTAGAATTATCGTATAATGTCCCAGTCTTTATCATTGGATTAAAATGACTCTTTATAATTGCATTTTCTGATAATTCAAAATAATAACAACATTGTTTACTAGACGGTATATCATCTCGAAAATAAATACTCGCAAGATTTTCAATATCCCAATTATTAAATAAACTCATGAACGTGCTCGCTGTAGTAGCACTATTAAAGGAACTCCAACATTCTATCGTCGAAACTAATATTCTTTTTTCCATTACCTTTCCCTATCATTCATATAAATTTCATTCAGTTCTTTCTTCACATTCGCAAAACCGTAACTCACCGCATAAGCCCTTGCAGCGACACCTATTCGAACACTAAGCATCCTATCTTTCAACAAATCACATACTCGATCAGCCATGTCCTGTTCATTTAATACCAAATAGCCATTTTTTCCATTTTGAATTAACTCTTTGTGTCCCCGATTGACAGATGCTACTACCGAATTTTGAGTAAGCATTGCCTCAACCAAATTTAGTGGCAACCCTTCTCGGTAACTACACGCAAGTGATACGTCCGCAATTCTTTGATATTTTTCTAAATAATTACAGTAGCCTAGCATTTTAATATGCTCTTGCATACCGCACTGAACGATTTCTTTTTCAAGATTTTCTTTCTCTGGACCATTTCCAGCCAATAGCAAAACAGTTTCAGGGAATTTCTGTACAATAGTTTTCATTGCCCGAATAGCCATCTTTTGATTTTTATTCGGTAAAAGTTCGCCAACACAAAGAAGAATTCTCTTTTCCTTTGTAAATCCCAATTCTGATTTCAACTTAGATTGTTCTTCTAATGACACTGGATAATATCGTTCTTCATTTACACCAACACCATGTATATGTGCTATTTTGCAATGAAATTTCTTGGTTGCCAATACATAATCCTCATGTGTAATCGTAATCAATATATCTGTTAGTCTTGAAAACATTTTCTCTATCGGATAAAAAATCATCCAATTTTTCTTTGGAGCACCTTTATAAAAATGAAAACCATGAGCTGTATAATAAACTTTTGTTCCTTGTTTTCTTGCTTGTCCCGCAGCTAATCTTGTAACAATTCCTCCCATCGGAGTGTTGCAATGTATTACATCATAATTTCCATTATCTATAATTCTTTTTAAAATTTTATATGCTTTCAAATTATCTTTACTTTTAGGCGAACGCGAAAAAGGAACATCATATACTTTTTCTACGAAATCAAGTTTTAATCCATTTTTTTCTGCCAAATTGTTTTTTGCCGCTACATGTACCTCGCATCCATTCTCATGAAGAACTTCTACAAGTGGTTTGTGAAATTGACAAATATGACTTTGAACAGTTGCTGTCAAAAGTACTTTCATAATTATATTTACTCTCTCCTTATATTTTCATAGATCACTCCCGCCAGTCTCCGGGCATTTCCATCCCCGACAAAGCTGTTATGCGGTGTCACTATAACTTTCTCCCTCTCCCATAACGGACTATCTTCCCTCAGCGGTTCTTCTTCAAACACATCCAGCACCGCTCCGCCAAGTCTTGGCATCTCCCGCATCAACGCTTCTGTATCTACGACAGCGCCTCTTGCAATATTTACAAGAATCGCCCTGTCTTTCATTTGGCTGAATTTTTCTTCGTTCATCAAATGCCTTGTCTCCTTAGTCAGCGGCAAAGTCAATATGACAATATCACTTTTGGAGAGAACTTCGGACAGGTTCTCGATTCCAACCATTTTCCCATAGTTTTCATCTTCTCTCGGATACAGATCTACGCCCGTTATTCTGCATCCGAAAGCGGAGAAACGTTTTGCACATTCTGTTCCGACATTACCGCAGCCTGCAATGCATACTTGCTTTCCGAACAATTCTGACAGATTTCTTTGTTTTTCCCACCGTTTTTCCGCCTGATTCTGCTGAAAGAATTTGCCTTGTTTATACAGTTCTAATACTCCGAATATTGCGAACTCTGCCATTGGGATACTATATACCCCTCTTGCATTATGTATCTCAATATTATGTTTTTTTACATACTGCATATCAACTCTGTCAAATCCGGCGCTTGTCAGTTGAATATATTTTAAATGAGTAAATCGCTCGATCGGATGCGAAAGAAATAGTCCGTTGCATATAACTCCTTCAACCCATTCATATGAACACGGAAGCTCATCTTTTTCAAACTGCAAAAATTCTACCTGATGCCCCAGCGTTTTTAATTGTTCAATCCCGTCTTTTGCTCCTTGCCATGCTCCTGTTACTAATAAATTCATTTCGCATCCTCACATTCGCAGATTTGTCTTATTTTTGTCTCAACCTGTTGTCTGTTTTTCCAAAAATATTCACTATATACTCTGCATTCTTCTTCAAGTTCCCGTATTTTCGGCAATTCAGTTTCAAAAATCTTCTGAATCTCTTTTAAGTCTGTCACTTGATCTGTCCTGCAGAAACTCCGTGACAAAATCGCACATGTAGAACCAAGACGATAATGTTCTTTGATCACATATTCCGAAGGAAGCATTCCTTTCCCTAATGAAGCAATTCCGCCAAATCCATAAGGGATTCCGCCTTTTCTGAATTTCAGACAGAGTTCTTCAACCGTACCGTCAAGCAGCAGTTCAAACATAAAATTTTTACCGTAACCTAGTGATAAATCATTCAATCCGATAAACATCTCATCAATCCCCGGAATTTGTACCAGATCCTCTGCAATAGCCGCCGCTTCGGGTGTTTCAACCAAAAGAACTGTTTTTGCTCTGCCATTTACATATTTTACAAATGTCTGAACTTCCTCTGCCGTTTTAAAGTAAGGCAGCATTAAAAGATCTGCACCTGCTTCGATCACTTCATTGATTTCTTCTTTTGACGAACTATATTTATCTGTTTTTTCATGAATCGGGTTCACTCTTACAAATAGTTCTGCTTTATTTAAGCACTGCGCAAGCCTCCTCACATCATCCGCCGTATGTCTGGACTGCACTGTGTCCATCCCGCCCTGCCGGTCGGTTTTGCCGATATATTCCATATCGACAAAAATACGGTCAACTCCTGCTTCTTCTGCGATATGAGCGACATCTTCTGAATTTGTAATATACATCAATTTTAATGGCATCTGATCATCCCCTCTGTTTTGTCTGCTTTTCTTTTGATCGTTTTATTTGATCTTCCGTCATTTTCTATAGCAATATCTGTTTCTATTTTTGTTTCACTGTTTCTCCGACGTTTTCGTTGTCGGCATTTGTAAGTACTTTAAATACTGTCATAAATAAAATCTTTACATCCAGCCAAAAGGAAACATGCTCTGCATACCAGCCGTTCAATTCAATACGTTTATTCCATTCAACTGTTTTCCTTCCGTTCACCTGCGCCCAGCCTGTAATTCCCGGACGTACGTTAAACATCTTCTTCTGTTCCTCTGTATATTCACTCCATGGCCACGGATGATATGTAAGCGGACTACGGAAACCAATCAGCGCCATATCGCCTTTCAAAACATTCACAAGCTGAGGAAGTTCATCAATGCTTGTCGCGCGTATGAATTTTCCGACTTTTGTCACGCGGCTGTCTTTATTATCCGAATAAACGCCGCCCTTTTCTGCTCCTACGCACATACTGCGGAATTTATACATTTTATATACTTTTCCTTTATAACCGATTCGATCCTGTTTAAAGATCACAGGACCTTTTGATTCCGCTTTAATAGCAACTGCAACGATTGCCATCGGAATTGCTGCAATGATCAGACCGACCAATGCAAGACAAAAATCAATTCCCCGCTTAATGTATTGATTATAAATCCCGTCATAAGCTTTCCTCTTCATTTTCTCTCTCCTGTAGATTCTTTCTTTTTACTTATGTTTATTATATTATTTTCCTTTTGATTACTCCTGCCGCACACTTTATCTGCCAATGCCGATCCGCACTTTTCATCGTATCTCTTCACCTTATCCAAGAATTTCAGGCTTTCATTCTTCACCGAAGGAAGCTGTTATCCTCCGGCTCTACTTCATCGCCTACTTCCCGGTTCACTTCTTCCGGTCTTTTAAATGTCGGCACAACTTTGCGCAGCATTTCTCTTGCCTGCTCATCGTCTCCGTTTTCGCAGACGTCTTTGAGCATTCTTAATTTTTCACGGATTGCTTCTGTCGGCAATGGCTTATCTTTTTCTCTAAAGATGAGATCGTTTTCGGTCTTATCAAGTTCTTCTGTTTTAACAAGAAGTTCTTCATACAGCTTTTCTCCCGGACGGAGTCCTGTCTCTACGATCTTAATATTATTTGCTCCTGACAGATGGATCATATTTTCTGCAAGATCCAGTATCTTGATCGGTTTTCCCATGTCGAGAACAAGCAGTTCGCCATTGTGAGCAATCACGCCGCTCTCCAACACGAGCTGGGACGCCTCCGGAATCGTCATAAAGTAGCGGATGATCCTTTTATCTGTAAGTGTGATCGGTCCACCGTTTTGGATCTGACGTTTAAACAGAGGAATCACGCTTCCTGCGCTTCCTAATACATTTCCGAATCTTGTTGCGCTGTATTTTACTTTTCCGTTAATGCTGGCGCTTTGCACGATCATTTCGCACATTCTCTTCGTTGCGCCCATCACGTTAGTCGGATTAACCGCTTTATCTGTCGAAACCATCATAAAGCGTTCTGCGCCGTATTTCTCGCACATCTCAACGACAACCGCCGTTCCGAACACGTTGTTATTGATCGCTTCGATGCAGTTATTTTCCATAAGTGGAACATGTTTATGGGCAGCCGCATTAATAACGATCTGGGGATGATATTTTGAAAATACACGCTCCATTGCTTTTGAATCTGTAATCGAAGCGATTTCCACACTGATGCCCGGTTCGTTGCCATATGCGATTCTTAACTCCTGTTGAAGATCGTAAGCTCCGTTTTCATAAACGTCAAGGATGATCAATTTTTTCGGCCCCATTTTTACAATCTGTCTGCACAGTTCCGATCCGATCGACCCGCCTCCTCCTGTGACGAGGATTACTTTATCATTATAATAAGCATCTGTCTTTTCGTTCGTAAGCTTTCTCGGAGCTCTAAATAGCAGTTCTTCTATATCAAATTCTCGAAGCGATCTCTTTCCGCCTGCCATCTGCATCTTAGGATAATCGTACATCTTCACTTTATATCCGGCATTTTTATAATAAAGATATCGCTCTGTTCTTCTTTCATCCGCCATAGACGGCAGCGCAAAGATAATTTCCTGTATTCCGTATTTTTTCAGTTTCTGAAACGTCGCCTCGTTTTCAGATAATACGGGAAGTCCCTGTATCTCTCGTCCGCCTTTTGATTTATCGATATCCACAAAACATTTCGGCACATAGGATGCCATCTTGTTTGCCAACAGTTCCCCTGCCAGAGTAACTCCGACATTTCCTGCCCCTATGATCGCCACTTTGATCTTCTGATCGTCTCTTGTTTCCCCCACTTCAATTCCGGCAAATATTTTCAGCAGTGCGGCTAAAATTTTACCTGAAAAAGTTTCCAGGTTGCTGCACTTATACGCATAACGGTAAGACATTCTCATGATCAGCGCTCCCATGGTGTTTACCGTACTCAACACCAGAAGGCGCGGAAATGAGATATGAGCGACCGGAAGAACAGATTCCAAAATCACATATATTAAAAATGCCACACAATCCGTACAAACTAAACGCATGTAGCATTGAATTCCCCCGTATCTCCATATCTGCCCATATATCTTTCCGACCAGCCGGCAGGCAAATACGCATACAAATGCAAGAAGCATCTGCTGCAATTCCCCTCTCTGCGTCAATTTTACCGGTCCTTCATATAATACAAGCAGAAATACAGACGTCACTGCAAATACGATCACATCGTAAAAAAATAATTTCCATCTTATATGAAATGTAGTCTTTCCTCTCATCTGTAATTTCCTCTGTTATCTCTCCAAATCCATCTTTCATGTTTTGATGTTTTTAACTGCTGTCCCTCTAGTTTATCTTTCATACTTCTTTAACTGCTATTTCTTTCTTTTTCTTTTTACTGTTTCGTAAATTTTTGTCTTTTGCGTATCCGGTTCTTTTGTTACTATACATTACCGGAAAATAGCCGTTTTTCCCCTGATTTTTGCAAGAAAATAGCCCGAAAATATTTCTTATCATCGAGCCATTCCTTACCGTCAGCCTTTCAAGGCACATTCAATATTTATTTTTCTTTGCGTTTTCTTAACACAATAACGCCTGTCGCACCAAGGATTACTGCTGCACCGATCCAAAGTACGGAAACAGGGAATCTTCCTGTCTGCGGAGACGTTCCGATCGCATTGTCTGCGGACGTATCTACTTTTGCGATCACGGCAACCGGCGAAAGATCTTTAAAGGACGCAGTGATCTCTTTGTTTGTATAATCTACGTCTGACGCTTCCACAACTTCCCATGCCGCGCGGTCTGTGCTGAAGTGAAGAAACGCTACTTCTGTCATAGCTGTGGAAATTGCCGGCACGCTTAATGTTACAAGGTAGTCTCCGTTGTCATCTTTAATCCCGCCGTTTACAGGCTCAAGGTCAAAAAACTTTGTGACAAACGTTCTGGAACCCAGATCTGCCGCCAGAGCGTCGACCTGTTCTTCTGTCATCTTCAGTCCTGCTGCGCCTTCTGCTTTGAGCAGTTCTTTCATATCTGCAACAAGCTGTGCAAGAGTCATGCTTCCGTTATTTACTTCTATGATCGCGTCAACTGTCTGTGGGGAAACTGCCTCTGCCTCTGCAAATGCCTCTCTTGTTCCTTCCGTTACGGTATAATAAGCCGCAAAATCATTCGGAAGCACAACTTCTGACGTTTTACTTCCTGCAAACGCCGTTACTGCCTGTGATACGATAAGCGTTGCCGCCAAAATTACACCCATGATTTTCTTTTTCATATTGTTCACTCTTCCTTTCTCTGATAAATGATTTTCTTTTGCCTTATTGTTCTATGGAAACCAACACTGCCTGAACAAGAAACCTCATATCCGGCTGGTTTGCATAGCATGTTGATAAGGTCAGGATCTTATCGTCCGTCCCCACCTGCGCTGTTGTATCAATGCTCGCATTCATATCGCGGATTGCAAAGATACGGTATAAATACTGCTGATACACTTCTTTATCTGTAAAGTCAAAACTTCTAAGCAAATGTCTGCTGTCATACGGATACGCAGCGAATATTTTATAATGTCGTATTGCATCCGGCGTATAGATCAGCACTTCTTTGTTTTGATCAAAAAATGTTTTATCCCGATAGTCGAGCAGTCCTTTAAACATCGAACCGTTTCTCATGTCATGCCCGTAAATGACCGTATTCGGATCTTCAAAATCAGTATTGTTGTAATTCTCCGTAAAAATCGCTCCTTCGGTCTTTTCTTCATGATCGATCGTGTGATCCAAATAGTATGTGTTGTCATTCTCCCTTTGGAGAACCGGATAGTCTATCGCCGTTCCCGGTATACTGATCCACGCATACACATCGGGATTCTTTTCCTTTAGCGCCGCAAAATCGATCGGGATATCAACTTTTGATTTTGAACCTTCATCTTCCGGTTCTTTTTTCACTTCTTCCGAAAGATCCTGATACCCTTTTCCGGCGTTTTGTTCTTTCGTAAATTGATAAACTCCGATGCCAAGGCAAACTGCTGCGGCTGTGATAAGAACGCTTCCTATTATCTTAGATATCTTTTTCATATGCCGTCTCTGTTCTTTCTGCACTTTATTTTTTCTCTACATAAAATGTCTCAACTGTCTTTTCATACAAAGCATCATCATCTACGACGTATTCATCATATTCTTTACCTTGAATTCCTTCTCCCGGAATCGTCCATCGGTTCACCTTTTTGCCTTCTGATACACTTTCCGTCAGATCAACAAAACGACTTTTCCCCATATTCGTTACCATATACGGTTCAATCGCCTTGTACAGATCGGTAACAAGCGCTTTATCTGCAGATGCCTTTTTTAAAGCTTCGCCGAATGCTCTGATATATTCCTGCTGGCGCTCCATACGTGCGATCGCGCTCTGGCTGATCTCCGTATTTCTGTATCGAACAAACTGTTCTGTATCTTCACCTTTCAAAGTGACCACCGCTCCTTTTGCATATCCGGGGTCAACTTCCGCCAGACTGTCGTTCGGCACGGTTACTGTTACGCCTCCGACGCTGTCTGTCAAAACAGGAAGTCCATCCATATTCAAAGCACAGTACCCGTCTATCGGCAGTCCGTAAAGCAATTCGGAAACTGCATTTTCCGCCAGCTCACAGCTTTCATATCCGCCGTCACCGTATGCATAAGATAAACTGATATGATCTTTGCTCTTTCCGAGACTTTTTCCGCCCGGACCGAACGTTTCGATCTGAGTCATCGTATCTCTCGGAATGCTGATCACTGTAATATCTCCTTCCAGCCGATTCCATGACAGAAGATACAACGCGTCCGCCTGCCCGGCGTCTGCCTGACCTGTTTTTGTCTCTGCCTTTTCTTTTGTATCAATACCGAGGAACAAAAAGTTACTCAAATGTTCATTGTAACTGTATGTCTTGCCGTTCCATGTAATATCCGATGCCGAGGCGGATGTTCCGTCTTTCGTGGCGACGTCTCCCGACGTCTGTGCCGCCTTATACTGCGTATATACAAATATTCCCGCTCCTACAATGAAAACCGCTGATACCGCCGCGATCCACCATTTCAAATATTTTTTCTTTTTCATCTGTTTCTTTCCGATCCCCTCCCATTATCTGAGTACCGTTTTATTTTTCTTTATTTTTCTTTGTAACTTCCTTTTTTTCCTGATATCCATGATAGTAATAGTCATATCTGTGATAGTATTTATTCTTCTTTACATCTACCTTATTAAGCACGGCTCCGATCAGTCTGCACCCTGTCATCAGAAGCTGTTCTTTGACTCGAGCCGCCTCCTTACTGCTCACAAGTTCGCTTTCAAATACGAGCACCGCCCCGTCGCACTGTTTTGCGACGATCGCCGCATCGATAATACTTCCGATCGGCGGCGTATCTACAATGATATAATCATAATGTTCTCTCACCGCTCCCAAAAGCGTTCCAAACGCTTCCTGCCCAAGCAGTTCTGACGGATTCGGCGCAAATGAACCTGAAAAAATGATATCCATATTCTCATAGTTCGTACGATAAATAATCTCCGCGATAGAAGCCTGACCGCTCAAGTAATTTGATAATCCCTGAACCTGTTTTCCCACTCCGTACCGGGATGCGAGTATCGACTTGCGGATATCGGCGTCGAGAAGAAGTACCTTTTTCCCTAATTTTCCGATCTCCTGCGAAAGTTGGAACGTAATATCGCTCTTTCCTTCGTTCGGATAGCAGCTTGTAAACAGAATTGTCTTTACATCCATCCCGGCAAACTGGATATTCGTTCGCAGCGTCTTAATTGCTTCCTGATAAAAATAATCCTCTTGTCTCGGATCTGTCATTATCACCTTTTGTTCCGCCATTTACTCTGCCTCCTTCTTTTGCCTTTCTTCTTTTTACTGCCGCCATGATCATCTATATAATCTTTTCTGTCCGGAATCACGGCAAGTGTCGGAATGCCGAGCGCTCTTTCGATATCATCCTCTGTTTTGATCGAATCATTCATGATCGCAAACAAAATCACGATCGCCGCCGCAAGAGCAAATCCTGCCAGCGCGCCCATCATAACGTTTTTATTCATACTCGGGCTGACCGGGGATGACGGAACTTCCGCCTCTTCGATGATCTTAGGAGGAGCCACCTCCATTTTTTCTTTTATATACTGCGCTGAAACAACCGCCATAGTGTCCGCAATCTTTTTTGCGGTCTCGGGATCGGAACTTCTGGCCGTCACTTCCATAATATGCGTTCCTTCCGGATTGGTGATCGTAATACTTCCTCTCAGTTGGTGATGATTCATGTTCAGACCCAGATCTTCGATCACCTCTTCAAGAACGCTCCGGCTTGTCGCAAGAATACTGTAATCTCCCGTAAGAGCGCTTCCAAGCTGAAGGTCCGCAATAGACGTAAGCGTTGTTTCCTGTGTTGTCACAAGCATCGATGATGTCGCCGTATACATCGGGGTGATGCAAAGTTTTGTATATACACCTGCCACAACACCGCCAAGCAGACACGCCGCCAAAATAATCAGCGCCCGCTTTTTCAGTGCGGAAATTAACTCCCACAGGTCGATTGCCATTTCTTCATCATGTGTTTTTTCCATATTTTATCACTTCCTCTATTATCCGTCTCTCTGTTCGTAATATATTAATCCTTCTAATTATATATCATATTTTTCTATAAGGAAATAAATTAATTCCATTTACCAGTATTTTCTTCACTTTTTCCCTGTTTCTCATTTTACAATGCGTCTTTTTTACATAAATTGACTATGTTTTACAATGTTTTTCTTACAAACGCTCGTTTCTTAAAATCTTCTCGGGATTTTTTAAAAACAGTTTTTTTACATAATCCGGCTCCAGATGCTTCTCCATCCACACTACTGCGGATTCTGTCTCCGGTTTTCTCGTTCTCATATTATGCATATCCGTTCCGACAAAATGAACAAATCCTTCTTTCAGAGCTTTCCTGCACCAACGTGTTGTAAAATCATGCCACTTTCCCCCGATCGCCCTGAAATTCAACTGTATATATGCTCCCTGCTTTCGTAGTTCTTCCAGACGCCCGATATCTTTCAGCGCTTCATATCTCTCTGCATGAGCGATGATCGGACTGTATCCCGACTGTGTAAAGCGCTGTACTGCCCGAAAAATTCCCGAATACCCGATTCCCTGATAAAATTCAGCCAGTACATACCGGCTGTCCGCCAATGTAAGGATCTCGCCGTTTGCAATCCTGTCCGCCGCTTCCTCGGTGTACATCACTTCCTGCCCCTGATAAATTTTCACACTGATATTGTGACGTCTTGCTTTTTCCTGTAATGTAAAACAGAGTTCTCTGATCTGCACCGGATCGGTATAACCGAAAGGTCCTCCCCAGTGAGGAGTTGCGATCACTCTTCTGATTCCCTGAGCCTGCGCTGTTTTCAACATGCAAAGCGCTTCTTTCCATGAACCAGCCCCGTCATCGATCCCGGGTAATATATGACTGTGTGTATCAATTATTTTTGCCATTTTGTGCGCCGCTCCTTAACTTTGAATTCCAATACCTAGTTTCAACATTTTCACGGCGCTTCATTCTATCATTGCGATAACGCATTAATGTGTTTAAGTTTTTTCATGACACGCCAAAACAGCATATCCCTATGTCATTTATCAACTTTCAATAAAACACATTAGATAGATATGCTGCCTTTTATAGACCGCTGTTTAAATTCACTATAAACAAACATTACTTTTATCATAATTTTCACGATACATTTTTAATAATAGGCTAACATCTGTTCCTTGTCAACTCTCCAAAATGTATATTTTCAAATACAAAATGCATATTTTCTCTTATAAATATATTAAAAAGAGAGAATATGCATTTTTATTCAGATATTAAAAGTATAATTTCTTCACACGATGTAAAAATTATTCTACTGTTACGGATTTTGCCAGATTCCGCGGTTTGTCAACATCCAAACCTTTTGCGACACTGACGTAATATCCCATAAGCTGAAGCGGCACGATCGCAAGACTTGCGGAAAAATATTCTTCTGTTTTCGGCACATAAACGGAAAAGTCCGCCGTATCTTCCACGCTGTAGTTTCCATATGTCGTAAGTCCCATCAAATATGCGCCTCTGCTTTTTACCTCGACCATATTGCTCAATGTTTTCTCAAACAGATCGTTCTGAGTTAAGACTCCCACGACAAGAATTCCGTCTTCGATGAGACTGATTGTTCCATGCTTCAGCTCTCCTGCCGCATATGCTTCTGAATGGATATAACTGATCTCCTTCATCTTGAGGCTTCCTTCCAGACTGATTGCATAATCGATGCCGCGCCCGATAAAAAATACATCTTTTGCATTCGCATATTTACTTGCAAACCACTGTATCCGCTCTTTATCGTCAAGCGCTTTCTGAATCTTATCGGGAATTCTGCACAGTTCCTCGAGCAATTCTCCATGCCGTTTCTCATCTATTCTGCCTTTTACTTTTGCCATCTGTACGGCGAGAAGGTACATTGCCGCCAACTGTGCGCTGTACGCCTTTGTCGTCGCAACCGAGATCTCGGGGCCTGCATATGTGTATAAGACATGATCGCTTTCTCTTGCAATGCTTGAGCCGACTACATTGACGATCCCGATAACCGGAATTCCTTTCTCTTTTGCAAGACGCAAGGCGGCAAGACTGTCTGCCGTCTCTCCTGACTGTGATACGACGATCAACGCCGAATTCGGCGCAAGAATCGGGTTGCGATAACGGAATTCAGATGCGAGATCCACTTCTGCCGGAATACCTGCCAGACTTTCCGTCACATATTTTCCGACAACTCCGACATGATACGCCGATCCGCATGCCGCAACATAGATCCTCTCAATGCTTTTTAGTTGCTCGTCTGTCAGACCTGCTTCCGAAAAGTCAATCGCACTGTCTTTTATATAAGCGCCCAGCGTATCCTGAACGGCTTTCGGCTGCTCATGTATCTCTTTTAACATAAAGTGTTCATACCCGCCTTTTTCGGCTGACTCGGCATCCCACTTGATCTCTGTCATTTCTTTTTGTATCTCTTCCCGGTCAATATTATAAAAATGCACTTCCTCCGAAGTCATCTCCGCTATTTCAAGATTGCCTATATAATATACGTTTCTTGTACGATCCAGAATCGCCGGAACGTCTGACGCGATCAGGCAGCCTTTTTTACTCTTTCCGATAATAAGCGGGCTGTCTTTTCTGGCCGCAAACAATCTGCCCGGACAATCGCGGAACATCACTCCGAAAGCATATGATCCTCTTATTCTAAGCATAGCCCTTGTAAGCGCCTCAAGAGGTGTTCCGGTCTTCTTATAATAATAATCTATCAGTTTTACCGCGATTTCCGTGTCTGTCTGTGAATAAAACGTATATCCCGTTTTCTGAAGCTTTGTCTTTAATTCTTGATAGTTTTCGATAATCCCGTTATGCACAAGAACAACGGATTTATCATCCGTGCAGTGAGGATGTGCATTATTCTCGGAAGGTTCGCCGTGAGTGGCCCATCGTGTATGACCGATCCCGCATGTGCCTCGCACACTTTTCCCGTTATCTGTTTTTTCTGCAAGGATCTTCAAACGCCCCTTTGCCTTTACTATCGCGATCTTATCCGTCTTTTCATTACGAACCGCGATTCCCGCCGAATCATACCCTCTGTACTCCAGCTTTGAAAGCCCTTCCAAAAGAATCGGCGCTGCCGGCTGTTCTCCGATGAATCCTACAATTCCACACATTGTTCCACATCCTCCTTTGATGCCTGTATTTATACATAAAAATTTTGTGCATAATAGTACCACCACTTTTTATGAAATGTCAATAGAACAAACGAATTTTTTTATTTTTTTTGCTTTTGTTTTTATTTCTTTTGCTGTTTCGGGAAAATCTGTCTGCATATGGGCGCTATCCGATCTCTTGATAAACTGCCGCCGCTCTACACCCGAAGATGAAACTCTTCGATCAGGTGAGCAATATTTTCTTCTGTATCTTCAAGATCATCTGCGATTTGAGAAATTGTTTTCCCCTTTTCAAGTTTTTTCTGAACGAGAGCTCTTTTTTCTTCTTTTCGACCTTCTTCTCTGCCTTCTTCCTTCCCTTGCTCTCTTCCCTCTGCTCGTCCTTGTTCTCGTCCTTCCTCTCTGCCTTCTGCTCGCCCTTGCTCTCTTGCTTCTTCTCTCTGCACTTCGATATCTGTTTCATAATCATATTCATCCAACAGCATATTGACAACCTCGCTTCCTTTTCGCATTAAATAATCAGCAAGAATTCCTTTCTCAATGCACTCTTTGATCGCCTCTTTATACGGTTCTTCCACACCGGAGATCTGATAGTTCTGTACCGTTTCCATAAACTGGCTGTATTCTTTCAGCACCTGACATTTCTCCAGGATCTCATGATGCTCTTCCGGGCGGATATTGATGACCTTTACTTTTAATTCCAGACTCGGTTCACCGTCTTTTACAATATAGGCGTCTGACAGACGGAGCTCTTTTTCCTTCTCCCATTTTTCTTTTCCGTTATAAAATGTGTAAAATTCCGGCATCGGAAGGGGGACGAGTTTCTTTTTATATCGGCTTCTCGGCGGCACGAGCCTTTCATATGCCCGTCCGATGTACAACAGACTGCGAAGGGGCATGTTTTCGTTGATCGTAGACTGATGCTCGCCGAATACGATCACTTTCCCACCTGCATCGAAAGAAATGTCGTTTTGAAAATTCATATAGATCGTATTGTCTACGCGGAATTTCCGGATCTTCGTTCCTTCCGGGAGGGGCTCGTCGTGGATGGCGTTAAAGAGCGCGATTTCATTTGCTTCTGCTGATTCGTCTTCATAGAACAGATCTACGAAGACGCTGTTTTTGATTTCTCTGTTTTCTTTTCCTGTCATAGGCTTCTCCTTTCATGCGCATGAACGAGTCCTATGAACTAAGAGAAAAGTTTTCACAATAAACTTTATTTTCTTTCTTAAGAATCAGTATACGAAAAAAAGCGGCGCTCTACAAGACTCTCCATGCAAAAATAATTTTGTTAATCGGGTAACTTTGAGGGAATTCCTCGGACTGACGATACTGTCAGCATTCTCCGCGGACAGACGAGACTGCCGGCGCTTTTCACAGAAAGAATTTCTGTGAGTGGATTTATCATAACATATTTACAAATCAGGAACAATGATATTTTATTACAAGGATCTGCACTCTAATGTCAGTATACGATAAAGAATACGGCTGCACCGCAGCTTTCACTGCCATGCAGCCGGAATAAGTTTTTATTTATTACTTGCCGAAAGCACTTCTTCCGCAATATTTCTTGAGTGATCGGAAATCCTCTCTAAGCCGACAAGCGCGTCAAGAAATACGATTCCCGCCTCCGTATCGCACTGCTTATTTGCAAGACGCTGCATATGATCTGCCCGAAGGCGGATCTCCAGATCATCGGCGCTTCTTTCTTTTTCAATCACTTTCAGCGCCTTCTCCGCACTGTTCTCTTCAAATGCTTCAACCGCATAAGTGAAACTGTCTGAACAGACTTCCAGCATCTCTTTCATTTCTGCTGCCCCGACACCCGAGAACTTCTTTTTCTGGTTCGCAAGGTTTTCTGCATACTCGGAAATATTTTCACAATAGTCGCTGATTCTTTCGATGTCTGAAACAATCTGAAGAAGGCTTGCCACGTGCTGATGCTCTTTTTCATTAATCGCCAGAGAGCTGATCCGTATCAGATAATCTGTAATTCCCTTGCAGAGCCGGTCCGCGATACTTTCTTCCTCTCGAATCTCGTTCATCGTCTCTTCATCCTGAGTAAATAATACTCGGCGAGTCTTGTCCATCGTTCCTTTTACAATATATCCCATCCGGCATACTTCGCTTACAACAGACTGAATCGCAATACTCGGTGTCTCTAACATCCTTTCATCAAGGAGCACACGGCTTTCATCTACTACTCCGTCTTCCTCTTTCTGGAGTTTTCTTGCCAGTTTGATGATCCAGTCGGATACCGGGAAGAGCAGCAGTGTCGTTCCGATGTTGAAAATTGTATGTACCGTACTGATCTCTGTCTGCGTAATCATACCCGCGCCCATACCCGGGTTGAGCACTTTGAAGAAAAAGATCGCCGCAACACTGAATATGATTGTTCCGATCACATTGAACAAAAGATGCATGATCGCCGCTGTCTTTGCTGTCTTTTTCGCTCCGATACTTGACATGATCGCCGTCACACATGTTCCGATATTCTGCCCCATGATAATATATACCGCCGCATTAAACGGTACAAGTCCTGCTGCCGCGAGACTCTGCAAGATGCCGACCGATGCAGACGAACTCTGGATGATCGCCGTCACAAGCGCACCTGCAAGAATACCAAGGAACGGATTGTGTCCAAGCTTCACGAAAATGCTGCAGAATGCTTCTGATTCCTGAAGCGGCGCAACCGCCGACGACATCGTTGTAATTCCGACGAAAAGGATACCGAACCCTACGATAATGCTGGAAATATCTTTTGATGAACGTCTCTTGCCCGTCAGCATGATGATCACACCGATAATAATCGCAATCGGCGCGAGATTGGCAGGACTTAAAAACTTCGCCCATTCCACACTCGACACGAGCCAGCCCGTTACCGTCGTTCCGATATTTGCTCCCATGATGACGCCCATCGCCTGAGACAGATTCATGATACCTGCGTTTACAAACCCTACGACCATAACTGTCGTTGCCGACGAACTCTGGATCACTGCCGTAATAAATGCGCCGAGCATCACTCCAAAAAGTTTATTTTTCGTCAGCGCTTCCAATAGAGACTTCATCCTGCTGCCCGCGGCATTCTCCAAACCTTGCGCCATGATCTGCATTCCGTAGATAAACATTCCCAAGCCACCCACAAACGGGATGATAATAGATGCATAGTTCATAATTCTACTCTTTCCTCCGTAGCTATAAGAGTTTTTTCATTCACTTTTTTCACATAATTTATGCAGAGCTGCAAAAGTGTGCAACCCTGCATTCTTACGATACCATTATCAGCGTCAAAAAACAACAAAATCTTTGCATTTTCTTAGCGCAATTTTCACAGACGTTTTGTGGATGTAATATACACATAAAAAACTGGCGTTTTCTACACTTTCATGCTATGATGTCGATAAAGCATTATACCGATCCCGAACTGTTGGAAATCAACACCTTAGAAAACGCGATCTATATGGCAATGCAGAACGATGTTTCATTCATGATCGGACTTCGGCTGTCTTTATACGAACATCAGTCAACTTTTAATCCTAATTTACCGCTGAGATATCTGTTTTATATTTCGGACTTATACTCGGGTATGATCGACAAAAACAAATTATACGGTTCACGAAAAATTTTGATTCCGCCGCCGGAATTCGTCATCTTTTATAATGGGATCCAGGATCAGCCGGACCGCCGGATCTTACGATTATCCGATTTATATTCCATACGGGATCAACACTGCAAATTAGAATTAGAAGCTGTCATGCTCAACATTAATCTCGGACATAATCCAGCCTTAATGAATGCATGTACGATGCTGCATCAATACGCAGAGTATACAGACCGGGTTCGTCGGTACACAAAAACAATGTCGCTTGAAGATGCGGTTGAACATGCCATCACAGAATGTATCCACGAAGGGATTTTAAAATCATTTCTTGAGAAAAATCGAGCGGAGGTGAAAAACGTGTGCATTTACGAATATGACGAAGAAGAACATATCCGGCTGGAACGCAGTTACGCCTGGGAAGACGGAAAAAAGGAAGGACTTAAAGAAGGTATTCGGAAGGGCGAAAAAGGGAAAACTTGCAATCTCATTCAGAAAAAACTCGAGAAAGGAAAAACTCTTTCCCAGATTGCAGACGAGCTTGAAGATACGGAAGAAAATATCGGACGCCTGATCGAACAGTTTCATCTTGGAATACCCCAATAACCGAAGCGACTTATATAGAGAAAAACAATTATAATTCTCTGCAGACACAGTGTGTACAGAAATCTTCTTTATTTTATTTTTCTTGATTTCTGTACACATTTTCATAAAAATCTATTTTTTCATTTTCGGTTCAAAGATAAAGGACGCAATATAACCGAAGATCAGCGCTGCGGAAATACCGACGGCACTCGCCTGAAATCCACCCATGAACACACCCATAAATCCATATTTGTCAACAGCTTCTTTCACGCCCTGCCAAAGCACATTGCCGAATCCCGGAAGGGGAACGCCTGCCCCTGCCCCGGCAAGTTTCTGAAACGGATCGTACAGTCCGCAAAATCCAAGCAAAGCTCCGCCACATACTAAAAGCACCATAACCCTTCCCGGCATCAGCTTTGTCCTGTCTAATAAAATCTGCACAGCCGCGCATATAAGACCTCCTACGATAAACGCTTTTACATAATCCATTTTGTTTCACCCTTTCTCTTTTCTACTCTGCTCATTCTTCTTGCTTTTATCATTTTGCCTTCTATCTTCTTGCTTTTTAATTTCCTTATGCTATGCATCGCTTTCCAGAACAATTCCGTGAGCGATCCCCGGTACGCTCGCCCCCTCGTTGAAACTGACGGTAGACATAAGCGCCCCTGTAGGAACAAACAACACCCGCTTCCATTCTCCTTTTTCTAATTTAGGAAGTACATACGATGCCAGCGTTACGGCGGCGCAGCCGCATCCGCTTCCACCGGCATGCGTATCCTGCCGTTCTTTATCAAAAATCGTCATTCCGCAATCCATATGTTTTTCGCATATATCGTACCCTTTTTCTCTGATAAGATCGAATAAAATCGTTCTTCCGATGCTTCCTAAATCTCCTGTAATAATCCTGTCGTAATCTTTTTCTTTTCTTTCCATATCCTGAAAGTTCTGTACAATCGTATCCATGGCCGCCGGAGCCATACACGCGCCCATATTTTGAGAATCCTTCAAGCCATAATCTACGATCTTTCCGACAGTTACTCCTGTAATGCGAATATTAGAAAAGTACGACTTTGTATTTTGTTTTCTGTATTCCTCTGCCGACTGCACAAGAAACGCGCCGCTTCCCGTCACTGTCCAATGTGAAGAAAGAGGTCTCTGATTCGCATATCCTAACGGAAAGCGAAACTCTTTTTCCGCACTTCCGAAATGACTTGATGTGACGGCGATCATCGTTCCTCCGTATCCTGCGGCAGCGCTCATAGATGCAAGCGCAAGCGCTTCTCCTGATGTAGAACATGCTCCGTAGAGGCCGAACATCGGAATCTGCAAAGCCTCTACCCCCATTGAAGTTGCTATTCCCTGCCGCAAAAGATCCCCTCCAAAAAGATATCGGATCTTTTTCAAGTCCACATGTGCCTTTCCTGCCGCAAGAACACACGCTTCTTTCTGCATGTTACTCTCCGCTTCTTCCCATGTCTGTGCTCCGAACAGGTCGTCTTTATCTGTCACGTCAAATAATTTCCCGATTGGTCCATCCGCCTCTTTGCTGCCTGCGACAGACGCAGCGCTGATAAGATACGGCGCTTCCCGAAACATAATGCTTTGCGCCCCTTTTATCTGATCCATAATCCTTCCTTTCCCTGACTCCGTCTTCCATCAGCCACGTTACGCACGCATTGCGTTTTACACATGGCGTGGGCTGAACTGTTACAGTTTTATTTTTATTATTTTTATTGTCGGCATATTTGCGAAAAATTATTATGAATTTATATACATATTCGGAAAATTATTTCAGATACTAACAGAAAAGAAATTAAAAACGCGCGTGTTGCGCGAAATGCAAGGAGTGTGTTTCATCTATGGATAAAATACAAAAACTGAAACAAGAAAAACAATATGAACAATATGTAAAAGAAAAAACGCCCCGACATAATCTTTTTCTGAATATGTGCAAAGCGTTTTTCCTCGGCGGGCTGATCTGCCTGCTCGGACAAGTTATTTATCATTATTTTGAATTACGAAATCTTTCTCCCGATGAGTGCAGCCGCTGGATGTCTCTGTCGCTCATCCTTTTAAGCGTTTTGTTCACCGGAACCGGAATTTACCAGAAACTTGCAGCCTGGGGAGGCGCCGGAGCGCTCGTGCCGATCACCGGATTCGCAAATTCAGTAGCTGCCCCTGCCATCGAATACAAAAAAGAAGGTCAGGTATTCGGCATCGGATGTAAAATTTTTACGATCGCCGGTCCTGTTATCCTGTACGGTATTTTCACAAGCTGGGGACTGGGACTGATCTACTGGTTCGGAACTTTATTTAAGTAAAACGCAGCCGTCCGTATATTTTTGTCATTCGCTCCATCTCCCGAACTGTCCCTTCATCCGGCTCTCCCGGTTTCATACGCCATTCCCAATTCCCGCCAAGTGTGGACGGCGTATTAATTCGTGCATCGCTTCCAAGTCCCAGATAATCCTGCATCGGAACGATGCACAGATCCGCCGCGCTTCCCATTGCCATAGCAATAAAATCTCCCGCAAGCGTATCTTCATCAAGACGGGGCTTATACATGTATTCTTTTGCAAACTGCCGTGTTGATCCTGCCGCCGTGTGATACCATCCTTTTGTCGTATCATTATCGTGAGTTCCCGTATATACAACGCAGTTTCTTGTATATGTATGCGGGAGATAGTTTGAATCTTCCCTTGAATCGAATGCAAACTGAAGCACTTTCATCCCCGGAAATCCACTTTCTTTTAAAAGCTGTATCACACTCGGAGTTAAAAAGCCGAGATCTTCGGCAATAATCCTTTTTCTGCCGATCTTTTCTTCCAGCGTCCGGAACAGCTCTATCCCCGGTCCCGGCATCCACTTTCCGTGTACTGCCGTTTTTTCTCCGTACGGAACAGCATAATATTCATCAAAACCGCGGAAATGATCGATCCGCACGACATCATACAGCCGGAAACAGTGTTCGATCCTGCGAATCCACCAGTCGTACCCTGTTTTTTTATGATATTCCCAATCGTAGAGCGGATTCCCCCACAACTGTCCTGTCTGCGAAAATCCATCCGGCGGACATCCCGCAACATCGATCGGTTCAAGAGCGTCATTAAAACGGAACATCTCCGGCGCCGACCATGTATCCGCGCTGTCAAACGCAACATAGATCGGAATATCTCCGATAATCTCTATGCCGTTTTCGTTCGCATAAGAGCGAAGGCGTTTCCACTGTCTGTCAAATTCATATTGCTGAAATTTGTAAAAGGCAATCTGACGCGACAGCTCTGCTTTTGCATTTTCAATCGCCTGTGACTCTTTGTTTTTAAGCGGTTCTTCCCATTCATTCCAACTCACGCCGCCGTTTCGGTCTTTGATCGCCATATAGAGGCTATAATCTTCCAGCCAAAATTGATTTTCCGAAACAAATGCGCGGTATTCGTCATTTTCTCCAAAACGCGAAAACGCTTTCTCAAGTATTTGAAACCGTGTCTTATATATTTTTTCATAATCTATCTTATCTTCCCGTATTCCCTCACAGCCGTATTCGCACTCCTGCGCTGTCAACAAACCTTCTCCTGTAAGCGTTTCAAGATCGATAAAATACGGATTGCCTGCAAATGTAGAAAAAGACTGATACGGAGAATCTCCGTATCCGGTCGGCCCTAACGGAAGAATCTGCCAGTAACTTTGCCCTGCCGCCTTAAGCCTGTCAATAAATTGATAGGCTTCTTTTGAAAAACATCCGATTCCATATTTTGACGGCAGTGAAAATATCGGAAGCAGCACGCCGCTTGCCCGTTCCATAACCATCCCCCTTTTCATCAATATACCGTTTTACTAATATTTTTCTTTAATCTTATGATCTGGTTAATTTCCAAATATCTCTATTATACTGTTCAATCGTTCTGTCTGATGAGAAGTAGCCTGCTTCGGCAATATTGACAAGCATCTTTTTCGCCCATTCCTTTTGATCTGTATACGCCGCCAGCGCCTTGTCTTTCGCCTTTTTGTACGCATCAAAATCAAGAAATGTCATAAACCAGTCTTTTCCTATCAGCTCTTTTTGCAGACGCTCCAGACTTTCTTTGCATCCGATCTTCATCATCTGTTTTCCTGTAATGAAATCAACCGCCGCTTTGATCTTCGGATTCTTTTTATAATAATCTTTTGCCGAATAATCCGCTTTTTTATAATGTTCGATTACTTCGTCGCTTGACGCTCCGAACACGAAAATATTATCGTCTCCTACAAGTTCATGTATCTCTACGTTTGCCCCGTCCTCTGTACCGAGAGTGACTGCACCGTTTAACATAAACTTCATATTCCCCGTGCCGCTTGCCTCTTTTGACGCAAGAGAGATCTGCTCGGATATATCACATGCAGGAATCAGTTTTTCAGCCTTTGTCACATTATAATTCTCTACCATGACAACTTTCAGATAAGGACTTACTTCCGGATCATTATTAATGATCTCCTGCAGGCAAAGTATAAGATGAATGATATCCTTTGCGATCACATATGCCGGAGCCGCTTTCGCCCCGAAGATCGCTGTGATCGGAGTTTTCGGAAGAATCCCCTCCTTGATCTCCAAATATTTATCAATAATATACAGTGCATTTAACTGCTGCCGTTTATACTCGTGAAGTCTTTTTACCTGAATATCGAAAATCGTATCTGCGTCTATCTCTATTGCCTGTGTCTCTTTCAGATACGCGGCAAGATCTTTTTTATTTTCTTTTTTAATCTCTAAAAGGCGTTTCAAAACAGTCTCGTCGTCTTTGTATTCAAGCAGTTTGACAAGTTTAGAGGCATCTTCTTTATACTCGTCTTTGATTGTTTCATCAAGCAGCGCCGTAAGACGCGGGTTGCAGTGAAGAAGCCATCTGCGGAACGTAATCCCGTTTGTTTTATTATTGAATTTATCAGGATAGATTTTATAAAAATGATTCAGTTCCGATTGTTTTAAGATATCCGTATGAAGCGCCGCCACTCCGTTAACGCTGAATCCGTAATGAATGTCGATATGCGCCATATGAACAGTATCGTTTCTGTCTATGATGGCTGTTGATTCATCGCTGAATCTTCTGCGAACTTTATCATCAAGTATCTCAATGATCGGAACGAGCTGCGGCACAACCTTTTTTAAATATCCGATCGGCCATTTTTCAAGCGCTTCTGCCAAAATCGTATGATTCGTATACGCGCATGTACGGGATACGACATCGATCGCTTCATCGATATCAAGCCCTCTTTCCACAAGAAGCCGGATCAGTTCGGGAATGACCATTGTAGGATGAGTGTCGTTGATCTGGATGACAGCATAATCCGGCAGATCATACAATGTACTTCCTTTTTGCACACATTCATCCAAGATCATCTGTGCGGCGCTGCTTACCATGAAATACTGCTGATAAATGCGCAGAAGCCTTCCTTTTTCATCGCTGTCATCAGGATATAAAAACAACGTCAGATTTTTTGCGATATCTTCTTTATCAAAATGAATTCCGTCTTCCACGATTCCCTCATCAACAGAATCGATGTCAAAAAGGTGCAGTTTGTTTGTCTGATCATGATATCCCGTCACTGCGATATCGTACATTCTTGCATTAACTTTCAATCCTCTGAAAGAAACCGGATAGACAACATCCGTTTTTGTCAGCCATGACTGTTTCTCAATCCACGGATTCGGAAGCTCTTTTTGAAGATGGTCTTTAAACTCCTGTTTGAACAGGCCGAGGTGATAATTCAGTCCGATCCCGTCTCCGGGCAGTCCGAGTGTTGCGATCGAATCAAGAAAACATGCCGCCAGTCTCCCAAGCCCTCCGTTTCCAAGAGATGGCTCCGGCTCAACCTCCTCGATCTGACATATATCTTTTCCGTTTTGAAAGAGCATTTCTTTTACTTCATCATAAATACCGAGATTGATCATATTGTTTGACAACAGTTTTCCGATCAAAAACTCTGCCGAAATGTAATAAAGCTTCTTTTTCCCTGCAGCTCTTTCTTTTCCTGCCGCCAGTTTCTGCACAAACAAAAGCAACGCTTCATAAATCTCTCTGTTTGATGCCTGCGCCACAGATTTACTCATATACAATTCTAATTCTTCCTGTATACCGGTTCTCATTTTACTACCTCCGAAAATTTTCCTCTCATTCCTTTTATGATTTATTTTTCTTCCTATTTTCCGAAACTGCAGTTCGGGAAAGTACACACCGGACAGTTCAAACACAAACCGCCTTCTCCGAGCGCGGTAAAATCTTCTGCTTTCAGCCGTTCCCCAGCCGCAATTCTCGGCAGTATCAGATCGAATATCGTCCGTTTTGCATACATTACGCATCCCGGGAGTCCCATGATCGGAACTTTTCCTGCATATGCGAGCATAAACATCGCGCCGGGTAAAACCGGAGCTCCATAAGTGATCACTTCATCTGCCGCATTTCGGATTGCAAGAGGTGTACGGTCATCAGGATCGACGCTCATTCCTCCGGTGCAGACAACCAGTTCCGCCCCCTGTTCGATCCACTTTTTCACAGCTTCTGTAACCATATCGGCATCGTCACTGCAAAGAGTATCGCCGATTACTTCCATACCGCACTCTCTTAGTTTTTCTTTTACAACAGGAGTAAATTTATCTTCGATCCTTCCGTGATACACTTCGCTTCCGGTTGTCACGACCGCCGCTTTCATCTGACAAAACGGCAGAATCGTAAAAATCGGTTCGTTTCCGCACATCCGGTTAACCTGTTCCATCTTTTCTTCTTCGATCACGAGAGGTACGACACGCATTCCTGCGACCTTGTCTCCTTTTTTCACAGGAAAATTCCCGTGGCGTGATGCGATCACGATTTGTCCTAACCCATTTACCGCGTTCAGTTTTTCTTTATCAACTTTAAGCAGTCCGTCTGTTTCCGCCGTCAGCTCAATCTTCCCTTCTTTCGGCTTTGACGCTTTCAGAAATTTCCCCTGACATACTCGTCTTAAAACTTCCGCCGCCTCGTTTTCATGAAGCATTCCTTCTTGTTTCTCCCATACATACAGATGCTCTTTTCCAACCGAGAGCAGTACCGGAATATCCTCTTGCGTTACCACATGCCCTTTTCGGAAAACTGCGTCTTTTACAACGCCGGGAATGATTTGTGTAATGTCATGGCAGAGTACACTTCCGACCGCTTCTTCTGTCTTGATCAGTTTCATATATTCTCACACTTTCCCACTCATTTTATATAACAGTTCCGTCAACACCTCGTTTCCCAAAGAGATGTTCCGATGATTCCTGTTGTTTCTATCTATCCTTGTTGTTTCCGGTTATTCCTGTTATTTACAGTTATTGCAGTTGTTCCAACTCTTTCAGCCATAACGCCGCGCATGCGTCGCTTGGCATTCTCCAGTCGCCTCGCGGCGAAAGAGCTACGCTTCCGACTTTCGGTCCGTCCGGCAGACAAGAACGTTTGAACTGCTGCGAGAAAAATCTACGATAAAATATTTTCAGCCATTTCAAAATCGTCTCTTTTTCATAAACGCCTGCAAACGCATTCACCGCCAAAGTAAAAATTTTCTCCGGTGAGAAACCGAAGCGGAGCATATAATAAAGGTAAAAGTCATGCAGTTCGTACGGTCCGACAAGATCTTCTGTTTTCTGTGCTATGTCTCCGTCTTTCGGCGGAAGAAGTTCAGGACTTACAGGCGTATCAAGCACATCATAAAGCACCTGTCTTAATGATTCATTTTCTGTTGTATCCGCCGCATGCTGAACAAGATGACGCACAAGCGTTTTCGGTACAGACGCATTGACGCCGTACATAGACATGTGATCTCCGTTATATGTCGCCCACCCTAAAGCAAGCTCCGACATATCGCCTGTTCCGATCACCATACCGGCTTCCCGATTCGCAATATCCATAAGCACCTGAGTCCGCTCTCTTGCCTGTGCATTTTCATAAGTTACATCATGCACATCGGGATCATGTCCGATATCTCTGAAATGAACGTTCACCGCTTCTCCGATCGGCACTTCAATCAACGTCGCTCCGGTCTGTCTCGTCATCTCACACGCATTATTATATGTGCGGTCTGTTGTCCCAAAGCACGGCATCGTAACCGCAATAATCTCTTTTTTATCCCGTCCCAGCATATCGAACGCCTTTGCCGTGACAAGCAGAGCCAATGTAGAATCCAGACCGCCCGAAATGCCGACAACCGCTGATTTTGCATTCGTATGCGACAACCTTTTTTTCAGACCCATTGCCTGAATTGTCAAGATTTCGTCACAAATATGCGCTCGCGCCGCCTCGTCAGACGGCACGAACGGATGCTGTGAAAAGTTTCTCGTAAGAACAGTATCGCATATTCCCACATGAAACGGCACAACTACCGGACAACCGCAATTTAGCTTTTCCGGTGAAAACGTCGTATTTTTACGTCTCTCTCCTACAATTTTTTCAAGATCGATCTCTGAATAAATGATCTCGTTTTTATAACGTTCTGACTGCCGGAGGATCGTTCCGTCTTCCGCAATGATATTATGTCCTCCGAAAACGAGATCCGTCGTTGACTCTCCTTCTCCCGCGTTCGCATAGACATATCCCGCGATCAGGCGCGCGGACTGACCTGCGATCAGACGGGTTCTGTAACTTCCTTTTCCGACCGTTTCGTCACTTGCAGAACAGTTGACAATGATCGTCGCTCCTGCCAAAGCCTCCTCAATACTCGGAGGAACAGGAGACCAGACGTCTTCGCATATTTCCGCGCCTACTATAAGATCCGCCGTCTCATCATCCTGAAACAGGATCTTCGGCCCGAAAGGAACCTTTTCTCCGTCAAACTGAATCCACCTCACACTGTCCGGTCCCGGAGTGAATTGACGCATCTCGTAAAACTCTCCGTAATTGGGAAGAAATGTTTTCGTTGTAAATCCGATCACTTTTCCATCGTTGACTGCCGCCGCCGTGTTATAAAGCTTCCCGCCTTCTGTAAGCGGCATTCCCACAAACGCCAGAATGTTTTTGCCTTTTGTATGCCCTGCAATCTTTTTCACTGCGCCGTATGCCGCGTTCAGCAAAACGTTCTGCGTAAAAAGATCTCCGCATGTATATCCTGTTACGCATAATTCGGGAAATGCGACGATCTTCGCCCCTTTTTCATATGCCTGATCGATCGCCCTGCATATCTGTTCTGTATTATATTCCACATCTGCCACTCGAATATCAGGCGTGGCAGCCGCTACTTTCACAAAACCATGTCTCATCTTTAACTCCACCTTTCCGCTCCCGGCTTTTCTGGTTTCCCCATCATCGGCACAAGCCGTCTTACTCTATTTTCTATCTTCATCCGTAATAACTGTTTTGCCTGATTTTCTGCCTTATCTGCTTTTTTTCAGTAATTCTTTCAGCTCGTCTACAGTGTAATTATATGCTTCATTACAGAAATGACATTTTACTTCGATATCTTTTCCATCATCGATCATTGACTGAATATCTTTTTTACCGATGCTGATAATTGCCTTTTCGATCCGCTTCTTTGAACAGTTGCAATAAAATTTTGCAGGCATCGTATCTGTAATCTCAAGATCAAGTCCTTCTAATACTTGCGCAAGCATTTCTTCCGGCGTATGTCCATGATCGAGCATAGAAGTTACAGATCGGATGTTCTGAATATTTTCTTCCAGTTTGTTCAACACTTCATCTTCGATAAACGGCATTACCTGCACAATGAATCCGCCTGCACAGCGCACCGTATTGTCTTTTTCCATGAGAACGCCCAACCCTACGGAAGACGGAACCTGTTCTGACGTAGCGAAATAATACGTCAGATCTTCCGCGATTTCCCCTGTCTGAAGAATCGTCTGTCCTGAATACGGCTCTTTAAGCCCCATGTCTTTTATCACCGTCATTACGCCCTGTCCGAGCGCTCCGCCTACATCGAGTTTTCCGTTTTTCGGAGGAAGAATCACATTCGGTTCATGCACATAACCTTTGACATTCCCTTTGCTGTCCGCTGTCACTGTAAGACCTCCGATCGGACCGGAACATTTGATCTGTATCGTCAGCATATCTGTGTCATTTTTCATCATGCTTCCCATCATTGCTCCGCCTGTGAGCAGTCTTCCGAGAGCCGCCGTTGCGACAGGACTTGTCTCATGACGCTTGCGAGCCTCCTCTGTCAGTTCTGTTGTCACTGCCGCAAATGCGCGGATCTGTGCATTCGCCGCAGATGCTCTTACAATATAATCTTTCATCAATCTTTCTCCTGTTCTGTTTTATTTTATCATTACTTCATTCTATTTTCTTTTTTGTCGCTTGCTCTGTTTATTTATCATGAATTTATCGTTATTTTATTATTACTCATTCTGTTTATTTTCCGTTTTCACGGGCGATCACGCATATTCTCTCGCTCGTATCGTTCGGCGTCTCTTTCGTATCCGCATCGTAAGCCTCTATAAATACAAGACCTGCACGTTCCAGAAGTTCTTGTATCTCGGCAAGCGTATACCCTCTTTGATAATGCGTCTCCGTATATCTCCGATATAAACTTCCGTTTTCGCCACCCTCTTCTTCTGAAAACATAGTATCTTCCAAGTCACCCGCTCCTTCTTCTGAAAGCAGAGCATCTTCCGAATCTGCCGTTCTTTCTGAAACATATGCATTTTCCATAGGGTTAAAATCTTCCGCGATAAACAGCGTCAGATCGTACTCGTTGATCTGTTCTTTCTCATAGTATCTGTTATCCCAAATAAAGCTGCACACGCCGCGATCTTCCGCGATCGTACTGTCACCGATCACATCGCGGTATTTGTGAACAGTATTGAAGTCAAATAAAAAAATCCCTTTCGGATCAAGGTAATTGTTTACAAGTCGGAAGACTTCTTCCAGTTCGTCTGGTTCTGTTATATAGTTAACGGAATCGCAGACGCTTACGACCGCCCGAACGGTTCCGTACAGCTCAAACCCGCGCATATCCTGAAGCAGATAGAGGATATCATATCCTGACTCCGTTTTCTTTTCCATCGCAAGTTCTAACATTTCCTCCGAATTATCGACCCCTATCATATCGTATCCATATCCGGCAAGCCGTTCCGTCATCGTTCCTGTTCCGCATCCGAGGTCGAGCACGATCCCGTCTGTCACGCCATGTTCGCAAAGCTTCTCGCGGATGTGCCTCGCCCATTCGCCATAAGGAACATTATCCATAAATGTATCATAAACATACGCAAAACTTGTATACGCTTCCACAGTCGTTCCCTCCTATATCAACACAGCATACAAAAATCAGCCTATCAGCTCCGCCGCGCTCATCGTTCTGCCATTATAGAAACCGATCAGCCTGCGGTGATAAATCAAAAGCTATTTTTTGCTGTATTAGAAGTGTAACACATTTTACGGACAATTTGCACTGTAATTTCACAATAGAATGTTTAGAGGATAACAGAGATATTCTTCGTTGTCTGCATAGAGTCTTTTCGTATGTAGAAACAGTGTTTCATTTTCACAATCTTTACAAAAAAGAAGTTAATCTACAGAAATTGTTCGTTTGTTTTCTTTCATATCAAAACACCTTTCTTCTATGTATCTCATAGCAACAGTCTCCTTTTCTTTATTCTTATTTTTATATATCAGATTATAACACAAACGAAAAAGTGATACCTCCGCGCTTATGCAAACGATATCACTTTCTGTGTAGGATAATAATATATTATTTTGTCACAATTCTATAAGTCTATATTTATATATATCAGTATCTTCTAATACCCACAATGCATTTTGCTCTTCAAAAATCTCCATAGATATTTCATGAATGATACAAAAACGATTATCCCATCTCTTTCAAGACGTATTCTTCTATTTTTTCAACCAATTCTACTGCTGTGTCAATTTGTTCCTCAGCTTCTTCTCTAGTCGCTATATAGAAGTCATCATAATCGCTGGCATGTCGTATTTCTTCAGCCTCAGCAATTTTCCTTCCCAAAATTCTTGGGAAGATTTCTGTCTTGATATAATTTTTATTAAAATTTGCAAGGGCATCCTTATGCCTCTTATATGCGTTTCCATCTAAAGCATGAATAGCTGAAATAGCATGATAAATTCCATAATAGGCTCTGTTATTCGCTCCCCTGCATTCTCCTGCATCTAAAAGAATTTTTGCTGATTTTATATCACTTTTAGCAACTTCCAACCTATATAGAACCAAATCTCGCCTTGTGCCTTTTTCATTATGCTGCGTCAAATAACTTTACCCCCTCACTTGCCACATTTGAATAAAACGGATACACTTCTACCCACTTATTAAAATGCTCTTGATTCTTTGCTATCGGCTTAATATCTACATCATAATCCATATTAAAATCATAGGTTGCACTAGATAACTCATGACGATACTTTTTAATGTCTATATCACTTAAATCCAAAAGCACCATAATATCTATATCCGAGTCCTTTGTATAATCGCCCCTTGCATAAGAACCATACAGAATAACTGTTTTCAAATGTTTTCCGTATATTTTACAGAGCACTTCAACATATTGACTCACTAACTCTCTTGTTGTCATAGATATACCACCTCTTTTACCAACTCTCTATTATTAAAAATCATACTTTCCAATACCTTAAATTTGTATTTTATGAACATTATCCTTTATTCCACGAAATCAATCGTTCATAAGCATTCATTTCAAATATCTATCCATTTTTATTTGCTCCACCAGTCAACCTTCTTATACTTATTATAACCGATTTTTATTTCTTTTCCTATCTTTATTTGATACCTGATTATAAATATGTAGCAGTTCAGCCCGCGCCATTCGTTATACAGAAAGAGACGCCGCATAGCGCGGCGCCTCTGGTTTTGTTTCATTTTTTGCTTTTTATCAAGACAATCTTTATGCTATCCGATCTGTTTTTCAGACTGTTCAAATATTCAGATTAGTCTTCTTTTTTGCGAAGAGCTACGACTGCCGCTCCTGCCGCTAACATCAACCCTGCAAGCGGAATGATCGGTGATACGCCGTTGTCTCCTGTCTGAACTGCTTTATCCTCATCCTTCGGATTCTCCGGTTTCGGATCTTCTGACACTTTTACAAAGTTTGCTTGCAGCTCCGCTGCTCTGTCAACCTTAAACTTGTACTCTGCTTTATCAGAAACTACTTTGCCGGCTACTGTCCAGTTCACAAACTTGTATCCTTCTTTTGCTGTCGCAATCGCTGTTACAATTTCGCCGTTTTCATAGCTTTCTTTTGCAGGATCAAGTTTTACCGTTCCCATCTTAGAGTCGTTTGCTTTTACTGTTATTGTAACCTTCTCTACCGGTTTTTCTGTCTTTTTAAAGTTCGCTGTCAGTTCTACGTTCTTATCTACTAAGAATTCATATGTAGTTTCTGTAGAAACCGCTTTCCCTTCTACTGTCCAGTTCACAAACTCATAGCCTTCTTTTGCCGTTGCGGTTGCCGTTACTTTCTCTCCCTTAGCATATTCTGCTTTGTCAGGATCAAGTTTTACTGTTCCCATCTTAGAGTCATTTACTTTTGCTGTTACTGTAAACTTCTCTTCTACCGGAGCTTTTGCTTTAAAGTTAGCTGTCAGTTCTACATTCTTATCTACTGTAAATTCATATGTAGCTTCTGTTGAAACTGCTTCACCGGCTACTGTCCAGTTTACAAACTCATAGCCTTCTTTTGCCGTTGCTGTTGCCGTTACTTTCTCTCCCTTAGCATATTCTGCTTTGTCAGGATCAAGTTTTACTGTTCCCATCTTAGAGTCATTTACTTTTGCTGTTACTGTAAACTTCTCTTCTACCGGAGCTTTTGCTTTAAAGTTAGCTGTCAGTTCTGTGTTCTTTTCTACTGTAAGTTCATATGTAGTTTTTGTAGAAACTTCTTGACCGTCTACTGTCCAGTTTACAAACTCATAGCCTTCTTTTGCTGTCGCTGTTGCTGTTACTTTTTCGCCTGCATTGTATTTATCTTTTACAGGGTCAATCGTTACAGTTCCCATGTCCGTATTGTTTGCTTTTGCTGTTACTGTATATGTCTCCGGTGCAGGCGGATCCACTTTTTCTTTCACTGTAATCATCATAACTGAATGAGCTTTTGCTAGCAGATTAAGTTCTGCTGATTCGGCTGTAAATTCTGTTTTTTCAATAGGAACTTGATTTGGATTTTCCAAACTATTTTCTATGGAAATACTTTCTCCTGCGAGTGTCTGTACTTCTACTGTTTTTCCTGTCAAATCTGCGCCGTCTACTTTCACGCGAAGTTTCTTATCATTCTCACGGTCTGTATTTACTACCGCTACATACAATGTTCCGTCATCTTCTTTACTTGCGATCGCAGAGTATGCTTTTGTACCGTTTGCCAATGTTTCTACATGTTCAAACTCTGTCCCGACTACTTTTGTTCCATTAGAGAAAGAATTAGAAAACATCTCAAATACCTTTGCAGACGGTGTTGAGAAGAAACGGAAGTCTCCCTCTCCTGTTCCTGTGCTTGCACCTGTCTGTGGTACTGCCTGGATAACTGCCTGCTGTGTAGGTCCAAGTGAGTCCGCATTCGGAGTATACCAATCTACAAGGCAGTGTTTCTGAATGTAAGGGCTACCAAGTCGAATATACTCCATAAGCACTTTTGCGATATATACAGACTGCGTCTGCGAACGAAGAAGCGGTGATGTAGATCTGAAAATACCATATTCAGATATAACCGGAACTTTTCCTTCTGGAAGCATTTTTACATACTTCTCTACTTTTCCAATACCATTCTGCTCTGCAAGTTTCATAGCCGAATCATAAAATGTTTCTGCCGATGCATCAGAACCCGGATTGTCAGAATATGGATGAATCGTCAATCCATCATAATATTGACTCCGATCTCCCTGCTTCATTTTATCAATAAAACCTTGTGTCTCATAACTGGAATATACATAGCAGGATGCTTTCTCTGCGCTTCCGTTTTCCTCATTAATTTCATTGATCTCTGCTGTCATATCTTTCATAGCCTTAGAAACATCTAAAAATCCATCTCTTTTGACTTGATATGTCACATAAATCTGCTTGCCTTGTTGAGGAATCGCTCCATGTTTTCCATCACCAAAATGTATAGAGCCATCTCTGTAATCAATCGTTACCTTCTTATCATTTGCACCTGCTGATTCTAGGCTATCTACGATTGTCCATTGTTCATTATTGCCATCAACGCCTACCCATACTTCAACGCTTCCTTTTTGAACAGCTTCAAAATCTTCTACCAGCGTTTTTCCGTCTTTTCCTGTCATCGGGTTCGGATTTGCATAACGCATGTAACGAACCTGATTTGCAGTTCCGTCGCTGACAGATGCCGCCTTATTCCAATCGTCTTTCTTCACTGCATACTGTTTTGAAAAGCTTGCAACGCCACCCTCTACATATGCTTTTTCCGGGTCGTTATTAACCTTAGCCATCCAATACTGCTGTGATGTTGTTCCGTCAGTGCCACCCTGATTATTCTCGTTTCCAATTTCAAAGTAACGTACGTTGTACGGCTCGGCATGTCCGTTTTCTTTTCGGATATCTGCCCATGCAACACCGCCGCCCGGATTACTTCCTGCCGGAGCATTCAGATACTCTACAAGATCTGCCGCATCCTGCGCAGAACCACGTCCGAAACCGTATACATAAACGATTTCTGACTGAATGTCATCACGGTACGCGAAATCGGCAACTTCTGTCAAACCGAAGTTCGGAGCAATTCCCCCTTGTCCCGGATTATTGTAGAATCCGTGAATCTGATTTACACGTTCTTCCTTTGGTCCTATTGATTCTTTCCAACGGAACAGGTTCGAGATCGTTCCTCCCGGATAACGGATAGATCCGAATCCTGCTTCTTTGTAGAGATCCGTGAACTCTTCTTTCATTTCCATCTTTGTACTGTCAAAAGAGCCATATCCGTTGAAAGCATATCGATGGTTAATACCTATCGTCGACTTTTCAATCGAACGTTCTTCTTTCGTAGGTGAAACTGTAAGTACAACTCCGATTGCCGCACGGTAATTCTTCATTGCCTCTTCCAGTTCTTTAATTGTCTCTGAAATTTCAGACAACTGACTTTCGGCAGTTAATTTTTCCGCTTCTGCAATCGCCTCTTTCAGCACTTTTGCCTCTTCTGCTTCTGTGTCCAAACTTCCTGATGCATCTAACTCTTTTGCTTCTTTAAGCGTTTCTTGTAACTGCGGGAAGAGCATTGCTCCTGCTTTTGATTCATAAACAGCTTTTGCCTCTTCTGCTGTGAGAACTTTATCATATACACGGATTTCGTCCACAAGACCTCTCATAGAAAGCGGGTCAGTCACCTCATTTTTATGACGTCCGATCAATAGACTTGTCAATGAATCGACTACCGCATTACCCGCAGATTGCTCACTGTCTTTTTCTCCATTTATGTAAAATGTTACTTTTTTTGTATCTTTATTATATGCAAGCATTACATGCTGCCAAAGATTTGGGTCAAATGTTTTCTCACTATACACATTTTGTTGATTAACATATGTTGCATATTTATTCCCACTTGTAAACTGTAAAAAAGTACGCCCCTGTCCGTTTTGTTGCAACAGAACAGTATTTTTCCCTTCTCTGTTTGTAGCTGTATCATATTTAAACCACAGAGAAATTGAATAACTATTTTTAGCTGTATTCATAATCTGTGGAATTTCCATCATTCCTTTGTTTCCAGCTGTAAATTTTAAGGATTTTCCAAAAATTGTATCTGATACAACCGAAACATTATCTCCTGACAATGTTCCCGCATATTTCTCCTCACCTTGTACATTCGGGACTTTCTTCTCATTCACATTCTCAAAGTCATAATACGCAATGAGTCCGTTATCAATGTTCGTGTTTTGGGGTTCATCTGCCGCCCATGCCAACGCCGGCATAGTGAACAACATGCTGCACGCCGTCAATCCGCACAACCCCGTCCTCCACATTTTCTTTTTCATACTTTTTCTCCATTCTACGATACTGTTTTTTCTGCTATTGCTAAACTGTCTTTTGGTTTTTCTCCTCCCACGAAAGACCAGTATTGTTTATATTCTATCATAAATTAATTTTTTTTAAAGTTTTTTATGCATTTTTCCTTATAGATTAGAGTAAAAACGGAATTTTTTATGATTTCCCGTAATAATATGTGCCTATTTTCGTTTGTTTTATGTGAGTTTTGTACACAAAACACAACTGATGCAATGCGCTCCTAATCTCACACAGATAATTTTATACTGTATGAGACCAACTTCAGGTTTTCCAAAGAGAAGCGGATACGAAGTTTCACTTTATAAGGAAACCATTCTTATTCATACCAAATTCATACTTTTTAAAATGAACAGCCACCCTGTTAATGTAAACGCACTGAATACTGTAGTCAGCATGACGACGCCTGACGTCAGCGTGCCTTCATGTCCCATATTTTTTGCCATAACATAGCAGCTTACTGTTGTCGCCGATCCAAGCATGACGAGAATCGCGATCAATTCTTCTCTGCGAAATCCGAGCATCACCGCAAAAGGCAGAAACACCGCTGTAAATCCGACAAGCTTCAACATACAGGCAGCAATGACAGGTTTGATCTTTCCAAGCGCTTTTTGAACATCAAAAGAAGCGCCGAGCGCCATCAATCCAAGAGGCGTCGCGACAGCGCCTATATTTGACACTGTTTTTTCTATTACATACGGCATCGGTATCCGAAGCGCCGACCAGAAAAGACCTGCGGCTATGCCGATTATGATTGGATTGGTCACGATCCCTTTCAGCGTCTTTTTCCATAACAACTTATCTCGTTTTCTTTGTTCCGGCTGAAAGAAGGACAGGACGACGACTGCCATCATGTTATATAACGGCACGCTTCCGATGATCATAAGAGGCGCCAGACCCGCATCTCCGTATATATTTTGGATGAATGCGATCCCAAGAAGCGCCGCGCTGCTTCTGTATGACGCCTGTATAAACTCTCCTCTTATTCCCCTGTTCTTCCATAATAACGAAAGTATACCGGCAAGAGCAATGCTTGCAAGAGTCACGAAGAAACAAAATAAAACGAATTTTAAATTCCACACTTTCTGAAAATCGACAGATGCAAGATCTTCAAACACAAGAAGCGGAAGCGGCACAAGAAAGACGAACTGATTCATTTTCGATGCAAATACTTCGTCGAGCCATCCGAGTTTCCGAAAGAGAAACCCAAGCGCCATTAACAGGAAAACCGGTACTGTCGCATTTAAACTAAAGATTAAATTTTTCATTTTTCTTCCACCTCATATCTTATCGGTATTTCTTTTTGTAATATGGCATCCGTTCTTTAGACAAAAGATATATTTTCTTCTATATTTTGAACAAAATATACCACCTTGCAAATTGTGCTTTTACCGGAAGCCTGAGCGCCTATAAATATCTGAAATTTTTTATTCAAATTAATCTGTGCCTCTTTTACCGGTCCAAAATTCTGTATGACAATTTTATTTTCCATAATCAAAAATCACTTCTCCATCGCTTTTATAGTTCATATCAAGATTTTCTATACATACACAGCTGCAAGCATTGGTTATCTGTCTTGATTGCTTATGCAAGAAATTATTCTGTCCGAAGGGCAGTTACAGGATCACTTTTCGCAGCTTTTTTAGACGGAAGCAGTCCTCCGAGCAGCGTCAGTATTACGCTGAGAATAATAAGTATGATCGCCGGAATTACCGGAAGAACCGCGCTTACGTCATTCGTTCCTGCCAAATGATGGATCAGAGCATTTCCCGGGATCAAAAGCAGAAGCGTTATCCCGATCCCGATCACGCCCGCACACAAACCGATAATAAACGTCTCGGCATTAAATACTTGTGAAATATTACTTTTAGAAGCTCCGATTGCGCGCAGTATCCCGATTTCTTTCTTTCGCTCAAGAACACTGATATAGGTGATCACACCGATCATGATCGATGATACGATAAGGGAAATCGCTACAAACGCAACGAGCACATAACTGATAACGTCTATGATCTGTGTCACAGACGACATCAGCGCGCCGACCATATCCGTATATGTGATAACCTGTTCTTCTTTTCCTTGTTCTTCCATTTTTCTGTTATAATCATCAAGAATTCTGACGACTTCTTCTTTGCTTTCAAAATCTTTCGGATAGATCGAAATCGTAGTCGGAACAGCGAAATCAACATAACCTAACTGTTTGAGATTATTGTCATACGTCGCATTTTTCGCAGCTCCCATAGACATCATCAGTTCTGCCAGTTCCTCTCCTGTCATATTCATCTGAAACGCCTCGGCAAACGCATCTTCATCTACATGCATAGCATTTTGCAGACTGCTTCCGATCTGTGTCATTGCCTGTCCTACAGAAAACTGCAGTCCTTCTGCCATCTGATTCATAACCTGCTCCATAGCCGATGTGATCTGCCTCTCAATCGCTGTTCCTACGGCTCCCGCATAAGAGGAAACCGCGCCTTTCATATAAGAACCGAACGCGTCTGTGATCTGCTGTTCCAGACTGTCCGCGTCTACGATTCCTTTCATCCCGTCAGACAGTCTTTGCCGTCCGTCTTCCGTTTTTAAATATGCAATAAAATGCTCTCCGATCTTTGTCGGATCAGCCAGCCCGTTTTCCGCCGCATAGGGAAGATACCCTTCCGTGAGCTCTTTTGAAAGCTTCTGAAGCTGTTCTGCGGTAATCTGAACATTACCTGCAATACCTCCGAAAATCTCATTTGCATATCGGTTCAATATCGCTTTCGCTTCTTCTGTCTGCATATATTCCGCCAAATATTCATCAAACTTAGACGGATCCTGATAGCCGTTTTCAACGATAAATTTTCCGTATCCTTTCGCTATTTCTTTCACCATTGCCTGAAGCTGTTCCATCGTCACGGACATCCCGCCGCCCGACTGGATGATCTCACTGATATTTCTTCGTATGATTTCCTGCGCTTTTGGCGTTCCAAGGTATTGTCCGAACTGTTGTGCAAGCGCAGAATAGTCCGCCTCCGGATGCGCGGCCGCATATTCTGCGTACCCTTCTGTCAGGCTTTCTGCCAGCGGCAAAAATCCTTCCGGCGAAACTGTAAGATCAAGGTCTCCCAGCAATTCTTCCAGATTCATCTGCGGCAGTTCGGGAAGCTGAACTTGAATCTTACTTAGATCTAACATTCCCGAAAGATTGACTGAACTTCCGGCAGAACGGAAAATCTCAGAAAGACCATCCGTTTTTTGCATTCCCGAAAAGGCATTTTGATCAAATGCAAATGCCCGGGCAAGTTTTTGTTCGTCGATCGTAATCAGAGAATCCATATTAACGTTGCCCTTTACATTTTCTGTCCCGAAATGTTCCCCTGTAAGAACGTTTCGTTTCGGATCTGCCTTCTGATCTTTGACTATTTTTGAGTTTTCCGCTTCTTCTGCGACATGTTTTGTCAATGAAGCTGGATAATTGATGCCTGACATCAAAGCTGCTCCGTTTGCATCTTTTACAGGCTGAACGATGCCGACGATCCGGATCGGCTCGGCATTTTTCACAACTTTGTCCATGTACGTCTGATCTCCCGAACGATCTTTCCACACATGATAACTGTTGTCATACTCATAGTAATCCGCACTGTTTACCAGTTTAAACTCTTTTCCGAGAATATCATCATATGTATAGACAGTTGAATCTTTCGGAACTTCGATCTGCTCTTCCTCGACGAATCCCGCAACCATCTCTTCCAGCTCCAACGGATCTCTTAAGCCCAGCGTGTACAGCAAAAGGTCGCTCATACCTCCGCCGGACGTCAGCACAAGCACGCATTCATTGTATGATTTCGGCCACCTGCCGGCTTTCACATCGTACTGATCTTTATACAGATCGGAATCTGCCGGCATCTGATAAAAGACGTCTGTACTCATCATCGAAGACATCAGACTGTTTGAGCCGACAGACGAACCAATCCCTGCCGCCTCGAAAGAGCGGTCCGGATGTACCTGACGGACTTTCTCCCCGTCTTGCGCATAGATCTGCGGAACAACCTGATAAGAATACTCAACTGCATTTGTGTATTGATCGATCCGGCTTTCTTTACTGTCTAAAAACTTTTTCAAAGATTCCAGATCATTTGAATCCATTGTCGAAAACATATTCGTGACCATGTCGATCACCCATATATTTTCTTTTTCCCGCCGCTCTTTTGAAGATGTTCCCGTTCCCGCAGACACCGCTTTTACTTCTTCCGAATCTTCCCCGCCTGTCATCATCGAAGTAAAATCAAATCCTGTACTTTGGATCTGAAGCGGATATTGGGAAAGCGTTTCTCTTTCTATATTTTTTATGTAGTCATTCACTCCTGCGGACAAAGAGAGAATAAGCGCAATGCCGATAATTCCGATCGATCCGGCAAAAGAAGTCAATAATGTTCTCGCTTTTTTCGTCTTGAGATTATGAAAGCTAAGTGAAAGCGCCGTCAGAAACGACATGGATGATTTCCCCATATTTTTATGTTCCGGAACGTCTGCCGTTTCTTCATCCACATAAAATGCATCGCTGTCCGAACGAATCTTTCCGTCTTTTAACTCAACGATTCTTGTAGCATACTGCTGCGCCAGCTCGGGATTATGAGTTACCATAACAACAAGCCTGTCCTGCGCAACCTCTTTAAGAAGCTCCATCACCTGAATACTTGTCTCGCTGTCAAGCGCCCCTGTGGGTTCATCGGCAAGGAGGATATCCGGGTTATTTACAAGCGCTCTTGCAATGGCAACTCTTTGCATCTGTCCGCCGGAAAGCTGACTCGGGCGCTTGTGGATCTGCTCGCCTAAGCCAACTTTCTCCAACGCCTGTCTCGCACGTTCTCTGCGCTGCGCTTTGCCTACTCCCGAAATCGTAAGCGCCAGTTCCACATTTGCCAAAAGTGTTTGATGAGGGATCAGATTATAACTTTGAAACACAAAACCGATCGTGTGATTCCGATACGAATCCCAGTCCCGGTCTTTGTATTTCTTCGTCGAAATCCCGTTTATGATCAAGTCTCCGCCGTCATACCTGTCCAATCCTCCGATGACATTTAACAGCGTCGTTTTCCCCGAACCGCTTGGTCCTAAAATCGCCACGAACTCATTATCACGCAGATTCAGGCTCACTTTATCAAGCGCTTTTTGAACAAGACTTCCCGTCCGGTATTCCTTACATATTTCTTTTATCTGAAGCATACTGTTTTCGTTCCTTTCCGTGTCTTAAATCTATCGTCATCTTCCAAACAATATCTCATACACCCTATATGACAGACTTTCTGCAGTGAACTACCATTGTCTGAAGCCAAGGGGCTTCCTGTTTTCAGAATACTAAGATTAATGATAGTCCAAAATCCTGCCTCTTTCAAGATAATTTTCCTGTTGAAATCCCGCCTTGTCTTTCATCTTCTACCAGCCTTTTAAGAAAAACAATCCTGCTCCCAATCCTTTTCCTATGGCTGCGCCGATCACAAAAACAGACGCGTATCTGACGATTCGCGCGCGGCGCATAAAGATCGGAAAAACATTTAATATCTCCGCAAGCGCCATCGACCAGCATCCGACAAAAATCCCGGCAAAAATCCCAAACAGAACTTGTACCGCCCCGGACGCAAAAGACGCAGAAGCAAACGATACCGCATTCGGCGCAAAAGAGTAAAAAAGAAAAACGATATTTCCGATTATTCCGCCAAGCGCCACACATGTTTCATAGAAAAGCAATTTGTCTCCCGTGTGTGTCCGATCGGCAAAATCAGCGATCACTCCGAGTTCCACGATAAAAGAAAATAAGCCGCCTGCCACAGCCGCCCCTGCACTCAATCCGACAAGAGCCAGCACAAGCTCTTCCACGATCACCTCAGCCGCCTGTCCCATGGATACCGCCTCCTTTTCCGACATCGATCTCTTTTTCTTTTCTTGCCGCATTTTCAATAAGCGTTGTCTGAATATCGTTTTCATACACCCGCATCTGCACTTCCATCGGCGTAGGGTCTACTGTAAAACGGCGTTTCCCGAAATGATTGAAAAAGATCAAAATACCGATCATAAGCCCGGCAGAATATGCGATTTCCAAAATCGTTATGCCGCCCGGCTTATTTCCGGTGACAAGATGATAAATCTGATCAAACAGTTTCGTTACATCTACATCGTTATTAAACGCCATGATCGAAAATGCCGCCCCGCAAAATGTCACAGCCGTCACAAAGGCAGTTTTTGTAAGATGCCATGCATAAGACGGTGTTTTCTGATCTTCGTATGTTACGATCATATCTGTTTCTCCCAGATTCTGCACTTCCATATCCGGATATTGGCCGTGGATACATGCGATTATTTTCAGCACCGAAATCACACATCTTTGATTGCCCGTTTTCTTAAACTTCAATATTTTCATTGTTTTAAGCTTCGGAAGAAGCGACTGATCGGAGCACTCCATAGAAAGCAGATCTGCAAGTGTTACATCCGGCTTAGTCACCTCCACATCTCTATCGCCTTTAATATAGAGCGTTTTCCCTGATGCCATCCGCACAGTCCTCGCTTTCTCTCCGGATTAAAAATCCTTCTTCCGAGTGTTCCTTCGGCATATTCATGTAATACACTGCTCCGATTACAACCGCCGCAAGCACGACAATCGACAGACAAATCCATACTTTTTTTCGTCCGTTTCCATCTTCCATCATATGATCCGACTCCTTTTCACTGCATTTTTCAGTAAATCCACTTCTTTTTACTGTAGTATGCTGCCTTTGCCGGATTTTATACGATTCTTTTATCTTCCTCCTTTTTTTCTTAATTTTTCAATGATCCGTTTCTCGGATCTCGACACCTGCACCTGAGAAATTCCCATGATCTTTCCTACGTCGCTCTGTGTCCGATCAGCAAAATACCGAAGAAAAATCAACTGTTTTTCTTCTTCATCCAGTGTCTCGAGAAGTTCTTTGAGAACGATCAGATCCAAGATCTTGTCTTCTCTTTTCTCTTTTTCTTCTAATTTATCAAGAAGCCGTATCTCGCTTCCTTCTTTTTGATGAACCGGCCGGTAAATGGATTCAATCTCGCATCCCGCCTCCATCGCCTGTACAAGTTCTTCTCTTTCCACTCCGACTTCTTCTGATAACTCTTCTATTGTCGGCTCGCGCCCCAGCGAACTGATGAGACGTTCTCTTGCCTGTACGCTTTTATAAGCGATCTCTTTTAGCGAACGACTCACTTTTATCATTCCGTCATCCCGCAGGAAACGCTTGATTTCCCCGGAAATAAGCGGAACTGCATAAGTAGAAAACTTTACATTATATGTCAGATCAAACTTATCGATCGCCTTAAGCAAGCCGATGCTCCCTATCTGGAACAAGTCTTCGCGTTCCGCGCCCCTTTCAAGAAAACGTTTCACGACACAGTGCACCAGTCCGACATTTTCTTTTACAAGCTGTTCTCTTGCCGCCTTATCCCCACTGTGTGACTTTCTGATCAAAGCGATTGTGTCGTCCATATATCCCTGCCTTTTCCGACTGCCTTTTTCATCCGCACCCGCGTTCCTTTCCCGAGTTCAGACTCTACTTCCACGCTGTCCATAAACGCCTCCATAAACGCAAATCCCATACCTGACCGATCCTGATCCGGTCTGGTCGTATACATCGGACACATTGCCTCCTCGATATTCTCAATTCCTTTTCCCTGATCGCACACTTCCACTGTAAATATGTTTTCTTCAATCATACATTTGATATATACTTTGCGTACTTCTTTTTCATATCCGTGGATAATGACGTTTGTCACAGCTTCCGACACGGCGGTTTTCACATCTGCAACCTCCTCTACCGTCGGATTCAACTGCGTCATAAACGCCGCTACCGCCACGCGGGCAAAGCCTTCGTTCGCCGACCTGCTGTCAAACTTTAATTCCATTTCATTTGCAGGTGTCATTCTTCTTCCTCCTCATAGATCTGCATTATTTTTGTCACCCCTGACAAAGTCAGTATTTTACGGATGCGTGCATTTGTATGCACCGCCCACACTTCTCCTCCGATCAGAGAAATCGTTTTATATCGCCCCATAATAACTCCGATACCGGAACTATCCATAAAATCTGTATTTTCAAAATCAAAGATCACGTATTTAATGTGATTTCGATCGATTAGTTTATCTGCCTTACGCTTCATCTCCTCCGCATTATGATGATCCACTTCTGCCGGAAGATAAATCGTCAGACAATTTTCCTGTACCTGATATTCCATCGCTTCGTCGTCTCCTTTTCGGCATCTTAAATTCAAAAATCTATATAATAAACATCCACCCGCCTAGCGGGTGGTTTTTCATTTTCGGGCATAGCCCTAATATTACTAGCCACGCACAAGTGCGTCTTTTATTGGCCT